>Ga0214921_10006275_pt1 | contig 16361 bp, 17 predicted proteins | sample LL1505_MetaG_FD_177992 | JGI IMG/M metagenome (GOLD analysis project Ga0214921, IMG submission 177992) | Freshwater microbial communities from Lake Lanier, Atlanta, Georgia, United States - LL-1505 | ecosystem: Environmental > Aquatic > Freshwater > Lake | place: USA: Georgia | collected...
CCGGCGATCACCACCTTGCTGTCCCCATACTGTATGGCTTGCGCGGCCAGCATGACCGCTTTAAGGCCAGAGCCACACACCGCGTTGATGGTTAGGGCTGGGGTTTCTTTGTTCAATCCGCTTTTGATCAGGGCCTGCCGTGCAGGGTTTTGGCCTGCACCGGCGGCCAAAACCTGCCCCATGATGACTTCGCCCACAGACTCAGGGGTCAGGCCCGAGCGCTCCATCAGGGCTTTGATGACCGTGGCCCCCAGCTCGGTTGCGGGGGTTTTGGCCAAAGAGCCAGAAAACTTACCTACCGCAGTACGCGCTGCGGCAACAATCACGATCTCTTGCATTTGAGCTCCTCTTGATAAAAATTCAGATTCGTACCTTCACATAACGGCCCGGGGCAGGTTCAATGGCTTTGAATTGTCGGTTGCCATAGGTCTTAGGTGCCGCAATAAGTTTGCCCGAATGCAGTTTCAGCCAAGCTGACCAATCGGGCCACCAACTGCCGGGGAGCTCTTCAGCTTTATGAAACCACTTTTGGAAATCTGCAGGCAACTTACCGTCCGCACGCACCCAATAGCTGCGTTTGTTTTTGCTGGCAGGGTTGATCACTCCGGCAATATGGCCCGAAGCGCCCATCACAAAGCGCATGGGGCCCGACAGCAAACCCGTGGTGGCATAAGCACCACCCACCGGCACGATGTGATCCTCTCGGGAGCCATACACATACACCGGAAAGTTGAGTTTGCCAAGGTCTATTTTTTCGCCACATACTGTCAGTTGGCCGGGCTGGGACAAACGGTTTTCAAGGTAGGTGTTGCGCAAATACCAAGCATAAAAAGGGCCGGGAAGATGGGTGGAGTCGCTGTTCCAGTAAAGCAAATCAAAAGGCGGTGGCGTTTGGCCGTTGAGGTAGTTGCCCACCACATAGTTCCAAACCAGGTCGTTGGGCCTTAAAAAACTGAAGGTAGAGGCCAAGTCGCGCCCCTGCATCAGGCCGCCTTGGGCAAATTCGGTTTCGCGCACTTTGACGGATGCCTCGTCAATAAACACGTCCAACACGCCAGTGTCGGAAAAATCCAAAAAGGTGGTCAACAAGGTGGCGCTGGCCACAGGCTTTTCACCGCGGGCCGCCAACACCGCCAAGGCCGTGCCAAGCAAGGTGCCGCCTACGCAAAAGCCCAAAGCGTTGGCGGACTCTACCCCGCAAATGGACTGCACCGCCTCAATGGCGCGGATCACAGCGTCTTCAATGTAATCGTCCCAGGTTTTATGGGCCAAGGATTCATCGGGGTTGCGCCAGCTGATGACAAAGGTTCGGTGCCCCTGCTCTACCGCGTAGCGAATGAATGAATTGGCGGGCTGCAAATCCAATATATAAAACTTGTTGATACAAGGGGGCACCATCAACAAAGGTTTTTCAAAAACCTTAGCACCAAGGGGTTTGTATTCCAGCAGCTGAAACAACTCGTTTTCAAACACCACCGCACCTTCGGTGGTGGCCACATTGCGCCCCACCTCAAACTGGCTTTCGTCTGTCATGGACATATGGCCCTGCTGCATGTCATGCAGCAAGTTTTGAATGCCTTGGGCAATGCTTTTGCCAGAAGACTCAATGGCTTTGTGCTGGGCCTCGGCGTTGAGGTTTAAAAAATTGCTGGGTGCGCTGGCCGCAATCCACTGCTCCACCGCAAAGCGGAGGCGGTTTTTGGACTTTTCATCGCCCTCCACCGCTTCTGCCAAATGCATCAGACAACGGGCGTTCACTAAGTAGCTGGCAGCTACCCAACCAGCCAAAGCATTCTGTTCCCATGCAGGCGTGGCAAAACGACGGTCTTTAGCAAGCAACTCCTGAACAGCTGAGCCAGACTGCATGAGATCAGTCCAAGATTGGGTGAATTCTTCTTGCAAAGCTTTGAGCTTTTCGGGGGGAATACCCAAATGCGCTAAGTTAAGAGTCCACGAAGATAAACTGGCCTGAATCAAGAAATATCCCTTAAATTTTGTAATTTTTTAGTTTTCATCAGTATGTCAGTCTAGAACCTTCATTATCCTGACAGAAATGACATGTGTTAGTCACCACCAGAATCCTGACAAAGATGTTCATTCCCCTAGTATTGATAGCTTGGCTCTATGTGGCACTGATGATGGCTTTGGCCGAGGCCACCCACTCCCAAGGCACTGTGCTGGGCGCCCTATTCACCTTTTTGCTGTTTGGCGTGGGGCCGGTGGCTTTAGTGACTTACATCATGGGGGCGCCGGGCCGACGCAAATTGCGCAAGCAACAAGAGGCTGAGGCCATAAAACAGAACCATCAAGCGCAACATGGTCAATTAGCCCAGCAAACCAATGCAGGCAACCATACGCCCACAGACCCCGTCACGCCGGAACGAAAAGAAATTTGAGGGGTTTCTGTAGGTGCACCATGGCAAGCTGCCATCGTTGCCATAAATATGCCGCACACCCAAGCGCTGCAAGTGTTGTCGTGCCAAGCCCGTCAAATCGGCCAACCACTTGCCTGAAGTGGTATGGGCTTTAAAACAAGCTGTTGCCTCAGGGTGTCGCTTTTCAAATGCAGTTTTGACGTCTGCTCCCACCTCAAAAGCCGTGGGGCCAATACATGGTCCAAGCCACGCCAACACCTGATCGGGCTGCGGCTTCACCGCTGACCACAGCGCCTCGACCACCCCTTGCGCTAACCCACGCCAGCCTGCGTGGGCACCAGCTGCAAATGTCCCGTTAAGGTCGGTGAGCAAAATGGGCAGACAGTCGGCCACCAAGATGCTGCACGCCTGGCCAGGCCTCTTGGTCCAGCAGGCATCTGCACAAGGTGGTTGGGTTAATGACATGAGATGGCCTGGTGAGTCCAGATATAAAACATCTGTACCGTGTACCTGCTGCATCCAACAGGGCTCCAAACCCAGACCTTGCGCCAACTCCTGGCGATGGCAGGCCACGCGCTCTGGGTCGTCCCCCACATGGTCACCCAGGTTGAAACCGTAGTCGACCCAACCAGATTCGCATGCTGGGGTATTTGAAGTGTCGCCCCATAAAGGGGCACCCCGACTCCTGCGCGTGGTGCACACCGCACGCACATGAGAAGGGGCTGGCCAATCGGGAATCAGCCAGTCGTGCGGCAAGCTGGCCCAAGAAGTCTGCTTGGGCTGCAGCGGCCGCTCAGGCTTCGTTGTCGGGGCAGTTGGAAGGCTGGGCATCAATAAATGCAGGCAGCTTCATGCACTGCTCAAATGCGGTCATGGTCAAGGGCAGGCTAGAAAAATCCACATTAAAGCGCTTCGCATTGAAAATTTGCGGCACCAAACAGCAGTCGGCCAAGGTGGGCGTGGTACCCCAGCAGTACACCGAAGGCGCCAGCCCCTCAGATTGACGCAGCGCTGCCAGTTGCTCCAACTGGCGCTCAAAACTCAGCAAACCTTCGCGCACCCAGTGGCGGTACCAAATGTTTTTGTCTTCATCGCTGACCTTAAGCTCGCGTACCAAATACTTCAGCACCCGCAGGTTGTTGAGCGGATGAATTTCGCAGGCAATGCTTTGCGCCAGTGCCCGGACTCGAGCACGGTCTTTAGGTGTGGCGGGTAACAAAGCAGCTTGGGGGTGGGTTTCGTCCAAGTATTCAATGATGGCCATGGACTGAGACAAGCGGTCGACCCCACCCCCTTCTTCAATCTCAAGCAGCGGCACCAATCGGTCAGTGGATATAGCGCTGTATTCAGGTAATTTGTGGTCGCCCCGTGCAATGTGCACGGGGATGTAGTCAAAACTCAGGCCCTTGAGGTTCAAAGCAATGCGCACCCGAAACGAGGCGCTGGAGCGGAAATAGTTGTGAAGCTTCATGAGGTTGTTCATAAGTTCAGAGGTTGTCAAGTGGAGGGGTTAAAGGGGATGCTGCGAACCGTCGACCAGCTTTTCCAGCAAAGCCATCAACTGTTCTTGTTCTGCGGAATTGAGTGGGGCCAACAGGCGGGCCTGCACACGTTCAGCGGCGTCTTTCATGTCCAAGGCGGCTTTAGCACCTGACTCAGTGGCCCAAAGGAGCTTGCGTCTGCGGTCTTGAGGGTCTTGTTCCCGGCGGATCCAGCCACGCGCTTCAAGTCGCCCAATCACCGATCCCGAGGTGGCGGCATCAAATGCCACTTTGGCCGCCAGTGTGACTTGGTCGAGCCCAGGCTCATCCATCAAAGCATTCAATATGGCAAATTGAACGGGTGTGACCCGAAAGCCCGCGGTCTCATCGGTGAAAACCGCAAATGACAACTGGTGGGCACGTCGGATCAAATGACCGGGTGCGCGGTGAAAATCGAAACTTTTACTCATGATCTGCCCGGATTTGACCACGTTAAGCAGCAAATTTTGGGAATTTTTGCCCTATCAGGGTAAATACTAAGTATACTTACTAATTCAATATGTATGCTTACTATTTGACGATCCTGTTGACTAACCTGATCAGACTTAATTGAGGACTTCCATGACAAGCGCTCTACCGGTATTGATTTCTGGCGGCGGCATTGGCGGTCTTGCGGCCGCCAGTTTGTTGGCGCAAGACGGACACCAAGTCACCGTATTCGAACAAGCCCCCGAATTTGGAGAAATTGGGGCCGGTATCCAGCTGGGGCCCAACATCTTCAAGATGTTCGAATACTTAGACATGACCGACGCCATCACCCAAGTGGCGTTTTTTCCGCCTGGCTTGGGCATGAACGACATCCGCACTGGCGAAGCTGTGGTTCGCGTGCCGCTGGGCGACGCCACCCACCGCGTGTACGGCCACCCCTACGGTGTGATTTACCGCGCCGATTTGCACAACGTGTTTTTGCAACGCTGCCAAAACCTCCCCAACATCACCCTGCGCACCAACGCGAAGGTGGAGCGCTTTACTCAAAGTGCTCAAGGCGTGCAGGTGCACTTGGGCAATGGCGAAGTGGTAGACGGCACAGTGCTTATTGGCGCCGACGGCATGTGGAGCAAGATTCGCGAAGCGGTGGTGGGCGACGGCAAACCCCGAGTGTCAGGCCACATTGCCTACCGCGCAGTGCTTAAAAAAGAAGACGTGCCCGCCGAACTCTGGAGCGACGATGTGCTGCTTTGGGGCGGCGAAAAAACCCACTTGGTGCATTACCCCATGCGGCGTGGCGAACTATTCAATTTGGTGGCCGTCTTCCACAGCAGCAAATACGACGAGGGCTGGAATACTTTTGGCGATACGGCCGAGCTGCAAGAGCGCTTTGCCCAAGCAGCGCCGCAAGTCAGGGCCCTGCTTGAAAAAATTGAAACTTGGAAAATGTGGGTGCTGTGCGACCGCGAGCCGGTTAAAAACTGGACCGACCGGCGCGTGACGCTGCTTGGCGATGCCGCCCACCCCATGCTGCAATATTTGGCACAAGGGGCTGGTCAAGCCATTGAGGATGCCGTGGTGCTGCGCGAGGCTTTGCGCCACACCCAAGGCAGCTGGACCGACGCCTTTCAAAAATACCAAACCATCCGTTATTTGCGCACCGGCAGAGTTCAACTCACAGCGCGCTTTTACGGCGACATTTACCACGCCGCAGGTGTACAACGCGAGTTGCGCAATCAAATGTTTCAAAGCGGCACCGAATCGGCTGGCTTTGCAGGCCTGAAGTGGATGTACGACGGCATCGACCCCAAACACCTGTTTTGAATCATATTTTGAGGTACACATCATGAACACTGTCGCAAGCACCACGACAAACTCCTTTCAAATAGCGAGGGAAAAGCTTTACCGAGACATTGATTCGCTCAACCTCACCCCGCTGTGGGAGGTGTTGCACAACCTCGTGCCAGTGCACCCCAAGTCGCCTTGCCTGCCCGCCCTGTGGCGTTATGAACAGGTGAGGCCCTATCTGATGCGTGCAGGCGAACTCATCACTGCTGAAGAGGCGGTACGCCGCGTGCTGATTTTGGAAAACCCCGGCATTCGGGGCAAATCCAGCATTACCCAAGCTTTGTATGCGGGTTTGCAACTGATTTTGCCCGGCGAAGTGGCCCCCAGCCACCGCCACACCCAGAGTGCACTTCGCTTCATTGTGGAAGGCAGCGGCGCATTCACCGCTGTCAATGGCGAGCGCACCACCATGAAGCCCGGCGACTTCATCATCACCCCCAGCTGGACTTGGCACGATCATGGAAATGAGGTTCAGGAGCCCGTGGTCTGGCTCGATGGGCTGGACATTCCGATCGTGGGTTTGCTGGATGCCGGTTTTGCCCAAAACAACCCAGAAAAGACCCAAGCCCTCAAAAACCAAGAGGGCAGCAGCTTTGCCCGCTACGGCTACAACATGGTGCCCGTGCGCGGCGAAGGCCCTTTTGGCAAAACCTCACCCATCTTCAGCTACCCCTACGAGCGCAGCCGCGAGGCCTTGCACCAGTTGGAACAGTGCGAAGCTTTGGATGATTGGGACGGCTTTAAGCTGCGTTATGTGAACCCCCTTACGGGTGGTTACCCCATGCCCACCATGGCCACCTTCATGCAGCGTTTGCCTGCAGGCTTCAGCGGCAAAGCCAGCCGCCAAACCGACAGCGCGGTGTACAGCGTGGTGGAGGGCTCTGGCTCCGCCGTCATGACATATGCGGATGGTGCCGAGGCCGCGCAGTTTCAGTTCACAGCACGCGACCACTTTGTCGTGCCGTCCTGGGTGTCGCTGCAACTCAAGTCCGACCCGGGTTGTGTATTGTTCAGTTTCTCAGACCGTCCGGTTCAAGACGCACTGGGCATTCATCAAGAGGAAAGGTTGTCATGAATTTTGTAGTCACCCCTCCTACCCACGTTTCATTGCCTATTGTGGGAAGCTCAGCCCGTTTTCCGGTGGGGCGCATTTACTGCGTGGGCAGAAATTATGTGGCGCACGCCCAAGAGATGGGTTTTACCGGCCGCGAACCACCTTTTTTCTTCATCAAACCCTCGGACAACTGTGTTCCTGTAGCAAAAGGCACCACAGGCACCCTGCACTACCCGAGCCTTACCAACGACTACCAACACGAAATTGAGCTGGTAGCCTGCATTGGCACGGGCGGAAAAAATATTAAGGCTGCTGACGCCCTAAAGCACATTTGGGGCTACGCCGTGGGCTTGGACATGACCCGCCGCGACCGCCAAACCGAGCAAAAAAAGCTCGGTCGCCCTTGGTGCGTGGGCAAAACTTTCGATGAATCCTGCCCCTGTGGCCCCATTACCCCTGCAACTCAGGTGGGCGACATTGAGAATGCCGACATTTGGGTACAAGTCAACGGTCAAGACCGCCAGCGCAGCAATATCAACAAACTCATCTGGAACATCAGCGAAACCATAGAGCACCTGACCACCGCTTGGGAGCTGCGCCCGGGCGACCTGATTTACACCGGCACCCCTGAGGGCGTGGCCGCTGTGGTGCAAGGCGACACCTTGGTGGGGGGCATTACAGGGTTAGAGCCCATCACGCTGCGCGTGGTTTGAGTACTAAACTGTAGGGGTGAACCGAAACCCCATCAAACACTGTAAAGACTGCGGCCATCAGGTGGCTTACCGGTTGCCTGATGACGGCGATACCAAGCCACGAGCCATTTGCACCGTGTGCACGACGGTTCATTACGAAAATCCTCTGAACGTGGTGGGCACCATTCCTCACTGGCAAGGCCGCGTACTGCTGTGCAAGCGCAATATTGAACCACGCCTAGGCAAATGGACTTTGCCCGCCGGTTTTATGGAACTGGGCGAAACCACCGCCCAAGGCGCCTGCCGCGAAACCCTGGAAGAAGCCGGTGCCGAGGTGGAGCTTGAAGGCCTATTCAGCGTTGTCAATGTGGCGCGCGTAGGCCAAGTGCACCTGTTTTACCGCGCAAGACTACTGAACGACCAATTCGACCCCGGACACGAAACCATGGAGGCCCGCTTGTACGAAGAAGCCGACATTCCTTGGGAGGATCTGGCCTTCAAAACCGTGGCTGAAACACTGCAACGTTTTTTTGAAGACCGCCGCAGCGGACGGTTTGGGTTTCACGACCTCGCGATCCCTTAAGGCGCTTCAAGCTCTAAAGCGTCTGGAAGCCAAGGTTTCCAGCCCTTCTCTTCCTTTGGTCGGCTGCTTACATGAGATACTTATGCACAGAGAAACAACTTCAAAATAACTGCTTCAACGCTCATGAACTCCCCCAAAATTGACATTTACAACCACGTCATGCCTGCGAGCTACGTGGAGTTGGTCAAAAAACATGGCAAAGAACCCGGCATGATCAAGCGCATGAGCAATTTGCGAATGCTCTGGGATATGGAAGCCCGCGCCAACATGCTGGACGATTTTCCGGACGTCCAGCAAGTCATTTCGCTGGCTGTACCCTCCCCTGACATGCTAGGCGGCCCAGAGCAATCGCCTGAATTTGCCCGTGTGGCCAATGAAGGCATGGCCGCCATTTGCAAAAAATACCCCACTAAGTTTCCTTACTTTGTGGCGTCCCTGCCCATGAACAACCCTGCAGCTGCGTTGGAGGAGATGGACTTTGCCATCACCCAATTAGGCGCCAAGGGCATTCAAATCTTGACCAGCGTCAACGGCCGTCCATTGGACGAGCCCGATATTTTTCCTGTTTTTGAGCGCATCACCAACCACCACCGTATGCCGGTATGGATGCACCCCACCCGCCCTGGCAGCCGTGCAGACTACCCCAATGAAAGTGCCTCCAAATACGAAATTTGGCAAGTGCTGGGCTGGCCCGTAGAGTCCAGCGTGGCCATGTCGCGCATGGTGTTTTCGGGCCTGCTTGAGCGTTTGCCTGAATTGCGACTGATCACCCACCACTGCGGCGGCATGTTGCCTTATTTTTCAGGCCGTGCTGAAACCCTGTGGGCCCAATTGGGCAGCCGCAGCGTAGACCCGTCGGACTCCGAAGTGCTCAAAAAGCTCTCAAAACCTCCCATTGACTATTTCAAAATGTTTTACGGCGACACCGTGTTAGGAGGATCCAGTTCAGCCCTGCGTTGTGGTTTGGATTTTTTTGGTGCTGACAAAGTGGTGTTTGCCAGCGACTGCCCCTTTGACCCCGAAGAAGGTCCTATGTTCATCCGCGAAGGCATTCGCTCCATTGAAGACTTGAATCTGAACGTGGACGATGCACGCAAACTCTATTTCGGCAATGCATTCAAATTGCTTGGACTCTAAATTCACAAATCAAATTGCTAATCTAGGGAGACACATGACCGACACCATCAAGCTGAAAGCACAGGTTTTAGTGCTCGATAGTGATTCCAAAATCGCATCCCAAATTGACGCTTTTTGTGAGGCTAATTTTTTAGAAGCCATGCGTGTGACCGAGAAAAAAATACTCTCCGTCCTCAGCAGCAAGGTTGATCTGGGGGCCATTTTCATATCGGAGCGGTTGGAATCAGACAAAGATGGTGGCGTGGATCTGGGCAAGCGCATACGCAAAATTCGCCCTGAGCTTCCTTTGTATCTGCGGCGTGAGACTACCGCGGGCCTTTCAGACCTCAAGTCCAACGAGCAAAGGACGTTTCGTCAGGGCTACCTTATCGAACAAATTGGCGATTTGGCCCAAGACTTGGAAAAATCCGTTTGCAGCCATGTCTACCCCAACAACTTTGTACGAGGCATTTGCGAAATCACGCAAGACACCCTTCAGAGCCAGTTCAAAAACCTCAAGCTTGAGGTGGAGTCGCCTTTTATTGTGTCGGACCACCTGATTTACGGCGACATCTTTACCCTGATCCCTGTGGAAACCAGTTGGTGCAGGGGCTACATGACGCTGCAAGCCAATGAAGAGGAGCTGGTGGACTTTGTACTGGCAGAAAAAACCCGCTTTGAATCCCCCAAAAACAAAAACGCTTTTGATCAATACGCTTTTGTGGGTGAAGTCACCAACATGGTTTGGGGGGCGTTCAAGAACCGGTTCAACGACTTTCAAGCCATTGCAGGCACTTTGCCTCAAGTGCCTATCGTGATCAAACATCTGGATCGCTATATTTCGTTTGGCTCCAAAAATCCCCAGCTCAGTTTGCGCTGCATATTGACCGATCCTGAAAAAGACAACGCTAAACCCGTTGAAATTTTTCAGCGGTTTGTCTTCAACCTAGGCTGGTCTCCTGACGACTACAAAGACAACCAAGCCCAAATGGAACAACTGGTGGACGCGGGCGAACTCGAGTTGTTCTGAGATCCAAGGGCTTATTGCCCGAACTAGAGCAGACCGTGGTACGAACCACCATCGATCTGCAAGTTTTGTCCCGAAATAAAGCCCGCCTGCGCACTGCATAAAAAGGCGCAGGCGTCGGCAAACTCTTCTGGAGTGCCAAAGCGCTTGGCCGCAATGGTCTGAGTGATTTCTTCTCTAGCCTGTTCTTGGGTCAAGCCTTTCAATGTCATGAGGCGCTGGGTCATGAATACTTGTCTGGGCGTATCAATGCGCTCGGGCAACAGGTTGTTGAGAGTGACGTTGTCTGCCGCCACTTCCAGGGACATGGCTTTGCAAAACGCAGTTAAACCGGTTCGCGCTGTAGTGGACAACGCCTGATGCGGCCTTGGGCTTTTGACCATGGCGGATGTGATGTTGACAATGCGGCCAAATTTGCGCGCCCGCATGCCGGGCAACAGCCCTCGGATGAGCAAAATGGGGGCCAACATATTGCCCTCCAGGGCTTCCAGCCAGGCGGCATGATCCCAATCGCTCAACTGCCCCGGTTTAGGTCCGGCGTTGTTGTTGACCAAAATGTCCACATTTCCGCACTGACTGAGCAGCACTTGTCGGCCCGTCTCGGTATTGAGGTCTGCCACCAAGGTGTGAACTTTGGCTCCGGTTTGGCTCTCTATGAGGGTTTGAGCCTGAGCCAAACGCTCTGCATAGCGGCCATTGATGGTGACTTCAGCCCCCTCTCGGGCCAAAACTGTGGCACAGGCCAAGCCTAAACCTTGGGAGGATGCACACACCAAAGCTTTGCGGTGCTGAATGCCTAAATCCATTGGGTGGGCTTTGTAAATGCTTATTTTTGGGTGGAAATCTTGGCGGACTTGATCACTCCGGCCCACTGATTCCGCTCCAATGCCATCATCTTCACAAAATCCTGTGAGGAATAAGCCACCGGGTCAAAGCTCATGGCTTTCATGCGGGTTTGAAACGTTGGGTCGCGGGTCAAGGCCAGGAGTTCTTTTTCCCAAAGCGCCACCACATCGGCGGGTGTTTTGGACGGAAAAAATGCACCGTACCAGTTCATGATGCCCAAGTTGCCAATACCGATTTCGGCCAGGGTGGGCACCTCAGGAAAGGCCTCTAAGCGTTGTGGCTCCAATGTAGCCACAGGCTTGAGTCGCCCCGACTTGATATGCTCTTTGACCGACTCCACCGACTGCACCAGCATATGGGTATTGCCCGCCAGCAGCCCCATGACGGCGGGCGAGCTGCCTTGGTAGGGCACATTGGTCAGTTCTAAACCGACTTTGGCCAAAATCAATTCGGTGGTCAGGTGAAACGCATGCCCAAGGCCAGGGGTGCCGTAAAAATACTTGTCGGGGTCTTTTTTAGAAAGGGCAAAAAACTCTTGCAAGGTGTTGGCCTTGACTTGGCTGTTGAGGACGATGATCGCCGGATTGCGGCCAATGAGCGCAGCGGGTGCCAAGTCGGTGGCCGAGTCATAGGCGGGCTTGGGAGAAAAAAACTCGGCAATAGTGATGGGCGTAGGTGGCGAAAACAACAAAGTGTAGCCATCGGCTGCGGCGCGCACCACCGCCTGCGTGCCAATTTGGCCAGAGGCACCCGCCACGTTTTCCACCGTGATAGTCTGGCCCCACTTGTTACTGAGCAACTGGGCAATCAGCCGCCCGACCGTGTCTGGCCCGCCACCGGCCGGAAACGGCACCACCATGCGAATGTTTTTTTGGGGGTATTTGCCAAGGGCTGGTGCCCCCTGCGCCAGCACAGTACTGGGCAGCCCCGAGCACAACATCACCAACACTGAAACCACCCCCATCGACATCGCCCTGGCCCATAAAAGGGAAACTACCCAGCTCCAAGGGCACGGGCCGGTGGACATATCGGTGAGGCTGCTTTTGACCTTGAGGGTGACTTTTCTGGATGAGTTGGGCTTCATGCGCGGCGCTCCTTCAGGCGGGGGGGTTGGTTCCAGTCGATCCATTGCGCAAAGGCTTTCATTTGCGCCGAAATAAAGTCGCGCGTGGTGGCATCTGTGAGCTGGCCTTGCGCGTCAAATTTTTGACCCGCCATGCCAATAAACACCTCTGGCCGCTGTAAAAACAAAGCACCCACACTGCTCATGGAACGGCGCACGTCGTACTGCACGCGGGCACCACCCAGTGGACCGGTGGTGGCCGACAACACGGCGCAGGGCTTGTTGTGAAAAGGCGATTGGGGTGTTTTAAACCTCGAAATCCAGTCGATGGCGTTTTTAAGCGAAGCGCTCATGGTCCAGTTGTATTCGGGCGTAGAGATCAGCAGCCCATCTGCGGCCAAAATTTGGTCGCGCAGGGCGCACACCGAATCCGGATAGCCCTGTGCCTCGAGGTCGGGGTTGTACATGGGCAGGTCCAGCAAGTTGGTGTGACCGCTCAGCCGCATACCCTGCGGCATAAGTTCTCCAGCCGCTTTGAGTGCTGAGAGGTTGAAAGACTGTGTTCTTAGGCTGCCGCAGATTCCATAGATTTCATAAGTTCGCATAAAGCTAGACGTGAGGTTGAAAGCGAATGAAGTCTTATTATTCGGGCTTTAAACCGGCCGCATTAGCCAACTCTTGCCATTGTTTGATTTCTTTTCGTGCCAAATCCAAAGTTTCTGCCGGCGAGAAAATGACCGTGTCTATACCGCGGCTTTCAAGTTGTTTTTGAATGTCGGGCATTTGGGCTGCCTGCGAATAGGCCTTAAAAATGCGGTCTACCTCCGCAGCGGGTGTACCCTTGGCCACCGCCAAACCCAGCCACGAAGACAGGTTGTAGTTGGGGTAGCCCGACTCCGCTACAGAGGGTACATCGGGCAATGACTTCCAGCGCTGTTGGGTCGTCACGGCCAAGGCACGCAACTCGTCCGACTTCACGCGAGGCAGAGCGGTGGGACCCGTGAGCAAAGAAAAATCAACCTGCCCGCCCAATAAATCCACCATGGCGGGCACCTCGCCTTTGTAGGGGATGTGCAAAAACCTCACGCCCGCCGTACTGGCCAAAAGTTCAGTGGTGAGGTGAGGTGTGGTACCGTTGCCGGGGGTGCTGAAGGTCAAGCGGCTAGGGGCTGCCTTGGCGCGCTGCAAGAGTTCGGACAAGTTTTGAATGGGGGACTTGGCGTTGACAGCCACTACCAAGGGGTAGCGCGCAAAAACCGTGATCCATTCAAAATCTTGAATGGCGTCGTAGCGCAGCGACTTGGAAAGCGCAGGCAAGATGGTGTTGGCAGAAGAGGCCAACAACAAAGTTTGCCCGTCTGGCTTAGAGCGTGCCACCGCTTCAGCGGCCACCGCACCCCCCGCACCCACTCGGTTTTCCAACACAATGGTGCGCCCCATCACCTTGGAGGCCTCGGTACTGAGCAATCGCGCTACCGAATCTATATTGCCCCCGGGCGGAAAACCCACCAATAGGCGCACAGCGCCGTCCGACTGCGCTAAAGCTACGCAAAACCCACAGCTCAGTAGCGCAAGGCAGCAATGCCTCACGGCATGAGACAAAAGGTTTAGGAATTTCATGGGGTCGGAGTTGAACATCTTGCGCAGGAATCCGCAATATGGGGTAAGTCCCTATGCATACATATTAATTTTGGGATCAATATAAAAGCAATTTAATTTGTTGCAACTTGAATCTAGATGTCTTTTCAAGTCACCCTCTCTCCAAGTGGGCATGCATTTGCATGTGAAGAAGGTCTTGAGATCCTCAAGGCTGGACTGGCTGCAGGCTTTCGAATTCCCTACAGCTGCCGATCAGGTATGTGCAGAACTTGCCGCGGTCGGGTGGTCAAGGGCTCCGTAGACTTTGGATCGGCGCACGTCAAATACTTATCTGATGAAGAAAGAGCAAAGGGTTTGGCACTTTTGTGCTGCGCAATGCCCACCTCAGACGTGGAAATTGAAATTGATGAAATTGATCCCCACAAACATTCAAAACCCCAGCGTATTCCTTCCAGGGTTCTGTCTTTTGAAAATGCGGCTCCTGATATACGGATCGTCACTTTAGGTTTACCGGCCAACGAACCTATGCAATTTCAGGCTGGGCAACATGTTGATGTACTCCTGCCTGATGGCGTTAGAAGAAGTTATTCCATTGCCAATAGACCCAAGGCTGAAGGTGTGCGTCAACTGGAATTGCACATCAAGCACATGCCTGGTGGGCGTTTCACCGACCATGTGTTCCAAACCCTTAAACCCCGGGAAATTTGGCAAATTGAAATGCCATTGGGTTCGTTTTGCCTTAAGGAGGCTTCCACCAAGCCCATCATCTTGGTGGCAACTGGTACAGGTTTTGCGCCTCTTAAATCCATGATGCTTGTGGCCTTGGAACAGGACGCGCAAAGGCCGATTCACCTTTACTGGGGCGGCAGGCATCTTGTGGATCTGTACCAGTTAGAAATTGCCCAAGAGTGGGCGCAGCTTCACCCTCGTATCAAGTTGGTGCCGGTATTGAGCCAACCCACCTCAGAGGACGATTGGTCTGGCCGCAAAGGTTATGTGCAACATGCGGTTCTGCAAGACCACCCCAACTTGAGAAACTTTGAGGTCTATGCCTGCGGCGTCCCCAGCATGGTGGATGCAGCTCGACACGATTTTGAAAAGCTGGGCGGTTTGCCAGCCGAGGCCTTTTTTGCAGATGCCTTTTTGTCTGAGGCCGACCGTCAACTTCACAACGCAACACCTGTTTGAACCCACTATCAGGAGACCACTATGCTTCCCGAAAACTGTACGGTGATTCCACAAGAACGAACCTCGGTCATCAAACCCTACTGCATGAGCCATGGCACCTTGGAATGCTTTAGCCTGAAAAACTCGCGTCGCTTTTACGAAGAGTTTTTAGGATTGGAATGCGTGCGACACGGCAAACCGGCCATGGTCATTCGCTTGGGCATGCGTTTTCATGTGGTCTGCGTCGAGGTGGGTGACCAAATTCACCCCTGCAGCTTGTTGAACCACTGGGGTGTGGACGTGGCCACCCGAGCAGAAGTGGACGAAGCCCATGCCAAAGCCATTGCACTCAAAGACCAATATGGCATCCGGCAAGTGTTGCCACAGCAAGAAATGCACGGCGTGTATTCCTTCTACTTAGAAGACCTAGACCACAACTGGTGGGAAATACAACACTACGCCAACGGCTTTCAGCATGATGACTTTTTTGATTTTGGCGACCGCTTCACCATGGATGAATCGGGCGATGCCGCCAATTTAGAAGAGCTCAAGGTTTAAACCGACGCCCTTGAGCCGACACCATTTGAGAATCAACACCCACACATAAGGAGATTTTTCATGAACTTCATTCAACGACTGATGGTGGGTTTGGGTGCGCTGTGCGCCAGCCTTGTCTTGGCCAGCGCTCAAGCACAAACCCAACCCATCAAAGTGGGGGGCACACTGGCGTTGACCGGCCCCTTAAGCGCCACTGCAATCATGCAAAAAATTGCTGGTGAAATTTATGTAGATCAACTCAACAAACGGGGGGGCTGGTTAGGGCGGCCTGTGGAATACGTGTTGAAGGATGACCAATCCAGGCCGGACGTGGCACGGACGCTTTACGAGCAACTGATTACCATCGAGAAGGTGGATCTGATCACAGGCCCCTATGGCACCGGTGCCATTTTGTCGGCCATGGGAGTAGCGCAAAGGTACAACAAAATCTTGCTGCACAACACCTTTGGCCTGCCCTCCATGGCCAAGTACGACATGCAGTTTTCAGTCTCAGGTGGCGCCTATGAAATTGAATCCGTTTGGCCCAACCTGGTCTTCGATGCAGTGGCCTCTGGAACGAAAACACCTAAGTCGGTGGCCATGCTGACCAGTAAGTTCCCTTCGGTGCATTTTGTGACGCAAGGTGCTCGAGAAGTCTTAAAAAAGCGCGGATTAACTGAAGCGCTTTACCTCGAGTGGGAGTTTGGCAACCGCGACTATGGCGCCATTGCCGCCCGAGTCAAAGACGCCAAACCCGACATGGTTTGGGTAGGTGGCGTGGGCCTAGACGGCAACCTGCTGCTCGATGCCATGAAAAAAATTGACTATGTGCCTCCCCAGTTTTTTATCACATTTCCAGCATCCAGCCCCATGCTGAAGTCGCCTGATGGCAAAGGCGTGTTGGCCCTTACCGTGTTTGAAGAGCACCCCCCTTTCAGCACCAACCCTGTGGCAGCGGAATTCATTAAGCAATTTCATGAGCGTG
>Ga0214921_10006276_pt1 | contig 16361 bp, 10 predicted proteins | sample LL1505_MetaG_FD_177992 | JGI IMG/M metagenome (GOLD analysis project Ga0214921, IMG submission 177992) | Freshwater microbial communities from Lake Lanier, Atlanta, Georgia, United States - LL-1505 | ecosystem: Environmental > Aquatic > Freshwater > Lake | place: USA: Georgia | collected...
GGTGAGGGTTTTGCTACCTATCGGTTAAAGGTATTGACTAGTAAAATTGAACAACTATCCTTTCGATTGCCCTCTCAAGGTACGGCATATACTTTGTATGTCAATAACCAAATTATATTCAAAGGTGGGAATCCTGGAACTTCGGTGGAAGATTCAAAGCCCACACTGTCTATGGATTATATTAATTTCACACCCATAGAAAAAGAATTTTATCTAGTAATTTGTATTTCCAACTTTCATCATGCTCGGGGAGGGTTTTGGAGTTCAATTACAATGGGAAATCCTCAGTCTATTTCTCATCTAAAAGAGTACTATCTCACCATTGATATCTTTGTTTCTGGGGTATTGTTTATCATGGGGATCTACCATTTTTCTCTTTTTTACTTGCGTAGAGATGATAAATCAAATCTTTACTTTGGAATTATTTGCTCTATAATATTCATTAGAACAATCATCACAGGAGAAAGATATATTTTTACTTATTTCCCACATATAAGTTACTCAGTTAGATTAGCCTTAGATTATTTAACTATGAACTTAGTTCTTCCTTTTCCTCTAGCATTTTTCTTCTCTCTCTATCCTACCTGGAAAAATAAAAAAGTTTTAAATATAATTAATCTATTAACTATAATATTAGTTAGTATTAATATATTTCTACCCCCTTCCATTTTTACGAAAACATTAGTGATAAGTCACATGATTTTAGTAACTTTACTTATTTATTTAATTACTCTCATATTTTTAGAATATAAAAGAGATAGAGAAGGTATAAAAATATTTTTGATAGGTTCTATAATTTTTATTGGTATAACATTTAATGATATTCTTTATAACAAAAATATTATAGCCACGGGAAATTTAAGCTCCGTAGGCTTAGTGATCTTCATATTTTTTCAATCTTTTCTTCTCTCTTCCAGATTTTCCAAAGCATTTGAAGATGTAAAAATTCTCTCAAGCACATTAAAACTCTCTAACCAAGAACTTGAACTGAATAAAGAACGTGCTACCAAAGCGTATCTCGATCTAGAAGCATCCCAAAAGCAACTTGTCCAGTCAGATAAGATGATTACCCTAGGAACCATGGTGGCTGGTGTTGCCCATGAGATCAATACACCACTTGGGGCAATCAAGGCAAATTCAGAGAATATTCTAGAGTCTTTGAGGGGACTCATCCAAAAGCTAAATCCTACTCTCAGCCATATCACAATAGGAGATTTACATAATGCAATCCTTGTATTGGAGCTTACCAAGGAATCTGGGACTGCATACTCAAGTCGGGAGGCAAGAGTTCTTAGAAAGAAAGTGATTTCTATTCTAGAGGAAAGAGGCCAAAAGAATGTTGATCTTCTAGCAGACTATATTATAGAGTTAGGTCTGGTGGAAGCTTTAGAACGTAAAGAAAATATTATAAGTCATACAGATATTGAGAAGTATCTAAGTATTGCTGGAGATCTATACGGAATTAGAAAAAAATCTTCCGTAATACAAAATTCTGCTGAGAGGGTTTCTAAAATTGTTAAGTCTCTGAAATCCTTTATGCACTTTGACCAAAATGAAACAAAAGTGGTTTCTGATTTGACAGAGGGGATGGAAACTGTTCTGATTATTCTTCACAATAAAATCAAATATGGAATTGAGGTAATTAAAAATTATGGAGAAAATGTACCACACATTTATTGTTATCCTGATGAGCTAAATCAAGTATGGACAAACCTAATTCACAACGCTATCCAGGCAATGCATGAAAAAGGGACTCTCCAGATAGACATTGAAAAAGTTTCTAATATTGAGCAAACACCTGATATAGACAAAAGAAATCCTGGATACAAGGGAGAATATGTAGCAGTTTCCATTCAAGATAGTGGTTCGGGAATTTCTCCTGAGATACGATCAAAAATATTTCAGGCATTCTTTACCACCAAAGCCGCAGGAGAAGGATCAGGATTGGGCTTACACATCATAGGAAAAATTCTTGAGAAACACGAGGGAGCTTTGTACTTAGAATCCGAACCTGGTAAGACACGATTTACTGTAGTACTACCGGTATAGGTTAGAGTGAGATGATGTAGAGGGTTCTAATAGTTAAAATTCTTCAATAATCTTCTTTAATTGAACTATCACTTTCTAAAACCTGCTTAACAGCTTGTTTTTTGAATTCCTCTGAATATTTTGATCTTCTCATTGAAGACACCTTCCTTGTTAATTTTAAAAGTGTCCATTTTAATGAGTACTGCCTACTTTTCATAAAGAAGATAAATGTAACGAATAGATCCAAAGATTAAAGAAAAATTGCAATTAAAAAGTAAAATTAGCTTTAAAGCTACTTCCAAACTTACCGAATAAATACATTTTTAATAAAATAAATAAAATTCCAAATTTATTTTCCATAAAAGTGATAATTTGTCCAGCCTATCGTCTATTATACAAATATAAATAAATTAATATTGTACATTCATTAATTATAATCATATACCTAAAGCGAAATTGCAAAGAGTCACTTTTTGTAATCTTTACTGTAAAACTTACCTCTTCTACGCATAGAAACGATAAGTTTTTGCAGAGGAAGCATGATATACTCACACATTTTATATGAATATCCATGCTTATACTAGAGCGCATTTAAATATATGTTATAAATATATATGTACTTCTATTATTTATTTAGAACATCTAGCTTTTGAACAGGGTACACTAATTTTTAAAAGAGTGAGTCCATTCAAGAAAAGATAAATAAAAATAAATTTTAAGGAGACACACATGAAAAAATTATTAATTATTTTAATTTTTTCTATCACTGGGCTATATGCTCAGGCTGGCAAAATGGAGGAAAGTGGATTTAGAGTATTTGGAGGGCTCTACTCGGGATCCTATGAAAGTGATTTTGAGAAGAAACTCCAAAGAGAATCCATTCTAAATGGGGCATTAGAAACAAAATGGGAAAATAAATATGGAACGGGTTTGAATCTTGGAGGACAATATTTTTGGAAGAATCAACTAGGTCCATTTTCAGGATTAATGTTTAGTTTACAGAGTGAAGGTATTACAGGAAGTTTTACTTCCAATACATTATCCTCTGCTTATCTTGGAAGCAATGCCTATAATGGTTCAGTGGGAAGGGGTGATCTATCCGTTGGTGGTGTGCTAAATCCTGTTGAAAACTGGAGGGTAACCCCACGTATAGGAAACAGAAGTATCACACAATCATTGGAAGGAGCTAGTTCAGGTATCTATTCGGGAGGTTATTTAGGATTTGGAGGGAGTTCTTTAACTTCTAAGGGATCTTCAGGATATTTGGGAGTGTTTGTGGAGTACGATGTAAAACCTAGTATTACTCTCTATTTGGATACTATTTTACTCAGTCCATTTCTACTTCAAAATGCAGGGGAATTCTCAGGTTCAGCTACAAGTATATTGACAGCTAGCAATGGATATATATTGGGTGTAACTGGAGCCTCAGGAGCATATAGTACAAAATTCAATCGATTTGTTTTGGGTTCAAGTTTTGAGCTAGATTCGAAATCAAAAATTTTTGTGCAAATTGAAAATGAAACGATACGAACCAAAGTAGGGGATTCAGCTGCGTTTAGCTTACTTTCCATATCAGTATCTGGAAGCACTTCATCCGCTTTGGATTTTACATCATCCACCTTTTATTCTATTCTTTCCAATTCAAGTTCTCAAAGTCTGACACTGAATGGATTAAAGATAGGATATTCCTATAATTTTTAAGTAAGTTGATTTTTAGCCTTACGAACTCATTGTAAGGCATATTTTTTTATGGGTATCTCAAGTTACTTTTGTATTACGTAGTAACTTATCTAAAAGATCGGGTGCTATTTTTTTAAGTACCACTGCAAAATTTTCTTTTAGACCTGCTATGATCACTTCCGATTGCTTGCTCTCAATAGCCTCTAAAATACGAATGGAACATTCCTCGGCAGACATCCCTTCGCTTAAAGCATCATCCATTTTATTGTATTTCTCACCGTTTCCGGTCAAAGCATTTAATGATACATTTGTATTGATAAACCCTGGGAGAACAGTTAAAACTTGGATATTATCATCGGCCACTTCTAATCGTAAGGAATCATAAAAGCCATGCAATGCATGTTTGGATGCGGAATACCCTGATCTAAGCTGGGTAGCTACTTTCCCAACAATACTACTGATAACAACTATAGATCCGCTCTTCTGATTTATCATATCTTGCAGTACAACTTTAGTTAGAGCAATATTACCAAAAAAATTAACATCAAATATTTTTTTATAGGTAGAAAGCTCGGTATCTTTTACCAAAGATCTTTGGCTGATCCCTCCATTGTTGAATAAAATATCCACTTTCTTAAATACTTTTATAACTTCTGTATAACATTTTTGAAACGATTCTGGATTAGATAAATCCATATCTAGTACTAAACTATTTGTATCTGTCAAACCGGATTGTTTTTGAACTCTTATTAGTTCTTCTTTTCTCCTGGCAGAAAGTACTACAAATGCACCTTTACTAGCCAATTGCTTTACAATTCCTTCCCCTATCCCTGAACTTGCTCCCGTAACCCAACATACCTTTTCTTTAAAATAGCTCATAAAATATCCTTTTTTATAAAATAAGTTCACATTAGAAGATGATTCAAAAATTGTAAGTACAAAAAAGATTTCTAATAAACTCTAAAATGAATGAATCATTCATTGATTAAAATGATTTTTTATAGATAATTGTTTGTGAGACTTTTATCCCTACAAAAAGCTCCGCGGGAAATGGCACAACTTCTACTTTAAAATGTATTTTCTCAAATTTCTGATAAGAAATCTAAGAAATAATCCAAAAGTTTAATGTATTTACTTTTCAGGGGTGTATTGAGAGTCTAATATTCATAGAGGAACAAATGCCTGTAAACCTAAAACTAGTAAAAAATATAAAAGAATTAGAATTCCAATGGGAGACACTTGATCCTTTTCTATTTTGTGTTCATCATAAGGATGAATATCCGTCCGGAACGGAACGAATGGGCATCAATCCCAAAGAACTGGTTGGACGTAGTGTAGGACAAGATTTTGTTTCTAAAGATGGATGGAGGATGTACCACGGAAAAAAGATTCCGGGTTTCCCCAATCATCCACATAGAGGGTTTGAAACAGTAACAGTCGTTAGAAAAGGATTTGTAGACCATACAGACTCTATGGGAGCTGCAGGGCGGTATTCTTCAGGGGATACACAATGGATGACTGCGGGAGAAGGTGTCCAACACTGTGAGATGTTTCCCCTCATCCACCAAACCCAAAAAAATCCAACAGAACTCTTTCAAATTTGGCTCAACCTTCCAAGTGTCCATAAGTTAGTCAAACCCCACTTCACCATGCTGTGGAAGGAATCTATTCCTATTTTTGAACATTCAGATTCCTCAGGAGCCAAAACAGAAATTGAATTAGTTGCTGGCTCATTGGGTGGGCTTTCCGCATTGCCATCTCCTCCCAATTCCTGGGCTGCTGACCCCCAAAACTCGGTTGCTATTTGGGTAGCTAAAATGGAACCTTTTGCCAAGTGGACACTTCCTCCTGCGGGATCTGGAATCAATCGAATGATTTATTTTTTTGAAGGGTCAACTCTCCAGATAGGAGATTCTGAAATGTCTGTTCGCACATCTGCAGAGTTAGAATCGGATTCAGAAATTGAGATACAAAATGGGGAAACAGAAGGTCATTTTTTATTTTTACAGGGCAAGCCCATAGCAGAACCCATAGCACAGTATGGACCTTTTGTGATGAACACCACAAAAGAAATCCAAGAATCTTTTTATGAGTTCCAAAAAACACAGTTTGGCGGATGGCACTATAGCAGCCATGAACCTGTACATCCCAGATCCAAGGGGCGATTTGCCAAGCATTCGGATGGAAAAGAAGAGCATCCACCCAAACCATTATAAAAGGAATACGCACGTAAAAAGCTAAAACTAAAAACAAGTTATTTTCGATCGGATTCTCCATTTTTAGAGTTTCCGAAAGGAAAAAATCCAAAAAGAGTGTTGTTAGATTAAACTTACGTACCGAATTGTATACTAATGAAGGCATTTCTATTATTTTTCTTATCCTCGTTTCTACTTTTTGCTCAGTCCAAAGAAAATCCCTCTAAAGGATCACTCTCCTCGGGGAAGGATAAAGAGCCTTCTACAGATTCAGCATCAGTCATAGACGATGAACTTGATAAAATTTTTTATCAATATTATTTTTACCAAAAAGATCCCGATCTTGAAGACCTTCAAAAAGAACAGAACCAAACTATCAAAGCGAATTTAATTCGTGCTCTAAAAAATGAAGTGTTCATCCAAGATCCTGCAAATGTGCAAAAAGCAAGTGCAGAAATAGAATCCCCTGATGCTAAAATTAAATTTAAGCAAGTATCACGTTATAGTATCTGGATGAAAAAAATAAAAAAAGAGATAGGTTATATATATTTTACAGATTATATGTATATCATCCAGTACGATAAATACATAGCGTTGGTATTGTATGAGGTAGATCCTAAAAAGCATCTATTGAAACCCACTCAGGTAGAACTGATAATCAAAAGAGAAGGTAAAAGAGACCAGGAGTGAGGTTGCAATCTACATTCAAAAACAATTGAAAATATTGTTAAGGATGTCTTTCTTGGCTTATGCAAGAAAAACTTTCAGAAGAATCTCTCGATTTTACCAAATCTAGAATCAACACTCTTATTCAGGAAATTAAGAAAGAAGTAACAGGTCAGGATAAAGTCGTTCGCCATATCCTGATATCCCTTGTCTCTAGGGGACACATATTACTGGAGGGAATGCCAGGTCTTGCAAAAACCCTACTTGCAAAGACTCTTGCAAAGACAATTGACCTTTCCTTCAAAAGAATCCAATTCACACCAGATCTTTTACCTGCGGATTTGATTGGTACTGTAGTATTCAATCCAAAAAATTCATCGTTTGAAACACGGAAGGGACCAATTTTTACAGGTGTACTACTAGCGGATGAAATCAATCGTTCACCTGCAAAAGTTCAATCTGCCCTCTTGCAGTGTATGGAAGAAAAACTAGTTACAATTGGAGACAATACCTTTGAATTGGATTTACCATTTATAGTGATAGCCACCGAAAATCCAGTGGACCAAGAGGGAACCTACCAACTTCCCGAAGCTCAGATGGATAGATTTTTGGTAAAGATCAATGTAGATTATCCGGGGCTGGAAGAGGAAGTTGCTATCTTAGCTCAACATGGGGAAGAGAGAAAAAAAGAACAGAACGTAAATACCGTACTTTCAAAACCTGATCTACTTAAGATATTTTCCTATTCTGAAAAGGTTTATGTGGATCCAAAATTAAATGAATATATAGTTAAATTAGTTCGTAATACAAGACCTGCATCAACTGTAATCCAAGATGTAAAACCATTTATCAGGCATGGAGCATCTCCTAGGGCATCACTTGCTCTCTTAAAGGCTTGTAGGGCTCAGGCACTTTTGGAAGGAAGAAACTTTGTAATACCAGAAGATATTACATTTTCTCTTTTTGAAATATTACGCCACAGAGTTATGCTAACATTTGAAGCTCTGTCTGAAGATGTAAGTATAGAATCCATTCTTGATACAATTAGAGAAGGTACCAGGCTTCCATAGAATGCTATTACCGGAACTAGCCAGATTACTCAAACAGGCAGAGCTAAAACCCAGTTTAAAAACTATAACAGCTAGAAGTGGGTTTATCCAAAGATCCAAGAGTGGTCGTGGTATGGATTTTAAAGAGGTAAGAAACTATATCTCAGGGGATGACACACGTCATATCGATTGGAATGTGACATCCCGAATGGGTGAACTCTATGTAAAAGAATTTCATATAGAAAATGATCAATTGGTAAATATATTTCTGGATGTATCGAAGTCCATGTTTACAGGAGCGGGCGAGGAGAGGAGTAAGTTTTTTGTGGGATACCAAATAGCTTTTTTTATAGCTCTTGTTTCTATCTTTGCTGGAGATCGCGTCAATATTGTTTGCTTTTCAGATAAACAAGAATTTTCAAGTGGGATTTTAAAAACAAGGGAAGCCATTTATTTTGCATTCTCAAAAATAGGAAAATTAGTTCCTGTATCTCCACTTAGCAATCATAAACTTCCATTTGCTCTCTTAAAAGATAAATATACAAGAAAATCAATTACATTTATTATAAGTGATTTTTATAATATCCAAGATATAAATATATATAAGTCTCTTATGTATGTTCATGATTTATATGGGATTTCTATTTTTGATCCCATAGAGACTATAGATAGTTCAATATTTTCTATGTTTTTCGTAAAGAATCCAGAAACATCTCTGGGAGGGAAATATGCTTCATCTTATAAAGAGGATGCTAGTCTTGTTTATTCATTTTTTGGTACTAAATTATTACGTGTAGGCACAAATGAGGAATTGGGAGCTCCCATTTTACATTTTATAAGCAAATGAAATTTATCATAAGCATTTTTATGGCATTCCTGCAAAAAGTCAGTTTTTGCAATTTTATTCGCAACAATCCTAGGCTTTTTTTCACCTGCCAGCGGAAAAAGATAGTTATTGCAGTTGCGTCTTTTATATTCTTATTTATATACTCTGATATATTAGCGGAAAGTACTATTTTTTGGTCTAAAGAAGAAATATCTGTAGGAGAAGAGATATATTTAACTATAGAAACAGAGCAAACTCCTTTAGAGATTCTATCACCCGAAGTAGGACTTTTTTCAGGAAGCAATACCCTTCCATTTGTAGAAATAATAAGTACTACAAAAGATACAAATAAAATTGTTATTAAAATGAGATTTGTAAAATCCGGATCTCACTCTTTAGAAGTTAAATGGAAAAATGATGACAATTCTAAAGACGAAAAGGATGTCTCTGTAACAGTAAAATCTTTAGTTACAGATGGAGAGGAGAATACTCTAGACATAGCGGAGCCTTTAGAATTCTCAGGTCCATATCTCATGAGAGTACTCTATTTGCTCCTTGGATTTATTTTGGTTGTTGCACTTTTCTCGTACCTTTTTTTGCGGCATGGGAAGAGAGCGCGGACTTTCAAAGATGCACTTTACACAGAAAATATGGAAGCTGAAAAAATAGAACCAATAGATGCACGTTTAGATAGGTTATTGGAGCAAGACTCGATTCCTCACAAAGAGTTTGCCTATGCTCTTTCTGAATATTTAAAATCAGCCCTATCACACAAACTAGATAGTGATACAACATATATGACGCAATCAGAATTGGAGGAAATACTCATAAGTAAACTTCGCTTAAGTGAAAGGGAAACTAAAGAATTTTCACTTTATTTAAATGCTATTAAATATATGCCAAATGAGGAGATGATCCTCTCTGAAAAAGCAAATAGCATTCGAAAATATTGGGAGAGAGTACTAGGAGTATGAACCATTTAGAAAGGCCATATTTACTATGGATATTACTCCCTCTTTTCATTTACTTACTTATTTATATAAAACAAAAATATTATAATAATAGATATGAATTGTTCTTAGCTACAGAAAAAAAAGAAGGTGGTGGAGGTTTTTTAACAATACTCGCACCATACATCCATACGTTTTTAAAATTTATTGTTCCCTCTTTGGTAATCATCGCTTTGGCGGGTCCAGGAATAAAAACTGATTTTTTACCTGATGAAAAAAATGGGATAGATATGATGATTGCAATCGATGTATCTGGATCCATGTCACGTAGTACGGATTTTTTACCCAAAAATAGATTAGAAGTTTCTAAGGAACTGATAGCAGAATTTGTAAGACAACGTAAAAATGATCGATTGGGATTGGTTCTTTTTGCAGGGGCAGCTTATTTACAATCCCCTCTCACAGGTGATATGGATTCCCTTTCCGAGATAATAAATGATATACATGAAGCATCTGTTCCTGAACAAGGCACTGCTATTGGTGATGCAATTTTACTTTCCACCTATAGATTAAAAAAATCTACAGCAAAATCTAGGGTATTACTATTACTCACGGATGGAGTTTCCAACACGGGAAAAATTGATACTGATACTGCAGCAGAGGCTGCAAAAGAATTTAAAGTAAAAATATATACTATAGGTATAGGAAAAGAATTTGGAGATGCGGGGGTAATGGATGTAGATTTTGAAGGCTTAGAGAAAATTTCCAAGCTGACAGGAGGTTTATTTTATAGGGCAACTGATCCGGGACAACTGGAATCTGTTTTAAATGATATAGATACCTTAGAAAAAACTTTTGTTACATCTAAACCAAGGGTTGTCATGGAGTCCCGGTTTGATTTATTTTTAATTCCGGCACTTTTCTTATTTGGATTAGATTTACTTTTCCGTGCAATCTTATGGAAGTATTACATATGAAAAATGTAAGCACATGGATAGTAGCCTTCATTTTTATAATTATATTAGCATTTATTGCCTATGTTTCAATAAAGTTTATTGAGAAAAAAAAGATCAATGACTTATTAGAAAAATTTCCTAATCTTAAAAAATCTATTACTATCTTTCCTCCGTATTACACTCGACTTAGAGTCTTTGTATATTCATTTTTTCTTTTTTTATCTTTGATTTCACTCTTAAATCCATCCTTTGAAGAAGAAAAGGTCAATGAAAATTTAGATTTGAAAGGAGTAGATATTCTTTTTATAGCAGATGTAAGCCTTTCTATGAATGCGGAAGATAATGGTGTTACAAGATTATCCCGATTCAAAGAATCTGTTCTTTCTACTCTTCCTTCACTTGCCGGGAATAGATTTGGAATGATTACTTTTGCTGGGACACCATTTTTATATTGTCCTATGACATCAGATCCAGGAGCATTTTCGGACTATGTTAGGGGTATTGAAACCGATATGATACCCGATACAGGTACAAATATAAAAAAAGCATTTGAGAAAAGTGAAGAAATGCTCAAGTCTTCAAAAGTGTACCGCAATAGAATTTTAGTATTGGTAACTGATGGGGAAGATATGAAAGAAACTTTCCCATCTGATCCCTCTGCTGATTTGATTATATTGGGAATTGGTAGTACAGAAGGTAGCCTTATTCGATACAAGGATGAGACCACTGGACTCTCTGGCTTTATTACAAGAGAGGGTAAGCTTTCTGGAGATGTAAATGACCCCATGCTCATAAAATCAGCACTCAATGAAGAATATCTCAAAAAATTAGCCTTTAAATTTAATTCAGAATATGTAAATATAACTAAAAATCCAGGTGGAGCTGACGTCATACGGGAGAAAGTTTCGAAAATGGAAAAAAATACAGAGAAAGTTCTTCAAAATATTTCTAAAAAAGATGGATACCAGTACTTCTTATTTCCTGCTCTTATTTTTCTACTCATTGATTTAACACTTTTGGAACTTTATGCAAAGAAAGGAAACTAGTGTTTGGGGGACTTAGCTTTTTCACTTATCATCCCAACTTACAATGAGAGAGAGAATCTTGAGGAGCTTATCTCAAGTTCCACTAATATATTAAATAAACTTAAAATCAAATACGAAATCATTATAGTAGATGACAACTCTCCAGACCAAACATGGAAAGTAGCATCTGAACTATCCAAAGACTTTCCGTGCATTAGGGTTATTAGAAGATTTCGAAATAGGGGACTTACTCCCTCAGTTCTTGAAGGTATGGAGAGCGCAGTTGGAAATATTTTGGGAGTTATGGATGCTGATTTGCAACATGATTTATCCGTACTTCCTCAAATGTTAGAAGAATGTAAGTCACATGATCTTGTAATAGGAAGTAGGTATACAGATAGTAGTACAAAAAACTCTTTATCATTTTTAAGAAAAATACTCTCTAAATCTGGAACTTTCTTTGCGAGAGTTCTCTTGGGTTTGAAAATTTCAGATCCTCTCTCTGGATATTTTCTGGTAAAAAGAGATGTGTTTAAAGAACTATCATCAGAAATAAATGCTAAGGGTTTTAAAATTCTTTTGCAAATAGTAGGTAGAAATAGCAATTTAAAAATTAAAGAAATCCCATACTCTTTTTCAGAGAGAAAAAAAGGAAGTACAAAACTAAATGAAGAGGTAGCTATAGATTTTTTATCTGAGCTTTTTAGTTTACGATTTAAAAAAAAGATATCTTCCCGATTTGTAAGATATAGTATTACAGGCTTATCAGGAGTGTTTATAAATCTAATTGGTCAAAGTATTAGCCATATAATCTTAGGTGTGGAACCAATTAGTTATACCAGTAATGAATTCTCACTCCCCGGGATTTCTGTAGCTATTGGTTTTTCTTTGAGTGTGATAAATAATTTTTACTGGAACAATCGTTGGACTTTTCGGGATAAAAAATTAAGTGGAATCTATGCAAATGTAAGGGGACTTATAAATTATTTTATTATCACATGTGTTGGTTTTCTAATTCAGTTTTCCGTTTGGAGGTTTCTTATAGGTGTTTTTCTAAATTCGTTTGGATATTCTGATAAGTTTACATATCTAGCCAATTTATTTGGAGTACTCTCTGCAACTACTTGGAATTATTATGTAAGTAAAAACTTCATGTGGAAAATTGAGTAAATGTCACTACAGATAAAATATAAACATTTAGGTAGTACAGAGCAGATAGTTTTACAGATTATATCCATTGGATATAAAGGTGTAAGCTTCAAAAAAATATCCCAATTTTATTTGGATTTTTCTATAGAAAAAAAAAGAAACCATGAGCTTTCCTCACAAGAGTTAAAAACTATTCTGCAAAAATTAGAAGAATCTTCTTTCTTAGAAACTGATTTAAAGTCAAACTATGTTTGCAATCCAAATATCACTGAATTTATATTTAGAGAGACATTTGGTAACAATCATTTCTTAACTCTATCATCTTTAATTAAGTATGACATACTACACCGAAAAGATATCCAAGAAGAAGATTTTCTCACGTATGGAAAGATCCAAATCTTTCGAGGATCAGAAGATCTCTTCTCTCAATTCCAAAAAAACTCATATCTCAATGAATCTAAAGAATATTTTCTTGAAAAAATTATACAGGATATGTTGAAAGATTTTGATCCCGATTTTATAGATTCAGTGAAAATTCATCCGGATATTAAACAAAAAATATATAAAAGTTTGTTACTATCTATTTTCAATGGTGAATTGCCAGATGCTAAGAAATTAGAGTACATTCATACAAAAAAGATAGAATTTACAGAAACCACATCAATCTTATATGAGTGTTTATTTCTATTGCTCCGTGTAGATGAAAAAAATATCAGAGTACTGCCCAATCCTAGTACAGATTTATTTCAATTTCATATTTCCCTATGGGAGCCACATTTTACCCAAATATTTAAATCTGTAGAGAGTAGTACAATTGAGTTATCTATTTCTTTAAAAGATCTTATGAAAAAAAAGATAGAGGGAGATTTTTTAGCATTTCTAATACTTTTTTATCTTCTTGGTAAGGGAAACGAAGATAACTACACTAATGTTTTATCTTATTGTGAGTATATTTCCTTGCAAGTGAATCATAAATTTTCTAAAGAGTTTCAACTCTGGTCAAATTATTTGCAGTACATACGGGAGCCATCCTTCTTAAAACCCATACCTGATCAGTCCATTTTACAATCAAATTCCATTTGGTCTTACATTTCATTTCTATTGGTCTCTCTCTGGTTGGGAGTAACTGTTTCTGAAGCTTTGATGGAAAAAAGCTTACAACAAGCAGATATTTACTACGAAAAGGGACTAGATTGGTTCTCTTTCCAAGTTTACTCTATTCTTGGTACTTTGAAGTACAATTCCATCCAAATTGAAAAACTAAAGCCTTTAAATGATTTCTACCTATCTGTTTCAACCATTTATAAACAAGTGGCGCCCTGGCAGAAAGTATTAGTTGCCCTTTCCAAAATTTATGAAAAAAAAGAGAATAAAAAGAAGTATAGACTCCTATGGGAACTACATATTGACCCAATCAACGAAGTTATACTTTCTGTAATACCAAAAGAACAAATTCTCTCTAAAACGGAAGATTGGTCTGTGGGAAAAATAGTACAATTAAAAAATTTACTAACGCATCCAGAAAAATATCCATATCTAACTAAAAAAGATATAGAAATCCTAGGTCATATCAGACAAAAAACCAGCAACTTGCAGGGAGATATTTCGTACTCAATAGATCTAACGAATCCAGAATTTTTAATTGGGCATCCCCACATCTATCTTGGAAATGAAAAAAAGCCCATAGAAATTCAAAAAAAACTTCCAGGGCTGTATATACAAAGAAGTTCTAAAGACTTCTTTCGTCTGTACCTCTATCCCGTTCCATCTAGAGACAACCTATACAAATTACTTAAAGAATCTGAAAACCATTATTCGTACTACAAGTATTCAGAGGATACATTAAAAATTTACGAAGCACTTGGAGACTCAGGAGTAGAATTTCCCTTAGAAGCAGAGCGGGATTTACTTGATACTCTAGGATTGCTCTCAGACAGTATTTCTATCCAATCAGATTTCCAAATGACAGAAATGTTTTCAATCCAAGAAATTGAGCATTCGGGAAAAATCACCCTTCGTATTCTTCCTTTTCATACAGGACTTTCGGTTCTTCTCTGTATCAATCCATTTCACTCTAAAGAAACATGTTATACACCTTATAGTGGTTCTCTCCAAATTGTAAGTGAAACAGAAGGTCAAAAGTGGAATGTACTCAGAAACTTTAGCGCAGAAAAAGAGAATCTAGAGTTCATTGTAAATTCTTGTAAAACTTTATCTTCTGCAGAACGTCCATCCGATTTTTTATACATATTGGGAACATCCCTCCAGTGCTTAGAGTTTATGCGCGAGGTGGAATCAATTCGGGATCAGGTGGAGCTAGAATTTCCAGAGGGAAACCCTTTTTCTATTTCAGGTAATGTACATTTCTCATCCGTTCATCTCAACATCCAAGAAGATTCAACTTTTTATAATTTACGGGGATATGTAGAAATAAATCCCAATAAAAATATAGAAATTCATACTATCTTTTTCAGACTATCCAGGTCTATAAAAACTTTTCTACCTATGGAAGATGGATCTTACATTTGTCTTACAGATGATCTATATTTTATATTGAAAGAATTGCAATTGATTTCTATTTCAAATAAAACAGAAATTCTTTTTTCGTCTTTGAGCATACCCATTGTAATGGAACTTTTGCATTCATTCCCCTATGTATCGTATGACAAATCATGGATGGAAAAGTTTTCTGCCTATACAGCTTTGCAAATAAGCCATCCACCTCTACCAATTGGTTTGAATGTTTCCCTTAGGTCTTATCAAAAAGAAGGCTATGAATGGATCATGCGATCTTTGGAATGGGGGGCGGGGGTTTGTCTCGCAGATGATATGGGATTGGGTAAAACTATCCAAACCTTAGCTGTTTTCCTTGCTCATGCATCACAAGGACCCAGTTTGGTAGTGGCTCCCACTTCTGTTATTTCCAATTGGGAGAAGGAAGCAAAAGAATTTACTCCAGATTTACAAATTCATAACTTTTTAGGAGTGGAGAGAGAAAAGATTCTCCAAACTCTCGAGCCATTTGATTTGGTAATATGTTCATACGGTGTACTACAAAATTCAGAGCTATCTGAAAAGTTATCAAAAGTTCAATGGAATATTGTACTACTAGATGAAGCCCAAATGGTAAAAAATAGTTCCTCCAAGCGTGCTGAATCTGTTTTATCCCTTAGTTCGCTTCATAAAATCCTTACAACAGGAACACCAATTGAAAATCATCTGGGGGAACTATGGTCACTCTTTCATTTTTTAAACCCAACTCTCTTTGGCACTAAAACTATGTTTAAGAGAAAATTCTCAGATCCCATCCAAAAGTATGGAGACCAAAAAGCATCGGAGCGATTGCAAAAATTGGTTTCCCCATTTATTCTCAGGAGATTGAAAAAAGATGTACTACTAGAATTGCCCGGTAAAACAGAAATTGTTTTACATGTTGAACTTAAGACCCAAGAACGGGAATTCTATAACTCCTTAAGATCCAGTCTTCTTCTTAAACTTTCAGAAGAAGAGCTACCCGAATCACAAAAGAGAATCCAAGTTCTCTCTGAGCTGATGAAGCTCAGAAGAGCCTGTTGTCATCCAAGTTTAGTGGATCCTTCCATTGCAATCGAAGGTTCTAAGTTTTTATTGTTTCAAGAAATCATAGGGGAACTAATTGAAAACAAGCATAGAGCGTTGGTTTTCAGTCAATTTGTAGACCACCTTTCTTTGTTAAGAACATATTTCCAATCCCAAGGAATTTCTTTTCAATACTTGGATGGATCTTCATCGAGGGCATCCCGAACAAAAAGCATTGAAGACTTCCAAAGAGGGGAAGGGGATGTATTCCTTATAAGT
>Ga0214921_10006277_pt1 | contig 16360 bp, 12 predicted proteins | sample LL1505_MetaG_FD_177992 | JGI IMG/M metagenome (GOLD analysis project Ga0214921, IMG submission 177992) | Freshwater microbial communities from Lake Lanier, Atlanta, Georgia, United States - LL-1505 | ecosystem: Environmental > Aquatic > Freshwater > Lake | place: USA: Georgia | collected...
CAGAGGGGAATCGAGAGCCAGCATTTCTCGCCAAGGCCGAAAACAAAGAGGAGAAGAGCCCCGATTCCGAAGAGAGCAGCCAGGGGCGTGGTGTTGCCGTTAAGGACTTCAGAAACCAAATATGGAGTAGCAATGAAGAAGCCGAGGGTAACAAGGGCTATGACCACTTTTTGGGTAGTAAGATTTTGCACAAATCATAGTGTAAGGGGTGTAAGAATGTGTGAAAGTAGGAATGTTCGAATGTGACCCTCCGTCGCTCAGTCTCGGCAGGCTCGCTGAGCTTTGGAGGGTTATAAGAATGTCCGAAGGTAGATTTGAGCGTCGAAGTGCGAGCGCAGGCGTTCTCGGAAAGACCGCTCCCGCAGTTGCGGGATCCCGCATGCGCGGGAGATTCTTAATTTTGGATTGGGAAACGTAGGGGGGGGGAGAGTAAGATAAGGGGATGAAGGTGCTTTTTGATCATCCTAATCCATTTCTTTTGGCGCATGGAGGCTTCCAGACGCAAATTGAGCAAACAAAGAAAGCACTGGAGGATATTGGGGTAGAAGTGGAGTGGCTTAGATGGTGGGACGACCAGCAAAAAGGAGATTTGATTCACTATTTCGGGAAACCAGATCTCAGCTATGTAGATTTCGCCCATTCGAAGGGATATAAAATTGTCACCTCATTGATTATTAGCGGCACAACAGCAAAGTCTGCAGTTGTACTGGGACTGCAAAAAATCATTAGTCGCACTCTTCTTAAATTTAAAATGAGAAGAATCTGCGAACTTACGCGGTGGGAAAGCCTAAGAAGATCGGACGCAATTATTTTTCTCACCGAGCTTGAGGCCGAAACCGGAAAACAACTATGGATGCTCGACCCCCCAAAAACGCATATTATTGAAAACGGGGTAAGGGAAGAGTTTATTATCGCGGGGAAAAAAGAAAAGAAACAAAATGGCGAACATCTTCTTTATGTTGCGACAATACGGGACTTAAAAAGAAATGCGGAAGTGGCGCTGGCGGCAGGCCGCGCCGAAGTGCCGATTAAATTCTTGGGAGCCCCATATTCAAAGGCCGATCCGTATTATATAAAATTTCTTGAGGCCGTAGAAGCAGCGGCACCTTTTGCGAAATATGAAGGTGCTACGGCCACAACAAAGGATCTAATTAATGAGTATCAAAAAGCACGGGGAGTTCTGCTTCTTAGCAAGATGGAAGGATTGAGCCTTGCAGTGCTTGAGGCGGGGGCCATGGGGATTCCCGTTTTGTTGAGCAAAAGACCATGGGCGACTCGCGTATATGGAAGTGAAGTAACTTATGCAAACATAGACAATATAGAGAGAGAGGCACATGACATCCGCAGCTTCTGGGATAAGGCGAATCAATCACCACACATTAAAAATGTGCTAAGCTGGACAGATATCGCGATAAAGCTTAAAGATGTTTATACAAGATTGTGAGTGACCTTCTGCGATAAAACGGTTTGATATATTTGCAAATGCCTTTGAGCAATAACTTTTGAGTGGTAGCGAGCGCTCATTAGCCCCTGTGTCTGTTGAGAAGAAGTAATTGGTTTTTGAATCCAGTTAAGAAGGGAGTGATGAAGGCCCTCCCAATCCTCTGGCCCGAAAAGATCTGCTTCCGGAACTCCTGATGTGATGTCGCGTATACCCCCAACATTAGATGCAAAGAGCTTAAGCCCACGGGCAAGAGATTCTGCGACAACCAGACCAAACGCCTCTTCTTGAGGAAAGTGGAGGAGCGCGTGGGCTGAATCCATGCATTGGATTAGTGCAGGTTCATCAAGAACGCCGAGCCACGATGCCCAACCACCCATTTCCTGGCTATGGAGAAGGTTAAGGAATGCTTTTCCATACGGGTCTCCTCCGCAGAGACCTATAAACTTAACTTGAAAACGCGTATTCTGTTGGCGCAGTTGAATTAAAAGCTGAAGAATTTCTAGCTGCTGTTTGCGTGGGGAGATGACGCCAACCACTAGGAGGATAGGCATCTCAAATGGAAGACTCCTCGGAAGAAGTGGGGTAAAGAAAGAGTCGCGAATCGGGTTGGGAACAAGCCATGTTTTTATTGATCGAGAAGAGGCAAGAGACTGGGTGTAGTCAGAGTTGCAAAAAACGCCGGATGTACGCGGCAGGGTAAAATTCTCAAGCTTTGCGGCCCACCAGTGAAAACCGCCGAAGTGAGCATGGAAAATGCGGGCCAGTTCGGCCATGTTGCCATGGATGGTGATGACATTTGGGTAGCCCGAGAAAACTGCGCTGATTCCACAATCTCTTTCGGTTCCTTGCCCGTGAACAATGTCAGGATGAATTTCTCTTAGCTTTTTACGAACAGCAAAAATACAGCCAGAGTAGCCCGTGCGGAGCCATCCGATCTTAGGAACAAGCAACGAGTGAAACCAGATGTTGTTGGAAAGCTTTGCTGGTGAGGACATCGGTTGCTTCGTACAGGAGAGGACATGAACTTCAAGGTCTGGAAGGTTGGAAAATCCCTCAAGAAGAGCAGATGGGGCGGTGCCGAAATATGGTGATGGAGCAGAATAGGTGTGTTCATTTTCACGGTTGTCGGTTGCAAGAAAGGCAATTTTTAGCATGATAGTTTCCGAGCGTAGGTATCGAGCAGGCGATCGCCGTAATCTTGCCATCTGTTTTTGGTGGCACCTTTTTGAAGTGCGGCTTCCCCCATTTTCCGATTTAACTCGGGATCAAGAAAAACCTGAATCATAGCATCTGCTATGTGTCGGGGATCTCGGCCGCGAACGATAAAACCCTCAATACCATCACGCACAAGGGTAGTAGCTCCCCCTTCGTGTGTTCCTATGACTGGAAGACCCACGGCAAGTGCCTCAATTTGTGCTCGGGCGATTCCCTCCTCTTGGGATGGGAAGACGAAAGCGGTGCAAGATTGAAGCAAGGTGGCGAGATCTGCATGAGAAAGATGGGGGATGTGACGAAAAGTTCCCTCCCATCTTTGGCGTTCACGGCGGAAATCCGTTTTGTATTGGCCGACGCAAATAAGCTCAGCATCGGGCAGACGCTTTTTAACAAGCTCAAAGGCTCGGAAAAGGTACTGGTGACCTTTCCTCAAACAAATTGTTCCAACACAGATAAAACGGGGCTTTATCGGCACAGATTGACGAGGCAGAAACGTAAAGGTGTCCACACCCATGGGATTAATATAAATCTTTTTTTCTGGAATCCCGTTCCAAACCATTGAATCTCTGCAAAAAGAGGACTGCACGATAATACAATCAGCACGTTCCAGCTCTCGATTCATTCTTGCAAACATCCACTGCGGAATCGGAACTCTTTCGCCAGGGCACCACAGGTCGCACTCCCTTTGCCAAAAACCGTAGTAGGTAAGTGGGTGACTGTTAGGACAGTCCACAACTTTGATGGCTCCCCGGAGTTCCTTGCGGTCAAACAGTTCTGTGCCGTAGCCAATAATGGTCTGAACCACATTGCAGGGGGGTATGGACTGGGATCTAACCCAGGCCCGCCAGAGCGGGAAAAAAGCGTAAAACATTTTTTCAGTCAAGATTTGCGGGGCAAAGTGATAAAATGGTTTCATCCCGAGATGAAAAGGCCAACATCTCCGAAAAAGGTCTGCCGATACTGAAGTCCTGTTTTTATCTGAAATCCATAGACCCGCCAAAGCGCCTCGGTTCTCGAAGGCTTTGGCGGGATGGGGTAACCACCAACCACCACATGTTGCCAAAAGAACATTCGGAGCTGTACTCATAAAAAAGAGGGTGCAACTTGCTGAAGAAAAGAACGAAGCCTACTAGATGTGGATGAAACCGTGAACCGTTCAAGCGATGGCAACCTGCCATCCCTCTCATTGTTTGGGATAAGTGAGCACATTAGGGCGGCTAAAGCTTCGGGAGTTTCTTGGGTAACGTAAAGACACGCTTTCCCGAGAATTGCTTCGACCTCGCTCGCCCTGCTTGAAATAACAAGTAGCCCTGCGGATAAGTAGGAAAAAATTTTGGAAGGAAAAGTTACTTGAGAGATGGGGTTGCTGGAGCGTTGAAGATTAAGCCCCACATTTGATTCTGCCAAAAGACAGGAGTGAGCCTTGGCATCCAAGACCCTGTGGAATACAACTCTTCGTTTGAAGCTGGGGTGGGTGGCAATGAGGCAAACTCTGGATTCCAGAGGGCCTGAACCCGTAATATCTAACCGCCAACCTGTTTCAGGCAGGAGTGGAATCGTATCAAGAAGGAGATCGACTCCACGTGGTGCATCGAGTGACCCGGCGTAGACAAAGCGAGTATCGGCGGTAGAAATGCTGGGCGTTTGTCTGTTTTTTTGGGAAATATAAAAGCCGGGGACAAGGATTTTGGGAATTTTAGGGCTTAAGCGCTTGCCGAGGGATGGATGAGCAAGAATAGCTCCCTGAATGAGAGGTTTGCCGAAAAACTCAGCTGGGGCACTGAGACATCTGGACCAACCATGGTCGGTTAGGTGCTTTCCGTCCTCGAAATCTAGTAGAATCTGGTTGCCATGTACAAAGCGACAGAGCCATGCGGCGATCACGTAGATAAGTTCAAAGTTGTCAATTATGAGCACATCGCCTCGTCTAGCGTGCCGAAGTACATGGAGTGAATAGAAAAACCAGGAGCAGGGAATACGAATTTTTGGGGCGTCGAGATTTCGACAAAAGAGTTGAGAAAATCCCGCAAAGGTGGTTAATATAGGTGGTAACCATTTTGGAGAGCGACGAGTCAGAGATTTTGGTGGGGAGGAGAGTATTATTAGATCACGGTTTGTCGCTAAGTGGAGAGATTGAAAGAGGTCCCGCCTTTTTGGGGAACTAAGGCATGAAGGGACAGTTTCTCCGCGCAAGTTTACATAATTAAGATCGTAAACATTAGACAGCAGAATTAGTCTAGGATTATCTAATTTCATTAATTTGCGCCGCGCTTATAAGTCTTCGGCCCAGAAAAAAATCTTGGAAAAAAACTCGATGGAGTGTATGTAAATCCATGTGGTTTAGTAAATTAACAAGAAGGGTTCAATGCTCAAGCATCTTAAAAAGATATACCTAGTGACACCTATCCTTCCAAGTGCATGGAAATGGCTTAAGAAATATTTGCAGAAGGATCCTTTGGTTGGTGCGCTCTACACAAAAGTATTTGAGGCAGGCAAGTTGAGCCTGCACTGGATTCGTCCTGAAACATTGTGCTCTGCAGCAGATTCGATTGTTTTCCCCGTCCAGTATCCACTGAACGCCGGGGAGGATGCCCCAATTGCGGACATGCTTTTTCTTTTAAACTTAGCCAAGGGGCGGAAAGCGAAGCGGATTTTGGAAGTTGGGACCTATCGTGCCCGGACAACATATGCATTTCACTTGAACTGTCCTGAAGCAGAAATCACTAGTTACGACATCCAGAATCTTAAATCGAAGTATCGAGACATGTTGATGCTGGAACCTCGTGTTTCATTACGACTTGAGTCCTTTCAGGAGGCTGAAGATAAGTTAAAGAAGGAGAAGCCTTACGATTTTGTTTTTATCGACGGATCTCATCGGTTGGAAGATGTGTTGCGGGATTCATTGTTGGCATTTCAGATTGTCTCCAACGAGGGGGTTATTATTTGGCATGATTATCGATGTAATGGCTACTCAACGGATCTCCTTAGGGTGCCCGAGGGATTGGCTCGGCTATCTGCGAGCTACTCCATTTATGGAGTTGAGGGAACAACCTGTGCGGTCTTCGAGAAAAAAAGGCCTAGGTCAGCGGTTGAATGACTAGTGTCGGCGGAGAAGCATAAAAGCGTTCAGTTCTTTGAGAAAAAAATAAATCCAGGCCACTCCTAAGGAGGAGAGAAGAAGTGCCTGCTGTACAACAGGAGCCTGGAAAGCTCTAACGCCGATTGCACCAATAAAAAAGGCGAGCGAAAAGGTGATTACGCCACACTGGTTATTTGACAAACGAATATTAAGAAACCTGCTGACCATAAAAAAAGAGGGGCCATATGAAAGCAAAATGGGTGGAATCTGGCTTGCCATCAGAGCGAATGCGAACCATTTGAGGGATGGCGCGAACAGGGATAAGCCAAGAAACAAAACTAAAGAAGCGAACTCGACGACCGGACCGATTCTCATAGCTTTTCGACTTTGCCAGATATTGGAGAAACAGGCCAAGGCTCGAAGAGTGCCAGCAAAAATAAGCCAAGCGAAAATGCCCCAAGTGCAAGAAGGGGCAAACGCGATCTGACCGTGGGTCCAAAGTAAGATAAAGTAGTCGTTTAGCAGCCCCGCACAGGATGCGAAAATGGTGAGGCAAGAGAGGGTGGTGATAAAAAGATCGAGAAAAGAGCGTAGGCAATTTTCTTGTTCCCCTTTCTCAAAGAGTTCGGAGAGCCCCATAAACGCTGTGTTAAATAAGTTGGCAAAAAGCATATAAGCGAAAGAGGCGAGTTTTGCGCCGACGTTCCAAATGGCAACGGCATCGAGTCCAAGGAAGCGGCTCAAAAATACGGACTGGAGTGTTGCGCCAGCCGTGGCAAAACCAGACCAACTAAAGAAGTCGAGTGCTTCAAGAAAGAGATCGCAGACCCCTTTCCAGGTTGAGCTTTGGTGCCACCAAGAGTGGGGAAGTAAATGAAGCTTTCGAACCATGAAGGCAGTGGCGAGAGTTGAGGTGATTTGTTGGAGAAGCGAGCCAAGGGGAAGGGCCCACAAACCTAAGCCTGCGCGGAAGCCGACCCAGATAATGCCTAATGAGAGGACTATGCTGAGGGAGCTTACAAGGTTGTTGACTTCAAAGCGTTGGGCGGCGAGTAAAAGCGCGGAGAATGGGCGAACTAGAAAAAATATTCCGACAAGAGCAAATTGGATAAAAAGAACAGAACTGAAAAGAGGTAGGTTTTCTGACCCGATCCCAAGTAGAAGACCAATGGGATAGGCAAGAAAGCCGATAAGACAGCAGAGGGCGCCTTGTGTGAGAGAGACGATGAAGGCAGTTTTTAAGATACTCCCAAGTGCCGGCATCTCTTTCCGCGCAATGGGACCAACAAAGCGGCGCACACAGGCAGAAGAGACGCCAGCATCCACAAGGGACAGATAGGCGGTAAATTGTGTGACGAGAGTCCAGAGGCCTAACTCAGAAACGCTTGTAAAATGCAAAACAATCGGCACTAACCCAATGGAGTAAAGAGTGGCTGCGCCCACATTGAGATAGGAGGTCGACAGCATACGTATAAAACGCCCTGTACGATTGTTGGTGGAAAATAAGGATAAAGGGTTCACAAGATAGATTGGCTTAGTCGGATTACTTGTTGGGCAATCTCTAAGGGGGTGAAAGAGGGGAGGGGTCGGGTGGGATGGTTGCAAAGTAAAAAAGAGGCATCAGCAAGTTTTGCCAGCAGGAGACTAGAAGGGGAGTTGAAAAAAGTTGGTTCATTGCGCTGGGAGTGAATTTCTGAGGGGCCGATGATGGCACAGGCGCAGGTGGCAGCTTCAGCTGCAGCCAGGCCAAAACTTTCATAGCGCGAGGAAGAAAAGAAGATTTTTGATGCTTGCATGTTGCGGGCGAGATCGGACGGTGAAAGAGGCGGAAGGAAGGTGATTCGGGGGTGGGGAGATTTATTAGTAAGTCCAGGGCCAATCACGAGAGAGGTCCAAGTGGGGTATTTATCAAGAAAAGCTCGGAGGGTTTTGAGAAGCAAAGGCAGGTTCTTCTGGTAGGAGTCCCATCGGCCTACGGAGATAATCTGATTCTTTTTTTGAATGACAGGGTCGAACTTAAAGATATCGGTCTGAATCGGGTGATGAACACAGTGGATTTTGGAGGGATCGACTCCTAGGCGGGTGGCGAGGGATTTCCAAAGTTCTGTGGCATGAGGGGTTTCAACAAGGATGGTGGGCAGGAGCTCCAGGGTTTTTCTTAAGCGATATTCGATCCAAGGGGTGGCAATGATTGAGGAGAGGGAGTAGAAAATTGAGGCAGGGATGGAGAGAAGAGATGGCCAGTGGTAGGTGCGGTCGCGGAAGTAGTCGAATCGGCGTTTGGCGTAGGTTGGAAGACCGCAGGAGGCAGTGCGCATGCCATCGCTATCGGCACGTTCGATGACGCGGGGCGTGGCCGAGAGCGCAGCACGCCGGATCGGGTCGTACTTGGGTCGGGTCCAGAGGCCAAGGATGACCAGGTCGGGATGATGATTCTTCCACCATTCTTTATCTCGAACTTGGGATGGAGAGGCCCAGAGGACTGGTTCTTCAGGAATTTTTGATGTTGGATGATTGATTTTGGAGGCAGCAGATGTGGGAAGGGGGGGAGGCTCGGTCGCAGGATGCACGACGAGAAGGGCGTTGTGGCCGAGGGCACGGAAAGCTTTTGTCAAAAGGCCTAGGTCGCGGTGCCAGAAAAGCTGGTCAGGGCGAATGGTGAGGTCGGTGTAAATGAGGATTTTCAAGGAATCGATAGGCTTATTTAACCGTATGGACTGATGTTAACAAAATTAAGCCAAAGTGAGTGGAATAAAAATATCTACTAGGATCCAATAAGAGGCTTTCTAGTTAGGCCGATGCTTTTAAGTTAAAAGACTTAAACAAGTGATTGATTCCAGATCAAAGAACTTAATGATCGGCTCAGGTCCCGCTGTAGTTGGGGCGGCTATGGTGCTGGATCATGTCCATGTAGTGGATGCTGGTGGAAGTCTCGAATCGGCACCCGCAAATCGTGCGGCAAGTCTTGGTCGCAAGGCGCCTTCCATCTGGCCCAAAGATGATGTTGATTGGCTGAAAAGCACGCTTCAACCCAATACACATGGGGTAGAAACCAAGCTTAGCTTTGGATCGAACTACCCATACGAAATACCGAAGTCTGGGCCCGCATGGGATGTGCGTGGCGGATTAAAACCATCTTTTGCCTTTGGAGGTTTAAGCACTGTCTGGGGCGCATCCGCTCTTCCTTATCGCCAAGAGGAGATTAAAAATTGGCCAATTGCCCTCGAGGAGTTGGAACCCCACTATCGAGCCACACTAGCCGAAACGGGGGTGGCTGGAGTGCGGGACGACTTGGAGGAGATTTTTCCGACCTACCATGATGCGCCTAGTTTTTTAGAGGCCTCGAGCCAAGCGGCGGCCGTACTAGGGAGGTGGCATAAAAATCGGAAGAAACTGACCGTGGGAGGGTTTCGTTGGGGAAGAAGTCGGTTATTAGTGAGCGGAAAAGACGCGGAGGCGTATGCCGGGAGATTGTCGTACCACAGGAGCAACGACTTGGCGGCGGAGAAGGCCTGTGTGGAGTGCGGGATGTGCATGTATGGATGCCCATACGACCTGATTTATTCATCACGAAAATCCATACGCAAGTGGGAGGAAGTCGGAAAAATTAAATATGAGCAACGTATTTTGGTAGAGGGGTTTAAAGAACTAGCGGATCGAGTGGAGGTTTGGGGTCGGAATCTAAGAACAGGAGCAGAATGGAGAGGGGAGACAGAGCGCCTGTTTTTAGGCGGAGGAGTTTTGTCTTCAACTGCGATGGTGATGCGATCACTAGGGATTGAAAACCGATCCGTAGAGATACTGGATAGTCAGTACTTCACGGTACCGCTTCTAAGTTTTAGGGGAGCCTCTGGGGTAAGAGAGGGCAGGCTCCATACGCTGGCGCAGATATTTCTGGAAATCATGCCAGCAGAAATCAGCAAACGGCTAATCCACCTACAGATTTATACCTATAACGACATGATCACCCGTGTGCTGCAGCAAAAGGCTGGGCCTTTGGCTGGTTTGCTTGACCCTATGATACGACAGATGGAAGGAAGGCTTTTCTTTCTGCAGGGCTATCTGCACTCAGATGAATCTGGACGATTGCGGATAACGATGGGCGCGACCCAGGGCGCCCAAAAGAAGTTTTCGGTTGAGCCGATGGTGAATCCGAAAGTGGGTGGCACGGTGAAAAAAGTTTTGGCAAAGCTGAGCTCTCATTTTGGGGATCTTGGTTTTTGGCCGATATTACCGATGGCCAGCTTGGGTGAGCCGGGAAGGAGTTTTCACAGCGGGGGTAGTATGCCGATGGGCGGGGACAGCCAAAAGCATCCGATCGTGACGGACCGCTTGGGGAGACCGAACGGATTGCAAAGGGTGCACGTGATTGATGCCAGTACATTTCCGAGTATTTCGGCGACGACGATAACCCTGACGGCGATGGCGAATGCGCGTCGGATCGCTTGTGAGGCAGCCGAACTGGAATGAAAAAGCCGAAAGTTGCGATTACGGGGGCACGGGGTTATTTGGGATCGATTTTAGCGAGGGAATTTCAGATTGCAGGATGGGAAACAACCCTGCTTGTGCGGGAGGTAAGGGAGAAAGGGGAAGTTGCTTTCCAGCTTGGAAAGAAAACTGCTCCAGAAGTGTTGAAAGAGCATCAGGCCTTTGTGCATTGCGCTTACGACTTCAAGCCATCTTCATGGGCAGAAATTTATCAGGCGAATATCTTAGGTTCTCGGTTTTGTTTCGAGGCGGCGATTGAGGCGGGGGTGGATCGCCAGGTTTTTGTTTCCTCGATGAGTGCGCATGAGGGGTGCTGCTCGATGTACGGGAAAGCAAAACTTGCGGTGGAGCAAGAGTTTTTACCACGAGGGGTCTTTTGCGTGCGGCCTGGGTTGCTGTGGTCGGATGAATCTAGGGGAATGTTTGGCAAACTAACTCGTGCTGCGGCGACTCTCCCTATTCTTCCCCTTGTGGATGGGGGCGAACAAAAGTTAGCGTTAAGTCAGGCTGAGGACTTGGCTGTTGGGGTAGTGGATTATTGCCAAGGTAGTGCTGAGTCGCCCCGCGAGGCGCAGATAACGGCTTATCCAGAGCTCCTGACCTTTCGGAAAATTCTCGAGCGGTTAGCAGAGCAAGCGGGCAGGAATCCGCGATTCTTTTCGATTCCGGGATGGGCTCCGCTTGCAGGTTTACGGTGTGCAGAGTTTTTAAAGATTCCGCTACCCTTCAAGAGCGACAGCTTGGTGAGTTTGTTGCATCAGGATCCCAGCCCGATGTTTTCCAAGATGATTCCTTTTAGGGAATGGATCCCACGAATCAATCAACCGGCTTGTTAACGCCCAAGAAGCTCAGAAAGAAGCTGCCAAATATAATCTGAGCACCTAGGGCGACAAAAGTGATGGCCGGAATTACTCGGTGAAGACTGGCAACGGGATCCAAGGCGCCGAATCCTGTGTTGGCCCAAGCCCAAACAGCCAGGCTTAAGAAAGAAAGCCCTATCCCGATGAGGCTTAGGCCAAGAATCAGGCCCTTTTCCAAAGTGATAAAGCGGAGGAGGTGGCGAAGTTGGGGTTGATCTGGGAGAAAACCTTGCGTGAATCCGTAGATTCGTAAAAAAGAGGCAAAGTAAACCAACTGAAAGCCCAGAAGTATCAAGAGAGAGCTGACAAGGAGTGTGTTGGTATCGAGACGGAGATTTCCTAGATATACTGGCCCGAACGAAAGTGGCGCAAAAAGAAGTACTCCTAGCGCACCACAGAAAAGGCCAGGAATCAGAAAAAGCCAGCGCGGAGAAAAGAGCATCATAAAGCGAAGATGCCGCCAACCGTCCCGCCAACTGCGGAGGTGTGGAGGGCGGGATCGTCCGTCGGGATGAAGGGTGATCGGAACTTCGGTGATATTCATGTTTTGTAAAGTCGCCTTAATGACCATTTCGGAGGCGAGCTCCATCCCGGTTGTCCGAAGATCCATTTTGAGGTAAGCGGCTTTGGTGAAGCCACGCAAACCGCAGTGAAAATCGGTTACAGGACATTTAAAAAAAAGACGACCAATAAAACTCAAAACGGGGTTTCCAATCCAGCGGTGCTTCCAAGGCATAGCTCCGGGAAGAACGGTGCCCCCTCCCCAAGGCATCCGGCATCCCATGACAAGATCGTGGCCAGCTTGTAATTTTTCGACAAACGGACGCAGTTTGGAAAAGTCGTAAGAATCGTCGGAATCGGCCATGATGATGAATTTGCCAGCGGCAGCTTCAATTCCGCCACGGAGGGCATGGCCGTACCCCTTTTGAGCAATATCCACCACTCTGGCGCCAAGGCTGCGGGCGAGTTCCTGCGATCCATCGGAACTACCATTATCGGCGATCAGAACCTCCCCTTGGATGGCGAGATCAGTGAGAGACCGTTGAGCTTTACGGATGCAAGAGGCGAGGGTCTCGGCCTCGTTCAGGCATGGCATGAGGATTGTCAAAACCAACGGAGGGGGCACAGAGCAAAAGATGCAGATTTAAGGGGCGGGCAGCAATACCAGAACCCACCGTTCGGCACCACGGGAGACGGCAGGATGGAGGACAGTAGTGGCAACAATGGAGCCACGGAGATCTGTGGTCCACTGTTCGATCGTTTGAGACAGGTTTTCGCGCAGACCTCGTTCTCCAGCAAAGATGTAGTGCAGGCGACGGGCCTGGAGGGTGCTAAGATTATCATTAGGAGTGACCTCGCGGACGATCAAGGAGCCGTAAGGTTTCCATAGGCTAGAGACGGGGTCATCCCGACCATTAAAAAAACCGACTTCGGACACGTTGGGTGGGAGGAGTTGGCGCAGGGGTGAGAAGACATCGGAGCGGGATCCGTAGTTTGCATAAACGGAAAGAGCGCGGGTGCGGAGTTTTTCGATAAGCGGGGATGAGGTCGTGTGGGAGAGCAGGGTTTGAGCTGGCCAAAGGGGACGGGATGGATCGATCACGATGGTAAGAATGGCGAGGAATAAGCTCAAAAGAACAGTCAGGCGAAAAAGTCGGGAGCGATGGAGGCGAGACCAGTTGGAGGCAGCGAGAATAAAGGCTAGGGCAATTGGAAAATAGGGAAGGACGACGCGAGAGATCCCCGATAGGGACGTTTGGGTAAAAAACCAGGCAAGGGAAAGGGGGCCAGTAATCAGAAAAATGCGGATGGGTAGATTGCGTGTACGCCAGAAAAGAGGCCACTGATTTAAGCTCATGATTGAGGCAACGAGGAGGCAGAGGGAGACGCCAAATCCCAAGCCGGAGGCCTCGGTGGGAAGTTCCCCTAGGCCGAAAGTGAAGCCACCTTCGAAGTTGGATCGGAGTGGTTCGTGTATGCGGAATGGAATAAGAGACTGAAGGGTGGCGTCTAGGGCACGGGCGTTGGGAAGAACTGGAGGGGAAAAGTTTTGGGCGAGAGTTTGACCGAAGTTACCGACTAGGCCGATCCATGGTGCGGAGACAAAGCGGGAAGGCTCGAGTCGCGTGCCGGTCCAATCGCCACAGTATTTCCAGTTTAAGTAGGCTACAGGAATGAATGAGGCCAAAATGAGGGGAAGGATGATGGCAAGGATGAGGCGCCAGGCGTGCAGGAGAGATTTCCAAGAAAAGATGAGGAGCAGAAAGACAGGCAGGAGAAGAGGGAGATTGCTGGCCTTGGCACCTGTGAGGAGGGCACAGGAGAGGAGGCAAAAAAATAGATCTCGGGTTTTGTAGTCGCGAGCGAACCGCAGGGCAAGGGTGGTGGCTGAAAGAGCGTAAGCAGTGGCAAAGGCATCGTTGCAGATACTGGAGGATTGGAGGAGGTATCCGTAGCCGGTGGGTAAAATCCACATCCAAAGCCAAGCGGTACGGGCTTGCGCCCGGCATTCGCGAAGAAGGCAAAACAGGAGCCCTGGAAGCAAAAGAAAAGAGAAGTAGTTGAGAAGGAAGAGGAGGCGATCGGTGTGGAGTAGAGAGAGTTGGGGTGCGATGAGCCATTCAAAACCGGTGGCACGGTTATTGACGCGAACATTGATAGTATGAATCCAGCTCCACCCGCTGTCTTGGAGCCAGTAAAGGACGCGGGGGAGGCGATATGTGAGGGCGTCAAAATTATTGGGGGAGTAGATAAATCCTGCGAGGAGGGCTAGAAGGGCGAGAAGGAAAAAGGAGGCGGGGAGAATTAGGCGAAGGGAGAGAGAGTGTTCGTGAGATCGGCGGTTAGGGAAGAAGCGGGCTCTTATTTTATGAAGAGTACGGAGGTAAAATAAATGTTTGAATTGGGAACGATAAAAGAGAGAGATGGAGAGGAAAAAGAAGATGTGTAAAACAAAGTATGCGGGTGCGTTAAGGATGTGGAATAAGCTGAAGAGCCAACCAGCGGCAGAGCAGGTGCCGGCGTAAAGGAGCCAGATTTCTAGGCAGAAAGACATCCTCAGAGAATGAGGATGTAAAATAGTGTGGGGAAGGTGATTTTTGGGTTGGGGATGAGGCTGGCTCAAGGGCGAAAGGCGGGGCAAAATAGATTAATGGCGATGGAGAGTAATAGGGTGGAGGTGTTGGGAATGGGGTTACAGGCAACCGATTACGCGGGCGGAGTAAAATTGCTGGAGGAGTTGGCCCAACGGGAAAAGCCAGGAATGGTGGCGGCCTGCAATACTCACTTGGTGTCGTTAGCCAGGCATCGGCCTGATTACGGAAGGGTTCTGGCTGAGTTTGATCTGCTGTTGCCCGACGGAATGCCGCTGATCTGGTCGATGCGACGAAAAGGAGCCGATCTAAAGGATCGGGTGTACGGCCCCTACTTCATGCTGGAAGCGCTGAAGGGGCTGCCCAAGCCGTGGAAGCACTTCTTCTTTGGCGGAACGGAAAGTTGCCTACAGGCTTTGTCGGCTGCGGTGCGGCAGGCGCAGCCTGAGGTGAATATTGTTGGGACCTTTTCCCCGCCCTTCCGTGCGTGGACGGAAAAAGATGAGGAGGATTTTGCCGAGAAGATTGCAAAAACTGGTGCTGACTTTGTATGGGTTGCTTTGGGGGGAGATCGTCAGGAGCGGTGGATTGAAAAGAATCTGCGGCGACATAAAAAAGGGGTTTTCTTGGCGGTAGGGGATGCATTTGAACTTTTGGCGGGAAGAAGGGCTTTTGCCCCTCGATGGATGCAGAAAGCGGGACTGACCTGGCTGTACCGCTTGTGGCAGGAGCCGAGACGGTTATTTCCCCGATACTTTAAATATAACAGCCTGTTTCTTTACTACACCTTGCTGGATCGAGCGCTTGGAGTTACTCCTAAGCCGTCGGACGGACCAAGGCCCGGAAAAACGAGAATCGCGTTTTTGGGATGTCGTGGAGTGCCCGCAAGGTATTCGGGATTTGAGACGTTGGTGGAAGAGTTGGGGACGAGGTTGGCGGGTAGGGGTCATGCCGTGACGGTTTACAATCGTGCGCACCTGTATCCAGATCGTCCAAGAGAGGTTAGAGGAATGAAGGTCGCCTATCTGCCCAGCTTGAGGACGAAGAGCACGGAGACGATCACGCACACGTTGCTGGCGGTGATTCATGCGGCGATACGGAAGTTCGACGTGGTGTATCTGTGCGGGGTCGGCAACTCGATTTTGGCAGGCATCCTAAAGCTGGCAGGGAGCCGGGTAATCGTGAATGTCGACGGGGACGATTTTCGAAGGCAGAAGTGGCATCCGTTCGCTCGTGCGTGGCTGAAGTGGAGCGAGCGGTGGGCAACCAAACTGAGCGATGTGGTAATCGCGGACAATCAGACGGTGGTGGAGAGGTATCGGAGGGATTACGGTTTTGAGGCGACGTATCTTTCGTACGGAACTCCTGAAAAGCCGAAGGAGGCAGGGAAGGGGGCGCTAGAGATGTTTGGGCTGAAGGCGGGGGAGTATGTGTTGTACGTGGGGAGGTTGACTCCTGAAAATCTGGTGGATCTGCTGGTGCGTGCCTATGGGAAGGTGAAGGGAGATTGGCCATGTGTCGTCGTGGGGCCGGCGGGGTACGAGGTGGAGTACGGGATCCAACTCCATAGGTTGGCGGGGCCCAGAGTAAAATTGGTAGGACCTGTTTATGGGGAGGGGTATGAGGAGTTGAGCGCGAACTGCGGGATTTTTGTTTTGCCTGGAGTGGTGGAGGCGACGCGGTTGGTGCTGTTGGATCAGATGGGGTTTGGAAGTGCAATCGTCTATCAAGACTGTCCGGCAACGCGGGAAGTGATCGGGGAGGCGGGGTTGGCGTTCGGTGGCGTGGATCCGGAAAAAGATTTGGCGGAGAAGTTAAGTGGGCTGATCGGTAGTTCTGGAGAGAGGGAAAGATTGAGGAAGGCGGCGCGACAGAGAGCGGAGAAAATTTATAGTTGGGAAAAGGTGACGGATCGGTACGAGGAAATTTTGAAGGAGCTGGCGGACACCTCACGCCCCGCAGTTGCGGGACGCGCTCACGCGCGCAAAGGTCGCTAAGGACGCAAAAGGCAGACAGGGATTAAGGGGTTAAGGCCCTGCTACGCTCAGTCTCGGGAGGCTCGCTAAGCTGCGCAGGGTTAGACTAGCGGAATTCGGTGTCCCAATTAAAACCGATAGCAGGATCGTTCCAGGGGCGGCGTACTTCGTCGGGATTTTTGCGATTGTAAGGTTCGGACGGGAGG
>Ga0214921_10006278_pt1 | contig 16360 bp, 22 predicted proteins | sample LL1505_MetaG_FD_177992 | JGI IMG/M metagenome (GOLD analysis project Ga0214921, IMG submission 177992) | Freshwater microbial communities from Lake Lanier, Atlanta, Georgia, United States - LL-1505 | ecosystem: Environmental > Aquatic > Freshwater > Lake | place: USA: Georgia | collected...
CAAGTACAGCGGCGCAATTTCAGCGAGGTCATGGCTGGCGCGGAAATGTACCGCGCACAAACTCGTCGCGGAACCGGAACCAAAAAAGTCGCTTGACATTCAAGAGCAAAACACGCGACACTTTTCTAGCCGCAAGTCGGCGGCGAAACTAGGGGCAAAAATGAAGGTAATTTTAACGAAAGAAGAATGCGAGCAGATTCTGCTCGCCCATGTAAATCAAAGAGTGGTCACAAAGCAGGGGTTTGACCGGATCGAGATTCAACCTGGATACAGGCTCACTGAATTCTGCACGGTCTACTCGAGCGAGACGGTCAACCAAGCAACAATTATCTCGGAGGAGCCATGCCAGGAGTGATGAATCAACGCTACGCAAGAGATCGTGAGCTGTTCGTGGCAGCGCAGTCTCGCGGCGACATTCCTAGCGGGTGCATTTTGCATATGAGGACGAATGACAATCATCCTCTGTTCGCGTACTGGCCTCGCGCACCCTATGGCGATCGTTATTACATCGACCCCGAGGGTAACGTCGAATTTGAACAAAAGGACTAATCCCAGAGCCCCGCGCGCGGGGCTCGAGGATGCGTTTTTGCATCACAACCCTCACAACACACTAGAGGCAATCATGGCTGAAATCCTTCGAAAAATGACCCTGAAATCCCTGGGTCTGACAGAAACCAATCTCAAAGCAATCGTCGACGCGTCAGCTGGTCACGGCTGCGCGGTCGCCAACATCGTCGGCAAGATCACTGGCTCTCAGCCAGGGCAGACGGCCCTGGGCGAATACGTCAAACTGGTAGGTCAGTTCTACGGTGTCAATCTGGATACAGGCGAGGCGTTCGAGGCGTCGACGTGTCTGCTGCCCAATTTCATCAGCGACACTTTGGTTGGGGCCCTGGACAAATCAGACGAGGTGGAATTCGGCATCCAGGTAGGCGTTAAGGGCGCGAAGTCGGCAACAGGTTACGAGTACACCTGTCGACCCCTGGTCGAATCGAAACCCTCCGACGCAATGCAAAAGCTCATTTCGATTGCCCTGTCGACTACGCCCAAAGCAATAGCAGCATGAAAAACGAATCACTATCCTGGCTTGATTGGGGCGGCGTCGCAGTCTGTGGCGCTGCTCTGGCGTCTGTCCTTTTTTTCTATCTTTAAGGTGCGTTATGTCATTTACCAGCTGCGCTAACTGTCTGCACTGTTCAATCGATCTTCAAGGCGACCAAGCCACTGGCGGCATGATCTGCCGACGCTACCCTCCCATCGCGGTCCCGATAACAGTCCCAACGGCTGCTGGGGTCTCGGTTCAAATTCACTCAGTTTTTCCCCCTGTCAAGGACGGGTCACGCTGCGGTGAGTTTGAGGCTGCACCGATCAAGATGGAACGAACGGACAATTAACTGTTTTTGAACTCAATCCGTAACAACGGGGGGCGACACGCCCCCCTTTTTTCTAGGTTAAATCATGGCTACCCGACTGCAAAAAATCCAGCAATACGAGGATGAGGAAGCAGCGCAGCAATATCTGCCCGCTGAGATTCCTGACGAAATTGAAGAAACAGCGACGGATCGCGTCGCTTCGATGCTCGCTGGCATCAACGGTCTCGACAGGGCTGAGTTAAAGGTTTACAAAATCAAAGATGGCTCTCTCGAATATTGTCAGGGATTCAAGCCTGAACAGTTCGAGGAGGGAAACTTCGATCTGTTGCGAGACCGATTCGGTCACGGCGAGTTCGAGCTTAGGCTCTACGCGACGCACCCTCAAACGCGCAAGTTTGGCATTCGCTCAAAACTGCGAGTCAAAATGTCAGAGGTCAATAAGGCGGCGATGAATGAAGGTTTGCCATCTGGTATCGCCCAGGTTCTAGGCGCGATTGCTAATGGTCAGTCTCAAATGCTCGATGCGCTGGTGCAGATGAAGCAACAGCCTCAAAAGGACCCGATGGAGGAGATGACCAAAATGCTGTCGATGATGACGATGATGCGTCAGGCGATGGGCATGGACAGCCAGCCTAGGGCGGGATCGTCAATCGGGGAAATTGTCGATGCGATCCGGGAATTGCGCTCGGCTGCAGATGAAGTCAGCCCTCAACGTGAGGAGCCAGAGACGATGATGGCGATGTTGCCAAAAGTTTTGGACATTGTTTCGGCTGGCATGAGCAAGGGTCAGGCTCAAGTTCAGCCTGGGCCCGAGGAGATGATGCCCGTTCAGCTACCGCCCGCGTTCGCGCAAGCACCACAACAGCCCCAGGCACAACCACAGGCTGAGACCCAGGCACAACCCGCATATCAACCAAACCCAGAACCAACTCAAACCCAACCCCAGTCAGAGGAACAAATGCAATTTGGAAAATATCTATTCAAGCTACGCGCGTACCTATCGGCCCTGGTCGATATGGCTACGAAAGTCGTCCCTGTTGAGAAAACAGCGGAATTTGTTGTTGACAAACTTCCTGACGAGCTTCTCGAAATTATGGAGCTTCCAAACTGGTTTGAGCAGCTGGCGGCTGTTGCTCCAGAGGTCAAGAATCATGAGGAGTACCTGAGAAAAGTTCGCGATCTGGCGCTCTCAATGCTCGAGTTTGAAGATGACGCCGAGGAAGATCCTACAATTGTCAACCCCGGCTGATTGACAAACCATGCTCATGCGCGGGATTATCCCGCGCATGATGCTCGCCCCTACCCCAAGGCTATCAGGCCAAATAGTCGCGCTCCAGGACGGGATGCGCGGAATTGAGCAAACGCTCGGGACCATGCGGCAGCTGGTCAACGATTACCGCACCAATCTGGACATTCGTCAGACGGCGACGGCGACAATTTTCCTAACTCCAGAAAAGAATCAACTTGCGGAAGCTAGTGCGCTGTTCGATCTGGTGCAGACAGGGATTCGCTACACCAGGGATATAAACGGTGTCGAGACCATTTCGACCCCACTTATGACGTTACAGGGGCGCTTGGGCGACTGTGACGATCAGGTCGTGTTACTGGCGACGCTCCTGGAAGCGGTTGGATACCCAACCAGGTTCGTCGTCGCTGGCTATAACTCCCCAGGAGAGTACGAGCACGTTTATCTGCAAGCGTGGCTTGATGGGTGCTGGATCAACATGGACCCGACAGAACAGCACCCAATGGGTTGGGCTGCTCCTGGCGCGGTCGCTATGGCTGCTGAGACGATATGACGTCGCGCTTTACTCGAGACTACGGACTGACGCCCGACGAAAAGAACGATCTCGCGGTCATCAATCTAATTTCCCAGATGGGCGACAACCCATCAAATCCCAAACCAGCAATCGAGGCCATCGCGGTCTGGCTGGCGAACCGGTGGATGGTCTATAACCTCTCAGATCTGCAATTCCTGTGGAACCCGGAAAAAACGGAAACCTACGGATCTGATGAGTCTTACAACGTCGTCACATATCCAGGCTACTTCACTGCGGTCAGTAAGAGCAAGGGTGTCCAAATCCCGAATGAGTTTGCAACATTTGATGATGGACAGGCGACCTACTATCTAGGGTTCAAACCAAACGCTGAAGGAAAGCCAACATTTGGATTGATGTGGGCAAATCCCAGGGCACGCGGCGTGCTGCGCGAGGTTGCGCTGCCGCTCCTGGCTATTGGTTCGTTGGTATTCGACTGGTCTGGTCAGTTGGGTTACGCAATCCTGGGGCTTGGTGAGGCTGCAGTGGCGACTACTGTAAGTCTCGAGATTGCGATGGTTACCGGAATGACGCAGCTGCAGGTCGCGCAGCTGGTTGGGTCGGCGGCTATCGGAGCTGTCACTAGCGGAGGCGATCCAGTTAAGGCGATAGAAAATGCGGCAGCTGCCTATGTTGGTGGACAGGCTGGTAATTTTGTGGCTGGTGCGGTAGATTCGGCGGCAGCGGGCAAGATCGCGGCGGCAGCGGTAACTGCTGGCGCGCAAGGTCGAGACATTGGACAGGCGATCTTAATGGCGGGCGCTCCGCTCGCAGTCGGCGCAGCGGCTAACGCAATTACTACAGGGGCAACTGTGGATTATTATGACCCGGAAGAACTAACTGGTTTTAACGAATGGGTTCTCCCAGGAGATGTTCTGGTCGGCCCTGCTGATCTGGGGATTATTGGTGACGTCGTAGTCGACGACGAGGCCCTGATCCAAACTGGATTAGACGAGTCTGCTCTAGTCCCTGATGATCTCGGCATTCTCTACAACGTTGCAGGTCAATGGGTTGAGATTCCTGCAGAACAGTATGCGGCTGAAATTTACGCTGCTCCTGGTCCTAACGGCGGCGTTGAGATTCGCGGTCCTGATAACGTGGTTTTGTTGACTGAGACTGAAGTCTCGAATACTGCCGACGATACGGAGCTGCAAACCAAAACGCTTCAGGCCCTGTCATCTCGATCTGGATTGACAGCGCCATCGCAAGCTGCTCCTGCGGGTCGCCCTGCTGGATTGACTGCTCCAGCAAGTACGACAACGGTCGGCGCAATGACTGACTTCGCAAAAATTGCTGAAAGTTTGACGTCATCAATCGCGAAAATTGTCACCACCATCAGGCAGGTTGAAAACGGGACCTATGGTCGGGTTCAGTCACCCTATGGCACTGTCAGCCCATACGGAACACTTCGCCCGCAACAGGTTGGCGTTCCGGTGCGAAACGTCGACGGCTCGGTTACGGTCAACAACGGAAACGGCACTCAAACCAAAACGTTGCCTAACGGTCAGCAAATCACAACCCCGACGTCGGTCGCTACTGCTGGCACGTTTGGTGGTATTTCGTCCAACACGCTGCTGCTGGTCGGTGCTGGCTTGGCGGCTGCTTTATTGCTCAGAAGGAAATAAATCATGCCCTCACCCGCTGGCGCGTACAACATAGTGAACAACACGGTCTGGGACGACGAATTGCAAGAATACGTTCCCGCAATATCAACGCCCGATCTCTCGACGTCTCTTATTCCTGTCGACTATAAAGTCGCGCTCGAGGATGCAGCTCCAGGCGTGACTACTGCTGTTGCCCAGGCTCAGAAACCAGGCGAAAGCTGGACAGATACGCTGATTCGAATCATTCCAAACCTGACGATGGGCGTTCAACAAATCCAGCTGATGCAAATCAACACGGACAGGGCTCGGAAAGGTTTGCCGCCCCTTGATGCGTCAGCCTACTCTGGTGCTTATGTGAACGTCGGTCTTGATCCTGGGACGCAACGACTTGTGACTTACGCTGGTCTTGGCATCCTGGCATTGTTTGTTCTTAACATGGCGACAAGAAAATGAAAGTACGTTATACCGAATCATTTCTATTCCCACATTCCCAGGATGACTTTGGTCGGACTCTTGTTTTTCCACAAGGTCAGCTGCACGGTCTTGGTGATGCTGCTGCATTGGGTACGCCTGAACAACAAGCAGAGGCTGATGACATAATTCGCGGTATTGGTTTCCCACCGGACGCGAATTATCGCGACAGTAGGTATAAAGGTGCTATATCGGTCGAGGGTGCTGCGACCGTATTGCGTGCTAATGGCATAAACCCTATTGGTTTGAGTGTTGGTGAAATTCTCAACAAGGTATTCGATTTAGTTACTCAAATCTCAGGTCTTACATATTCTGATTGGAATCCGAGTGTTGATAGCCCAATATATACAGCAGAATATGCGGCAAAAGGAGCTGCAGCAAAAATAGCAGCAGCACAAGCACAAGCTCAAGCAGAGGCTGCTTATGAAGCACAAGCAAGAGCAGCTGCAGCAGCAAGGGCAGCAGCAGCAAAGGCAGCAGCAGACGCAGCAGCAGCAGCAGCAGCGTCTAAAGCAACGACTACCGGAACGTCTACAGCAACAACGACGGCGGTGACTAAAGCAACAACTACGCAGACGGGAACGGTCAACACCACCACGGGGACCGTTAGTCACACTGACACAAAGAGCGGTACAACCTCAACGGTTAACCCTTCTACCGGTTCTGTTACAGTGACAACGAAGACTGGTCAGACAACGACAGGGACTGGTTCCGTGTCTACAGCTGGTGTCATTACGACCGTCGACTCAAACACTGGTGTAGTGACGACTCAAAACACCAAGACTGGTGTTGTTACTCAAACTGATGCGGCAACGGGTAAAACGGTCACAGCTGTTCAGACGTCTGGGGGACCCAATACAGGTGGCACGTTTATGTTCCCAGACGGAAAGACGGTTACCACGACTCAACCAATCACGACGGTAAGCCAACCTGTCGAGTTAGATCCTGGGAAGATTGCGTTGTTCGGGCTGGTTGGACTGTTGCTGTTGAGGGGGGCTGTTAAATGATGCTTGCATCCTCTATAGTTGCGCCAGAATCTGGTAGTTCAATTGAGTTTAATATTCAATATCCAAAAGCAATTGATGGGGATACTATTATTGCATTAGGCCCTAATGATCAACAACAAACTTGGGTTAAATATGGCGGTAGGTGGAGTGTTTTTGAACACGGCGTGACTAACGAGGCGTTTGCCCCAAAAAGAGTAATTGCAGACTTATCTCGAGTGTTTGCATTTCCCAGTGATGCTCCGGTAAATCCGAGCGAATGGGTTAAGAGTAATCAAGGTAAGGTCTGGGATTATGGACTTCCACTTACTGTCGTAGAAACGGCCACAACGGGGACCAACATTGATTCGGGCAAACTCGCCCTTATCGGTCTGATTGGTTTCCTGCTATTGCGAGGCGCGATTAAATGAGCTATCCCATCACACCAGGGTTTTCAACGCTCGGAATCCTTGCGCCAATGGACCCGACTGTCCCGCGCTACAACAGCTACATCGGCCCCCTGGTCGCGTCTGACTACAACGCCCCGGTGGTGGACTTTGGATACAACTATCAGGTCAGCGAGCCCATTCACGGCGGTCCCAGGCACTTGCACGGCATACCCGAGGCAATGCGGGCGTTTGATATGGTCAATTTTCTGTTCCCGGTGTAATCATGGACGACTTCTTCCCCGAGAGCGGAAGCGGCAGCGCAATAACTCCTGGCATATCGGTCCAGCAGGACCCAACAATGACGGACTACTACCGGCAAAAAGTAGTCGAATTTCAAGAGCTTCTCTACAACTTGCAGGGCGCTCGGGAGGGAATGATTGGACTCGTTGACTATGGCCCTATTGAAATTCAGCCAGAGCTTACGGCGCTACTGGACCAGCTTGATGGAAAGATTTTGCAGTACAAAGTCGTCGCGGAATCCTTGAATGCTGCAATCGCTGCTTATAACGCGTTAGGCGGGAATTTTCCAAAACTCAATACGCAAGGTCTGGCGGCTCTCCCAGTCGTACCTATCGCTATTGCTGGACTGGTCGCTACAGCAGCGACTCTGATCGTCTGGGGTAAGGCCTGGATTGATCAATCTAGAGAAATGGCGCGTCAGGCGCAGTTGTATGGCTATCTGACGCCCCAGGCACGGTCTGAGGTCGCAGCTGCCGCCCTGAAAATCGAGACGGCTGCGAAAGCGTCAGCAGATTCGTCTCTGGGTTCTGTTGCCAATATTGCAAAATGGGTCTCGATTGCCGCAGTCGCATATTTTGCCTATCAAGCATTCCAGAAAATGAGGTAATGATGGCTACCCGTACACCAACACCCGCGCAGCTGGCAGCGCGCGCTCGATTCGCTGAGATGGCTAGGAATGGGTCGCTGAACAGGAAGCGCCAGATTGCAACAAAGAAGCGGGCGAGCAACCCAATACATCGGGCTCCACGAGGTTTCGTCCTGGCTGATGAATACACCGTCGACGTATTCAATCCTCGCGGCTTGAAGCCATACGACGCCGTATTTATGAAAACAGTCGGCGGCGAGGGCGAGCCAAAGTACGACCTAACCATTTTGAAGTCGAGCTCCGGGTTTATGGCTGCGACTGGCTCCAAGGTTTACCCCGACGAATTTCCGACGGCTGCGGCTACGGCTACTTGGTTGATGGATTGGTACAAGGCGAATAAGCGCCCCGCAGCAAGGCGCAGCAACCCCGCCAAAAAGACCGTCTCTCAGAAAATCTCGCAGCTGCGTCATGAGGGATACCCCCAGAAGCAAGCGGTCGCGGTCGCGCTCAATGAGCAGCGAGCGGGGAAGGTCAAGCGAAACCCCCAGGCCAAAAGCGCAGCGTCTAGTTTTTCTGCAAATTTCAAATATTGCGTCGAGGCGAAACGCTCGCTTGGCTCTGCTGGTAGTGTTTTTGAGATGGTCGCTGGATTCAATACAAAAACCCAGGCACAGAATTACATCGACGCAATTCTCGCGTCGCATCCTGGCGTTACCCTGCGAATCAAGACCTACAAATGACCCTCAAACGCCCCGTTAGCGTCAAGCAAGCAAAGCGAAGCCCCAAGGCTGCTGCGCGGCGCGAATCGTTCTGCGCCAGGATGGGCGGCGCTAAAGCGGCGGCGAGCAAAAAGACACGCGATGACTCCGCGTCGCCAGTCAATAAGGCCCTGGCTAAATGGGACTGCGATATTCCGATGCTGCTAAAACCCAAGCACGTCGCCAAGAATGTCAGGATGAATCCCGTACCGCCTAGCTCACGCGCTGGCGTTGCCAGGGCGACGCGCAATCAGATCGAAAAGGCTCGAGACCTATACGAGAGATTCTCAGGTCACGATGCGGTCGAGCTTGGTCGCGTAAAAATCCCCCCGCTGCCCGCTGTTGGTGTTGCCATTGGCGAGGTGGATGGGATACTCTATTCGACAATCCGCGATGGGGTGCTTGAAAAGTACATCCATCGGTTTCGGAAGTCGGATCGGCCCCTGTTCGTAGTGGCTCCCGACGGCAAGGTTTTATACCTGCTTGGTGGAAACTACAATTTCACCGAGCGGGGAATCGTAGATGAATCAGACCCTAACCAGTAGAGGTTTTTATAATGGCTGAGATGCTCCTAATCAACCCGCGCCGTCGGCGCAAGGCAAAGCGTGCAGCTCCAGCACGTCGTCGGCGTTCTAATCCCCTGGCGCTCGCACGCGTAACGCGTCGTCGTCGTCGCGCTAACCCAATCGCTGCTGTTCGTCGGCGCGCACGTCGTCGCAACCCGATTGGCATGATGAAGCGGCGCGTGATGCGTCGTCGTAATCCTGCGATGTTGGGCGGTTACATGGGTGCAATTCGCGAAGCCCTGATGGACGGCTTCGGCGCGGTTGCAATCGATTACGCGTACAACATGATCGCCAAGGCCATCCCAGGCACTGCTGGCTCGATGCTCAAGCCAAACCCGACGTCGGTCGGCGCGGCTGATGCGGTGAAGGCGGTTTTGACTGTGGTGTTAGGCAATGCTCTGAACGGCGTTACCCGTGGTTTCTCACGCAAGGCTGCTAAAGCATCCTTGACGGTGCAGAGCTATCAGATCATGAAGAAGGTGCTTCCAGCGCAGATCACCGGCAACTTGTCGGGCGTTGGCTACTACAGTCCTGCAATGGTCGCAAGCGGCGGTGGGACGCGCATCGGCCCGATTCGTGGTCAGATGGGCGCCTATACCGCTCCTGGCGCAACCCCACTGCTCTCGGCCTACACCTCCAGCGGATCTGCTTCTCCCCTGCTCTCGGGCAGCGGCGCACGGATGCGCGAAGGCACGAGCCTCTACCGTTAATTGACACGCCCTGGTCGAAAGGCCAGGGCAATCAACCCACCAAAATAGGAATTTGCACTCATGATGCCTACCGCCGCCGATTTCAACGCACGACGCGTTACTAACCCAGGCCAAAGCGAAATCATTCGCCAGCGGCTGTACGACTACCAGCTGCTCGCCAACTCCGGGTCGACTCAGCTGTCATTTTTTCAGCAACCAGTGGGATCAGGCCTGACAACCGCTCTTGGCGGTACTGTTGGCGCTGTCAAGACCCTGTGGGACACGAACATGACCCTGGGCGGCACGCTTCCCAGTGGCCAAGCTTTCATGATTGAGAGCATCGAGGTCTGCTTCTTTCCTGGTTCCGTCACCACGTCTAACACCTACACCCCAATCGGGATGTCGGTGTTTAACGCAACCGCTGCCGCAACCGTTGCAGCTGCTGCGAACGATGTCAACACGTTCTACCAGTCTGGAATGCTCGAGCTAAACATTCTGAGCAAGAACTACCTGCGCGAGACCCCGCTGCTGTCGTTCCCACCAAAAGCCAACTACAACCTGGACGCTGCCGTTGCAACCAACTCGGCAACCACGGCTGAAGTTGCGCTGTTGCAAGCTCGTGCAGCTGGTCGGCCCTATTACATCGACCCTTCGATCTCGCTGCAACCAGCAGTGAACTTCGAAGTCGTCATCAAGTGGCCCGCAGCAGTCACCCTGTCGTTTAACTCACGCGTTGGCGTGATCCTGGACGGCTACTTCATGCGCGCTTCGCAGTAATCCCTGCGGCACGATTGCCCTGGTGCTCACAAGGCGCCAGGGCGCTCTAAACTTCGAGGACACCATGCAAAGCGAAAGCTACTCAATCAGTGACATCGAGGCATTTGCCTCGAAGTTTTATCAGGGTCGCCCCCTGCTGCTGACGCCATATTCGTATACGCTGACATTTAGCTCGCTGGCGCCAAGCACGAGCCAAACTCAGACGCTCTCGATTACGGCTAATGCTGACTTCATTTATCTGCAAACGCACCACCACGCAAACGTGGCGAATGCTGCTCAGACGGTCAACAACAAAACGGCTCCGCTCGCTACGATCCTGATCACGGACAGTGGCACTAACGAGCAGTTCACCAATGCGGCAATCGACTTGGAGAGCTATTCGACTAACGGCAACATCATCAACAATCTGCAGTACCCGAGAATTATCTCTGGTCGGTCGACGTTGACGGTGCAGCTCTCGAGCTACGAAGCGTCGAACACACTCAACATTTATGTGAGCTTCGACGGCGTTTTGGTGCGGGCTTTTACGAGCTAATGCAATGAGCGATTACGGCAAACCGATACGCTGGGCGAGTGATTTAGAGCCTTGGGCATCTCCCCAGTTTATCCCGCCGTCACCGCACAACATGAGTCGGGTTCCGATTACTCGGAACCTGCCCCTACCACTGCTAGAGACCCCACAGTTTCAAGTTGCAAGCTCTGCTCAAAGAGCATCAACCGCACAGTCGTCGACCATTGGTTTGGTGCAGGACGTGCGCGACACGTTCAAATTCGCCAACATCACGACCGTAAGCCTGACAATCGGGACGACTAGCTTTAAGTTTCTCGACCAGCCAGTAAGTAAGCGAAACTTCTTGGGATTTCGCAACCCCTCGACGACTGCGACGATTTACATCGACTTCGCTAATCAAGCGACGTCTAACTCCTGGCTCGCGCTCGGCCCTGGCGCCCTGGTTCTGTTTGATAACGTCGTCAGTCAAGACGACCTATACGTCATTGCCAGCGCAGCCAGCACGCCGTTCGCTTACGCGTACTCGACCTATCCGGGCTAACCCGTGAGACAAGGCCCAGCCCTCATTCTCGCGGGGCTTGTGGCCTACTTGGTGTTTCGCCCGCGCGAAGCGGCGGCGCTTCAGATTGATTCGACCACGAACGACACGTCTGTCGTTCCAGCTGCGGCAGTGACTAATCTAGTCACCAATCCAATATACGAATCCCCGGAAATACCGCCAGAGGTGCGCGCGATGAACGACCCCCAGGCCAATCTGACGGCGTTCCTCTACATGATTCGCTCGACCGAGCACGTTTACCCCAGGGACGTCGTAAACGATGCGGCCTACTCGATTTTCTATGGGGGCTCGAAATTCCAGAGCTTCCAGGAGCACCCTGTCATTACAGGCGAGAAGCGTGGAGTACCGCTCCCGGATGCAATGTGCAAGGCCGCGGGTCTGAAACCAGGATGCGTTTCGACTGCTGCTGGTGCTTACCAGCTAATTAAGCCTACCTGGATTCGGATGCGGGATCGGCTGAACCTGCCGGATTTTTCACCGGCTAGTCAAGATCTGGCTGCAATCGGTCTATTAGACGAGATTGGAGCGACGAGCTTGATTCTGGACGGAAACATCGAAGCGGCGATCTATAAAGCCAGTCGGATATGGGCATCGCTTCCAGGATCTACCGCTCAACAGAACCCGAAAGCACTATCCTATGCGCTTAATCGGTTTGAAGATGGACTGCTGGCGTGAGCTTTAGCGTAAATTGGAAAGACGTGATCGGCGCAGTCGCGCCTACCATTGCAACGGCTCTAGCAGGTCCGCTGGCGGGCGCTGCGGTCAAGACCCTATCTAACGTGCTGCTCGGTCACGACAATGGCACAGAGAACGATCTATCGGCAGCGATTGGTATGGCGTCGCCCGAGATGCTCGCCAAGATTAAACTGGCAGAAGTTGACTTCCAGGTACGGATGCGCGAGCTTGATATTGACGTCGACCGAATCGCAGCTGCTGATCGAGACTCAGCCAGGAGGAGAGAATCCTCGAGCAATGACTCATGGACGCCCAGGCTGATCGGAGGGATAACGCTACTCGCATTTATCTGGTCGGTCTGGGCTGTTCTTTCAGGGTACGTCCAGGGCATGACAGATCCATCTATCGTCGGCATTATCGGCACGCTGATCGGATACGTTTCTGCGAAGGCTGATCAAGTCGTTTCGTACTATTTCGGCTCGAGTTCTGGGTCAAAAGAAAAAACCCAGGCAATGAGCGACGCACTCTCGAAGGCGGGTAAACAATGAGCTTTTATATTCTATCGCCCCTCCCAACAACGTCGGGCGGGACTGGCACGGTAGTCAAACCGACAGCGGGACAGGTCCCAATCGGAAACGCAGACGGGACATACACTCCTGGATCGATCAGTAGTGGAGGCGTAACAACAATCAGCTTTGGATCGACTGGTCTTACCCCTGCAACGGCGACGAGCGGTGCAGTTTCAGTCGCTGGGACGTTGGCTACAGCGAATGGAGGTACGAATCTAACGTCTTTCACCGCTAATGGTGTTGTATATGCGTCCAGCAGTAGTGCGCTGACCACTGGTAGTGCGCTGACGTTTAATGGCACTGGCACTTTAGTTTCAGGAGTTGGTGGTTCTGGTAATAATAATTCTATTTTCACGCTTAACGGAAGTGATGCGTCTAACTATGGCTGTTACATTTTGCTTCAGCGCAATAGCACAAGCAAATGGTTTATCGGCATTGACAGCGCAATAAATGGTGGACAGAGTGAAGACCTAACATTTTATGGTGTGGCTTCACAGCGGTTTTACGCGTCTTTTGCCGAACAAATGCGCTTGACCTCCACAGGTCTTGGCGTTAAAACGACTTCTCCGGGATCTGCACTTGACGTTAAAGGTACGTTGCGTTTATCAGGTGCAACTTCTGGTTATGTAGGTTTATCGCCAGCAGCAACAGCAGGATCTACTACTTACACGCTTCCGTCTGCAGACGGTACTTCTGGTCAAGTATTGTCGACTAACGGTTCGGGAACCTTATCTTGGGCTAGTGGTGGTGGTGGCTCTGGAACGGTTACAAGTGTTGGCTGGTCCGGAGGGATTGTTTCGATTGCCAACCCGACCACAACACCTGCATTTACAATTGCTGGAAATTCTGGCGGCATCCCCTACTTTTCCAGTAACACTAATTGGGGGTCTTCTGCTGCGTTAGCTGCTAATGCGCTAGTAGTAGGCGGCGGTGTTGCACAGCCCCCGGCAACTGTCACAACCGGGACTGGGGTTGTTACTGCGCTTGGCGTGAATACCGGCTCCGCTGGCGCTTTTGTGGTCAATGGCGGCGCATTGGGAACGCCATCAAGCGGAACGGTTACTAATCTAACCGGCACCGCATCAATAAATATCAATGGAACGGTTGGGGCAACAACCCCTGCAGCCGGTACATTTACATCTGTTGGATACAAAGGGGCAACGAGCGGCACAATTACTTTTAGTGCCCCGGCTGTGGCTGGATCTGCAAATTATGTATTGCCGTCTGCTGACGGCACTTCTGGTCAAGCGTTAGTGACTAATGGTTCAGGAGTTTTAAGTTGGGCAAACATAGCGCCAACAGCACCAACTTCTGTTGAATATCTAGTTATTGCGGGTGGTGGTGGAGGTGGTTATGGTCGAGGGGGTGGTGGTGGTGCTGGCGGCGTTATTTCTGGAACCGCAGCAGTTACTACGTCAACTGCATATACAGTAACGGTAGGCTCTGGTGGTTCTGGAGGGACAAACTCTACTGGAACAGCGTCAAGTGGAACAAGTTCTGTTTTCAGTTCTTTTACAGCGACCGGCGGTGGTGGCGGCTCAAATGAACCAGTAGGAAGCGCATCTGGAAGAAGTGGGGCTGCAGGAGGGTCTGGAGGCGGTGGGGCGACGGATACAAGTACCGGCACAAGTTTTGGTGGCGGAGGTGCTGGCACATCCGGGCAAGGAAGCGCAGGAGGATCGTCGGCAGGGGCTTCATCCTATCCGGGCGGTGGCGGTGGTGGTGCTTCAGCAGTTGGGTCAAACGCAACTGGATCAACCGGCGGTGCAGGCGGAGCGGGGACAAATACATATTCGGCTTGGGCAACAGCAACTTCTACAGGAGTCTCCGGGTTTTACGCTGGGGGAGGCGGCGGGGGCGCATCATCAAACGGTGGAGGCACAGGTGGCGCTGGCGGATCGGGCGGCGGAGGCGGAAGCACTACTGGATCTGCTGGAACCGCTGGAACAGCAAATACTGGAAGTGGCGGTGGGTCTGGAAGCGAGTCTCCAGTTCTTACTTATTTTAATGGTGGGAACGGCGGATCTGGAATAGTTATTATTAGGTATTCAAGCACTTCTAACGCCCCAGTTTCTACAACTGGATCGCCGTCTTCATTTATTAGCGGTGGTTATCGTTATTATGCTTGGACAGGCAACGGCTCAATTACGTTCTGAGGCAAATCATGGCTCATTTTGCAAAACTAGATAAAGACAACAATGTTATCGAGGTTGTTGTCGTAAATAACATTGAATTGCTCACCTCAGACGGTTCTGAATCTGAAGTAATGGGTATTGCGTTTTTAATTCGCTGGAGCTATGGGTACAGCAATTGGAAACAAACAAGCTACAACAGAAAAATTCGCAAAAACTTTGCAGGGATTGGGTATAAGTATGATGACCAACGGGATGCGTTTATCCCTCCACAACCGTTTCCGTCTTGGACGTTGAACGAAGATACTTGCCAATGGGGCGCACCTGTTCCGATGCCTACTGACGGTCAGTTATATAACTGGGATGAAAGCGCGCAAAATTGGGTTTTGGTGAGTGAATGAGCGTCGATCAAGCGACCCTCGAAAGGCTGAGGTCAACCGTTTGGCCCGCGCTCGAGGACGCATACAAGCTGCCCAGAGGGACGCTATACGCCGTCTCATGGTGGGAGACCCGAGGAACATGGTCGAACGAGCCTGGGGGATCGGGTTCGAGAGGAATATTCCAGCTGCGCCCGATTGCACTCGCCCAGGTCAAACAGGACACGGGGATAAACCACAACCCTGATAACGCCTATTCAGCATCAGCAGCAGCTGCTGCGCTGCTTTCGCGTTACCTGAGACTATTCGGTCAACCAGCACTTATGATTGCGGCTTACAACGCGGGAGAAGGTCGAATCCGGTCTTACGTTCGTCAGGTGCAATCAAGTGGAAAGGGAGCCCTACCGGAGATCACTGTCGACTATGTGCAAAACGTCATGCCAGTAATCGGAGGAATGCAACCATGAACATCGAATTTAGCGCCATGTTTCAATTTCTAGGTTGCGTGCTCGGAGGCCTTGGGGCTTATGTCGCTGTACGCTCCGATCTCGCTGATCTTAAAGCTCGGATGGTCCTGGTAGAGAAGGCTGCAGATGCAGCTCACTCTCGCGTCGACCAGCTGTTAAGCAAATAAAAAAGGCCCCGCATTGCGCGGGGCCTGAAGCAATCCTCACCGTGCCAGGAGGGATTGCACTAGGAGACAAACAGCCTCGAGGATTGTGTCATGCACAACGCTAGAGGTCAACGTATTGCCCCCTAATTTTGCAAGTGTGCGGCTCAGTGTGACGTCGCAATCCAACGCACGCTGGACATGGGTAACTACCTGCGGTTTTCTTTGATGGTGCAACCCATCCAAAACGTCTCCAGGTGCTCTGAACGTCAGCGGTAGGTACTTGGGTATTAGGAGCAGGTTTAGCTTGCATTGCAGGGCTTCCTATGCGTGATTTTGCTGGGGTACGAGCGCCGATTGTGGGGGGAGAACGGGGGCGAATGCAAGCGCGCGATGAAAACCTAAGAGCACGAGCTTCTGCGCGTCTGCAGAATCGTTTGCAGAAGGTTCTGCAAACCCATCCTCCCGCGGTGCGTCATACGCACAACCACCACCGCGGTCGAGTTACGCAACGCGTGACGATACAAATCCATACCCGAAACGAGGGGCGCGGGTTATATCACACGTTGCGCGAAACACCAAATGCAATTGTGACAAAAGGGGGGGTATGGGGG
>Ga0214921_10006279_pt1 | contig 16359 bp, 27 predicted proteins | sample LL1505_MetaG_FD_177992 | JGI IMG/M metagenome (GOLD analysis project Ga0214921, IMG submission 177992) | Freshwater microbial communities from Lake Lanier, Atlanta, Georgia, United States - LL-1505 | ecosystem: Environmental > Aquatic > Freshwater > Lake | place: USA: Georgia | collected...
CGCCACCGACCTTTGGTGCGATTGCGTAGTAGCCGTAAACTGCCACCTGCAAGCGACCATTTGATAGAGCCTGTACATTCAGAGTTGTCTTTGGTGCTTCGTAGAATGTAAATGACTCTGGAGCAACAATGAACGCTGAATCATCGATCAATGTTGTAACTGCCATGTGTGGGTCAACAAATGTGTTGAGTCCTAGTACATCTCCAACGATTGACTGTCCTGAGATGTTTCCTGGGTTGTTCTGTGGGTTTGAAGCCATGAACAATGGGCGATTAGTTGTGTCATCTGCCGCCATGATTGTTTCCCACCATGCTGTGTTGATAACAAGGTTGCGAGCGAACTTTCCTGCTGCTGCGTAAGCTGCTGGAACTTCCTTTGAGATGTAAGCCTTTAGACCAGCGATTGTTGCTGCCTGTGTTGAAGCCTGTGTACCTGATGCAACAAATGCTGCTGTTGTAGCCTGATCTGTTGCCTTAGCGTATGCATAGTTGAGTTCCTTGATTAGTTCATCGTAGAACGCAGGTGATGAACGATCTAGAAGCTCCCATGAAATTGTCTGGAGACCAGCTGCCTTCTTGACATTTACTGTGATGTAAGAAGAAGCCATTTCAGTTCCACCAAGAGCTTCGCCCTCTGTTGAATCTGAATCGATTGTTGGTGCTGTTGAAAGCTTAGGAATTGTGAAAGACATTCCTGATGCTGGTAGAACACCCTTTGAAATTGCGTCCACTGCTGGGCGTCCGTCAATAGATGTAGTCACAAACTCGTTCATGTGTTGTGGAAGAGTTAGACCTGTGTTTGTTGATGTGTCATCAGTAGCAAGAACGAGCTGACGAGCTGCGTCATCTCCCATTGCTGCCTTGATGTTCGCCTCTAGATACTCACCTGATGTAAGTGGCTTTAGGCGAGGACGGATATTAGTAACAGCAACAGTTGGGCGAGCAGCTTCAACAGCCGATGCCTCAACTTCTGGTGCTGCAACTGTCTCTGGAGTTGTGTCCAAGACTGTCTCGCTTTCTGTTTGTTGGATTTCTTCTACGACTTCAGGAGTTTCCTCAGCCGCAACATCGAGAACCTGTGCAGACTTAAAAGCCGGCTCGGTTACCAATGAAACTTCATAAAGTTTGGCTGCGGACACATGCATGACCCCAGCCTTTGACTTTGCCTTAATTACTTCAACACCCACTGAAAGTCCAGATTGCAAACCTTCTTCAGCAAGGATTAAAGCTTCTGTACCACGATTAGATCGTGAAATCTTGAATGATGCGTAGATGCCGTTTTCATCAACTGTAAATGATGTGGCTTTTCCTAGTGGTTGCTTCATGTCGTGTTGATTGAGCAACTTGATAGATTTTGGATCTTCTGGCAACTGAATCGAGTTTGACTCGAAAACTACGCGTCCTGCAGAAGTATTGCCGATCTCACCTGTACCTGTTGGCACAATCTTTCCTGAGATGATGCGCTCTTCAACATTTGCTGTTAGATCAGCTGAGAAGGTTAGGATCTGATTTTCCATTATAGACCATTACTTCCGTTAGGTGTTGTGTCTGTCATTTCCATCGCTTGCTCTAAAGTGATTAGACCAAGTGAAAGCATTTTCTCGATAACTAGCAGCTCATCCATAGGGTTAGCGCGTAGGAATGATTTGTCTAGATCAAAACGAACTTCGTTGCCATTTGCTGTTACATCGTTCATTGAGAGACGATCTTCAATGGCGGTAATAAAAGGTTGCAAAGTCAATGAAACAAATTGCTTACGAGAATCAAGCAGGTTGCTGTAAGTCATTGAGTTATTAGCATCTGCTGAAAGATAAAAAGCATCGACATTGCATAGACGCGCAATCTGTGTTGCATAATCTTGTTTCGCCTCGTTGTACATCATGTCTTTAGGTGTGAATGATGTTGGAGAGTATTCCAAAGTAGAAGTTAAATAAGCAGTTGAACGATTTTGGCGAGCAGACTTCCAAGCTGCTAGAAGTCCTTGAACTTCTTTAGGATCTAGATCTGCTCCTGTGTTTTTAATGTATCCGCTAGGCATTGGAGTAGATGCTGCCAAAGTAGAAGCAATCTCTAAGTCAAGTGCACCACGCAATACGCGAGCACCTGTTGTTAATATTCCATCATTGAGTGATTGGAATGTGACTACATCATCGTTTGAATGAAATACACCATCAATATCGTAGCCAGAGATATAGTTATTGTTATAGCCTTCGTATTGTGGTGTAACTCTAGAATTTGGAATCCACTCGAAAGATGCAGGGCGTCCGTCTTCTGCATACCGAGATGTAATCTTCCAAAGAGCCCATCCATAAAATAGTAATGAATCAACTGTGTAACTGATAGTAATCGCACGAGGTTGATTTGCTGATGGTTGATCCATCCAAACTGGTTTGCCCAATTCTTCGCCAGTTGATTTGCGGTAAAGCTCTAATGGCATTGCTGCGATAGTGCCACAGATTAAATTGCGGGCACGAACGACAGAAGGTACTTCGAGAGCAGAAGCTCGATCGATAGTAGGACTGAGGATGTATGTGTAGTTATTGCTTAAAACTTGAGGGGCGTATTGCGCCAATAGATCACTCTTAGATGTGTTTGATTCTTTACGCGTAAATAGACCCATAGACAGAAAGTGTAGCATTTGTCAAGCAATTAGACAATATGCCGTCGGCGTGTCTAAGTGTAAATCTGCGGCTTAGGCTGAGGGATCATTAACTTGGAAACTACCATCGCTAAACCAATAGGTGCTGAGATGTCTCCAGAAGATTTGCGCTTGATGATGCGCCACGCGCTGTCATTAGTTTTAGCCGCTGTATTCTGGAACTGCTCAATAAGCTCTTTCTGCCCATTGTGAACTACTCGCAAGTTAGTCATACCTTCGAGCAAGTCTCCACAGGCTTTGTAGAATTGCTGACCTGAGACATCCTCGACAACTACGCCAGAGTTAGCCAAGCGATCTGCAATCGTCTGGGTTGCATACTTGTCATAGCAGACAATTCTAGGCTTATAGAGATCAACCCATGCTTTGATTGCAGCAGCCATCTTTAACTCATCAATGGCTACCTGTGAACTGAAAGTCTCTAAGATCCCAATGCCGATCCTGCCGTCGGGCAACAATTGACCTGCTGTGAGCGAGCCGTTTTTCCGACTCGGACTTACATCGAAGCCAAAGATTGTATACGCACCCACTGTCATTTCAAGCTGTGAGTCTGAACTGTTTTCCAGAACTTCAGTGCTGAACGGACAATTAAGAGCCGAGATCCATTGACAAAGTGTCTCTGTGCGTGCTGCATCTGGAGTCGATGAAGCAATGGTTTCCTCTATAGCAGCTTCAGTGATGAGATAACCGAGCGAAGGATTAGCCATAGCCCAAGCCTTACGATCCCAAATGTCACAGAAGTCAGGGGCAGAGTATTCGTAATAACCTAAACTCTTAGGCGGGTAATTTTTGCAGGACTCGTGTAGCGAATTAAGCACTGTGCTGAAATGGTCACCAGCATTGGAAGTAAAAAGTCTCTGGCTATTCAAGCGTGCAAGGGTTACGCTTTTAGCAGCGTCCATAGCCGCTTCAGACACCTCGCGTAATTCGTCAATCCAAAGGAAATCTGCGGTTCTGCCTCTTGCGCCGTCGGATGTTGCAGCGGCTACTTCTAATTGCGCTCCAGATGCCAGAATGATGCGCTCATCGCCATTAGTCCTACGAATACCCTTCTTAGGATCTCCGTCCTTCAGCTGCGCTCTCATCCAGTCATTACGCTCAATGATGTCTGCCATTATGTTAAAAGACTTCATCGCCATAGCTCGATTAGAGGACATAATCAGAATGTCCTTTTCACCGAACATAAATAGCCCTGCTAAACAACGCATACGCGCTAGATGGCTTTTTCCTGACTGCCTAGCTATGAGCAATAGGCTGGTCTTGCGGATGAATAACCGATTTTTATCAATTTTGCACATGTCATCAAGGATTAGTTTTTGCCATTCAAGCAAAGGCTGATTTATACGCTCTGCAAGCTCGGCAACCTGTCCGCCTAAAGACTCGCCCTTTAAGAAGGGGCTGTGCAGGCGTGGTCTTAAATCCCCATAAAGGGTCTTGGACTTTCTGGGTTTATTTGGCATTAACTCGCACTGGGTCGGATCTTAAACGGACTGTCCAGCATCGTCTCGGACTGTGTCAGGGAGAGATCGGAAGAAAAGACAGGGGGGGTAGCCACTGCCCCTAAAAAAACGGCATCATTCTTGGCACCTTTGCGTAAATTGCAGCTCTTGCACAACACCTGAAGGTTATCCATTGAATGATCGCCTCCAACCTTGCGCGGAATAATGTGATCGATGTGCATCTCACCCTCATCTGTTCCACACTTGGCGCATACTCGACCATCACGATTAAACACACGCTCTCGCTGTGCTTTGTATCTACGGCTGTTGAGTTTGTCTAATGCCATCCGTATTTACTCCAATGATCTAATGCAATACATGGCTCACCATATCTATGCCCTATATACTCTAATCCCCATACTACCTGAGTCCAACCATCCTGCTCTTTAAGCCATTCGCTATTACCTTGAGGTATTCCATAGTGTGATCCATTAACAGCTTCTGGTCTCCAATTAGATTCATGAGTATAGAGAGCATCTAAGCAGTTGTATTGCTTGTAGTTGAAATCTAATAGATAAAGAGAATAAGTCTTATAATCAACATAGTTCTTTTGTTGCACTAATTTAGAGCTACCTGCATTCGGCACGATGCACAGAGCTATCCCAATAGCTACTAGCACCCCGCGGGCTACGGCCCTAAGGGGCCCGCGGTGAGCCTTTGAGAGGCTCTGCGCCGTTAGCGTACCATCGATGTCAAATCCATTTGTAAAAGTGCTGGTCAGAGCGGTGTTTCGTTTCATAGTTACCTCCTGTGGATAACTTCTGTGGATAACTATTTATCCGTTGAGTAGAAGCCTTTGCCCTTAAATACGGCTGGAGTAGCTGCAATAACTTTAGTCATTGGCTCATTACAGTAGGTGCATGGAATCACTGGTCGATCGTGCCATCCGTGATAGATCTCTTGACTAAGATTGCATCGTGTGCATTTGTAGTCATAGGCTGGCATGTTAGGCACCTCTGTATCATGTAAGACCCACAGGCTGTGCAGCGGTCAATGTCTGCTTCTGTGGGTTCGCTAGTAATGTGACCGTATTTAAGTACGAGTAGCGGCAATAGATCCTCTAGACGGATGATGGCGGCATACTCACGCGCATCTTCACCTTGTCCGTTGAGCCTAATAACTCCGAAGCCTAATTCCCCCGAAATGACTGTCCGAGTTTTCAGTTGTCTCAGATACGCCAGAGGTTGAAACCCAGCACGAGCCTTAACCTCAACATCAAATGGCACATTGACAATGTCTTTGCCGCTACCTCTCCCAACAGTTGCGCCTTGCCAATGAGTCGATAGGTACTCAGCAACTACGCGCTCTGTTCGGAAGCCTCTATGTTTTCTATGCTGGGTTGCCACTGGCAACTCCCATGATGTATCCACCCCATGCAGCTAAGCACATAAGGATCAAATACAGATAATGAATAAGATCGTCTTTATCCATTGACTGCCTTGCACTTGCGGCACTGCCATGTTCCAACAGATACTTCATTATCTTTAATAACGATGTTAGCAATAATGTTCCATGCCTCTGTAGGTTCATTACATAACTGGCAATTTACTGTGTCATACATAGGCACATCCTCGATGTTAGTCCACTCGCCAGTCGTCTCATCAAAGTATTCTACAAAGCCCATTTTTTCTCCAACTCTTCAACCCTCTGCTCTAATCTGTAAATGTCTGTCCTATGAACATTAAGTCGTTCATGGATGCTATGAATAAGCAATCTAGTAGTGTCATGAAACTTAAATAATTGTTTAATGTCTTTGATAAACATTATGCCCACGCTTTCTGGGGTTGGAACTTTCCATCTGATCCAAGTGTGTACCAAAGCGTGTTGCACTTAGGCTCGCCGCCTTGATGATTGACTACAGAGCAGAAGTAACCGCCCCAAGCCTTGCCATTCTTTTGACCCTCACGCCATGTCATGTGTCCATGCTTGCATGATGGCGCTTCTTGTGCTTCACCTGTACCCATTACAGCTGCGATGTTCTCCATCGCCTTTTCAAGCGTGACAGGCGCATCCACTACCTTGTTGTACTTGCCCACAGGTGTTGTCCAGTAGTCCTGATCATCTGGTACGACATCTTGTACCACTGGCTTAACTGGCTTAGCAACTACAACCTTTGTCATTTCCTCTCGGCTTGGGCGCTTTCCTTTAGGAGCATAACCTGCATTTGCAAGTGCTCTGCCAATCGCCGAAGTCTCACAATTCTCCAATGCTGAAGTCTGATTAACCCCTCGGCTAGTAACTGTTTCCTCAGCGTACCCTGTTGCCCACGCAACGCTATCACTAGCATCCTTAAATAAATACGCTTTAACAATGTATCGAGTAGCTTCGACAACTTCCAACTCAGTTGAAATGCGAAACGCTGGATAATCCTTAATAAATTTTTCAAGTCTCACCTCTACTGGCTCGTAATCGGCTAAATTAAACATTCTTTGACTCCTTGACACGAATAAAAGTGAGCACTTGATCGATGGCTGCGATTTGACCAACAGGATAAAAATCTTCCCTGCACATGTCTTTGTTTCGCTGCATAGACTCAAATGCTGATTGCTTCATAAAAGTTAAATACTTAATCAAATCTTCATTACACATAGAGATCATTCTCCTCTGTTGCTAGTTGTCCAGCGATTGCCCCATAGGAACAGAGGTCAATCCATGTGTCGATCTGTTGGGCTGACTGATTAGTCCTTGCAAGTTTAACGAGCACCATGATCCCTGCGACTTGATAATCGTGGATTGGTGTCTGTAAGTATGCTGAGAGGAGCATAGCTGTGTGTTGCAGGTTATCCGCAGGGTGACCATACTGTAGACCACGCTGAGAGATTGTGTCTGTGGCTGATAAGAGGATTTCATTAGCGAGCATCTGTTGTCACTCGCTGAAATGTCTTGCCTACGACCAAGCCTTCACGCTTGCCCTCGTTAAAGCCCTTAGCCCACCCGACTAAGTACCACAAAGCATTAGCTGCTAGAAGCAATACAATGATTGGCATCTCAAAGCTCATTTGTTTTCCTATCTGTATCCAGTGCCCTCGACTGGCTTACAGGATTAGTGTCGCATAGATGGCAGACTAATCAAGCACATTTTGGTAACGAATTGATAACGATTATTTAGGTCTGCCGTAGCTCTTTCCAGACACAATGAATGTGCCATCCTTCTCAATGTGGATAAGATCGACCTGAACCTTAGCCTTATTGACATAGATGATGGCAAAGGCTTGCTGCCAATTGGCAACGCCCTTTGTGTAAGCAGCTTGCTTAAAGTCCATAAGGTTGCCCACCTCGACACCATGAAAGACGCGCCCTATACGCCCGCCAGAAGCCTCTGAGAAGGCTGATCTACCCGCTCTGTGGGTATGACCTGAGATGACATTCTTTCCATGCCTACGAGCCGCTTCTAGGGCTGATAAGCCCCCTTGTGGCTTTATGGGTGTGTGATCTCCATGAACTGCAATCCAGTTGGGTGCAATAGGCATAGGGTTCTTATGGAAGGTAATACCTAACTCATCGAACTTCATAAACTTCTCAAAGCGTAGCTCTGGCAAAGCCCCGAACGCTGGCACTTTAGCCATGATGATGTTGTAAAGGCGGTCTGTGTGGTTGCTACGGATGCAATCGGTGACACCTAACTCCCAGAGCAGGTTCACAGCCTGATTGCGATCATCGTCTAGGGTCTGGGCGTAGCTGCCCATGCGACCTTCCTCCCACTTGCTTATCTGTGGTAGATCAATCTCATCGCCTATGGTGACTACTTGATCTGGCTTAAACTTGGTAATGAATGAAGCAAGGTTGCGTGTGGCAACCCTGTCATGGTAGGGGACTTGTAAGTCCGACACTACAACGATGCGCTTAATCGTCATCCTCATCGTCTTGGTAATCGCCATACTTCTCAGGCTCTATAGGGTCAGGCAGTATCCAATGAGGATAAGCCTGTGGCTCTGTGATCATAAACATCGCTATGTCCTCAGCAAAGCCAGCACGCTTTAATGAGCAGAAATACTCATAAAGCCCAATGCAGTAAGCATCAAGCTTTGAGTAGCCTTGCTCCTCTAGTGCCTTAGTTGCTTTTCTAGCCATGACTAAATTATCGCTCTAGAAGGATGTTATAGATTTCATCGACACGCTGATTAAGGCGTTTGATTTCAGACAGCAGATGTGTGATCACATACCCTGCTAATCCACCAATGACTCCAAGCGTGGCAAGGTAGAATGTAAAGAAATCAGATTGTGTCACTTTTTAGGACTCGCGTAACCGAACACACCAGATAGCACAGCCCAGAGGATTGCGCGGTAGTCTGCCGCAAAGTTAGTAGATGCCCAAGCTGCAAGGAACGCTCCAGCAGCTAGATAAACAGGGTGCTTGATGTTCTTCATTATTCTCCGCCTAACATAGATACTTGATAAAACTCACCCAATAGGTCAGCCTCTTTCTTAAAGCTGAAATGAGCGTGCTTTGTGTGTTTGTTTGCGCCCTTGTATGTTCGCCACTTCCAGTTGAGGATGCGGGAACAAATGCGACCCTCAAAAATGATGTAGGCAATTCTTTTTTCTTGCTTAGACTTGCAAGCGAGTCGTAACTGGTCACAAAGATCACCCATAATGTCTGGTTCTGATCCCTCAAAAAGGTCACGCGATACATCGATGGCACGAACCCAGCCATTAGCATCTGGTATGTGATCAGACTTGCCAGCACGCAAGTGCCTTGCATCTGCGATCCATCCATCGCTACGCCTAGAGCGGTTTGGGAATGAGTCATCGATCTGCTCCCTTAACTGGATAGCAGCCTTAGAAAGTTTTACCTTCACAGCCCAAGTGCAGCCTTTATTTCGGCTTCTGTTTTAACATCATCTGTAAGCCAAATAATATCGGCAATATCATCGCCTGATAAGGTCCATTCTTTCGCGCCTAAATCATTTAATGCTTTTACAATTTCAAGATGTGTTGTCATTAGTAGATCTCCAATGTGCTATAGATGCTGTTATAACCTGAATTGACACCATACACTGTGCAAGTACCAACATCCACTTTCATTTGTGCCTTAAAGACAGTTGATGAAGCTGCCACATTAGACGCATACCAGACAAGAGTAAATGAAGTCGGTTGCGCTCCGTTATAAGGAATGTAAATAGCATTTTCCAAAAGATTTGTGGAGTTTGCTAAAAGTTTAATGGATGCTGTTAAGCCTTGACTAACGGTTGTAGTAAAAGTTAATTTGATTTCAATGTTATTTGTACCGGATACAGGAGTACGTGTAATTGAGTAACCGGTCATATCTACAAAACTTGATGAGCTGGTTGAAAAGTTGCTTCCGTATTTTGATACAGTTAAGACAGGAAAAGTTCCACTGGATGCTGTTGCCCACTTTAGCCCTGTTGCAGCTGTTGAGTCAGCTGTGAGGACTTGCCCATTTGTACCGACTGCAAGGCGTGAAACAGTATCAGCAGCGGTTGCAGCAATTAAATCACCTTTAGCATCAACCAAAGATTTGGGAACCATTGTTGCCATTGTGGTATCGATGGCGTTCCCAAGCGTACGGATGGCAAGCGCACCATTTTTAACTAGATCGGTATTGTCGGGCTCTAGCCACCCGTAATTAGGACTCGTTGCCATTTAAGATAGTACTCCTGTCGCGTTGTTCCAGATAAGTGTAGCATTTGTGGTTGCCCATGTTATATTGCTAGGCAAAACTGTGTCCCATTGTGTCGTGCTGAGTGAGAACTCTGTTGCTGAGATGTAGAGGGTGATTTCGGTGAAACTTGGAGTAGCTCGTAGTGCGACATTCTCCACAAAGCCGTCAAATGTCCCACCTAGCACATTAGAAGGTAAATTACTAATAAGCATTGGTTGTCCGAAATAAGCCCCGATAAGACTATCCCTCATAGCATTAGGCATCTCTGGATTGTCCAAGCGGAAGGTAATCGCACCTAATGAGGCTTTAGGAACACGCCTTAAATTAAGCTCTCTATTGGCGATGTCGGTAATGTCTGCAAGGTTCTTGATGTTAGAGTCAAAGGAACGCTCAAAGAGTCCGTAAGAGGCTATAGAGTCGGTGTCAGAGGTGCTATAGGTTGATCCGTATCCTGTAGCGTAACGATAGATAAGGCTGTTACGGATGCGGCTAGTCTGAGTTGTTGCTGTGATAGAGGTTGGTGTTGCATAAGCGCCATCAAGTGAAGTGTAGCCATTTGTTGAGAGGGTGTTAGATCGGTGGTCGGCATCATCATAAGAAACATCTCCATCCTTTTCCTCGTATAATTGTCCTAATGCGCTAGTAGCAATTTGATCTGCAAGGGTCTGACTCTTAGCCGTAGCCGATGCAGCCTGACTAATCATGGTGTAAAAGCCTGTATCAATTGTGCCGATGTAAGTCTCAGCTTCATTCCATGTAGTTGTTGCTGGGTATGTGTCCCATGTCACAGTAGGCGTAACTTCTGCCCATGACAGGTTAAGAGCCCCACCTAAGATTGCGCTTATTTGCGCTCCATCTAAACCCTCTGCTAGGGCTGTGTTATAGACAGCCTTGACTAGCTTGGCTAATGCACCAATGCCTAAAATCTTGCCTGTAGTTATGTAGCCTGTTTCTTCAGGGCTGCGTACTCCAATGTTAAAGTCTGATACTTCACCGCCAAATACTGTGACATAAGTGCCACCTGAGTTTTTAAGCTCTAGGGTAATTGGTTCGGTCACATTGATGGTGAAATCTGCACCTGTTGTATTGACTATCTCTACTTGGCAGTAACCTGCTGTGCATTGGCGATCAATGTCTAGGCGACCAGATGCAAAGGAAACAGAGGTAACAGTCGTATAGACATCATCACCTACTGTGACCCTCCATTCTGGTAACCATGTCATGCGATCATTAAGCCTCTCAATGTGCCTCGGCTTACTGCCTCGGTTAGGACATTATCAATAGCCTCAGCGATTGCGTTAGGATCGCCAATGCCTGTGTTCACATTAATTGTAACCCCTGCTGGCAGTTGATTGCCTGATCCGTTGTTTCCTAATCCCGCACCTGAACCACCAAAGTCCGTGACAGTAGTTGGAATGGATGCACCAACAAAAGGCTTATAACCACCCAATGTTTCTTGTTGAGCAGAAGTAAGAGCATTAAATGCACTTGCGGCAGTACCTTTAAAACTCTCCAGAGCCTTAGCAACGGATGATCCACTAGGTGCAACTGTTGCCGCCATGCTAGGGATTTTAATTTGACCAAGCAAAGCAATAGCATCTTTGAGGTTTTGCAGATTGATTAAATCTTTAGGCGTTAGACTATCAAGGATTGATTTGATGTCTTGAAGTTTTACATTTTGCATACCTAAAGCACCTAAGACTTTGAGGTCAGCATTAAGTTTAGCTGTTGCCGCGGAGATAGCCGCTTCATCTTTAGCGGCAATTGCATCTTCAAGGTCAAGGATCGATTTCTTGACATTAAGGCGTGCTGTGTCGTTGGCAATCTGTAGCAATTGAGCCGATGAGGTTGCCTTGCCTAATTGCTCAGCTTGATTTGTAAGAGCTGCTGCAATCTGTATTTTGTCCATGTCAAAGACTTCTTCACCCTTATTAAGAGCAAGGTTAGCCTTGTCGATGGCAGCTTGTAACTTCTTGTCTTTAAGTATCTTTGCCTGTGCTGCGGCTTGCTCTTTAGTCAGCTTTGTAATCTGTGCTTGGTTTTTCTTGGCTATTGCATCTGCACGCTGAGTATCTTGTGAGGATACTGTGAGCGAGATGTTGCCCATGCCCTTAAAGGCATTAGGGTCAAAGTTGTTAAAGAAGAAATTTTTTGGATCAAAGAGTGACTTAGTAATGGCGATGAACTCGCCTGTTTCACGAGCGAGTCCAGCAATAGCGTTAGCAATACGATCAATGCCCTTGATAAGAGGGTCAATTGTGTTAGAGCCAGATGCAGTCTTTATTGCATCGACTAAGCCCTCGCCAATTGTTTCTTTGGCGTTATTACCTGCAACAGTTAATTTAGCAAGTGAACCCGCATAGGTATCGGCTGCCGCTGCTGCCTGACCTGCAAAGAGTGTTGCTAATCTTGTTTGGATTTCCTCAAATGATGAGGATGTCAATTCTGCTTTTGTAAGTCCGACACCTAAGCGACCTAGTGCCTGAGTCTGTCCTAGATACGCTTTCTGTAAGCTTTGTGATACCTGAGTAAGGCTTTTGCCTGTACCCGCACTAATGTCTAAGGCTAAGCCTAGTAACTCCTGAGACTTGGTGACATCACCTGTAGCGCGTAGCAGACGATCCATCGCTGGGCGTAGCTCGTCATCAAGCACGCCTGTCTGTTGCTCTAGGCGAGAAATAAAGCCATTGACTGTGCCTACATTTGATCCATAGGCAAGTCCTAGATTTTTAAGCGTAGTACCTAATGCCTTAGCTGCCTTGTCATCTTCTGCAAAAGCCTTAACAGAAGCCTTACTGAATGAATAAAGCTTCTGCACGCTATAAACGGCTAATAGACTTTTAGCAAGTCCCTTGACATTCTTGGTCAGTTTGTCGGTTGATGTTTGGGCTTCTTTGAACGCCTTCTTGCCCTTGAACTCGGCGGCGATGTTAATGTTCACATTACTCATGCGGCTCTCCTTACATCTACCATCGCTGTCCGACGATTAAACTTAGTTGTGGTGTTTTCAATAGCTTTAAACACAGAGGCATTAGCACGACCCTGAGTCTTAGCCCAAGCCCTAAAGATTAAGCGTCCCATCATGCGATGATCGCCTCGACGGCTTGATCCGTATAACTGACCCAAGTTAGAAATAAACTGATTGCCAGCATAAGGATTATTAGATCGAGATACGCCTTTAGATGCTCCACCAGCTTTAGGACCGACCCAATCCTGACCTTGCCCATTCTTACGACCAGCAGTCTCATAGATTGCACCGATCATAGACTTATTCTGAATACGCACAGTATTAACAAAACCTGCTGCATTTGGCTTGGATGGTGTTGTCTTGTAGATAATGCCTTTACGAATTTCCAGAGCATCATACTTGGGAAACCTTGCGCCCCTAGATGTTTCACGCTTAGCCCAACCAGACATGGGAGATGCGATAGGCACATAAGACCTAGCCTCATTAACAATAGGTTTTAAGATAGCTCCTAATTCCTTTGTTAATTCTTTTGCTAAATCAGGTGCGTATTGATTGAGGGCTTTACGAAGCTCGACCGCGCCTACTACCTCGGTTGGCATCGCTCACCTCTTTCGCTTCATCCTTTAGCCCTTGCACAAGTGCATCGAGCATTGTCTTATCTAAATCCAATAACTGCTGTGGCGCGATCCCCAACCTGATGCTCAATCGAGCAATCAAGTAGGTGAACGGAAGATCGCGCTTTAAGCTAAAGGGTCGGAGTCAAGCACCTCGACACTTTTAAGTGTCTCAATGAAATCCATCCCGAAAGGCTTAACAGACTCACCTGACCTGCGTGTTACTTCCCATGCTAACCAGTAGACATCGCTCTGTTTTTCTTCATCGCGGAACGCCTTGTGGAAGCCCTTTTTAGCGTACTGCTCAAATGCGTATTCCACCGCTGGGGTGATTTCGCCTTCTAGTACGCTTCCATCGTTACGAACTATCTTCAGTTTTGCCATGAGTTTGCCCCTTTAGTTTAGTTTTAGAATGTGCCTGTAGTGGCTACTGCAACAGTTGAGTTAGCAGTGAATGTGATTGACTGAGTGCCAATGTCGCCAACAGCACCATTGATGTCTGTTGTGTTATTGACTAGCAATGAGACAGTATAAAGAGGGTTAGTCGCTGAGACTGCTGTTCCCTTTGTCTGTAGAAATACAGCTGTGACTGTAGTTCCCCATGCTGCCTGTAGTGTTGCCAATACATTTGCTGATGCTGTGTCGTTTAGGAAGTCGATTGTCACTGTTGATGACTCTAGTCCCTTGACGAACTTGTGTGATGAGTCACCCATAGCGGTCACTTCTAGCTCATCAAATGCGCGGTTAATTGTTACTGCTGTTACATGGTCTGAAAGATCAACAGAGTTAATCTTCACGCCCACATTGTTATTTAGAAATACAGCCATGAGATTATTCCTCTTCTTTCTTAATTACTGGCTTAGGTGATGATGGTGCTACCTGCCCGATCTTGATCAGGAAGGCTTCATTCTCTTTTTCCCACTCGGACATTTTAGCTCCAACTCGTAAGGATTGATACGGACATCTCGCAACTGAGCAGATCGCCTGATGCAGCATTGAGAATACTAGGTGCGCTTATTGCGCTCACATTATAGGTCAAAGAAGATGCTGCGAGCTTGTTAAACACGCTCACAACCACATCCTCAATGCCGTTAAGGTTTCCCTCATTGTCAAATAGGGGAACAGTCATAATAATCTTGAAGTTAGCCGTAGGGCTAATGGTGATGTGCTGATTATTGTTAGGTGTCAGGTACGGATCATCTGGTGACACGATCACAGAGTTAGCAAGTACAGTTGCAGGTGGAAAGGCGAAAGTTTGCCACTTAGCGTTATCGACTAGGGCGGTTGCTAATGTGGTGCGAAGTGTCGTTATGGCTACTGGTGGCATTATCCCACCATAGAGTTAGGGCTTAGCGAATGAGCTATCAATCCTCTGACCTTAGCGAGAAGCTGTGCGCTCATTCGGTAAGGTGAGGGCTGGAAATCGACAGCATTAGAACCTGAAAGGGTAGCGGTTCGTGCTTGCCAGATTTCAACAGATATCATTAAAGCTGCATTTTGGACTGCTGAATCCGCTGTCCAGTCTGTCGTAGTACTGCCGGTAACTGATCCATAAGGTTCAACAGCATTTTTAACTTCTGCTGCGGGTGATCCAGTTACTGCATAGGTAATCGAATAATCTCCTACTTCTGTAATAGTTTTCGATCCGTTGTGCTTAGATCCATTGTTACCAATTACAACTGTTTGGCCAACATAAAAAATATCTGAAACTAATTCCTCAAAATATAAAGTGCCTGTGGTGGTTGTATTGCTATGAGCAATGTTGTAATGAATGTTGCCCCATAACATTGGAAGCAAAACTGCATCTGCTGCGTCACACACTTCCTGCAAAGTTGCATCAGGATACAACGAACCGACTCCGAGTGTGGTGCGGAGTTCTGAAACTGTTGTAAGTGACATCCTGATCCTTTCTAAAGACTCTAGGGGGTAGAGGGCTACTACCCCCTAGAGCGACTTAGTTACCTATTCTTAGGTTAGGTTAAAGCGGCGAACTCCGCCACCGACCTTTGGTGCGATTGCGTAGTAGCCGTAAACTGCCACCTGCAAGCGACCATTTGATAGAGCCTGTACATTCAGAGTTGTCTTTGGTGCTTCGTAGAATGTGAATGATTCTGGAGCAACGATGAACGCTGAATCATCGATCAATGTTGTAACTGACATGTGTGGATCAACAAATGTGTTGAGTCCTAATACATCTCCAACGATTGACTGACCTGAGATGTTTCCCGGGTTGTTCTGTGGGTTTGAAGCCATGAACAATGGGCGGTTAGTTGTGTCATCTGCCGCCATGATTGTCTCCCACCATGCTGTGTTGATAACAAGGTTGCGAGCGAACTTTCCTGCTGCTGCGTAAGCTGCTGGAACTTCCTTTGAAATGTAAGCCTTTAGGCCTGCGATTGTTGCAGCCTGTGTAGAAGCCTGTGTACCTGATGCAACAAAAGCTGCTGTTGTAGCCTGATCTGTAGCCTTAGCGTATGCGTAGGTCAACTCCTTGACCAATTCATCATAAAAGCTGGGCTGACTGCGGTCGAGGAGTTCCCACGAAATCGTTTGGAGCCCCGCCGCTTTCTTAACATTTACTGTGATGTAAGAAGAAGCCATTTCAGTTCCGCCAAGAGCTTCGCCCTCTGTTGAATCTGAATCGATTGTTGGTGCTGTTGAAAGCTTAGGAATTGTGAATGACATTCCTGAAGCTGGTAGAACACCCTTTGAGATCGCGTCCACTGCTGGGCGTCCGTCAATAGATGTTGTTACAAACTCGTTCATGTGTTGTGGAAGAGTTAGACCTGTGTTTGTTGATGTGTCATCTGTAGCAAGAACGAGCTGACGAGCTGCGTCATCTCCCATTGCTGCCTTGATGTTCGCCTCTAGATACTCACCTGATGTAAGTGGCTTTAGGCGAGGACGGATGTTAGTAACAGCAACAGTTGGGCGAGCAGCTTCAACAGCCGATGCCTCAACTTCTGGTGCTGCAACTGTCTCTGGAGTTGTGCCCAAGAC
>Ga0214921_10006280_pt1 | contig 16358 bp, 16 predicted proteins | sample LL1505_MetaG_FD_177992 | JGI IMG/M metagenome (GOLD analysis project Ga0214921, IMG submission 177992) | Freshwater microbial communities from Lake Lanier, Atlanta, Georgia, United States - LL-1505 | ecosystem: Environmental > Aquatic > Freshwater > Lake | place: USA: Georgia | collected...
AAACCGACTGGTTCAACTTCACAGCACTCAATACGCCGCAAGACCACCCTGCCCGTTCAATGCACGATACCTTCTACGTAGAAGGTGGTTATCTCTTGCGCACACATACCAGTCCCATGCAAATTCGCTATGCGGTGCAGCACGTCAAACGCTATCAAGATTTGTTGAATGCTGGTGGCGACACCCGCATGCCTGAAATTCGCGTCATCGCACCCGGTCGTACCTACCGTGTGGACAGTGACGCCACCCATTCGCCCATGTTTCATCAGTGCGAAGGGTTGTGGATTGGTGAAGACGTGAGCTTCAAAGACCTCAAAGTCGTATTCACTGACTTTTGCCGTACTTTTTTTGAAACCGATGATTTGGTTTTGCGTTTCCGCCCCAGCTTTTTCCCCTTCACCGAGCCCAGTGCGGAGATCGATATTCAGTTCCCGAGTGGCCCCTTGGCCGGTCGCTGGTTAGAAGTTGCAGGGTCTGGCCAAGTGCATCCCAACGTCGTGCGCAATATGGGTTTAGACCCAGAGCGCTATATCGGTTTCGCATTTGGCATGGGCCCAGACCGACTTACCATGTTGCGCTACGGTGTAAACGATTTACGTTTGTTCTTTGATGGCGACATTCGTTTTCTGAGCCAGTTTCAGTAATACGGCGAACCTCAACCCATACCGACACGAGAACCGCTGATGCAATTCCCAGAATCTTGGTTGCGCGAATTTTGCAACCCTCCCATTTCTACCCAAGCCTTGGCTGACACCTTGACGATGGCAGGCTTGGAAGTCGAAGAACTCCAACCTGTCGCGCCTGCGTTCACAGGCATCGTGGTGGGTGAAATCAAAGAAGCCGTGCAGCATCCTGAAGCAGACCGTTTGCGTGTGTGCAAAGTCGATGTGGGGCAGGGCAGCTTGCTCAATATTGTCTGTGGCGCACCCAACGCACGAGTCGGTATCAAAGTGCCCTGCGCTATGGTGGGTGCCGAGTTACCACCTGGTGAAGACGGTAAGCCTTTCAAAATCAAAGTCGGCAAACTGCGCGGCGTTGAAAGCGAGGGCATGCTGTGCTCTGCTAAAGAATTGAAAATCGCTGATGACCATGGTGGCTTGTTAGAGCTTGCGAATGATGCGCCGCTTGGACAAAACATCCGCGAGCATTTGCGTTTAGACGACACCTTGTTTACCTTGAAGCTCACGCCCAATCTGGCGCATTGCTTGAGCGTATTTGGCGTTGCGCGCGAGTTGTCTGCTTTGACGGGGACACCTCTCAATACGCCAGTATTTCCAAAGATACAAACCACGCATAAAGACACCCTGCCCGTCAAGATCGAAGCGCCAGATTTGTGCGGACGTTTTTCAGGCCGCATTGTGCGTGGCGTCAATCCAAAAGCCACAACCCCTGCGTGGATGGTCGATCGCTTAGCGCGTTGCGGCCAACGTAGCGTAAGCCCCTTGGTCGATATTTCTAACTATGTGATGTTCGAGTTGGGCCGCCCTTCACATATTTTTGATCTCGACCAAATCCATGGTGGTTTACAAGTGCGTTGGGGTAAAGCGGGTGAACAACTCGCTTTACTCAACGGCAATACCGTGACAGTAGATGAGAAGGTTGGCGTAATAGCTGACAGCAAAGAGGTCGAGTCACTCGCAGGCATCATGGGCGGTCAAGCGACGGCGGTGAGCGACAGCACTCACAACATTTACATCGAAGCCGCTTTCTGGTGGCCTACTGCTATTGCAGGGCGGTCGCGCCGTTTTAACTTCAGCACCGATGCTGGTCATCGTTTCGAGCGCGGTGTAGACCCGCAATTGACAGTGGAGCACATCGAGCGCATCACCCAACTGGTGATCGATATTTGTGGAACACCTCACACCACTGTGGGCCCCATTGACGACCAGCAAGTCAACATGCCTAAGGACCAGCCCGTCACACTGCGCGTTGCGCGCGCCGTCAAAGTCATTGGTATGCCTTTGACACTGCAGCGCATTGCAGACGCTTTGCGCGGATTAGGTTTACCAGTCGAAGAAGGTGATGGCGTGGTGAAAGTGACACCACCTTCATTTCGTTTCGATATAAAAATCGAAGAAGACCTGATCGAAGAAGTCGCTCGCATGGTGGGTTACAACAACCTACCCACCACGCCACCTAAAGCCCCCATCACTGCAAAAATTCGCGCGGAAAGCCAGCGCAGTCCGTATGCTGTGCGCCGTCAATTGGCGGCCTTGGGTTACCAAGAAACGATCAACTTTAGTTTTGTCGATGCGCGCTGGGAAAGCGAACTCGCAGGCAACACCAATCCCGTGGCTTTGCTCAACCCCATCGCCAGCCAAATGAGTGTGATGCGTTCATCCTTGTTGGGCTCTTTGTTGCAAGTGGTGAAGTTCAACGCAGACCGCAAAGCGCATGGTGTGCGTGTCTTTGAAATTGGTCGCGTGTTTTCAAAAAATGCCAGCGTGCCTGACAGCGACACCACCGTCAAAGGTTTCGATCAACCCATGCGTGTGGCCGGTATATCTTTTGGAAATGCGGCACCCGTGCAATGGGATGTCAAAGACCAATCGGCAGATTTCTATGATGTGAAAGCTGAAGTGCAAGCACTTCTTGCACCTGCTGTGCCAACTTTTGAAGCCGATACACATCCGGCCATGCACCCAGGCCGTTGCGCCAAAGTTTTGCTTCATGGTGAGGCAATTGGCCATGTTGGTGAGTTGCATCCCAAATGGCGACAAAGCTGGGATTTATCTAGCGCCCCTGTGATGTTTGAGTTGAATTTAGATGCAGTTACCGAACGTGCAGTGCCTGTCGCGCAAGCCGTTGAAAGGTTTCCCAATGTGGAGCGTGATATTGCGGTGATCGTCAAGGAACATATTGCGCACGACCAAGTGATGTCTGCAGTGCATGCTGCCAGTACCCAAGGTTGGTTGCGCTATGCCGTCTTGTTCGATGTATACCGCGCAAAAACTGCCAACGCATCTATGGCAGCAGATGAAAAAAGCCTTGCGATTCGTTTGACCTTGAATAGCCACGAAGCCACCTTGAACGACGCACAAATAGACCAAGCGGTGCAAACCGTTGTGGCGCAATTGGCACAACAATTCAGTGCGCGCTTGCGTTCGTAAAGCCTTCCTACTAGAGTCATCCTATGGAAATTTCTTTTGAAAGCTTAGAAACCCCCGCGTTGACCAAAGCGCAGTTGGCCGATTTATTGTTCGAGCAAATTGGTTTGAACAAGCGTGAATCTAAAGACATGATTGACGCTTTTTTCGATCTCATAGCGCAAAGTTTGGTCGATGGGGTGGACGTCAAAATTTCTGGTTTCGGTAATTTCCAAATCCGTACCAAAGCACCGCGTCCCGGGCGCAACCCTCGCACCGGCGAGGCCATACCTATTCAAGCCCGTCGTGCGGTGACTTTCCACGCCAGCCATAAATTAAAAGAACAACTGCAGGCTTAAGCCTTTTGAGGCGTATTTCGCCGCAGCTGCTTGTCAAAAAAAGTAGTTTTTCTGTGGTTTTTATGGTTTGTAGGCTGTAAACCCTCCCCAAGAGGTCAAAGTTCGTGTAACCTCTGCGGTCCCGTTTACAAGCCAATGATTTTCATGGAGAAATCCCTCCTTCCCTCTATACCCGCAAAGCGCTACTTCACCATCGGTGAGGTGAGCGACCTATGCGGCGTCAAACCGCACGTGTTGCGGTATTGGGAGCAGGAATTTACGCAGTTGCGCCCCATGAAACGCCGTGGAAACCGCCGTTATTACCAACATCATGAAGTATTGATGATTCGCCGAATTCGCGATCTTTTGTACGACCAAGGTTTCACCATCAGTGGCGCCCGCAACAAACTGCAAGAACTGGTTCAAAACGAGCGTGACAAACGTCGCACTGAAGAGGGGGGGCTTGATTTCGATGCCAATGGTGTTGTCCAACCATTTGATATGCCCGCCGCGTTAGAAGCAAGCAAAAGTATTTTGGTGTTTCAGCCTAGCAATGAAAGCGTGAGTATCTTGCGACAAGAACTCACGCAAATCAGAGACCTGCTCTACGAGTCTAGGACCTAGCGCGCTATAATTTCTCCTTTCTTCGGCGTGTAGCGCAGCCTGGTAGCGCACTTGCATGGGGTGCAAGGGGTCGCGAGTTCGAATCCCGCCACGCCGACCAATGAATACGAGGGTTAGTAGCAAAGTTAGTTACTAACCCTTTTTCATTTCACAAGAAAGTTCGACAGAATATGGGCGATTATTCGAACATGGCGAGTTATTACGACGTCATCATGACTTCAGGCTACTACGATTACGCCAAAATTGTTGACAACTTAGTTCTCCAAGATAGTGTTGAAAAAGTTTTAGAAATTGGTTGCGGTACCGGTTTGATTTTGGAAGAGCTTGCACGACGCAAATCTTCCGTTCAAATCTCAGGAATCGATTTGACTGAGCCGATGCTTGCCATTGCAAAAGAACGACTCAAATCTTTTAAAAATGTAGCCTTATCCCAGCAAAACGTTTGTCATTTGAGCTTGCCAAGCGCACACGATTTAGCCTTTTCATACGGTGGCGTGTGGTACTTTGTGATCGACGGCGACAAAGAGCCTTTCTTAGTGAGTCATATCCCCGACCATGGCGCAAACTTACAGGGCATAAAAAAAATGGCGCAGCATATTGCACCGCACGGCACTTTGTTGTTGGGTATTCAAGGCCCGCACCATAACTACGAAACCGTCATTTCCAACGGAATGAAGTACTCGCAAAAAATTGATCCCACCGATATTGGATTTACTAAGCACTACTACCTCTCAGACGGAGCACAAACTTTGATGGCGCAAACGGTGAAATACAGAACCTATAACTTTGAAGAAGCTAAAAATATGCTGTCCGCCCATGGGTTCGCCTATATTCCTGAATCACGCGACAACAAATTATTTTTGCGTTTCAGTCGAGCCCCATAGTTGTTCTCAAAACTGAGCCTATGAACTTCAAGATAAGCGTTTTAGAAAAAAGAAAGAATGTGTATGTCTTCTAAGCCGCGTTTGTTTTTTGTCGGTGTCGGCAATATGGGCAACCCCATGGCTGCCAACCTCATCAAAGCTGGATACCCCACCACCGTATTCGATGTTTCGCAAGACAAGGCCAATAACTTGATCGCACTTGGCGCGCAGTGGGCTGAGAGCTTGGCAGCAGGTGCAAAAAATGCAGATGTGCTCATGTGCTCGTTACCTGGTCCCAAGCAAGTGCGCGAAGTCATGTTGGGTGATCAAGGCCTCATTGCCCATGTGAATGCAGGCGCGACCATCATTGATACCTCTACCAGCGCTGTTGATTTGGTCAAAGAACTCACGCAGTTAACGCAGGCTAAAGGCGTTGATTTCTTGGAGGCACCGGTCACCAATGCCGTGGACTTTGCAGTCCTTGGCCGGCTGTCTATTTTTGTGGGCGGTAAGCAAGCGTGTTTTGATAAGTACAAGCCTTTGTTCGAAGTCATAGGCGAAAAGATATTCTTTGTCGGCGAACCAGGTAACGGCGCCACTATCAAACTGCTCACCAATTTGCTGTGGTTTGTCAGCGCCGCAACGATTGGTGAAGGCTTGATGTTGGGCGCAAAAGCGGGCATTCCTTTAGAAACTGTGTGGGAAGCCATCAAATCGAGCGCGGGCAACAGCTGGGTCGCGCAACACGATGTGCCCTCGATTTTTGCGGGCCACTATGACCCAAGCTTTTCATTGGCACTGTGTGTGAAAGATCTCACGCTCATCAATGAAGTTGCGCAATCACAAGGCTACGATTTAAAAATGGGTGGCTTGGCCAAATCTTTGTTTGAAGAAGCCATGCAAACCTATGGTGCCGAGGCGGGTGAATTACATGTAGTCCGTTTGCTAGAAGAGCGCGTGGGCCTGTTGCTGCGTCCTCCGCTAGGACAAGTCATTTAAAACAGAAAATTAGTTTTGCAAAATACGCAATATGGCAAGTAGCAAACAACAACAACTGATGTCCGAAGCCCATCTGCACATGCCGCAAGGTGTGGCGGAGAACTACCGCTATTGGGGCGACGACAACACTGTTTTTGTAGAAAACGCCAAAGGCTGTGGCTTCACCGATTGCGACGGTAAAAGCTATGTTGATTTCCGTTTAGGCTACGGCCCCATCATCTTGGGTTATCGCGATGCGCGGGTTGACCAAGCCGTGGTGGAGCAAATCACCCAGCGCGGAACCTTGACGGGTTTTTCTACCGCCCTAGACATTGCGGTAGTCAAACAAATCAAAGCACTCTGCCCGCAAATCGATAAAGTCCGCTTTGCCAACTCGGGTACGGAGGCGGTGATGGGTGCGATTCGTACTGCACGCGGCTACACACAACGCGATCGCGTAGCGATCGTGGAAGGCTCTTTCCACGGTCTGTTCGACGAAATGATGTGGAAGGCCGATATCGAAGCGTGGGACCCCAACAGCAAACTCGCGCCACGCGTCATTCCGTTTGGTGTCGGCGTGCCTGAGCGTGCACGCGCATTGCTAGATATTTTTAGGCTCAATGATTTTGAAGGCTTAGAAGAACTCTTTGCTACCAAACACGAACAACTTGCTTGCGTGGTTCTGGAGCCCATCATCGGCAATGCAGGCAGTATTTCAGCAACACCTGCGTGGCTTCAACGCTTGCGTGATTTGTGTACCGAGCACGGCACCATGCTCATCATCGATGAAGTTAAAACAGGTTTTAGGGTTGCCAAAGGTGGCGCGCAATCGCTCTACGGCATCTATGCAGACCTCACCAGTTACGCCAAAGCCATGGGCAATGGTTACCCCGTAGCGGCTTTTGGCGGGCGTGCTGCGGTGATGGACAAAGTGGGTTCGCATGCTGGTGGCGTCGTGCATGGCGGCACATACACGGCCAACTTGGTTGGACTAAGCGCTGCCCATGCCACTTTAGACATATTGACCAACACAGCTGCACTCCAAACGATTGATGGGGTCGGAGAGCGTATTCAAGCGCTATTAGGACGCGTCTTTAGTCACGCAGGGGTAGAGCATGCTTTTGCAGGGCCACCAGCGATGTTTGGTATTCATTTCACGCCAACAGTTCCGCAAAACTACCGCGACTGGCGCGTGACCAATAGCGACCTCTATCGCGCCTTTGCTTGGAAATTGATCAATCTTGGCGTTATGCTTGAACCCGATTCACGTGAACCTTGGTTCATCTGCGAGGCCCACCAACATATGGACTTTGCTTGGCTAGAAGATATGTCTTCCGAAGCGATTCGTTTTGCACTCGATAATCACTGATCTTCAACCCATTATTTCTTACGAAAAGGAAAATCATGGCAGATAACAATCCCACCAGTAACAACCTTGTGATCGGTGACGGTGTCACCTTCAAAGGTTCTATCTCGGCACCAGGCAAAGCTATCATCAACGGTGTTGTTTCCGGCGAATTGATCGCTGACGATTTACTCATTGGACAAAAGGGCAAAGTCTCTGGCATCGTGCGTGCGCGCGAAATGGATGTGCATGGCGAACTCAATGAAGATATCAGCTGTCGTTCCCATTTACTGATCCACAGCACGGGCAAAGTTTCTGGAAAACTCGAGTACCACGAGATTGAGATCGAGCGCGGCGGCAAGTTCAAAGGAACAATGAGCCAGAAGTAACCAAAGGCCCATTTTTTATACTTTTCAGTTGACCCAACAATAAGAGACACCTTATGCGCTTTCTGGTCTTGTTAGCAAGGATTTCTGCTGTGCTTGCAGGCATCTTGCTCACCTTCATCACTGTCATGACATGCGCAAGCATTGTGGGTCGCGAATTATTAGGAAGTGCCATCACCGGCGACTTTGAACTCTCTGGCGCTGCGACAGGTGCAGCCATTGCGATGTTCATGCCATGGTGCCAAGCCAAGCGCGGCAACATCATTGTTGACTTCTTTACCGCCAATTGTTCTGAAAAAGCCAATGGCGTGATGGATCGTTTTGGCGCTTTGCTATTGGCAATTTGTTTTGCTGTCTTGGCGTGGCGTACGGGCCTTGGCGGATTAAGTTCGTATGCCTCCAATTCAGGCACCATGATTTTGGGATTTCCTGAATGGGTGGTATTTGCGTGTATGTCGCCTCCTTTTGCCTTGACCAGTTTGATCGCCTTGGGTCAATTCTTTGTTGGCTTTGACGATCAATTAGGAGAGGCAGCATGACCAGCGTTCAGATGGTGGGCGTTATTTTCGGCATCATGCTCGTCTTCATGGCCGTGCGCGTTCCTATTGCTATTTCTATGTTTGTTGCTGGGGCCTACGGATACATTGCGCAGACGGGTTGGTTGCCTTTTGCCAATTTCCTCAACAACCAAGCATTTGCACGCTTTGCCAGTTATGACCTGTCTGTGATCCCTTTGTTTATTTTGATGGGACATTTCGCAACGCAGGGCGGTATTAGCAAGGCTTTATTCGATTTCGCTGCTGGTGTGATGGGTCGTTTCAAAGGCGGCCTAGCCATGGCGGCAGTATTGGCGTGTGCTGCCTTTGGCGCTATTTGCGGTTCTTCTGTTGCTACTGCCGCCACTATTACCGGTGTAGCGTTACCAGAACTCAAGCGTCATGGTTATTCAGGCCGTCTTGCCACGGGTACGTTGGCTGCATCAGGCACCTTGGGAATCTTGATTCCGCCTTCTGTTCCCTTGGTCATTTATGCGATCTTGACGGAACAAAATATTGCCAAACTGTTTGCGGCCGCCATGATCCCTGGAATCATTGCCATGTTTGGGTACATGGCTGCAATTGCTATCTATGTTCGATTGGTCCCTGGTCACGCCCCCGAAGTTGACGATGATTATTCTCGCTTGACGTGGCAGTCTTTTAAGGGCGTTGCGCCCATCATGGCGATTTTTGTGATCGTCTTTGGCGGTATTTACAGCGGTGCATTTACGCCTACCGAAGGAGCAGCTGTCGGGGCTGCCAGCACATTCTTTGCCTCACTCATCAAGGGTGAAATAAATTGGGCCAAGTTCAAGCAATGCTTCTATGCCACTGCTGACAGCTCAGCCATGATTTTCTTGATCTTCATCGGAGCAGATTTAATGAACGGGGCCTTGGCGCTTTCTCAAGCTTCTGTGCAGCTGACGGAAATGGTGACAGGTCTTGGATGGCCTCCTTTGGTTGTTGTAGCTGGCATCTTGTTGTTTTATGTAGTTTTGGGCGCGGTGATGGATGAGTTGTCAATGATTCTATTGACGATTCCTATCTTTTTCCCCATTGTGGTTGGCATGGACTTTGGTTTACCAAAAGAGTCAGTTGCTATCTGGTTTGGCATTTTGGTGTTGATGGTGGTGGAGTTTGGTTTGCTAGCGCCACCAGTCGGCTTAAATGTCTATGTTGTTAATGGCATGGCCAAAGACATTCCCATCGCTGAAAGTTACCGAGGCGTGGTGCCTTTCTTGATCAGCGACACGATCAGAACCCTGTTGATTCTTTTCTTCCCGGGTATTTGTCTCTGGCTGGTCTCTGTTATCACCTAGCAACTATTACTAGCTAGTGGACTAGAAAGAGTAAAAGGTGCTTACTCTTCATAAAGAAAAAAGGGAGGCGATGCCTCCCTTTTTATTTGCAATAGAACAAAGCCAAGCACATCAGTGCTTGCTTTTCTATTACTTGGTGTACTTAGCGATTAAGCCCTGTGCTTCGTGAACTAAGTTGGCGCCGTTAACGCCTTTCTTTTCCATATCGCTGATCCATTCGATGCTCAAGCTGGCAGAGGCACGTTTCCATACATCCAGCTCGCCTTTAGGAATGATGGTGATGGTGTGGCCACCAGCAATCATTTTGGCTTTGCCAGGAACGTCGTTGTCGCCTTGGGTCTTACCTAAAAATGCAGAGAGTTCGCGCCCTGAATTCTTATCAATGACTTTCTTCAAGTCAGGTGGCAAAGACTCATACTTGGCTTTATTCATCGGTACCACAAACACCGTGGTGTAGAGCGCGTTTTCGCCGCGATCTGTCTCCGCTGTGTAGCGAGCTAATTCTTCAATTTTCAGTGTTTGCGCGACTTCGTAAGGAATCACAGCGCCGTCAATCGTGCCTTTGGATAAAGCATCTGGAACTGCTGGTACAGGCATACCAACAGGCGTAGCGCCCATGCTTGCGAGCAACTTAGTGGTCAAACGGGTAGGGCCACGCAACTTCAGGCCTTTGATATCGGCCATGGTCTTGATTTGTTTTTTCGCTGTGAAGATATTGCCAGGGCCGTGGACGTGCATTGCCAAAACCTTCACATCTTTGAACTCGTCTTTGGCGAATTTTTCGTAGTAGTCCCATGTTGCGCGGCTAGTTGCCTCAGGATTCGTCATCATGAAAGGCAATTCAAACACTTCCATTTTGGGGAATCTACCTGAAGAGTAACCAGGCAAAGTCCAAACTACGTCGGCTACGCCATCACGGGCTTGGTCATACAGCTGGGGAGGGGTTCCGCCAAGTTGCATCGCAGGATAGATCTGGCATTGCAGACGGTCTTTGGAGTCTTTGGCAATGTTGTCGCACCAAGTGCGCAGCATCTTGGTGTGCTGAATGGATGACGGGCCTAAAAAGTGGTGCACTTTCAAAATGATGGCCTCAGCTTGCGCAGAGCCCATAACGCTAATCAGTGCAGCAGCAATGGCAGCGTGCTTAAATACTTTCTTCATATAAAACTCCAATGGGGAAAGGAAACTCATGCATAGTAATCCGACCAAGCGGTCGGTTAATTAAGGGTTTACTCGATATCGACTTGGTGCAAGACAAAGTTCTGTGACTTCATATCGTCGAAGTAGCATTGCAAAGTCTGCTTGACGGTACGAAAAGCAATCTCATCCCAAGGAATGTCTTGCTCGCTGAATAAGCGCGCCTCCATGGTTTCGTGTCCTGGGTCAAAAGAATCGCTTGTCAGGCGGGCGCGGTAGAAAAAATGCACTTGGCCTACACGCACCACATTCATGATGCTAAATAGCTCTTGCATCTCAAACTGCGCACCCGCTTCTTCCACCGTCTCACGCGCAGCGCCTTGCGACAGTGTTTCGCCAAGTTCCATGAAACCTGCAGGCAGAGTCCATTTGCCTAGACGTGGCTCTATATTGCGTTTACAAAGTAAGACTTTGTCTTCCCAAGTGGGAACAGTCCCAACCACATTGAGCGGATTTTCATAATGCACCGCTTGGCAAGCAGGACACACCGCGCGAAGTCGGGTGTCACCGTCGTCGGGTAAACGATATCCCACTGCCGCGCCACAGGCCTTGCAATGTTTGATCTGTGCGCGGTGCAGCATGGGACCGTGCTTTAGCGCACGTGTACTTTGATTTCGCCTAAGCCAGCGACAGCGCCGACCAAAGTGTCGCCAGGCACCACAGCCGCGACGCCTTCAGGTGTTCCTGTGAATATCAAGTCACCAGGTTGCAATTCCCATGCGGCGGACAAATGCTCGATGGTTTCTGCAATATTCCAGATCAACTTGCTGACATGGCTGCGTTGGCGGTCTTGGCCATTGACTTGCACATAGATTTCTGCATTCTCCACATCGCCCGCCTGAGCGACTGGTGTGATGGGACCCATGGGGGCGCTATGGTCAAAACCTTTACCTATACACCAAGGACGTCCTTGCTTCTTCATCTCGTTTTGCAGATCACGGCGCGTCATGTCTAGGCCAACGGCATAACCGTAAATGTGTTGCATGGCGTTGGCTGCAGAAATATTTTTGCCACCTTTGCCAATAGCAACAACTAATTCGATTTCGTGGTGAAGATTTTTAGTCAAGCTGGGGTATGGCATGTCGACCGATTGCCCGCTTGGGGCAAAGACCAATGTATCTGCAGGTTTTAGAAAAAAGAAAGGGGGTTCGCGTCCTGTGAAACCCATTTCTTTGGCGTGCTCTTCGTAATTGCGGCCTACACAATAAATACGGTGTACGGGGAACTGTTCTGTTTTTCCAACAATGGGAACGCTGACAACGGCTGAGGGTTTGAAAAGGTATTGCATGGTGGCGACAAGAGGGATGAAAAGTAATGTGGAAAAGAACTAAACCTGCTTAGTCTAATGCCTTGCGGAACTGCAATGCCCTTGACCGTAAGTCAAAGTGCCGTCGCTTCTGTGTGGCGGTATCCTTGCCGGTTATGCGGATACAAGACTGGAAACTTCCTCCAAGGGTGCACGCCTTATGCACCACCAGGTTGGGTGGCGTTTCGCTTCCCCCCTACGACTGTCTGAATCTAGGTGACCATGTCCAAGATGACCCGCAACATGTGGCGCAGAACAGAAACCTTTTGAAGCAGCAACTTGATGGGGCGCGCCCAGTATTTTTAAAGCAAGTGCATGGCGTAGATGTTTTGAATCTTCAACCTGTCACACCAGATGGCGCAATAGCTGATGCTTGCATGACCCAAGAGATTGATTTGGCTTGCACCATCATGGTGGCTGATTGCTTGCCTATTTTGTTCACAGACTCGCTAGGCACAACAGTCGCTGCGGCCCATGCGGGTTGGCGTGGATTGGCGCAGGGCGTGATTGAAAACACCGTGCAAACTCTGTGTGGGCACAGCGGCGCTAAATCAGGCGAGTTACTGGTGTGGTTAGGACCTTGCATCGGCCCAAGCGCTTTTGAGGTGGGAGCTGAAGTACGTCAGGCTTTTTTACAAGCCGACGAAACCGCAAAATGTTGCTTGAAAGCGCATCCAAAAAACCCCCAAAAGTATTTGGCAGATTTGCCAGCGCTTGCTCGAAAGCGTTTGCGTTCCTTAGGCGTTCAATCGATTGCAGGAAATGACAGCAGCGATGCGTGGTGCACCGTGCAACAAGCATCAAGGTTCTTTTCGTACAGGCGAGATGGTGTCACCGGTCGTTTCGCTGCTTGTATTTGGAGAAGTTCCTGAAAATTCAGTTGCATTGTGCTCAGCAGCCTGTCTTGCTTTTCGTCTGGCTGGCGTGCCCATCACATATCCCACAATGGCCATTGGTAATAAGCCGTAGAGGATGAAGGTAAAAATAGCCCCCAAAACACTCCCCACAGGACTGGTAGCCTCGGCAATCGCCATCATCAGGGCTACGTAGAGCCAAGCTATGAGCACTATATACATCTAGGGGTTTTCGCTTGTGTTTGACTTTTGTCAGCAAAATGAAGGGGTTTCGCTGACATACTGGAGACATCCAGTACCCCCATTATCAAGCAACGGAATTTCAATATGGATCAAGATCCCAACCAATTTTGGTCGGCAGCGCAGGAAGGTTGGGGCAAGGCCTTAGCAGCGTTTGGCCAGATGGGCAAAGCAGATGGTGTGGCCCCGCAGTTAAGTTTTGACCCTGAAAAAATCACTGAACTACAAAATCAATACATCCAAGAAGCCACCGAACTTTGGAACCAAAGTCTCAAAGGTGTGCCGCAAGTCAAAGACCGACGTTTTTCTGCGGATGCGTGGGCCACTGATCCCATGGCAGCTTTTGCAGCAGCTACCTATTTACTCAATACCCGTACCTTGATGGCGCTCACCGATGCAGCGCAAACAGACCCCAAGACCAAAGCGCGTATCCAGTTTGCAGTCGAGCAGTGGGCTGCAGCCGTCGCGCCCAGTAACTTTTTAGCCTTCAATGCAGAGGCACAGAAAAAAGCCATTGAGACCCAAGGCGAGAGCATCGCCAAAGGTATGCAAAACTTGTTGAAAGATATGCAGCAGGGTCACGTCTCAATGACCGACGAAAGTGTGTTCGAGGTCGGTAAAAACGTGGCTACGTCTGAAGGCAAGGTGGTGTTTGAGAACGACTACTTCCAACTTCTCGAATACAAGCCCTTGACTGGCAAAGTCTATGAGCGTCCGTTTTTGTTGATTCCACCTTGCATCAACAAGTTCTACATCTTAGATTTACAGCCCACCAATTCTTTTATTCGCTATGCGGTGAGCGAAGGGCATAGAACCTTTGTGGTGAGTTGGCGCAATCCTGATGCGTCTATGTCTTACACCACGTGGGACGATCTGATTTCCCACGTTGCCATTAAAGCCATCCATGTGGTGCAAGAAATCTCTGGCGCAGAACAAATCAATGCCTTGGGCTTTTGTGTGGGCGGCACCATTTTGTCTACAGCTTTAGGCGTATTGGCTGCGCGCGACGAACGTCCCGTTGCCAGTGCAACTCTTTTGACCACCTTGGTGGACTTCCAAGACACCGGGGTATTAGATGTCTTCATTGATGAAGCGTTTGTCCAATTCCGTGAGGCCCAGTTTGCCAACGGCGGGTTGATGAAGGGCCAAGACATGGCCTCTACATTCAGTTTTCTGCGGCCCAACGACTTAGTCTGGAACTATGTCGTTGGCAATTACTTGAAGGGCGAAACGCCACCGCCTTTTGATTTGCTGTATTGGAATAGCGACGCCACCAATTTGCCAGGCCCCATGTATGCCTGGTATTTGCGCAACACCTATTTAGAAAACAACTTGATCAAACCCGGCAAGACCGAAGTGTGCGGCGAGAAAATTGATCTGCGTAAAGTCAATCTACCGATGTACATCTATGGTTCGCGCGAAGACCATATCGTGCCCATTGGCGGCTCTTATGCCAGCACACAAGTGTTCCCTGGCAAAAAACGATTTGTCATGGGTGCTTCTGGACATATTGCCGGCGTGATCAATCCACCTGTTGCTAAGAAACGCAGTTATTGGACCGGACCCGCTGGCAAATTTCCAAAAACTGCGCAAGCTTGGCAAGAGTCTGCGACAGAGCATGCTGGTAGTTGGTGGCCTGATTGGTCCGCTTGGCTCAAGTCGCACGCTGGCAAACAAATTACAGCGCCCAAAACCTATGGCAGCGCTAAACACAAACCTATTGAAAATGCACCTGGCCGTTATGTAAAGGCACGCGCCAGTCATTAATTTTTCTAAAATCTATTTTTTTATACACGAGGAATTCATGGAAGACATCGTTATCGTTTCAGCTGCGCGCACTGCAGTAGGTAAATTTGGTGGTTCATTGGCCAAAGTGTCAGCCACCGAGTTGGGGTCCATCGTGATTCGCGAAGCTTTGGCACGCGCCAAAGTCGATCCTGCAATGGTCGGCGAGGTCATCATGGGCCAAGTTTTGGCAGCTGGTTCTGGACAAAACCCAGCGCGTCAAGCTTTGATGCACTCAGGTGTGCCCAAAGAGGTTCCAGCGCTCACTATCAACGCAGTTTGCGGCTCAGGCCTGAAAGCCGTGATGTTGGCCGCGCAAGCTGTTGCTTGGGGTGACAGCGAAATCGTGGTGGCGGGTGGCCAAGAAAATATGAGCGCATCTCCCCATGTTTTGGTAGGTTCGCGCGATGGCCAGCGCATGGGTAACTGGAACATGGTCGACTCCATGATCGTCGACGGACTATGGGACGTTTACAACCAGTACCACATGGGTATCACTGCAGAGAACGTTGCCAAAGCGCATGCCATTAGTCGTGATATGCAAGACGCTTTGGCCTTGGGTAGCCAACAAAAAGCCTCAGCTGCACAAGATGCTGGTAAGTTCAAAGACGAAATCGTGTCGGTCTCTATTCCCCAACGCAAGGGCGATCCGATTATTTTCAATACGGACGAATTTATTAATAAGAAGACCACTGCGGAAGCACTCGCGGGTTTGCGTCCTGCGTTTGATAAAACGGGGTCAGTCACCGCAGGCAATGCCTCGGGTATCAATGACGGTGCTGCCGCAGTCGTTGTGATGACTGCTAAGAAAGCGGCTTCCCTAGGTTTGAAACCTCTGGCGCGCATCGCAGCATTTGGAACGAGCGGACTGGACCCCGCCACCATGGGCATGGGGCCCGTACCCGCATCCCGCAAAGCATTGCAACGCGCCGGATGGAATGCCGCCGATGTAGATTTGTTCGAACTCAACGAAGCCTTCGCTGCGCAAGCCTGCGCCGTCAACAAAGAACTGGGTATTGACCCTGCAAAGGTCAACGTCAACGGCGGTGCTATTGCGATTGGTCACCCCATTGGCGCATCAGGTTGCCGCATTTTGGTGACCTTGTTGCACGAAATGCAACGACGTGATGCCAAAAAGGGATTGGCTGCTTTGTGTATCGGCGGCGGCATGGGCGTGTCTTTAGCCCTAGAGCGTTAATGCATGAGACCGCGTGCAAACCTTATCTGACTAATTTTTGAATTCAGTTTAGTAATACAACCACCATAACAGGAGACAACTCATGGGTAAAAAAGTAGCGTACGTCACAGGAGGCATGGGTGGTATTGGAACCGCCATTTGCCAACGTTTGCACAACGACGGATACACCGTCATCGCTGGCTGCGGCCCGACGCGTGATTTCAAAAAATGGATCGACGAACAAAAAGCCTTGGGCTTTACCTTCTATACCTCGGTAGGTAACGTCGCCGATTGGGACTCCACCGTGGAAGCTTTCACCAAAGC
>Ga0214921_10006281_pt1 | contig 16358 bp, 15 predicted proteins | sample LL1505_MetaG_FD_177992 | JGI IMG/M metagenome (GOLD analysis project Ga0214921, IMG submission 177992) | Freshwater microbial communities from Lake Lanier, Atlanta, Georgia, United States - LL-1505 | ecosystem: Environmental > Aquatic > Freshwater > Lake | place: USA: Georgia | collected...
CGACACGAAGCTCGCGAGCGTGCTGGCGCTTAAGCTCGTTAACCTCGGCGCGAATAGAAGCAATAAGAGACTGAGTGCTCTGAAGCTTGGAAAGAACACTGGTGTAAAGGGCGGCAGAAACAGAACCCTCGACCTCGGCGGCGGGGTCAGCAGCAGCGTCAACAGATGCAACAACATCGACGGTCTTAGCGGGGGCAGCGGCAGCGGGAGCAGGAGAAGCAGCAGCGGCGGCCTTGGCCTTCACGACCTTGGCAGCAGGAGCAGCGGCGGCGACAGATGCAGCAGGAGCAGCAGCAGAAGCAGCGGCAGGAGCGGAAGAAGAAGTAGAAGAAGAAGCAGACTTGGCCATTGTAGTTGTTGTTATACACTAATATATAAAGTCTTTTTAAGTCAGTTTTCGATGCACAATTTATTTTTATTCATAATTATATAAGTCGATGTATGTATTCGTTTATTATTTTTTCCAAAAAAAAATAATAACTTTTTTATTAGACCTAATATACACCATCGATTTAGGAATACCGATACCGCGATTTATAACACGGCTTCATACAACCAAGGAAGTGCATTTCGCGCATCTTGATTGACAATCGTAAGTGTAGCAAGAACATAAAATGCACCAAGACACTGGTCTTCGCGATTTACACCGCGCATAACCATTCGGTCAATAATTGAAACGCAAAATGTTTTTAGTTCGGCCTCTGTTAATAAATGGATAATGTTTATATTTACATATGCATTGTTTAGCATAAATGGGTTTCCATTTGGGGGGCAAATACGTTCTTTTGTATCCTGTGAAAGATTCGCGCGATAACACCATATATCATAGATGTGGCGAATAAACCGCATAAAATCGTTGCGCCGAAGCGTCGTAAACCATTCTGAATCAGAATAATTTCCGAGTGTGTTGATATGCTGAAATAATCCGACGATGAATAATTCTTCTTGTTTTTCCGGCGAAATCTTAGTACTCGGCTCTCCGTCAATCTCATCGTCGTCATCATCCAATTTTATACTCACTTTAATGTTTAATAATGATCCGAAAATGAGCTTTTCATACACGTTTTGAATAACACGGAGCGGAATCGTGTTTCGATTGTACGGGTTTGTAATATCTGGGTATGACGAAATAATTAAATTGTATATGGATGCAATATGAAATCCGTATATTTTACCGTCATCGTCCAAAAAACTGAACAAATTATGTGGGTCGATATTGTCCAATGTATCAAATGTATAGAAATCGGTATCATTTACACATTGTTTTGATCGCAGAAATGCAGGGCCATTCAGTGTTCGATATTTCACTGAAATGTATTTTCTAAATTTTCGTTGAATTTTGACGATTAGACACGATTGTTTTAAATGTGTGTAAATTCTTGATACCAGATCTGGCTTTGTTCCTGATTTTTTTATACCGTAATGTCCACATAATAATTTTAAGTCGTTGAGGTTGTATTTACTCGTTTTGATCTTTTCATATTCCGAATTTTTTAAAATGACGATATTATTTGGCTGATTTTCTTCATCAATGGCATTCCCGACGGCGGCACCGGCGGCACCGGCAGCGGCACCGGCACCGGCAGCAGCGGCAGCGGCACTAGCCATCGATGATGAAAACACCGGAAGATCACTAACTGCATAATCTGCATATTCTACATTATTATCCCATTTAGGCGATAGAGGCATATCGTGAAGCGTTGATAGTAATGAGATTGGATTGGTAGGTTGCGTATTGATGAGTTGCTTTAATCTTTTTCTCATTCCACCTCCGGCAGCGCCGCCGCCGCCACTTGAATTCACCTTTTTTGTTCGAGTTACACGATTATATATTTTATCCGAATTATCTGTTAACTTGAATCGGAGTAAATTTTGATACAATCTATAAAATTCTGTTGTAGTTGGCGCCATTAAATGAATATCGCGATTTCGTATTTATACTAATAGAAGATATTTTGTTTATTTCATTTTACACTGTTTATCATACGTACATAACCATACGTACGAATACTAATCCTGGTGGGCTAACCTGTAATAACGTATAAAGATTATTTTGTATGTTATATTATATAAACCATTTTATGCGAAGTTCTTCGTTCCTGTTGTGTCTTCTCTCCGTTTCACTCGTGAGTGGAATCACTGTTTCGGCTTATAATGAGCTAAGCAAAGTGAATTTCACGGAGAGTGAGAACGGAATGGTGGACCACGGACACGGTCATCACGGTCATAATGACACTGAAACGCACAATGTGATAAAGCCAGTCATTGTGAAAGTCCGTAAATTCATTGAGGCCGATGTCACTCTAGAAGACGTCGTTGATGATGATTCTACGGGTAGGCGTCTTTTGAGGCGTGCACCTGCGCCTGCACCGAAGCCTGCGCCTGCACCGAAGCCAGCACCTGCGCCAAAGCCTGCGCCTGCACCCAAGGTCGTCGTTACACCCAAGGTCACGGTTACCGTCGCTGCACCCAAGGTCGTCGCTGCACCCGTCGCTGTCGCTGCACCCGCACCCGCCACCGTCGCCACAAAAACCCTAACAAAGGAGGAAGACCTTCTGAATACGTGGTTGGCAACAACCGCGGGAGTGTCGGCAGCGGAGTTCTGTACGTCGCTTGGCATTAAGGATAAGTTTGATATCTACAACGGTTGTTTGTTTGATATGTACACCACAAAGGATAAGCAGATTGCAAAGGAAAGTGCACTTGCCGCGGAAGAGTTTTCAACAAAAGGGAAGGTCGCCGTCGGCAAACGTTTTTGCGTTGCGTCCGGTGATCCTCATTGCACGAATTATGACGGCGAGTTTTTCCACATTCAGGAGCCCGGAATGTATACGATTACGCGGTCATTTAATGGCGAATTTGAGGTACAGGAGCAGATGCGCAAGAATGGCGCAAGCACACCCGGTGTGCCATCTTGTATGATTGGTGCAGCTGTGCGTTATAAGCACACCACGATCGAAATTGATGTCGCCAAAAACAACAAGATTCTTGTAAACGGTGTTGTCACTGATATGCCAACTGATCGTACGATTACAATTGGCGGAATCCAAATTCGTTACGGAAAGCAAAACATCGAATGGCGTGGTGTTAATGACCAAACTACCGGCCTTAAACTGACTACTCCCGACGGATTTGGTGTTCTTGTGACGGGTGGTTATTGCGGTGTTCTTGAGACCAGTGTTCCGGAAATTTACTACGGTAAAATGTCCGGTATTTGCGGAAATGGTAATGGCGTAAGGGACAACAACGATTATGTAAACCCGTCTGGTGTTGTTGTGGATGTCAAGCGCGGAACAAAGAGTTGGGAAATGAGCGGTTATGGCGGGCCAACTTCTTATCTGTCGAAGTGGCAGTTGACCTGGAAGGCATATGGAACTGATTGCCTTTTTAAGGCGGGTTGTGAAACCGGTGGTGCATTGCGCGAGCCTCTTGTCACTCCCGCTCCCGCTACCGCTCGCGCTTCTGTGCCTGTTCCGGTGGCGATTCCTGTGGCTGTTGCATCGACCAAGGTCGCAGCTCCGGTTGTCGTCGCAGCTCCGGTCGTCGTCGCAGATCCGGTTGTCGCAGCACCCGAGCCCGCTGTCGTCGTCGCCGTGAAGGCCGCATCGCCAATTTCTGTTACAGAGGAGATCAAGGCAGCTCATTTGAACGCACTTACACATCTGAATAAATTACAGAAGAAGATTGTTACTGTAATGTCTGAGACCGGCGCAGAACAGCGTAAATTCGAACAAGAGAATAAGAAGGCATATGATGATGCTAGTCTTACACTCAAGGCCGACGCTGAGAGGCTGAAAACCACTACCGAGGTATTACATAGTTTGCAAAATCAAGTTATCACATTAAATGCTACAATCCTCGTGCATTATCGCCAATTGATCGTTGATGCTAGTTACTTGAAGAAGCTCGAAACGATCAAACCCTCATTTTTGAAGTCACTTGACGATGTCAGCAGTCAAATTGATGGTCTCAGATCTACTGTGATGACACATCTCGTCAAGGATGGATACAAAAGCGAAATGGTGTATCTTCTATCTCGCATTCATTTTAATACGCATAATATCACCGGATATGTTGCAACCGCGTTTATGGCGCATTACAACAAGTACAAGCAGCTGCTTCAGTCTGATAATTCCGGATATGACGCTGATCTTAAAAAATTAAATCAGTTGGTCGAAACCTACCGAATCCAGTCTCAAAAGGTTGCCGATGTGACGGCAGAGTACAACAAGGTCTTGTCGATTGTCGCGAAAGTGAAGGCAACCTATGAAACTTCTGTCGCCGAAAATGCCGACCTGGACGATCTGGTAAAACGAGTCCTCAAGCTTCTTACAACCAAGAGTTGCGTGGCTTGAGTCTAATCACGCCATCCATCGGGTGGTGCATTGACTCACTCATTAGTATTAGTATTCTAATTTAGCTCATCATAAAAAAATTGATTTAAACATTTATGATGAATACATATATCATCTCATCAACATACCGTTGAAGTCCTGTTATTATCGTTCGTATTCGTTCAACAACAACAAATCTCATAATGTCTTCTGCTGCTGATATGGTTATCCCCGGTGCATCTTTCAATTCCGCTACTGATATGAAATACTCCAAGCCCAAGGTCAATTCTCTTGGTGGTCGCAGTGTTGGTATTATCAACGCAAAGACTGGCACGGTTCTCAATTTGTCATCGCCTCTGATGCTCACGTGGGGTGTTCAGTCATTTACGGATGACAAGTCTGGTAAGGTGACGTATGATCTTGCACTTCAGTTTCCAAGCGAAGGCTACGAGACGCCAGCTGCCAAGAAGTTTCTTGCAAATATGACTGCGTTCGAGAAGCGCATCAAGGAGGATGCAATCACGAACTCTAAGGAGTGGTTCAGCAAGCCCAAGATGACGTCGGATGCGGTGGATGCGCTCTGGACGCCGATTCTCAAGTACCCCAAGAACAAGGATACTCTGGAGGCCGATTTGACTCGTGCGCCTACGATCAAGGTGAAGTTGCCCTTCTGGGATGGTGAGTGGAAGGAGTTGGAGCTGTACGACGTTGAGATGCGTTCGATCTTCCCTGATCCCTTGAACCCGTCTTTGTCTCCCAAGGATCTGATTGCAAAGGGAAGCAATATCGCGGTGTCGATTCAATGCGGTGGAATTTGGTTTGCCAATGGTAAGTTTGGCGTGACCTGGAAGTTGTTTCAGGCGATTGTCAAGCCCAAGATGTCGTTGAAGGGCAAGTGCCATATCAGGTTGGACGATGACGAGAAGTCGAAGATTGTTTCGCAGGTGGTTTCAACGGATGTCGACGGTGATGGCGACGAGGATGGAGGCGATATGGTTTCTGCGACAATCGAGGATTCGGATGATGAGGTATCTACACCTGCTCCGGCTCCTGCGCCTGCGCCAGTGAAGCAAGCTGCGGCGGCGGCGGTGGCGGCAGGTGGTGATGCAGCAGCCGCTGCAAAGAAGAAGATCGTCCGCAAGGTCTAAATAAAATCATAAAATCAAATAATAAACGGTTAAATCATTATAATAAGGTACGTCATCACATAATAAATAAATGTTATTCACAACATTTCATCACACTCGTTTTGCAGGTCATTTCATTTCATTTTTTTATTGTAATAAAATGAAATACTTATAATGACGCATCGCGTCAAGGTGCGCATACGTGCGCGCGTGTGTGCGTCGTCGATCATACGACAAGTGTAGTGGGTAATTTTGCAACCAGACGAAATACTGCATATACATTTGATTTATTCGATGCATTATAGATGTCGGAATTGCTTACACGCGATAGTCCATTACTTCCATAGAGTCGAACGCATTGTTTGGTTTTTGTTTGAAAACACACATCGCTCGCATACAACTCATACGTAAACCCGTGCGCTTTTGTCTCGTCATCGATTGTAATATGTATTACCTGATTATAGAATAATTCGTATATATCTACATCAACATTGTTAATGAATATGTTATTATGTTCGTCGATCGTAATATGGGACGGTAGTTCAGGGTTACAAAGAACGATCATCTCGGCTTCTTCGACGGCGGCAGTGTCGGTGGCATCGTCATCGGCATCAGCATCAGCGGCATCGGCAGCATCGCCGACTGTATTCTTACGTTTGAAATGCAGCTGACTATGCCATAATGGAATATAATACGAATGTCCATTTTCACGAAGTATATAGACTTTATCCAGTAACATATCTAATATTGTAGGATTCAGATTGATTATCGTGTCATTTTTCATTTTGGATTCAACAATCGAATTCAGTTCATCCATAATCTCTCGAGAGATTGAAAATAACTCCTGGTTTTCCGAAAGAATTTCATAAATTGCAACACACGAATGTTTATCCATACTACGAAATAATATAACAGCCGATTGAACACCTTTACTTATAATGGTCTGAATAATTGCATTGATGTTCATTTCATTTTGTTCGGGGTGCATCGGTTTCTTGGCGAATTTAAATAAAAGCGATTTTACGAATATACCGAAAATGGAGTTATAATCAATATTTTCTTTGCATCCAGACTCGGCGGCGGCGGCGGCGTCGGCGTCGGCGTCGGCGTCGGCGTCGGCGAACACGTACTCTTTCACCAATTTATGCGCCTGGTTGATTTGTTTGAATAGTTCATCTTCGCCGGTGTGGCCGATTTTATCCGGATGATGCTTTAATGCCAGTATATGAAATCGTTTATTCAGTTCTTGTACCGACGTTGGTAATTCTTCTGTTTTATACCCAAGCACGTTTAATGCATCTTTTATGTCTTTTGGTACATACGCATTTGGTGTTCTATATTTTCTATTATCTTCGGATGTATGCTTACTACTGTTTGACATCTGGATGAATATGTTTATATCCGTGTATCTTGCATATTAATATTAATACAAAATTCTCTAAATGATATATCGGGCGATAATTATTATTGAAATACTGAAGAAATGTGAACATTTTAATCATAATATCGTCCATATATTCGCGCCGAAGAAGCCCATCCTGGATTAGCTTTTCTAGGATGAACCAAATACACTCTTGTATATCAATATCGTAAATAAGCAGGTCATACAATAAATCTCTCAGTACATCGAATTTTAAATGAATCGTTGGTGTCTTTATAATCTCAATGATCTGATTACAAATATTTTCGTGCGGAACCAATAATTCTGTTATATTCGCCTTTAATGATTTTATATTTGTAATATTGTGTAGCTCAAACTCTGATGTAATGCGGACAGGTGACTTTTTGATTACCTGGAATATATCTGTCGGGTGTGTGTGCGGGTGTGTGTGCGGGTGTGTGTGCGGGTGTCCCGCAGATCCAGATGTCGAAGTCACTGCCACTGTCATTGCCACTGCAAGTGGCTTATACAACGAAGCAGCCGTACCTCCCGCCGATTTTACAATGATATTCTCCGTTGCATTTTTTAGATCATCGATGACGTAATTTCGATTCACCGGCGACTCAGCGGGTTTTACATCAAATAAACATTTATTATACGCGGTCATTGTGGGTCGTTTAAAGTGAATGATTTGACATCGCTGTGTTATATTATCCGGTATAAAGCTTACACTGTCGGTTATTATTACGAATTTCAAATTGACATATTCGATGTCGTGCATATAACTATAAAATGTCTCTAATAATTCGCTATGTATCTTGTGGAAATTCTTGCACATTATGATTGCGGTAGTATTCGTTCTAGAACTCACAATATCTATAATCTGATTGTATATCTCATTCCAAATATGCTTTGAATTACAACCCAACAATGCCATATCTACTTCAAAGTGAATATCGCTTATTTTCACAAAAAACGTTTCTTTATTGTATGAAACTGCAATGCGTTTCTCGTATTTCAATTGAGACGGGCTATATTTTGAAATCAAATACAATGACTGACTATATTTTCCAACCCCCTTTGGACCGTATAAAATCACATTTTGCAGGTCGGATACGTTTTTCGGAAATGTAGAAAAAAGGGTTTTAATGTGGGGATGAAGCGAAAATGCCTCTAATTCTTTTACGTACTCATCATAATGGCTTTCAAAAAATTTCATTTCTCGTCGTCGCCGTCGTCGCAGTCGCAGTCGTCGTCGTCGTCGTCGTCGTGTATTATAATTATTTTGCATATTTCGTTTATATTGTATTGGATTTATCGTGAATATTCACAGAAAAAAAAAAGGACACAGTTTGATTATTAAATTTATTGTATTGTAATTCACACGCGCGCAATTATTTACTCGAAGCTGAACTCATCGGAGTCGTAGTCGGTTTCTGTTTCTGAGTCGGTGTTGTCATTGTTTATCGCCGCACCACGCACCGCGGTAGGCGCTTCAACACCAGTGATTTCGGCAATCACGTTCTCGAACGATCTAGTCTGTGCGAACGCATTGACGATTGCTGTGATTTTCGCGTTGAAATCACTTGTGGTGGCGTTTTGGCGATTTCCTTTGGTTAGTCTCGCAAACAGTGTGTCGAGAAAGTTCTTGTGATCGTGATTTGCCTTGACGAACTTCACCCACATTTCGTCATCGGTTGAGCCGCCAACTCTGACACTCTGAATCCAGCTGAAAAGCATACAGCCGAGTGTTGCCGGAATTTTGTTGAAGATGGCGCGTTTGGGCTTGCTGACGTTGGGAATTGCGCGTTCGATGATTCCGAAAAACCAGCGCAGACACGAATGGACACGTTCGATGTCCGCGGCATTGACTTCCGTGGCGACCATTCTTGGACCATTCAATGCGTAGGATGTAGTGATGCAGTCAGTAGACATTTGAATGATGGAGAGAACAATCGCAGCAGCTTCTTTCAGGCCGGTTCTCGAATTTCCAGAACCCAAATCAGACCAGCAGAACTTCTTGATCAGCAATCCAAATTCCGACGACTTCTTCAATGATTCGATCATCTGCATTATCGGAGTGCTAAGACGTGCGTGAAACTTGGCATTGTCAGACAACGGCTTGCCGCTGTTCAAGCGTTCGAACATATCTGCGATGATTTCGTCAAACTCGCGTTCGGTAGTGTCTCTGGTTTTCTCGATGTGCTCCCAGCTGATTTGATACGTCATAAAACGCGCACGTTCCTCTTCAGAGTGGTCTTTGAAAAAGCGGCCGTCGGATGCTGGGAACTTGTTGTTGGCAAACTCGTGAAGTGCCGTCAGACGCGTCTGACCGTCTTGAATGTTGAAATAAAGCCCACTTGCATCGATGTGCGAAGTCACGATAATTGAGCCGAGAGGAAAATCCTGTAAAATAGTTTCAACTAATTTTTGTTTTTGTTTTAGTGACCAAGTGTCGAATCTCTGGTGGGTGGGGATCCGGATGCGCCTAGTTCCAAGATTGCGCGATTCAGTCGGGTCAAAGAATTCGATGATGATGATGTCGGACAAACGTTTGGTCGACCTTTCGCGTGTAATACGGGGACGGAATGCTGGTTGCATAGTAATTGACGTTGATGTATCTGAATCAGGAACACTGATGTATGCTGTATATACGTAAAAGCATTTCAATTTTTTCTGATTACGAGTAAAAACGGACGTATCATAAAAAAATTGAAAATCACACGTTGAAAAAATTCAGTCAGCGGCGAATTTTCGGTAGTTTGCAGAACAACGTAGAAAAATATTGTCTCATTATGAAAGATTTAGAAAATGGGTTTGCGTTGTTCTTACAAAATGCCGACGTGAAAATGTGCGGAAATAAGTTCGACGGCGGGGCGTCCACATTATACTTATAATGCGATACACGCGCAATATTATTTTATAAGTTCATTGTATTCATTCATTATAAAATGGCATCCAAACGGACCGGGTCAGGGTATCGACAAAAAACGAACCATTACAATCGATCCATCAATGTATTCTATTTCCAAGAAAACGGAACGAGATGAAGCATATTCCGCTACACACAATTAAAGCGCGGTTGCACAAGAAAAACCTGTTGAAAGTCGGATCCATAGCGCCGCCCGACGTGCTGCGCGAGCTTTATGAAACCGCGGTATTTGCAGGAGATATTGAATACGAAAATGAGGGAACGTTGTTGCATAACTTTTTAACGTCATCGGACTCCTCATCGTCGCCCGAAAACGACTCAGGTTCTTCGTAGCGCGCATACGTTAGTGATTTCCACGACGCTGACGACGCGTTTTAGCTATTATATACAGACGACGCTTATTGGTTCCTTTTCTTCCTTTTCTTCCAATTTTTCGGGCTCTTGTTCGCCCACCATCAAGATCAAGACTACCTAAATTAGGCCCACTAATCTTGGAATTTTTTATATATCGTGAACTTCGAGAAGATATCGGCCTTTGATTTTGAACGGGTGGAGGGACTGGGGTTTGGTTTAATCTATTCTGGTCCATCCTAGCTATGACAGCTCTGGCTTCTTCTGCTGCTGCTGCTTCTCGCATACGTGGTGTTGGGCTTAAATCGGGTATCTCATAAATAGGTGATAATGGTTTACTTTGTTGTTCGCTCATTGACCGTCTTCTTCTGATTAAATCTTGTAGACCTTTAAATCCGGAGTTTATTTTCATTTCAACAAGTTGAGAATTTTTGGGAATTCTCATTCTCACCAGTCCTTCTGGTATTTTTGGTCCTTGTGGTATTTTTGCTCCTGGTTGTACCGGCGGCGTTGCTAACTGCCCGCTGTTTCTGTGTCGTGGTGTCGCAGTTGATGGTCTCATCGATGATGATGGGGGATGAGGAGTATGCATATATTTTAATTTTTACTTAATATAATACAAAAATAAAATATTATATTAATAATTAAATAATTAAAATGATACTAAAGCTAATTTCTTAGTGTACGAGGTGGTTTGTTTCCGCGACGGAGACGCGTTTTAGCTACTATATACCGACGACGCTTATTGGTTCATTTTCTTCCTTTTCTTCCAATTTTTCGGGCTCTTGTTCGCCCACCTTTCTGTGAATTATGATAGTGCCTGGTGATCACCACAGCAACTTATCTGCCAACCAGCCATTTGTCCATTTTACGTGGCGGTCCCTTTCGTGACGCATTTTATAAAGACGCCGGCGGGTTTTTGCAAATGATATACCGCGGGTTTTGATATAGGTCGGGAAATCATTCATACCATTTGCACCGACACTTGCGATTTTGCGGTTCTTGCGAAAAACATCGATTTTTTTATTCGGGTCGGTCGACGGTTTTACAGTCACACCGATTTGTTTGGCGCGCTTTCGCGTATAATTTGTAATATGGTACGCAGCAGGCATCAAACAGAGGATAGACCGTAATCGACGGAATAATAATAATCACTTAAATCGAAAGTATATATTTATATAGCGGAAATTTTATTATTATTATTATTATTATTATTATTCAGGTTTCAAGATTCTAGATTCGAATGAATATTGTTCTAAATATAGCTGACATTGATGAAAAATCTATTTATTTTACAGATGCAAAAGCAAATACTCACTTGCCCAATAGCACATTTAATCGCATCACATATTCAACCGACAATTTTATTATGTCGGGTATCTACGTTTATTTCGAATTATACATTAAAAATATTGAAAATAACTATAACAATGTTTACAATTACAATTATGACCCGACATACGAACATAATAAACAAATCATAAATGCATTTCATCAAATTGAAAGAGGCATATTGAATAAATGGTCAAGGTTACATTCGACATCGCATTCGCTTTCGCTTTCGGATTCTCATTCGGATTCTAAAATACCCGTAAATGAATTAACCACACAAATGATGCAAGGTATGATTAGTGTTTGGAAACACGAAGTAGTCGTTACTGATAAACCTGCATTTTATACATTTATTGTTAAAATATCGGGAATCTGGGAAAACGAAAATACAAATGAAAACGGGCTTACCTATAAATTCATTTGATTACCCGTCGGTTACTTCATTTCGCAGTTTATATTCATTATAACCCAAAAATACAAATGTACATATCGCAAGACCTAAGCATGTCCAATGGCCAAACTCGACGTATCGCGATTTTTTCTCGCCATTTTGACACAACTGTTCGTTGATATATTTATAATAGACCATTATCTGGATAAGTAAAAATACACCAATAGCACCATCGACAAACCCGTAATTTGTTGGGGCTCGTTCATTGATAATATTATAAAAGTTTACATTTTGATAAATCAACCACAATAAAATACCGATGATTAATATTAATGGATAATAATTTGTATAGGTCGATTCTACTGTACATCCGCCTGTCTGGGATGAAATAGCAACAATATTTATAAACAAACAAAATGCCCATATTAACGCCATATAAAAGAGAACATATGCTTTAAAATTATAAGAACCGGAGGAATCAGGTCTCGCAATAGCAGATACATCGCTAAACCTCGAACTTGAATATGTATATTGAATTAGATACTTAATGGCAATCATTATTACCAATAATACAACAAAGAACTTAAATGATGGAATCAGGTCATTTGACGCCTTTGGCAATGTGATTGTTGTTGTTGCATTTTTTGAAGTGGTATTCGTTGGTTTATTATTCGTAGGTGGTTGCTTCATTTTATTTATATAAATTGTGGTTATATTTTATTTGTTTTATCAATACATCCACCGGAATATTGATAAAAATCTATTCTATTCGAGTATTCTATTCTTATATCTTACGGTGTTGTTAGATCTCGGTCGGTCGGTCGGTAGCTCGGTGTAACTCAATGTGTATTTCATTTCATTTCTTTTTCGTTGAAGAAGAAGACGACGCGATAATCCACTCTTTTAATAATGCAATATCGCATTTTGAATAATCGCCATTTTTTTGCGCGAATCCCTTCAAAGGAATGAAATCCGGTTTCGACATCTTGGGTGTTTTGTAAAATATATAAGGACCGAATCGCCCATTTCGAATGGAAGAATGGTCGTCGATTACGCGAACAATTTGACTCGTTGTCGCAGGTGCGGCGCTGGCACCCCCGACTGGGTCTTCTACATTTGTATTCGTAGTTTGCTGTCCTTGAATAAACTCGATAATATCCTTCAACGTCAAATCGAATTCTGATTTCTTTTGGGTTGGTTCCCTTTTTGCAAATTTCCCGGATTTTGTAGAAGATACGCCTAATAGTGACCGCAACGAGAGATTTTGAGCACCCCAATTCACATATGGGCCATATTTACCGGTTTTTATAACTATATTATTTCCTTGATATTGTCCTACTAACCGGCCACCGTTGACACTGCCGGCGACGACACTGCCTGTGGCTGCTGCTGCAACAGTTGATTCGCCTGCCGCATTTTCATTCCCAAGCATATACTCGAGAGAATATTCACCTCGTAATATCTTGGCATAATCAAGGTCTTTACGAACCGGTTTGAATATTACTGTTTGCTTTGTCTCGTCTGTGACATCTACACCATCCGCGTCGCTGCATTCAGATACGCCGTCGCTGCATTCAGATACGCCGTCGTCGCTGCCCCCGCCCCCACCCCCGCCCCCGCCGCGTTCGAGAGATTTATGTATCCCTGGCGACACACTGCATTTAATAACCGGTCCAAACTTCCCCATAATATACGAATGTTGGTCGTCAATTCGTATTTCCTCCTTGACAATGCCGCGTTCTTTTAGTTCTTGTAGTTGCGTAGTCACGTCAAACCAGCATTTATAGCACAATTCGTGCCACACCATCCCGTCTGTAGCAATTTCGTCCAATTGTGTTTCCATATGTTTGGTAAATTCGTAATCAAATAATGGTGCAAAATGCTCCATTAAGAATTCTGTAACTATAATACCTAATGGTTGTATTACTAGCTTTCTACTCTCTCCGCCAATCTCTCGAACATCTGTTTTCTTTTCTATTTTTTTATCTTCTTGAAGAATAAATTCAGTACATTCGAGAGATTTGCCGCGGACATCTTGTACTTTCGCATATCCGCGTTCCTGGATTTTTTCAATGAGACTGGAAAATGTGGATGGTCGGCCGATCCCCATTTTTTCGAGCATTTGAACCAACCCGGCTTCTGTATAATGCGATTTCGTATTTCGCATTGAGCATTTTGTTGTTATTTTTTTAAATGGAAAGGTCTGTTGTGCTAGTGCAGCCGCTTTCTTTGTCGTGAGAAGCGATGCAATATATGTATATTCTTTTGCCTCTGTATTGTATCCAGCAACAAGCTTCCAACCTGGCGTGATTACTTGTTCTGCTGTATGACGATATTCCGTATCGAGCGGATAAGGCGAATGAATCGACATTGTAATTGTCTGGACTGTTGCAGCAGCCATCAAGCTTTCAAGCGTATTACGATGAATCATTGCGTATAATCGATGTTCTCTAGGATGACACGATTGAGGAATCAGTGTGCGAGTTATATCGGTCGGGCGAATTGCTTCGTGTGCTGTCGCAGCGGCCCCGACACCGCCCCCAGATACTGCCGAGAGATTTCCGAGCAATAGCGACTCCCCTGAGTCGCCTGAGCCACCTGAGCCACCTGAGCCCCCCGAGCCCGCCGACTCGGCGTCCCCCCAACGTTTTATAATATATTCGCGAGCTTTCAATACAAAATCTCTTGAATACACCTTACTATCTGTTCGCATATAGGTAATGTAACCCTGTTCATATAACTTTTGCGCAGCCGACATTGTATCCTTTGGTGACATATGCATCTCAGTATTCGCCGATTGCTGTAACGTGCTTGTAGAATATGGCCGAGGCGGAGCGCGCGAGGATTTCTTCGGTGCAGCAATCGACGCGGTAAATGTAGAATCGGGTGCTGCCGCTGTTTCACGCATTAATCTCTCGACATCTTCTATACTATCCAATTCTTTTGAGAGATGAAATGTCAAGTTTAATTTTGTAAAGATTCCGACGACCGAATAAACCATAACGCTTGGTGATGCTTCTATTTCTTTATAATTTTCATAAACAAGTCGTAATGCCGGAGTCTGACAACGACCTGCCGAGAGATTTGTTCTCGCGATATATGTCCATAATACTGGTGAAACCTTGTATCCTACAATCATATCTAAAATCTGACGGGATTGCTGTGCGAATACGACCGACATATTGATCGTACGCGGAGCGGCAATGGCCGCTTTTAATGCAGGTTCCGTTATTTCGTGAAATATAATACGTTTTGTTGTCTCTACCGAGAGATTGAATACCTGGCATAAATGCCACGCGATTGCCTCGCCTTCTCGATCATCATCTGTCGCTAGAATAACCTCCGATGCATCCGCGATCGCCGCTCGTAGTTTTGTGACCTGTGACCACTTCGATTTCATTATCGCGAATTTTGTTTCGAATTCCTTGTCGACATTGATTGATTTTAAGCCGTCTTCAATCTCTCGGATATGACCATAACTAGCCATACAAATATACTGATCTCGGCCGAGATATCCTTCAATCTTACCGCATTTTGCAGGGGATTCTACAATTACGAGTGTCTTACCACCGCCGTTGGCGGTGGTGGCGGTGGCGGTGGCGGTGGCGGCCGCGGATGCTGGCCGTTTTATGAATTTTGGTGGCATATTATTACTTTCAAAATCAAGATACCGAGAGATTTGTATAATATAGAATAGTGTGAAACCTTTATTCAATTTTATACTATAGAACCGATTATTATTATTATTATTATTGCATCTGCCTTGTATTCCGCCCAACTTGGCGTTATACTTCGCCAGCTGACATTTTTTCGCCAGCTGTCATTTTCGCCTTGTATTCCGCCCAACTTATCTTCTCCGCCTGCGGCTTTGCCGGTTTCTTTTCCCGCTTGTCTTTTGCCGCCTGCTCTGCGTCCAAATGCTCTGAGCGCTTCAGTGCGCTGTCAATATAGATCTTCTTTAGAATCTTACCCACTTCAAATGATCCCTCGTGCTGATCAAGCTTTCCATCCTCAATCGCCTTTAGCACGCTAATCAACTGAAAAAGCATTTGAATATCGATTTCATCGCGTTTCAGTCTGTTGTAAATGTCAGTATAATACGTGAAGATGAAATTGCATCTTGAAACACAAATCGCGTCAAATTGAGCTGGATTCGATTTAGCCAATCGCGCATATTCCTTCTTCAACTTCAACATTGTCATCACATCCTGTGTAATAGATGTACTATGCTTAACACGACGAATGACTTCAGTATGATCTTCTGTGTCATTGGCCTGAATCATTTTTTGAAGCTGAATCTTCTCCTGATCGTTCATTTTGATGTGCAATATACGTAAAAGTTGATTATAATATATTCTATATTTTATTTTTTAACTTGTATTTGCAATAATTGTATTTGCAATAATTGTATTTGCAATAATTGTATTTGCAATAATTGTATTTGCAATAATTGTATTTGCAATAATTGTATTTGCAATAATTGTATTTGCTATAATTGTATTTGCAATAA
>Ga0214921_10006282_pt1 | contig 16358 bp, 8 predicted proteins | sample LL1505_MetaG_FD_177992 | JGI IMG/M metagenome (GOLD analysis project Ga0214921, IMG submission 177992) | Freshwater microbial communities from Lake Lanier, Atlanta, Georgia, United States - LL-1505 | ecosystem: Environmental > Aquatic > Freshwater > Lake | place: USA: Georgia | collected 2015-05-28
TTAACATTCCTTTAAGGTCAAGTTCAGCTAAGTTCTGTAAATTTATCGTTTTACTTTCATCATCCAACTCAAAACGACCGTATTTTCCCATTGACTCTTCAACAAACCTATCAATTAAATCTCCCAACGCATCATATATTCCACCAAATGCGTTGTGTCTTGCAAACGCCTTAGTTTGCCAATGATTAATCTTGAATTGTATTTGAACCTCCAAGAGGAACTTTACTTTAGTAGCTATATTCATCTTTCTCTTCTTCTGGATTAAACGATGCTTTTATTGTTGGATTGTAATTTTCAACGTCATCTTTAGTTAAAACATACTCATTTTTTCCACTAGCTCTCATTTCATCTTGTTTGTGGTCAAAAAATTCTGCTGGTTTTTCATTAAATGGGTATGAATCTAAAGAACGCATTTCTAATTTCTCAACAGGAGTTTCAGGTTTGATTTGTTGAACCTCAATACCCAATTGGTCGATTTTAGCCATTACTTGATCCATTTGAGCAAGTTTTTGTTCTAAGTCACCTAATTTAGTAAACACATCGTCCATTTTATTAACAATAGTACCATGGTCTTGTTGTTTATTCTCTAAATCTTTCTTTATACTTTTAGTCATATCAACTAAATCTGTAATATCAATTTCTTCCGTACTATCCATTTCAGGTGATGGTGCGGTGTCCATAGACATATCAGCATCAGGTGTTGGTGGTAAATCCGTAGGAACGTCGCCAGCCGGTGGTGGAGGAGGAACATCCGTAGGTGCCGCAGCATCTGGTGCTGGTGGAACATCTGTAGGAGGTACGTCTTGCTCCATTATCATCGTTTTACCATATTTGTTAATGGCTTTGTAACGATTTAATTCTTCTTGTAGTTTTTGCTCTAACATAGTATTAATCTTGTAATAATTGTCTACCGTCGTTTGTGACGTATTTTTTATTTATTCTTTCAACGATTCCGTCTTTTTCTCTGATTGTATAACATTCTCCAGTCATCAAATCACATTCTTCTCTTTCCATTCCGTCTTGAGAAACTCTCTTAACATTCTTTGGAGTTAAGAATTGATCTACCGTATTATTTAATTTATTATTTTCCATAATATTTCTTTTATTAATATAAATATCCTAAATATTGTTATTATTCAATTATTTGTATAAAGGAAGGTCATCATCTCTAAAATACACCACGTCACCGTCTTTTAAACCTAATGCTATCATTAATTTTTTAGATAATGCAACACCGTAACCAGGGACTGATGGTCCAACACTAATCGGACCTGTTAGGTTATTAATACCCATTGGTGATTGACCGATTGGGGGTACAGTTGCCGTTTTTCCGTTTTCAGGGTTTTTAAACACCGTTGATGTGGATATGATTCTGTTAGGTGTTATTTTATTCGATAGGAACTTTGTAGAATAGAATAGTTTACTACTTGATACGGTTTTAACTGACTCCCATAGTAATGGTAATGGTGTTATTTTTAACGTATTAAGCTGATTATTTCCATGTCTATCTACACCATTTAATAAACTCATTTCTATTTTATCGTCCAATGGATTTTTAGTACCTCCCATTTCAACCGCAATTGCTCTTAACCATACTCCGTCATTACTTACTTGTTGGATGTATTTTTCATCTTCAAATCCATTATAAGGGATACCAAAACTACTAATTCCTGTTTTATATATTAATGTTTCTCCTTTAATACTTTTACCTCCATTGTCTACAGTAACAGAACCAATGTCAGTTTGTATTGATTTTTCGTTTTTATTAGAACCTATTAAACTATCAGCTTGTTTTACTTTAGCAACCGCACTGTTTGTTATTTTATCAAAATAAACCCTATAACTTGAAAAGAAAGAATCTTTTGGGTCAGGTAATGATGCGTATGGTATTCTTGTTCCCTTGAATGATGTACTAATTTTATTTCCTTGAATGTTATGTGAAACTTCAGTAATCCAATATGAACCTCTAAACATTGGTACATTCTTTAAATAGAAAAACATTGTTGGTTGAATCATCACATTACCCATACATGAAACTTCACAAGTATATGAAGCTTGTCTATAAACATCAAATAAACCGATATCAACATTATATGTTGCACCACCACTTTCAGAACGTCCCATATTTTCATATACGGCGAACGATTCACTTGTATTTCTAATTGAGTTTTGGTCAAGTTTTACTCCTTTGAATATTCCTTGGTTTTGGTCACCAATACTAACTTCAAATGCAACAACTTTATTAGATTTACTTAAATCTCCAGTTTTGAAAACTTCAGGTATGGTAATTGATAGGGGTCCACCTTGTCCATTAAATAAATTACCACTATCATTTTTAAATTTGTATTTTTCACTAATGTCAGATAATTCCAAATGTTTTGATGTTGGTCCCGTATATTGAAGAACTATCTTTGGTGCGGATTCTTGGTAATCAACTTCTAAAAATGTTCCAAATATATTTTTAGCAACTTGTTTTGATGAAGTTACTTTAGATTTATTTGTAAAGTTAGTCCCGTTAAAGTTTACATATGCGGGTAATGCTCTCATATCAAAACCAGTTCCTGAAATTAACATACCAATAACACTATATAAATCTACGTTATCATTTTTAGGGTCTTCTAATGCTATAAGTTTGTCTAATGAAATGTAAGCTTGGCTACCAATATCTTTATTGGCTTTGTCAATAAATAAAAACTCTTCTAATAGTCCTCTTTGACCTATGGAATTTCCAGACGACCATTTATCATTAAATGACTTAAAGTGATTGTATAATTCCAATTTACCTAATAAATCGTTATAACCATTTGTAATTGTTAATTTATTATTGGAAGTTCCTTTTGACACAAAATCAGGAGATTTAATTTTATCAATAATTTGTTGTAGATATATGTTAAACCTATTTTCAAATTTAGTTAATACATTATCCTTTATATATGTTTGGAATCCATTTTTAGTGGTGAATTTATCTCCGTATCCTCCAGCAAAAATTAAAATTAAAGGTCTAAATAATTTGATATTATCTTCACTTAACATTATATTATTTGTGATAAAAAATTGTCTATATTTTAAATCTAAATCTTCACCGACATATAATTTAATTAAATCATTATTTTCAGTAATATTTTGAGTGGTATTATATTCGTTATATGTAAATGTGTTACCTGTTGAAAATTTTGTAAATCCATCCCAAACATATAATTTAATTTCTTTAGGATTTCCTAATGTAATTTTAATTAAATTATCATTATTTAAAATATCATTTGTAATTGTTTTTAGGTTATCCTCTTGTATTGTTCTAATTGAACTATACACGTCTTTTGTTGAGTCAACTTTAGTACTATCAACAGTAACGATTGATTTTAAAAGATTTTGAAAATTATCATATCTAATATAATGTCTATGTCCTGATGATGTTTCAATATAATCAGCGAATATTTTTCTTTCTACCTCAACATTTACTCTTTCAGATGCAAACTCTATAAAATACGTTTCAAATAAATCTAAAATATCAGGACTAAAGGTTGCGATTAAATCAATTACTTTTCTTTTATTTCCACTAACTGAATAATTATTATCTAAATTTCTGTCATCAATATTTAAACTTCTATTATATTCATATGGTGTGTTAAATGTTTTTCCACTAAAAGATTCACCATTTGTACTTTCATCTTCATACCAAATAACTCTAAAATTAGATTGTTCACCTTGGTTAAAGTCGATAACATCAATTTCAATATTATTTATTAAATCAACATAAAAATCGTTATATGTATTTAGATATTCTTGTTTGTTAGACCCATCACAAGGTAATAATGTATAATAGGTACTACCAGTTAATATTTTAGAATTATCCACATATGATGTCCAATAATTTATTCCATCATTTATTTTATTTGTTCTACTTCTACCAACATATGTACCTCCACTTACTGAATCATAAAAACTATCAGTACCTCCCGTTGAAAAATTAAAATAACTATATCCATTAACAACATTATGAAACACGTTATCATAATATGGATGTAACCCGATGTCGGTATTATCACTATACGTTACGACATTTGAAAAATCAAGTTTGGTTGGGTAAAATAAATTACTGTTGTAATCAAAAAAAGTACTTCCTGATATTGGGGTTGTTACTCCTGATATTATATCGACATCATCTAAAATTTGTCTTTTATATCTATGATATAATGACCCCCATTTTAACATCAAATGATATGGAACGTAATGTGTTCCACCGACTTCTTTAAACATCGAAGCCATATTAACTGAATTTCCGCTAAATGTTAAGGTATCTTCTAAATCTTTAAATGGTAATGAGTTCAATAACAAATATGCGGAACCAATATATTTTCCGTTTGATGTTTGTATTAAAAAGTCATCATTCAATTGTTTATGGAAATAAGGGGTATTGAGTATGTTAATTTTTGAATCGCCTATTTCTAATTTTTGACTAAATAAATTTGTTGTGTAATCACTTTTAACCCATGATTGGGGTTCTAATGGTGTACAAATAAATCCTGATTTTGTATCAATCTGAAATATATTTGTGAACTTCAAACTGTCATCGAAAGATGTTTTATTTAAATAACTTAAGTACTCGGTAGAATTAAATGGATAAATGTTTTTTCTATAATCTTCAATTTTATAATCTTCAAGTAATTTTTTTAAACTACCAAATGAACTTGATTTATCCGTTTTTAACTCATTACCGTAAGATTGTTTTATTTCAAATGGTGTTTCTATAACATCTTTTATGTATTGTACCGTATCTAAATTGTCTAAATAATATGGGAACCTTTCCAATGGTGAAAATGATAAAAGATAATTTTTTAATATATCTATTGTGGACACTCCTTTAATTAAATTAATTAAATCATAATCTTCATTAAATGAAAATCTAATATTTTCAAATTCAATGTTAGCTAAATCTTGTAATGTTTTAGGGTTATTAAAAGTATCAAATAATGTGGCGTTTTTTGCCCTCTCATATATCTCATAAAAAATATTTGATATTGATTTATCATTATATGGTAACCTAAAAGATAAATTTAATAAATTTGAGGTCGGTGTGTAATTTTTTTCGTCAACATTAGATTCAAAAACAAAACTTACATTACCTACACCACCTTCTTTTTCAGCTAATGTGTCTAATCTTTTAGTGGATACTCCGACATAGTTTTCAATAAAATCAATTTCAGGCCAAAGTGTTTTATTATCCGATCTTAATTTTTTCTGTAAGTCGGGGTCTCCAGGATATGCCAATACTTTTCTCTTATCTGTACCAGTTTGTTTTTTAATTTCGGGCCAAGGATATATGTTATCACCACCAGGTGCTTCGTCAACTGTACCATTTAAAATATTCTTTCTTTGTGCTGACACATCAAAAGCCGACTTGTGTACATCTTTCATTAAACGAATATAAACATCGGCGTTAGCCAAGATAACTGCAAAAATATTTCTAATTGTAGGGTCAAATCCAATACCTATACCATTATTTGGGTCTTTTATAATGGTATTCATTTTTTCTTCTACACTTTTTTGTAATTTATCTCTTTCTTTTACAAATGATGATTGGATTTCGTATATGTCAGATAATATTAAATTTTTTGCAATAACATATTGTGATTCAAATGGTTTATAATATTGATTGATTTTTTTAATATTAGTAATTAAATTAAATGTTTCTTTTTTAAAATCCACATTAATTGATTTAACACCATTTTTGTCCTTTTTTATTAAATCATCGGTAAAGATTTGAATTTCTTTTAACTCTTTTTGATAATTTATTATTAAATATTCTAAAGTATTTGTACCTGTTCCTGTTATTTTTTCTAATGTATTTTTTTCTTTTGCTTGACCTTTTAATTTGAAATAAACAGTATCCGTGTCGGTAAAATTAACAACTTCATCTGTTAAATTAATATTAGACCATGCGGTAATTGAGTTTTCAAAATCAATTATTTTTTTCTCAAACTCTTTAACTCCATTAAATAATTTAAAATCAACAACTTGGTCAAAAATAGTTCTTTCTAAAATTTTGTCTAAACTTTTAGCAATTGCAATAACTTCCCTAAGTGTTTTAACTGGAAAATCTTTTGGTAATAATCCTTTGGCCTTATATTCATCGTAAACAGTTTTAAGTATTGAATACCCTTTTGATGATTTTTTAACTCTTTTCTCGTTTATACCAGTTTTATTATTAAATTTTATTTCACTATCACTTTCAATGTAATACATATACGGGGCGTTTAACATACCCGATAGTGGAATATCATTTAAATATGCATATGTTGAACCGACAAACGTACATGTTATATCAAAATTTCCATTTGATTCGTTATATCTAGATGTAAAATTTGTCATATGTAAACGATATCTTATCGCCTTACCATAATAACCCTTAACCGTTAAATAATATATCGGCCACGGTAAATGAAAGAATGCTTTATATGGTGAATCTTTAGGTGATTCAAATAATGTTTTACCTCTAACATCAACAAAATTTATTGTGATTTGAGGGATAAAATTAGCACCTTTAATTGCAATGTTAATACTATCAATACCAAAAGATTGTCCTGAAGAATCTGATTGTTCAAATTCACCAGTAAACTCTCCTGTTTTATTGTTTTTTACTTCTTCTGAATTTAAAAATGAATCTGTCCATGATGTATCAAAATCCTGACCATTTTGATTTCTAAGGAAATTCAAAGTTCCTTTAGCAATTGAAGACAACGAACCAACTATGTTTTGTCCTCCTGACGCTGTTAATATTGATCTTGGTACTAAGTCCGCCTCTAAATTAACGTACATCACAAAATTTTCAGGAATTACACCTCTAGTTTCAACGGTATTTCCGTTGACAATACTATTAGGGTCAATATATATTAGGTTATTTTCATCAACCTTAACTAATATATTTTCACTACCATTTAAATTATTGTTCGCCATAATATAAGTTATACAATTCTACGCCGTTTTTATAATCTTGTAAAGAGGTTACCAAAGGAAACGGTACCCTTATATAAGAATTATCTGGTATTTCAAATTCAACACTACCCACGGATGGGTTTGCTGATAATATTAACCAACCAAACATTGGTGAGTTGTAATATTCTTGTGATAAAATATCTAATCTATGTTTTCCTTTTTTATATTGGAAAAATTTATCAGTTGATTTAATTGGTATTTCTATTCCAGGAACAATTCTAAATTTTCCGTCGGTAATATAATCTTGGTATCTATTGTAATAATTTCTACTCATTATTTATAAAAATTTAAAGTGGTTCCAAGGTTATTTTTTGATGAGAATATTTTAAATATGTCGTCTGATTTTGTTAAATCTGGAACCTCACTAGATGGTGAAGTTTCATATTCTATTGGTGATCCATTACTTCTAATAGGTGCAACATCAATTGTTAATGTTGTTTTATTATTTGTGTTAACAAATAAATCAAATTTTTCATAAAAATTTTGTGTGGTATATTGTAACAATTCATCACCAATCCAACGATTAACAAGTGGGTCCACAATATCTGATTTATGTCCAATTAGGAATACTTGTAATATTGATTTTATATCTTCACTTGAAATTGTTGCAGATTCAAGATATACTGTGTTAAAATCTATTGATGAACTAAATAATGAAGTTGTTTTTAAATCAAAATTTCTTAAATAATCAATAATAACATTATAGTTTGATGTGAATCCTGATTGATTAAATCCCGTTAATGGAGTTTTTACTAATGTTGTTTCAACAATTTTAGTGTCTCCCGAATATGTTGCAATGTAATTCAATTTATCAATTACATTAACAAATTCTTTTCTTGATTTTTCAACTTCTTTTATTGATTTTAATGTTGGAAATTCATCAATAATGTCAGATACTATTTTATTAATAATAGGTTTAATTATATCTTCCGCTTCTTTTGATTCATCCCCACCTCCCATTTCAAACCCTAACATATCCATAAGTTCATTAGTTGGTAATGTTGTGACTGAATATGTTAATGTATTTTTAAATGCGTTGGAATAAAATGATAAATTATTATTTCCACTATATTCCCCTAACATAAGTAATGGTGAAGGATTTCCTGATATTGTTACTCCTGATATTGTTCTATAATCTGGTGAGAAAAACAAACCAGTTACTTTAGGTCCGTATTTATTATAGATTGATTCGTAGGCCGATTTATACATACTAGTGTAATTATCCGCCCTTTTATATAAATCATCCACAATCGTCGTATACACTAATTTAGTACCACTACCAACACCAATATATGTGCCTTGTACTATTTTATTCGGGTCCGTCGGAACTGATGAGGTTTTTGCAATATCAATATTATTTAATGTTTGTAAAAATTCTTTTGTGAACTTTTCTCTATTCTCATATCCAATTCTACCATCAGTTGGTATTGACCTCTCATCATACATTTCTGTATTTGCAAAGAAATTAGATGATAACGCATTTTGTAATTTTTCAACAGGTCTATCTAATCCTTGTCCTCCAATAAAATTAACTTGTAACTGAACATTAGCAATCATTGGTTGTACACCAATACCTTCAGGATTAAAATCCCAAACACCTTCTTCATATGTTATATTAATATCTTTAATAATAATTTTTGAATGATAAAAATCACCAATTCTTAATACACAAATTGGTGGTGGTCCAAAGGTTGTGTTTCTTGCACCAATATCATTATTATCTGAAAGTCCTTTAATTGGTATGGTATCACCAGGTCTTAAACATTGTAATAAAAATGTTAATCTACTATTCAAACCTTCTGGTGTTGTTGAGTGAAAAGATGGGTGAAAATATTTTAATTTTTCTGTTAAAGATTTAAATGCTACCGGTGAGTCCTCCTCTAATTTCTTAAAATAAAAACACTCCGATAATGTTTTCATTATAATTCTTTTCATAACATCTATCGATGGTTTCTTTTTTGTAATGTCTACCGTATCCCTTGAAACTACTAATTTTAGAGGTGGGATATTAATCTTTTGTACTGTTTTCTCACCCGCACTTTTTGTATATTTAATTTTTACTTTACCCTCTCTACAATAAAATGCCGTTGGTGAATATACTTTTAGTAATGTATTTGTAAATGGTTTAGAGCAATCTACATTTTTTTCCCCTCCAGCATTATCTAACACATAACTTTCACCAAATGTACTAACATTAAATTTTATTTGTCCATCCACATCATAACCAAAATCCTTAAAACTTTTTGTAATTGGTAAAGTGTTAAATCGTAAACCATCCTTTACAAATGGGTCAAGTTTAAGTTGGTCGAACCAAACTAAACTTGGTGGGTTATTATTTTTAGTTATATAACCAATAATGTATTTTAATAATGAATGTATTCTTCTTATACCTAAATAGAAATTTTTATTTTCATCTCCCGCTTCAGATGTTGTAGTTAAAATTTGAATTTCAACATCCCCAACAATAGTTTTACCTGATAAAACCGTTTTTAAATCATCTAATTGTTTATTTAATTCAGTAAAATTTACACCTAACTCGGTGAACCCACTTGTTATTTTACCAGTTATTTCGGTGATAACACTTGGAGTTGATGTTGATTCGGTACTTCCTATTAGTAAAAGTTTATCTGATGAATTTAACGAACTATTCATTGCTGTCGTTAAATTAGTGACACATGTACCTGACGTTCCACTATAAGATGTGATTTGTGAACCGTAATCTCCATCTGAAATTGTTAATGAATTTCCTTGTTTACTTGGTATGTCATTTTCAAAATAAAATGAATTTTTTGTATTATACTCTACATTTGTAAATTTATTATTATCAGTATCTCCGTTGTCAGCCGGTAATGGTTCACTGGTAAATTTAATATTAGTTATTGCTTGTTTTTCAATTCCTGCATTAAGATATTGTTGAATTAAATCTCTATCGTTTTGGTCTAAAGTGGTGTATGTTTGTATTAAAGAATAGAAGTCAACATCTTGTACACCAGCGAAAAACGCATTTATATAGTTATCTGATTCTTCATCTGACATTCCTTTGAAATGTTCTCTAACCAATAAATTCATAATACTTGGGTGGTCAACAACTACTTTAAATGAAACTTGTCCGGTTCTTTCGGTATTTTGATATGTGTAAATCGGTTCGGGTCTTCCAATAAAAGAATTCTTTTCCCAACTTGCACTATTTTGTTCTGACATTTTTAAATCATATGGTGGAAACCACATGACTCTTCCTCCGTTATTACCTCTTTCACATGCTGGTAAATCGCTAACTTGAAATCCTTTTAAATTAGATGTTTTCCATGCTAAATTCTCAATTGATAACATATATTTTTTAGCATAGAAATCACCATTACCTATATTTTTTTCAACAATATTTGTTGACGTATCAAATGATTTTTTACCATTAGACATCGGTGCCATATTCAAATTCCATGTGTCGTCTAATACACTTGAATTGAATCGTCTTATATTACCTCTTCTATATTTTCTTCCTGTTTGTTTGTATTTTTTTGTGTTAATATCTTTTTGATTTGTTGCCAATGGCATCGTATCAAAATTCGTCATATACGGTCTATCTTTCGTAAAAACTCTTGCATATTCAACTCCACTTTCTTCTCCTGTAAATTTATCAGTATACTTAACTGCAGAACCTCTTGATATTCTAGTGTCACCATCTTGAAAAACTTTACTTGTTTGATCAATAACATTTGCAACGTGTGAACGACGAGATCCTCCGTCTGATGGCATTGAATTTAATAATTCTTGTGTTTTACCTAAAATTGAATCGGGTCTAAACTCATATTTTACAGATAAATCATCATTAACGTTTTGAAAATTTATATCTGTGGTGGCTCCTTTATTACTTATCCAAGTTAACTTACCTCCGATTGAACCTCCTTCTGTAATATTTTTATTTGTGTGAAATAATTTTGCCGAAACCTCATCAAACATTAACGTTAAATAATAGTTACTCCTTACGGGTCTATCATTAAAATCGTTCATTGCATATTTCACATCCTCACCTCTATCGTCACCAATATAGGCGATACCTGATGGTGCCTCAACACCTAAAATATTTTTTATACCTTGTGCAACTCTATCAACAAAATTAAAAATTTTAGATGTGTTTTGTGATCTTGCAGTTGTGGTATAATTTGGTGCATATGTGGAATAAGATAATAAGTCAAATAACCTGTTTTTTTGACCTCCTCCCATGTGTTCAATCAAAAGGTCAGATGGTTTCCTTGACAACAATGGTCGTCTTTGTATCCCTATTAGTGAACCTAATACACCTGTTACGTCTTGAAATAACGCACCTAATTGTGATGACGCTTGTGGTCTATAGTTTATCGGGTTTCTTGGGTTACTTAAATAATCCCCCGGTATTTGACTAAAGGGTAATTGTACTCCCGATACTGTTCTTAAAAAATCAACCGCTTGACCTGGTATACTTAATGTGTTATCAACAGTAATTGTGTAATTTGATTCTATCAACGGTTCCCTACCCGTTATTATATTAACCGCGGTAGTAGTATTACCATTAAGAGCATCCAATATTCTCACACGACCATATGTATTTTTTTCTACATTTTGAGCTATTCTACTATAAACGGGACCTTGTGGGTCATTTTTAATTAAACTAGTTGAAAACTTAACTAATTCAGATTCAGTTTCATAATTTGAATTACTAATAATACCGAATAAACTTAAATCTGTTTGAACAAAACTTGGATATAACTTTAAATTAACTGAACGAGGTAATGTATTAATAACTTCACCAATAAAATATTCGTCAGGTTTATATATGTTTGAGTTTTTTGGTATTCTTAAATCACTACCTCTGTTGGTATCTACCTGACCTTGTAATAAATTAGGAATGTCACTTAGATTTTGTTCAATATATGAACTGTTTGTAAACGTTTGGGGTCCATTAGGTTGTTGTAAGGTCTTACCTAATATATGGTTTCTAAACTGTTTTGTTGTGTTAAAATCTAAATAACTCGGCATTTTTTATTTTATTATAAATAGGTTTAATACTATTTTTTATTGTTAGCGGCTAATTTTGGTGTGGTATAATCACTTTTATGTCCCCATTCAGTTATTGCTGTTGGGTTTTTCATAACTTCTTTATTAATACCGTCCATAATTGATGAAGTAATTAAATTATGATTTACTGTTAATGTTGAATTTTGCGGTGTGTTATTATCGCTAACTCCATTTTTCACTTTTTCAAATTCTTTATTAAGTGATTCTGTTATTTTTTTAACCGTTGCATTTTGTGCTCCATATATTTCAGTTAAAACATTTAATTTTGTTATTTGTTCCTGAACTTGTGGTAAGTTTTTAAAATCTTCGACGGCTGCCGCTATTCTTTCTTTATTATTATCATTAAATGGTCCCCTTTTTTCTTTTAAAAAAGTATCAGTATAATTTGATACATTTCTCATCGCATCAGCACCAAGTTCATTTAAATTTAAACCTTTTTTTCCTGCCCCCATACTTACAGCCTCTATTTTTTGTAATGCCCACATTGATGCCAAATCTCTTTCTATGTTTTTAACTGATGTGACTTGGTCTCTAGCTATGTCTGCTGGACTCATGGCTTCAAATGCTTTTCTATTATCTTGTAATACTTCAATTTGTTTTTGTGTCAAATCAGATAGCGCTATTTTACTTTTACCTTCAAAATCTTGTGATAATGTTTTAGGTATTTCAATTACCATTTTACCATTATCCATTTTAGATAAATTGGTAATAAATTCTTTATCTTCTTCTTTGATACTAAAACCTTTAGCCATTAAATCATTTGATGCTGCTAATCTTTCTTGTGACGCAACGGCACCTCTAGTTAAACTTTCATATGAAATACCTAATTCATCCGCCATCGCCTTCGCTCTTCTAATATTAATACCTGTAATTTCAAATCTACCTTGTTTGTCATTATATGTTGCCAATGAACCTGAAGCCTTTATAATTGCATCTTGTAATCCCTCAACATTGTTAGTGGCCATGTACATCAACTTAAGAGGGTCATTAAAATCGCCAATTGCACCACCTAAAACTTGTAAATTAGCGGTTAATGCTATTGCCTTTTCAGGGTCCATTACTTTATCTGCAATGATGAAGGCATCACCTATATCCATTCTAAATTCTTTTGCCCTTCTTGACATAGTTGCTAAACCTTCAATACCCTCTTTAAATCCGTATTTATTTAACTTTTCAATATTTTCTCTAATATCCGTAATTGTTTTTTTAGCTACAAGTCCTAACGATAATGAATTCTTACCAGCCTGATTAATTGAATCAATAGCATTACCAGCTCCAATTCCAACCTTTTCAAATTCGGTAAACGCCTTACCCATATCACCTAAACTACCCACAAATGCCCTTGCCGAATCAAAACTTTTTGTTAATGTTTCTGAAGAAATTAAATTAAATCTACCTGATGACTCCATCATCTCGGTTACTAATCCGGTTACTTGTTGAATACCATACCCCATCCTAATAGCGGCGGGATACGAATCTATCATTTCTTTTCTTAAACCTTGAGATAATTCACCACTAATACCAATTTTTTCGTTTACTTCAGTTCTAACTTGATTTTCTAATTGTAGTTGTTGAAATATTTCATTACCAGCAACTTTTAAATCTTTAAATAAATTTGCACCGTTCTTACTTAATGCACTTAATATGTCACCTGGAGTGGTAACCTCATCACCATATGTGTTAGATTGTGTAACATTAAACGCTGCAGTAAAACTAGTTGCTTTTTGTGCGTACGCAGTTTGAGATGAACCACTTGAAGTATTTTTACTATTTCCTGTAGATGTTGCGGAAACTCCTGCTAACGCAGTTAATACTTGTGGTTGAGATGCCCCTTCTTTATCTAAATATTTTGATAACCCTTTAGGGTCATTTTTATATTTATTTACCGCATCCTTTACTTGTTGATCTGTTAGTGCCATATACTAATAAATAGATTAATTAGGATTTTCTAACTCTAATAAGAAGTTAATATAATATCTTCTAACATATATGGGCATAGATAGGATATCGCCATATGTAAACCCCTTTTTAATGAGGTATAAAATCTCGTCTAATTGATTTTTTTTATATTCCGTAGAAAGGTCGAAAAAACTCAACCCCAAATCCAATGTCAATTTGGACTATATCTCCTGATGGGGTGGTTACTGTTTGGGTTAAATCTAACCCTGGTTTATTTTCCTTAATAAATTTTCTAAATTCTTGTGAATCTTTAATCGGCATATTCTCAACAAAGTTCCTAATGTTCATTTGGTCTTTGTTACCTGCAACCGTTTTAATCATAAATTCAAGTTGTTTTGTGACAATTGGGGCTACCCCATTTCCATTCCAACTTTCCTTTATGTCTTCAATTTCTTTTTCTTGTTTTTGAGTTAAAAACTTGAAGGTGATGTCTATTTTACTCTTTTCCATGTAATATTGATATTCACCGTTACTATCTTCTTTTAAGTTAAAATCTTTCATCTTTAATTCAGATAAATCAATTTCAACCGTAAATTGTTCTTGTGTCTTTGAGTCAGTTGTGGTTAAATTATAAATTGAACCGAAACCAGTATTTCTTAAAAATATAAGAATGGCTTGTCTATCTTCATCCACAATATCGTCCACTTGTAAATCTTTATCCAAAACCTTTCTTCTTAAAAGTTCATTGATAACACCATTATTTGCAATTAAGTTTGGTGCAGAAAGAATATTCTCATCTGCAGCAGTTAAATAAGCAACTCTTACTGATTTCTTTTTGCTTGGGTAATGTATACCTCTACTTGGTAGTTCTACTACGTCGTACGCAATTGTTGGGTCTATTTTATATTCGTCCATAATATAAGTTTATACTATAACTATGATAAAGTAAAGTTTTTAAATAAAAAAACCGATATCCATTTCTGGTATATCGGTTTCTTATATGAAAAACAATTATATTAATAAACTTGGATACAACGGTCCATTCTTAATGAAGCATCAATTGTTGCCAAATCATCTCTTGAGTAATCTAAATCACCAAAGTTTAAACTTGTTAAGAAACAACCTTGTAAAATCCATTTTTCAACTACAACTCCCGTTGGGTCTAACATCTCCAATTCAATGTCTTTCTTATAACCTGCAGCATATCCCATACGACCTGTAACTGACTCCGCATGTAAACGGAACCATTCCATAAGCGCTTGAGAAGCAGAAGGACCAATTGGGTCTTTAAATTGAACTTTAATCTCTTCCCACTCAAATTGACCAGCAACATAAGTTTTTGTGTTCAAGAAAGGAATCTCAACTGATTTAATTTTAGCAGATGGTCTCGCTGTGGAGAATACATACCACTCATTTATTCCTAAAGATGATGGAAATCTTAGGATAAATCTATTTTTTCTTTTCGGTTCGTAAGGAACCGGCATTTTCATTAATAAATCTGCCATATTGTATTTGTTAAAGTTTTTAAGTTATTTACTTTCTTATAAATATATCTATATTGGAAAATAATTTTATTTTAAGTTTTTTATTGGAAATACTTGTTTATGTCAATTATTTTTCGTAGTTTTTTACAGGCTCCAGTATCTAGTTCCAGTTTAACACTCTCCTTCAATAATTTAATATTTCAATAATAAATACTAGTATATCTAGTTCCAGTATTCTGGGTATAATATAATGGTATAATTGTTATATTATATGGTTCCACGTGGAGCATAAAAAAAGAGTACCATTTCTGATACTCTTCTTATTTTTATATATCTCCTTTTAGATTAGATATTGTCGAATGAAGCTCCTGTTGGAGTGATTACGAATTCTAAATCAATGAACTCTAAAGAACGAGTTGGTTTGATGTAAATCTTACCTCTTAAAGTGTTAGCATCGATGTCCTCTGCGTCATTAGATACACTTACACGGAAGTCATATAAACCTCTTTCTTTCTTAATTGATTCCAAGATAGGGTTTACCAATCTTAAGAACTCTTGTCTTACTTGGTCGTCATTTTGTTCAAATAATAACCTTACAGCGACTGCAGATATCAATTTCCTTGCTCTTAATAACAATCTTCTTACGTTGATTCTATCTAAAGCTGACTCTCTAACTTGTAACGTTTTGTTACCCCATATAATGGTACCTGTATCAGAGAACGTTGCAATTGGGTTGATTCTTGCCTTATATAACTCATCTCTTTCGTCAAGAGTAAGTTTCTTTTGTGCTTTGATTGCGTTTACCAAACCTCTACTGTAACCCGCAACTGCGAACCAAGGATAAGATACATTGTCAGTTAAGGCAATATTCTTAACAACCTCACCTGTTGGTGGGATATATAATTGAGTTGCGTTATCTGTGTCTCTTAC
>Ga0214921_10006283_pt1 | contig 16357 bp, 16 predicted proteins | sample LL1505_MetaG_FD_177992 | JGI IMG/M metagenome (GOLD analysis project Ga0214921, IMG submission 177992) | Freshwater microbial communities from Lake Lanier, Atlanta, Georgia, United States - LL-1505 | ecosystem: Environmental > Aquatic > Freshwater > Lake | place: USA: Georgia | collected...
CGCGCTTTGACGACATACGACACACTGACACCGAACCGGCAGGCCACTGCTCGGGCGCTACCCTCCGCGGTAAGCACCCGGTCACGCAGATCCTGAGAGTAAGTCTGTCCACGCCGCCAACTCATAGAGATCTCCGGAGGTTGCCGGACACCTATGAATCACAGATCAGGGCCGTGCCGGAAGCTCTATTCGCGATTCTACCCTTGCCGGCACCGCTCTATCCGCCAGCGTCACCGGCAGATCGGGATGCAGCATGCGCCAGCGGGCGATTGCCAGATCGATATATGCTGGTGCCAACTCGATCGCGCGCACGCGGCGGCCGGTGCGCTGGGCGACGAGAATGGTGGTGCCAGAGCCGCCGAAGGGTTCGGACACCAACTCGCCCTCATCGGTGTAAGCCCGCATCAGGAACCCCGGCAGCACCACCGGAAACACCGCGGGGTGCTCCGTCTCGATGCCACGGCCTTTAAGGCATGTAAGGCGCAGGACGTTGTCGGGGATCCGGAAGTCCTGCACCGGCAGGCCAGCATGCTGGTATTCGGAGATGGTGCCGTCAGCCGCGCGCGGCCCGCTGCCCTTATGGCGGCGCTCTGAAGCTTGGCGGTGGCTCAGTCCACCGCCAGATCACTCGCCAGATGGAACAGGCAATCGCCCCGCTTGGTGCGGGCGGGAATGCGCTGACACATCACCATGCCAGCCGCCTTGAAGGCGATTTCGACCGGCTTCTGCCAGGGCGTCTCAGGGGTGTGGATGCGCGCGGCCGGCTGGCCCGCCACCACCATATCGCCCAAAGCCACCAGGGGCTCGAACACCCCGCCCTCGGGCGCATAGACGTAGTAATCCTGACCACGGACATCGAGGAAGCGGGTCGGCTCCGGCGGTTCCTGCCAATGCGCTTGGCCGATAATGCCCAGATGCACCAGCAGATTGCGCAGGCCGCGCTCGGCAATCTCCAGCCCCGCCGGATTGACCGTGCCACAGCCCCCCAACTCGGTGCCGAGCGAGATGCTGCCGCGCCTATCCGCGCCACTGCCCAAGGTCTGATCGCCACCCTGGCCCTGGGCGCCGCCCTGAATGTAGCAAAAGGGCGCACCAAAGGCCCTGAGCGCCGCCAATTGCTTGGCATAAAGCGCCGGATCAGCCGATTGCTTGGCCAATGCACAGGGCACGTAATTCAGCGAAGACCCGCCGGAATGCAGGTCAATCACCAGATCAGCCAGCGGGATCAATTGGCTGTCGATGAAATGCGCGATCTGCCGCGTCACCGTGCCATCCGGGTCACCCGGAAAGATCCGGTTCATATTGAGGTCATCAATCGGCGAAACCCGCCGCCCAGCCAGCGCCGCCGGATAATTCGCCATGGGCAGAATGATCACCCGGCCCTGGACCATGTCCGGGGTGAGCCATTGCGCCAGATTGGTCAGCGCCACCTGGCCCTCATACTCGTCGCCATGATTGCCCGAGGTGAAGAGCGCCGTCGGCCCCTCGCCATTCTTCACCACCACGATGGGAATGGGCAGGAAGCCATAGGCGCTGTCATGGGTGGAATGGAACAGCCGAATAAAACCCGTCTGCCGCCCATCGCGGGCCAGATCCACTTCCGGAACGAGGCGTGAGGGGCGGGCGGTGTCTGGCATGGCGGTTTAGCCTTTTGCAGGGTGGATCAGATGGCAGGCCACTTGGTGGCCCGGGGTGGCTGGCAGCAATTCCGGCGCCCGCTCACGACAGAGGGGCATCACATGCGGGCAGCGGGTGTGAAAGCGGCAGCCCGAAGGCGGGTTGATCGCGCTTGGAATATCACCCGCAATACGCACCCGGCGCCCGCGTGAGCGATTGGCCGGGTGAGAGGCCGGAACGGCGGCAATCAGCGCCTGGGTATAGGGGTGCAGCGGCGCGTCATAAATCGCCCGCTTCTCGGCCACCTCCACCACCCGGCCCAGATACATCACCGCCACCCGGTCCGAGATATGGCGCACCACCGAAAGGTCATGGGCGATGAAGAGATAGGTCAGCCCCATCTCGCGCTGCAGATCCTGCAACAGGTTCACGATCTGCGCCTGCACCGAGACATCAAGCGCCGAGACCGCCTCATCACAAACGATCAGCCGCGGCTTGAGGATCAGCGCGCGGGCAATGCCGATACGCTGGCGCTGCCCGCCGGAAAACTCATGCGGAAAGCGCTCCATGGCGCGGGTCGGCAGGCCCACGCGTTCGAGCATCGCCCGCACCTCGCGCCGCGTTGCTTCGCCTGCTTTGGCGCCGTGGATGATCAGCGGCTCGGCCACAATGTCTTCCACCGTCATGCGCGGGTTCAGCGCGCCATAAGGGTCCTGGAAGACGATCTGCATGCCGCGCCGCACCGGGCGCATGGCAGAGCGGGGCAGGGTGGTGATGTCCTGGCCATCAAAGCGCAGCCGCCCGGCGCTGGGCTCGATCAGCCGCAGCAGCAGCCGGCCCAGGGTGGATTTGCCGCAGCCGGATTCACCCACCAGCCCCAGCGTCTCGCCCGGCATGATGCTGAGCGAGACCCCATCCACCGCGCGCAGCCTTGCCCCGGGCCTCAGCCCCAAAAACCCACCACCGCCCACCTCGAAATATTTCTCGAGGCTCAGCGCCTCGACCAAAGGCTGGGTCATAAGGCGAGTTCCCGGGCGCGAAAGCAGGCGGCGGTGTGCTCGGGCTGCAGGCTTTCCAGCAGCGGCACGGCCGCGGTGCAGGCGGGCTGGGCCATGGCGCAGCGCGGGGCAAAGCGGCAGCCGGGCGGGCGGCGCGAAGGCTCGGGCAGGGTGCCCGGAATGGCCACCAGCCGGGGGCGGTCCTCAGTCAGCGACGGCACGCATTCCAGCAGCCCGCGCGTATAGGGATGCAGCGGCTGGTCGAAGATGCGCGCCACCGGCGCCTGCTCGATGACCCGGCCGGCATACATCACCAGCACCCGGTCCGCGGTCTCGGCGATCACGCCCATATTGTGGGTGATAATGATGATGCCCATGCCGAATTCGTCGCGCAGATCCATCAGCAGATCGAGGATTTGCGCCTGGATGGTGACGTCGAGCGCCGTGGTCGGCTCATCGGCAATCAGCAGCCGTGGCTGGCAGGCCAGGGCCATGGCAATCATCACCCGCTGCCGCTGGCCGCCGGACATTTGGTGCGGGTAGTCATCCAAGCGCCGCGCGGCGGCCGGAATGCCCACCTTGTCCAGCATGGCGATGGCACGCGCGCGCAGGGCGGCGGGGGCCAGCCGCTCATGCGCGCGGATCGTCTCCATGATCTGCTCGCCGATCGAGAAAACCGGGTTCAGCGAAGTCATCGGCTCCTGAAAGATCATGCCGATGCCGGGGCCGCGAATGGGCTGCATCTGGCGCTCGGAAAGCCCGGTCAGCACCTGGCCATCAAAGCGCACCAGCCCCGCCGCAATCCGCGCCGGCGGTGAGGGCAGCAGCCCCATGATGCTGAGCGCAGTGACCGATTTGCCGCTGCCCGATTCACCCACAATGCCCAGAATCTCGCCCGGCTTGAGGGAGAAGGACACATCCTCAATGGCATTCACCTCACCGCGCTCGGTCATGAAGGCGGTGGTGAGGTTTTCAACGTCGAGAAGGCTCACTGCTGTATCCGCAGCCGGGGGTCGAGCACATCGCGCAAGCCATCGCCCAGCAGATTCAGGCCCATGACGGTGATCATCAGCGCCACACCAGGAATGGTGATGATCCAGGGTGCCTCACGCATGAAATCCCGTCCCTCGGACATGATATTCCCCCAGGTGGGTGTGGGCGGCACCGCGCCCACGCCGAGGAAGGAGAGTGTGGCCTCCGACAGCACGGCATAGGCGAAGAGAAAGGAGAGCTGCACGATCATCGGCGCCACCGCATTGGGCAGGATATGGTGGCGCAAAATCCGCCAATGCCCGGCACCCGCCGCCACCGCCGCCTGCACATATTCCATCTCCCGCAGCACGATGACCGAGGAGCGCACAATGCGCGCAGTGCGCGGAATATAGACGATGCTCAGCGCCAGAATCACGTTGATGGTCGAAGGCCCCAGCACCGAGGTGACGGCAATGGCGAGCAGGATGGCAGGGAAGGCCATCAGCGCGTCATTCACCCGCATCAGCGCATTGTCGAGCCGGCGGAAATACCCCGCCGCCGCGCCGATCAGCGTGCCGAAGACCGCATTGAGCACCACCACCGAGGCGCCAATGAGCATGGAAAGCTGCGCCCCCCACACCACGCGCGACCATAGGCTGCGGCCAAAACTATCCGTGCCGAACACCCATACTCCGCCCGGCCCCAGGAACTTGTTGCGCATCGATAGCCGGTTCGGGTCCACATCGGTGATGAAGGGCGCCGCCACCGCCACAATGGCCACGATGCCAAACAGGACAAACCCGCTGACAAAAAGCCGGTGCCGGAACAGCCGCCGCAAAGTGGCCCGCGCAGGGTGGATGCGGCGTTCAGGAATATCCTCAGCGTCAGCCATAGCGCACCCGCGGGTCGAGCACGGCGTAGAGCACATCCACCAGAATATTCACCGCCACCAGAAAAGCCGTCACCAATAGCAGCCCGCCTTGTACCATCGGGTAGTCCCGGTTCAGCACCGCCTGGGTCAAAAGCAGCCCCATGCCGGGCAGGGAGAACAGCGCCTCCGTCACCACCGCCCCCGAGAGCAGCAGGGAGACGATAATGCCCACCACAGTCACGATAGGGATCAGCGCATTGGCCAAAGCGTGTTTGAGAATCACCACCCGCCCCGGCAGCCCCTTGGCCCGCGCGGTGCGGATATAATCCTGCCGCAGCACCTCCAGCATGGAGGAGCGGGTGATGCGCGCGAGCAACCCCGCCTGCAGCAGCGCCAGCGAGAAGGCCGGCATTGTGGTGCTCTGCACCCAGCCCCAAGGGTCCTGGCTGAAGGGGATATAGCCGCCGCTCGGCAGCCAGCCGAGTTTCACCGCAAAGAGGATGATCATCAGCAAACCAAGAAAGAAATTGGGCACCGAAATGCCGATCATGGCGAACATCATCGCCGCCTGATCCAGCCAACTATTCTGCCGGAGTGCGGCGATGATGCCGCATCCAATACCGATCATCAGCGTCATCAGCAGCGCATACATCGAAAGCCCAATGGTCACCGGCAGCCGCTCCATGGTCGCCGGCAGCACGCCCTTGCCGAGCAGCAGTGAGCGACCAAAATCGCCCTGCAAAATGCCCTTATAGTATTGCGCGAGCTGGAAGATCAGCGGTTCATCCAGCCCCAGATCATGGCGCAGCTGCGCAATCTGCGCCGGTGAGGCAGACAGCCCGGCAATCGCCGCCGCCGGATCACCCGGGATCAGCCGCATCAGCCCGAAGCTGATCAGGCTGACGATCAGCAGAACCGGTATGGCGCCGAACAGGCTACGGATGGCAAGCCTGATCAACTCAGCGCTGCACCCAAACATTGGAGAAGCGCGGAATTCGGAACGGCACAAAGCCCTGCACATTGGCCCGCACAGCCTGCACCTTGGTCAATGCGCCGAAGGGATAGGCATAGGCGCGCTCCAGAACCAGGGCCTGCATGCGGGCGAAGGCGGCGTTGCGGCCGGCCTGGTCGGGCAGATTGTTCATATCGTTCCAGGCGGCCATCACCTCCGGGTCATCGCGGTCATCGCGCGGGCGATAGGCAGCATTGGGCGAGACCAGGAATTGCATGGTGGCCAAGGCACCCAGCGCCGGCTGCGTGCCCCAGCCGCTGTGGAAGAAATGCCACTCACTGCTGTTGAGCTGCTGTGACATCTGAATCGAGGTCGGCCAATCCACCACCCGCAGGCTGGCATTGATGCCCACCGCCTTGAGTTGCTGCTCCATCACCAGCGCCGCATTGTACATCGGCGGATAGTCACGGTTGGTCAGGATGATGATCGGCTCATTGCGATAGCCGGATTCGCGCAGCAAGGCCCGTGCGCGGGTGGGGTTGTTGATATTGTAGGTCTCCCGCCCCGCCTCCGAATAGGTCGCCTGGTTGGGGTATTGGAAGCCGATATTCAGCCGGAAATTGCCATCCGTCGCCGCATCCATAATGTCCTCGGCGCCGAGTGCCGCCTGCACCGCGCGGCGGAAGGCCAAATTATTGGTCGGCGCCACAGACACATTGGGCAGCGCAATCTGGATCCACCAATTCTGCAAGGGCAGCACGGTGATGGCGCGGTTGCGGCGCAGCCCTTCCAGCGAGCGGGTGGGCACATCCTCCACCGCCTGCAGCGCGCCGGTTTCCAGCCCGGCCACGCGGGCCGAGGCTTCGGTGACGATGCGGAAGGTCACGGTATCGATGCAGGCGACGCGATAGCCGCCAAAGCCGGTGCGCTGCTCGAAGGCGGTGTTGGGGCTATAGCCATCAAACCGGCCAAGCCGGGCATGGCTGCCGGGGGTGAATTCCAGCAGGCGGAAGGGGCCGGTGCCGATGCTGCGCAGCTGCTGGCGCTCATCATTCTCCAATTCCGAAGGCACGATCACGATCGGCACCGAGAAAGACGACAGCGCCTCGATGAAGGTGGGCTGCGCCCGCTTCATGCGGATGACGAAGGTCATCGGATCTGGGGTGTCCCAGCCCGCCACATTGTCCAGCGTGCTGCGCTGCAGGCCGATGCGATTGTAGCGGTTGAAGGATGCCGCGACATCGGCCGAGGTCAGTGCCTTGCCATTGTGAAAGGTCACGCCAGAACGCAGCCGGAAGGTGTAGGTCATCCCATCGGCCGCCGCATTCATGCTTTCGGCGAGTTCGAGAATGGGGTTGTTGTTCTCGTCCCTGGTCATCAGGGTCTCGAAGATATTCATCGCGATATTGCGGGTGGAAATAGTGCTGGAGGTCATCTGGTCCAGCGAATTCACATTCGCTTCCTGGCCGAACACGATATCGCCGCCGCGTACCGGGCAGGTGAAGCGCTCCGCATGCAGCGACCCTGCCATGGCCAGGGAGACGAGGCAGGTGGTGAGGCCCAAGCGTTTCATATCCGGATTCCCTTTGGAAACTGGCAAACTGTCCAACGCGTGACGCGGAGCGTCAACCGGCGGCGAATCGCCGCAATACATTTTCCATGATGCGGCTGACCGGCCCCTGGAAGCCGCCGCCCTGCCACAGGCTGCCGCACCAGGTGATGGAGCCTACGGCAAACACCTCGCCACCGCCGGCGGTGGTGAAATGCACGATCTCCGCCCGCTTCAGCGCATCGGCCTTCTCGCCGCTGATGGTGGTGACGTGGGAGAGCAATTCCTCCGGCACGGTGACAAAGGAGGCCGGCGGATCCTCCGAGCGCGCCAGAATCGCCGCATTGGCTGGCGTGCCCAGGGTGAAATCCGCCCGGTCCAGTTCGAAGCCAGCCGCACCACCGCCGGAGAGGCCGTAATCGCCGAAAGTCTCGCCCTCCACGCCCTCGAACACCCAAGAATACCCTGCTGCGGCAGGCAGCTTGCGATAATGCGTGCCCTCGAACATCCCCTGGCCGGAAAACCCAACCCCGGCCAGTTTCTGCGGCGGCCTGCCATTGCGGCGCCACAGCCCGCCATATTGGCCATCCAATTGCTGGTAGTATTCGCCCGGATTGGCGGCCCAGGCGCGGATGCCGCCCTCGGCGCGGCGCACCTCCAGCATCCCCGGCATGGTTGCGATGCGCCAGTAAAACCCATTGCCGCCAAGATACATCATCCGGCCCTGGCCCTGGGTGTATTCGGCCAGCGCATCGAGGGTTTCGGGGGTGTGGTATTCCGGGTGGCTGCCGGTCAGCACAACCTTGTAAGGGGCGAGCAGCGCCGCACCCTCCTCATGCAAATCCTCATCGGTCACGACATCAAAATCGATGCCCTTCGCCTCCATCCAGGCCAGCAGATGGGTGTCGGCCGGATAATGCCGCAGGCCCGAGCCCAGCGGGTCGTTGAAGGTGAGAAAACCCGGCCGCATGGTCAGAATGGGCCGCAGCCGCGAGGAGAGCGCGATGCCAGAATTATCAAGATGGCGGTTGTAGGTGGACGAGCCGTAGACCGGGAAATCGCTGGGATTATGCGGATAAGCCCCCCAAGCCGCCACCCGCGCCTTATAGGCGGCATCGTTGTTGCCCCGCGCATGATTGGCATAGGCCTGATAGGTGAAGGTGGAGGCGAGGAAGACCACCGGCGCACCAGCCACACCCCGCGGCGGCAGGATATAAAGCGGCAACCAATCCTCACCAGCCGCGCAGGTGAGATGCAGCGCATAGGCGCCACTGCGCAGCCCCTCGGGCACAATAAATTCGAAATCGGTCTCCCAACCGCAATCACCCAGGTCATCAGCGTGGAAATGAATGGCGCCGTAATCGGCCGGCGCATGCCGCCAGCACATTTCAGCGCCGCTCCAGGCCGCGCCGGCCATTGCACGGGTGGGCGCATTGACCAGCACGCCATGGCAGGCCTGGGGGCCGATATCGGCAATATCCTGGGTGCTGATGTCGCGCGAAAAATCCCAGGCGGCCAGAACAGCCGGGGGCGTGCCCGCCCATGCGGCGCAAAAACCTGCATGCAGCGCCGGCGCCTCTATTCGCCCGGTGAAATGGACACGGGGGCAGGCGACATCACGCGCGGCGATCAGCAATTGCCCGGCCCCATCGGGCAACACGAGGCCGGGATGGCTGGCCTGGGCCAGGCTGGCCTCCCCGCCCGCGACGCTTTGCTGGCCCAGCAGGATTTGGCCCGTCGCCGGGTCAGCGCTCAGCCACAGGCGCATCCATTGCCGCAGCGGCCAGGCATGGCTGGTGGCCAGAAGCAATGCTGTCTCGCCCATCCGAATTTCAGCCCAAGCGCCATCAGGCCCCACACCCAAGGTAACGATAGAACCCGGCTGTTCCTCGCTCAGCACCGCAGCGGCATCGCCCGGCATCGCCTCCAGCATCACCAGCGCCGACCAGCAGCACGGCCCCGCCGGGCGACGCGGCGGATTGGCCACAATCGCATAGGAGCCCGGCCGGACAGGCTGGTGCCGCCCCGCAAAGCCATGCTCGAAAACGCCCGATAAATCTTCAAACCGCAGGCCCGGCCCCTCGGGGTTGGGGTCGCCCGAGATCACCCGCACCAGCCTCGCCCGCACCGGCCCGCCACCCGGCACGCTGACTTTGGCGGCGAAACCCTCCCCGGCCCGGTGAGAGAAGCGATCAAGATAGCCGGTGATCGGCAATTCGGCATGCGGCATGGTCTGGCTCCGGGCTGAGAATGTGATGCTCCGCGCCACCTCGCCCGCGGTCAAGCGGTGGTCAGCCCAGCCCTCGCCGTGCCAGTCTCAGCGATCGGCAGGGAGAGACGAGCATGGCCAATGTGGTGACCAGTCTGAGCAGCAGCCAGGCAGAAGAGCAGGAATGGGCGCAGCGCTGTGACATGGCGGCGGTGTTTCGCATCGGCGCGCGGCTGGGCTGGAATGAGCATATCGGCAACCACAACAGCCTGATGCTGCAGGGGCCCGAGCCGCTCTTTCTGATCAACCCGCGCGGCTTTCTGTTCCAGGAATTGCGGGCGAGCGATCTGATCGTTTGCAACCTTGCGGGGCAGGTGCTGCGCGGCAAGGGCGAATTGCGCAAGGTCGCCTTCCACATCCATGCCCGCATCCACATGGCCAACCCCAAGGCGGTCTGCGTGGTGCATGTTCATCCGCGCTACCTCACCGCATTGTCGATGATCGAGGGTGCGGAATTCTCCCTCTCGCACCACAACAGCCTGCTGCTGAACGACCGCACGGTCTATGATGGCGAAGGCAATGAGCCCGTGCATGATGATGCCGAGGGCGACCGCATAGCCCGCCTCATGGGCGATAAGACCATCATGCTGATGCGCGGCCATGGCGTCACTGTGGTCGGCCCCACGGTGCATGACGCCTTCGATGAGACCTATATGGCCGAGCGCACCTGCATGTATCAGATCACGGCCATGCAAATCGGCCAGCCCCTGCACAAGCTGCCCGAAGGCCTGCGCCGCAACCACACCGGCCCCTGGGGCGAGCGGCTGGATGCCCGCCTGCATCTCGACGCCTGGCGCCGCGTGCTGGACCGTGAGGAGCCGGACTATGCCCGCTAAGGGCCAGAACCTCAGCGCGGCCTGACCGGCAGGCCCATGGCGCGGAAGCGCGCTTCCACCACATCGAGGTCGTGCAAGCCGGGCGGATTGGCGCGGCTGGGTTGCTCATGCAGGCGCGCCGCCCGATGGGTCCGCCACAGCTGCAGCAGTCGGGCCAGTTCCGGCAGCGGCGCCTGATGATCATCCACCCGCAGGTCGATATCGGAAAAATCCTCGGTGGTGATCAGGCGCAGCGCCGCCGATCGGCGGCCCTCGCCAGGCTGCCAGGCGGCGTCCGCCACGGCGATGTTGGTGACGTGGTTTTCCGCATCAAGAATTGCGTATCGCATCAAACAATTCCCCAAATCCGCAACGCGCCGTCGCCGCCGGCCTTATGGGCAGCAGCCCAGCCACCTGCGAAGCTTAGATCGGCCATATCCTGCGGCATTGGTCCTATCGCAAGGAAGCCTTCGACGGGGTGCTCCCCGCCTTCATCGGGAATTTCATGCGCCCGGGAAATCTCGATGGCGGTTTCGCCTATTGCCGCGCCGCCCATGCCGGACGCATCGCCATGATGCAGGGCACGGCGCCGGCCTTGTCGCCCATCACCCTTCCCACCTGCTTCCGGTGGGCGGAGCATGACCCGCTCTTCTCCTTCGCCTGGACGGGCCGCCTGGCCGAGACTTTTCCCAAGCTCGACCTGGCAATGTTCCCCGATGTGGGCCATTTTCCGCATCTTGAACATTTCTATCGCGCCGCCAGCGGGGTCAGCGTTTTTTTGCACGGCTCGCCTGACCAGCGCCACCCCCTCTCAACCCCAGAACCGGAGTTCCGAATGGCTTACGAGGTAACCCGCGATTTCATTGGCTACGGCGCCAATCCGCCCGATCCACAATGGCCCGGCGGCGCCAAGATCGCGGTCAATTTTGTGATGAATTACGAGGAGGGCTCCGAGCCCTCCTACGAACTTGGCGATAGCATCACCGAGAACGGCCTGACCGAGGCATCCGGCCTCAACCAGGTGAAATCCGGCCGCGACCTCGCCGCCGAGGGGATGTTCGAATATGGCAGCCGGGTGGGTTTCTGGCGCCTGATGCGGCTATTCCAGGAACGCGGCCTGCCTATGACTGTCTTCGGCTGCGCCCTGGCACTAGAGCGCAACCCCGAAGCCGCCGCCGCCATCCGCGCTGCCGGCTTCGATGTCTGCTCGCATGGTTGGCGCTGGGTGAAGCATTTCGAACTCTCCGAGCAGGAAGAGCGCGAGCATATCCGCCTCGCCGTTGCCAGCCAGGAGAGGAGCGTCGGCCATCGGCCGGATGGCTGGTATTGCCGCTATGGACCCTCGGTGAACACCCGGCGGCTAGTGGTGGAGGAGGGCGGCTTTCTCTATGACAGCGACTATTACGGCGATGAATTGCCGATCTGGAAGACCGTGGATGGCAAGCCGCACCTCGTCGTGCCCTATTCGCTCACCAATAATGACGGCAAATATGCCGGCTGGATGGGCACCTCCGACCAGTGGTTCTCCTACATCCGCGACGCCTTTGACATGCTCTATGAGGAGGGTGTGAAGGGCCAGCCGAAGATGATGTCGATTGGGCTGCATATGCGCCTGATCGGCCATCCGGCGCGGGCGGTGGGGCTGCAAAGGGTGCTGGACCATATCGCCAACCGCAAGGATGTCTGGATCACCCGGCGGGTGGATATCGCCAGGCACTGGGTCGCCACTCACCCTTATAAACCGGGCTAGCGGCGCAAGCCGCCCATTATCCAGGCAGTAGCGTGTTCTTTGGGCGCTTTCAGGTATGGCGGGCCCAACTCGCCATGCTGGGGCAATGGCTGAACAGCCCGCTGATGTTAATTTGCGCGAGTGCCAGACCAGATGCAGCCGGTCCGAACCCTTGCCCCCGCCGGCCACCGGCTGGATATCGAGGCCGTGCGCGTGCGCTATGGCCAGACCCTGGCGGTGCGGGATGTGACGTTGAATGTGGCGCCCGGCCAAATCCTGGCGCTTCTCGGCCCCTCAGGCTGCGGCAAGACCACCTTGCTGCGGAGCATTGCCGGCTTCATTCGGCCCGATCAGGGGCGCATCACCGTCGATGGCCGCGCTATTGACCGCCTGCCGCCCGGTCAGCGTGGCGTGGGCATCGTCTTTCAATCCTATGCGTTGTTTCCGCATATGAGTGCGGCCGAGAATGTGGCCTATGGGCTGGAGGCGCGCGGCCGGCCGAAGCAGGAGATCGTGCAGCGGGTCGAGGCTGCGCTGGCCGCGGTGCGGATGTCCGGATTTGCCGCCCGCCGCCCGGCCAATCTCTCGGGCGGGCAGCAGCAGCGCGTGGCCCTCGCCCGCGCCCTGGTGATCGAACCTTCCATCCTCTTGCTCGATGAGCCCTTTGCCGCCCTCGACCGCTCATTGCGGCTGGATCTGCAATTGGAGATCAAGCGCATCCAGCGCCGCTTCGGCGTCACCTGCGTGCTGGTCACGCATGACCAGGATGAGGCGATGAGCATGGCCGACCACATGGCAGTGATGAATGCCGGCCAAGTCGAGCAGGTGGGACCACCCACTGAGCTTTACGATACCCCTGCCACCGCCTTCGTTGCGGGGTTCGTCGGCACCACCAATCGCCTGCCTGGCGTGGTGGAGGCGGTGATGGGCGAGGCGCATGACATCCGCCTCGACGTTGGTGGCGTGATGCGGGTGCAAAGCCCGCGCACCTTCAGCCGTGGCGCCAGAGTGCTGCTCTGTGCTCGGCCCGAGCAATTAACGCTGACCGGCGGCGAGGCCGGCTTCGCTGCTGAATTGCGGCTCTCCCTGCCGCTCGGCCCTTCGGTCATCCATGATGTGGTGGCCGGCGCGACCGAATTGAAACTGCAGCAGGCCCGGCACGGCCCGCCGCCGCCGCCTGGCCCTGTGCGCATTGGCCTGCTGGCCGGTGCCCGTCCCAGCCTTTTCCCGGAAGGAGATACGCCATGATCGAGTTCAACCGCCGCAGCCTCTTGGCCGGAATGGGGGCCGCTGCCCTGCCCCTGGCCGCCCAGGCGCAAACCGCAATGACCGCCGCCGTTTATCCCGGTGGCTGGGATGAAGCCTTGGCCAATGTGCTGGCCCCGGCGCTGCGCGCCCGGCACAATGTGTCGGTCGCATTCGATCCGCTCTTCGCGGTGGACCAGATCGCCAAGGCCCGCGCCGCCCGCGGCACGCCGTCCTTCGACGTCTTCGTGCTCGACCCGGGCCCGCGCGTCAGCGGCATTGATTTCTCGCTCTTCGAAAGCTTCGACCCCACCCGCCTGCCCAGCCGGGGCGTGCTGCCCGATGGCTATGCGGATGCGCAAGGTGCTGCCGTGGCCGCACAGGTGGTGGGCATTGCCTATAACCCCACCAAGGTGCCCAAGCCCACCGGTTGGCGTGACCTGTTCCAGCCGCAATTCGCCTCCAAACTGGGACTGACCGGCTTTGGTACCACCTTCGGCACCATTTCGTTGATCGAGATGGCCAAGGCGCTGGGCGGCAGCGAGGCCAATATGGATCCGCTCTTCACCGAGCTGCGCCGTATCAAGCCCTCAGTCGCTGCGGTGGCGCAGCCCGCCGCCATGCCTGGCCTGTTCCAGCAGGGACAGATCGATCTGATGTACACCAACACATATACGGTGACGCTGCTGCGCTCGCGCGGTGTGCCCATCGCCTTTGCGGTGCCTGAGACCGGGGCCGCCGCCTTCGTCACCACCATGCATATCGCCAAGGGCAGCCGGAACATCGCCGCCGCCTATCAGTATATCGACACCATGATCAGCACGCCGGTGCAAACCGCTCTGGCTGCGGCACCCTATTTCTTTGTTCCTGTGAACAGGGATGTGACTCCGGGCGAAGATGTGCCGATGCGCTCGATCAGCGAGATCAACCGCTTCGTTACCCATGATTGGAGCGTGATCAACCCGCTGCGAGCCGGTTGGATTTCTCGCTTTAACCGCGAGATGGCGGGCTAAAACCATGGAAGCGCGCGGTGTCTGGCGCTTGGCCTTGCCGCTGGGCATCGCGCAGCTTCTGTTCTTTGCCGCGCCGCTCTTGCTGCTGGCCGGCACCTCATTTTCCACTGATGAGAATCTGACCCAGACCAGCCTGCGTGCCTGGCGGGAGGTGGTGGGCGATACCTTCCACATCCAATCCGCCATCAACACCCTGCGGCTTGGGGCGCTAGCGGTCTGCGCCACGGCGCTGCTGGCGGTGCCGCTGGCGCTGCTCCACCTCGCCGCCGGGCCCGTGCTGCGGCGGATCATTTTGATAGCCGCAGTGCTGCCACTCTTGACCTCGGTGGTGGTGCGCACCTTTTCGTGGATCGTCATTCTGGGGCGCGAGGGGCTGATCAACACCACGCTCATGGGCCTGGGCCTTACCAGCGCGCCCATTGCCCTTCTCCAAACCGAACACGGGCTCGTCCTGGCACTGACGCAAATCGAAATGCCGCTAATGCTCTTGCCGCTGATCGCCGCCCTGGCGCGGATTGACCCCGCGCTACTCGATGCCTCGGCCTCGCTGGGCGGTTCGCTGTTCCGCACCCTGCGCCGGGTGGTGCTGCCGCTGGCGCTGCCGGGGTTGCTGGCCGGTGCCACCCTGGTCTTCGCCTCCGCCACCACGGCCTTCATTTCCCAAGGTGTGATTGGCGGCGGGCGGCTGAACTACCTGCCGGCCTTGGTCTGGCAGAATGCGATGGTGGTGTTTGACTGGCCTTTGGCCGCCGCCATGGCGCTGACGCTGATGGCCTCGGTGCTGATGGTGGCGGGGCTTTTATCGCTGCTGGGGCGGGGGGCGCGGCATGCATAGATTTTCCGGCGGTGATAAGGCGCTGGCGCTGCTGATCATGGCATTGGCAGCCCTCGCGCTGCTGGTGCTGGTGGGGCCGGTGCTGGTGGTGCTGATTACCTCCTTCACCACCTCCCAGGCGCTGCGCTTCCCGCCGCCGGGGCTGACGCTGCGCTGGTATCAGGAATTGTTCGACCCAGTGCGCTCGGCACAGATCCATCGCGCGGCCGGCAATTCATTGCTGGTGGCGACGCTCACGGCCATCGCCGCCACGGCCCTCGCCACCGGCGCGGCGCTGGCCATCGCACGCTCACGCGCCGGATGGGCGCGCTTCGCCGAGGGCGCCTTCATGGCCCCGCTGGTGCTGCCAGGTATCGCCTTTGGCCTGGCGGCGCTGATGTTCTTCTCCTGGCTGCACCTGCCGCCCTCGCTGTGGCTGCTGGTGGCGGGGCACGCCATGATCGCCGGGCCCTTCGCGCTGCGCACCATTGGCGCCTCCGCCGCGGGGCTGGACCCTGCCTTGCTGGAAAGCAGCGCCGCCCTGGGCGCCTCGCCCTGGCGCACCTTCCGCCGGGTGGTGCTGCCACTCATCATGCCGGGCGTGGCCGCCGGCGCCTTCCTGGCCTTTGTCTCGTCGCTCGATAACGTGCCGGTCTCGCTCTTCCTCTCCTCGGCACAGACCGACATGCTGCCCATCCGGCTCTGGGGCATGATGGAGACGGCGCTGGACGTGCGGGTGGCCGCGGCCTCCGGCGTGCTGGTGGCGGTGGCCTTTACGCTGTTGCTGGTGATGGACCGCGCTGTCGGATTGGTGCGACGGATGAGTGCTTGAGGGGGGGGCCTTTGATCCCGGTAATTCTTACCCTACGGGCTGGCCCATGGCGGCCTCATATCGCGCCCGCCAGCGCGGCAGCACTGCCGGATTGATCACCCTGGGAGGCATTCGCCCGGCCGCCAGATTGGAAAATGCCAGCGCCGCGATGCGTGTGATATTGGCCCGGCTTTGCAGCGTCACACCCGCAGTGTGCTGGCTGGCAATCACCGCCTTATACCAAATCCCACTAATCAGAACCGATGCACCCAGTTGCGCAGGCCGATGGACATGATGCGCCACGGCATCTCGATCAGCCGGTTCCAGTAGAAGCAGCTGAGACCGACGATGTCGTCGTGGCCAGTGAACACCCGGTTGGATAGCCAGTTGTCGCGCATGAACTGCCAGACGTTTTCCATTACGTTCAGCTCCGGGCACTTCGCTGGTAGCGGAAGGACGGTGGGGTACCTCGAGGTCTGCTGACAGATGCCACCCGGCCTGATCCAGCAGCAGCACCGCGTGCCGACCTGGCTCGACCATCCGCGCCGCGGTCACGGCGTCATAGTCTCGGCCATTAGAGCGGTTTCACGCAGGGTGTCCGTATCCGCAGTGGCGGATGTAGTTTTTGCATTCGGTTGAGCTGTAGCGGTCGAGTGACGCGCCGATGGTTTTCCAAAGCGCCTCGCGGGTTCTCGGGGCGGC
>Ga0214921_10006284_pt1 | contig 16354 bp, 20 predicted proteins | sample LL1505_MetaG_FD_177992 | JGI IMG/M metagenome (GOLD analysis project Ga0214921, IMG submission 177992) | Freshwater microbial communities from Lake Lanier, Atlanta, Georgia, United States - LL-1505 | ecosystem: Environmental > Aquatic > Freshwater > Lake | place: USA: Georgia | collected...
AAAAAATGACAGAATGTCCAGTAGCAACAGTTTACAAATCAGTAAACTTAAACAACCACCTACAAGCCATTGAACTGGCTCACCTAGGTCCAGCAGATCCACGTCAGCCTAATACCCTGTTTTGGGGCGACAAAATGGATTTATGGGCAGTACCAGAAGGCGTAGCCAGATCACAACTATGCTTAAACTGTGAACACTACAAAACTGATCCAGAAAGCATGCAGTGTATTATATCCGGTGAAGGCGGCACACTAAAGCCCAGCGAATTGCCAGTTACTCCAGCCTGGGCAGATATTACAGGCATGCCAGTTGGTTATTGCACTCGTTGGGCAATAACTTGTTCAGCCCTACGTACCTGCGACAGCTGGGAGTCTTGTGAAGACGACTATGAGCTTGACGACCTAAACATGCTTGATCCAGATGGCTGGAAGCACTGGGCAAAAGCTGCAGAAACTTATAAACCTACTGCAGGCATGGCCACAGAAGCCAAACGCGCACTAGACTGGCATGCAGACGGACATCGTGGTGGCACCGCAGTAGGTCTTGCCAGAGCCAATCAACTGGTCCGTGGTGATAACCTAACTGAAAGCACAGTAATGCGTATGCATAGTTTTTTTAGCCGTCATGAAGTAGACAAAAAAGCAGAAGGTTTCAGGCCCGGTGAAAAAGGTTATCCAAGTCCAGGCCGCGTAGCATGGGGTCTTTGGGGCGGGGATGCCGGCCAAAGCTGGGCACGTGAAAAAGCTGCACACATACAAGCACAAAGAGATAAAGCATGATTACTCTAGAACAGCTGCAACACATAATTCCCAAAAATAAAAATCATGCGGAGTGGCTTGCGGCAATTAATGAACTACTACCCAAGTATGAAATTAACTCAAAAAGCCGCATCAGCTGTTTTTTAGCTCAATGTGTTCATGAGTCTGCAGGTTTTACAGCCCTAAAAGAAAATTTAAATTACAGTGCTGAAGGTTTACAAAAAACATTTGCAAAATATTTTACAGCTGCCCAAGCAGTCAGCTATGCCAAAAAACCAGAACTTATAGCCAACCGTGTATACGCCAATCGTATGGGTAATGGCGATGAAGCCTCTGGGGATGGTTTTCGTTATTGCGGTCGTGGTGTTATACAGCTTACTGGCAAAACAAACTATGAACGTTTTGCCAAAAGCATAAATAAAACACTAGAAGAAACTGTAGCTTATTTAACTACTGTTTCAGGTGCCCTAGAAAGTGCTTGCTGGTTTTGGAAAACCAACAATCTTAACAGTCTAGCTGACAGTGAAGATATGAAGTCTATTACTAAAAAAATTAATGGTGGATTTTTAGGTCTAGAAGACCGCATAAAGCACTTTAATGAAATTAAACAGGTGCTTTAATGTGGCTACTGCAACTTGTTCCCGACTGGATATTTTGGTCAATAGCCGTATTTAGTACTGTTGCTGTTACTACTGGAATTAGTCAGCCTTGGCGCAACTGGAATTTTTTGGCAGTAATTTTTTGTGTAGCTTATTTAACTTGGTTTTCTGGTCAGCGTTCTTGGCAAGAAAAATTACATATACTAGAACAACAGGCTGCCATAACCCAACAAAAATCTGCAACAGCTAATACTGAAATACAAACTAAAGTAGTAACTAAAATTAAAAAGGTAAAAGAAACTGAGTATGTTAATCGAGATATTATTCAACAAGTGGTTGTTAAAGAGCTTGATAGCAGCTGCATTTTGCCTCAGTCTGCAGTCGTGCTCCACGACAGTGCCAGTCAAAATGCCGTGGCCACAGGTGCCGCCGGAGTTGCTGGAACCACCAGTACAGTTAAAGCCAGTGAACTACTTGAAACAGTAGTAGAAAATTATGCTGCTTGTTATGATAGCATTACTAGGCTTGAAGCTTGGCAAACGTGGTACAAAACCCAAAAACAAATTTACGAACAACAGGACAAATAACCTATGGAAGACCAACAAAAGGAATCTTGGATGAATACAAAGTGGCGACCCATGATGGGTTGGAGCTATATGGTTACTTGTATAGCTGACTTTGTAGTATTTCCAGTACTTTGGAGCCTGCTACAGGCAATAGATCATGGATCTGTTACTACTCAGTGGCAGCCAATTACCCTACAAGGTGCAGGGCTTTATCATATTGCAATGGGTGCGGTTCTTGGTATTGCTGCATTTGGTCGTACAAAAGAAAAAATTGCTGGCTTAACTGCTGGTGAAGCCCCTTCAGATCAACCCACAAAGGAGTAAAAAATAGCCGGTCTTTTTTATACTAAATTGTTAAGGTGTATATGTCAAGTGGTAAAAAATCCAGAAAACCCCGAAATGGTGATGAGCCTGAAATACAGCAACGTAATGTAAATCCTCAAAGCTTTAAGGAAGTTCAACCTCTAAATTATATACAAAAACAGTACTTACAAGCAATACATGAAAATGATGTTATTTTTGGTATTGGTAGCGCAGGCACTGGTAAAACTTATATTTCAGCAAATTACGCGGCCAGTCAGTTATACTACAGAAAAGTCAGTAAAGTAATTTTAACTAGACCTAATATAGAAGTTGGTAGAGGTTTGGGCTTTTTACCTGGTGGCCTAGATGAAAAGTATGCGCCATTCTTATTGCCTTTTGAAAATATATTTACAAAGTGCTTGGGCAAAGGCTTTTATGAATATGCACTAAAGTCAAAAGACATTGAGCCAACCCCCTTAGGTTTTTTACGCGGAGCAACTTTTGAAGATTGTATTGTACTAGTAGATGAAGCCCAAAACTGTACAAAAGAAGAAATGAAGATGATCTTGTCTAGAATTGGCAAAAACTGTAAAATGATACTGAGTGGAGACATTGAACAGTCTGATATACCAAACTCAGGATTACCAGATGCAGTATCAAGGCTAGAAGGCATAAAAGGTATTGAAGTTGTTAGATTTTTAGATGATGATATTGTCAGATCTAAAATGTGTAAACAAATTATTCAAGCATATAAAAATTAACACAAAATAAAACCCTGCAAAAGTAAATTTTGCAGGGTTTTTTTACATCTTAAATTTATATATACATTTTATATATAAAAAATTAGTTGTGGATAACTTGCACCATAACAATGAATTTGATTGTATTTTTGTTGCAAATTAGGTATAATATCTATATCTAAAAATTTTTTAGATACCTTTAATAGGAGCGGCCATGTGGGATATGCAAGATGCCGTTAACAATATTACTAATACTGTTATTATACCGGAAGATGGTGTGATATCTATTACCAGTCCCCCTACTGCCAGAGTTACTGCATATGTAAATACTAATATGTTGGAAACTGAGCAAATACCAGTAAGGCAAGGCGATAATGTATATTTTCGATTAACTAATTATCGACCAGATTCAACACCAATAACTTTTCAGTACGGCAATAGCAGTTCTGTAATAGTGTTACCAGGCGTAGAAAAAAATACTAGTTTAAGCGGTCTAGGTTCTATAAAACTAGGCGAGCAAGTAAAACAACAAACAGGTGCCTCAACAAAATATATGGGGCAATATACAACTTTAGGAGAGAAAAAAATGGCAGAAGTATTAAATCCAAGTGGAATGATGATGAGTGGCGGTGATGGTGGTTTAGGTTTTGGTAGTGGTGGTGGACTAATTGGTGGATTGATTTTAGGTAGTTTACTACGTAATGGTCAAGGTGGTCTTTTTGGCGGAGATGGCACTGGTGGTGGAGCAGCTGCTCTAACTGGTCAAGCTACAGCCAATATGCAATTAATGCAGTCAATTGGTCAAGTAGATAAGTCAGTAGCTGTTAATGCAGCACAATTTGAAGCATCACAAGCAACACAATCACTAGGCTTAACAAACCAATTCAATAGTGTTACTAGTTCACTAGCATCACGTACAGATGGCGTAAAAGATGCTGTAAATGCTAACTCAGTAGCTTTAATGCAACAACTTAATCAGTTAAATACCAATATGCTTCAAGGTTTTAATAACACAGAACGTGCTATTACTGCCGATGGTACAACAACTCGTGCATTAATTGTACAACAATATGAACAAAACTTAACACGTCAATTAACAGATGCCAATGCAGAAATTATTGAGCTACGTGGTGATAGACGTCTACAAGAGGCTACAGCTGGTATTACATTAACAAATACCAATAACATTAACCAAATGCAACAACAAACACAGCAACAACAACAGTATGGTCAGTTAGCTAATATGATTTGGGGACTAGGTCAGCAAATTCGTTCAACTAATGAGGCAATTAATGTTGGAAGTGGCACACTAACCGCTAATCCAGCAAATACTAATACTAATATTCGTTAATTAGTTAAGCCCCGCAGCCACAAGCAGTGGGGCTTTTTAAAAGGATAATTAGTATGTATCAAACACAATCTCAAACTCAAACAATTGTGCCTTTTTCACCACTTTTTCCACCTTTTCCGCCTTTTCCAGACTGTGATTTATTTATAAATAATAGCGGGGTTGGGCCTCCTGGGCCTGTTGGACCTCCTGGGCCTGCTGGACCTGCTGGGCCTCCTGGCACTCCAGGAATAGTGCCTGTTACTGATGTAACTACGGCTACTTATACTGCTACAGCCGCAGACTACTTTTTATGCGTACTAACTGTAGCACCTGTAACAATTACTTTACCAGTAGGTATTTTGGGTACAGTATATGTAATTAAAGATTGTAGTGGTAATGCTAATAATGCTGCTATTACAATTCAGGGTACGGGACAAAATGTTGATATTGGTACAGCCACTATTAATGTGCCTTTTGGAAGCATTACAGTAGTATTTAATGGCTCTAATTGGAGCATAACTTAATTTTTAGGAAATAGATATGTCGTATACAAATAATCCAGGTTCAATTAAAGCAGGTACGGGCATTGTAATAACGCCTACAACTGGTACTGGTGCAAATGAAATTACTATTAATACAGGTGGAGTTGTAATTACCGCCATTAGAGTAGCAACTGCAACACCAATAGCAGTACTAAGTGCAGATGCAGCTATTAGCGTTCAAGTACCTGGCCCAGTTGCAGTACAAGTTAATTTACCTGCAGGTGTAACAGGTCAAACTTTTATTATTAAAGATGCGCTAGGCTTGGCATCAATAGCTACACCTATTACAATTACTCCAACAGCAGGAACTATTGATGGAGCAGCTAATGCTACTATTAGTGCTCCATATGGGTCAGTAACCTTAATATATAACGGTACTCAATGGTTAATTACCTAATATGTCCTATAACAGACCACCAAGTACAGTTAGAGCAGGGCGTGCACTAACTCAAACACCTGTAGCTACAACACCTCCAGGTATATTTCCAGTTGTATTAGATACTGATATTGCTACTACTAGCGCACTTGGAGTAGTACAAGTTGGAAGTGGTTTAGCTATTACAGCCGCAGGAATACTATCAGCTACTAATACAGATAACGGAATATATTCAGTAAAATTAACAAAAGTTAATTATACTGCTATTGCAAGTGATTATTATATAGGTGCTATAGATAGCGGTATAACAATAACACTACCAAAAGGTGTATTAGGCAAAATCTATGTAGTAAAAAATCAAGATAATGCTATTATAACTGTAAAATCAACTGCTCCGGAAAAAATAAACGGTTCTAGTTCTCAGATACTAAGCACAAATCAGGCTATTACAGTTATATTTACCGGAACACAATGGGAAATAATTTAAAATGTTAAGCGATTTACTAAAAATAGTAACACCTGATGCTATTGCTACTGCAATTAGAGAAAACCCAGTAATAATAAAAATGAGTTTGCAAAAGTTTGACACTTATAGAGCTTTTGGACAAGCCCTAGAAACCAGTCAACAGGTTTTTCTGTCAAACAACCTAGATAAATTACCTGAATTTTTTAAAACAGAAACTGGCAAACAAAGTCTACAAAATTTAATACAAAGATTTGAATCACATACACAACAATAAATAAAAAAGCCACATAACTAGTGTTATGTGGCTTTTTGTTTTTAAACTGCTTCTACTACTTCTGTTTCTGCAACTTCGGCAGTCATTTGACCTTTAGCTTGTTCATGCATTTTTTGAGTTAAAGGGTTTGCAATTTTAGCAGGTAATTCTTGAAGTGCCGTAAGGATTATGTTGGCCTCTTCAACTGTAAGATTAAAAGATAGTTCGGTATTTTGAGTTGTCATATATTATAAATTTATCTAATTGGGCAAGCGCCCGTTGCACATTCGTCACCAATAATTTCATCAAAACTATTAGCTTCATCAAGATTAATTGTACCTAGTGTTGCTACATACTCTTTATAATCTTGTTCAGTTACTACTTCTTGTGGAAGATATAAATAACCAAGATCTTTTGCTGTTTTTGTAGGGTCTGTACGATAAATAAAGCTAACCCCTACATAGCAGTCCCAATTTTTTAATAACCAGTCAATAATATCTGAAACTTCTGTGGGATCATAACTAATTGTTACACTAGTATTTTGCTGATTCCAGCTGGTTTGCAACAGCTTGTAGCGTTCAAGTTGTACAACAGCACTCTCTAAATTAACTTCTTTACCAGCTACTTTGTCAAAAGGAACATCATCCCAAGCTACAGGAAAAGTTACTAATACACCACTGTCATCAACTGGGTGATTGATAACTCTGTAGTTGGCTTCACGTAGTTTATCAACTACAGGATCATGCTTACTAAACTGCACATTATTAAAAATATATTTACCAAGCGGCTTGTGTACGCCCTCTGTGGTATCCATAATTTTACTTAGTGTGCCGCTAGGTTTAACGCAAGTAACATTTTTAGGGCTGGGTAGTCCTAGTTCTTGTGCCATGCCAATAGCAGCGCCAGTTGCTGTTCGTTTTAGATATTCATAGTCATAGCTTCCCATGTCTGGTCGCATGGCAATGCCAGTTAAACCAACACCACACAGTCGCATAAAATAGTTATTTAAATGCCAAGCTTCTTGTAGGATGCCGTCTCTAAGGTTAACACAAGTTTGACGATAGTTTGCTCTGGCTGCCAGTCTAATTGCGTTATGCAGTTCAGCAGTGTTGCCTTTAAACTTACTAATATCAGTTTCTGTTAGATTACAGAAACTTTTATTTCCAAGTAAAATTTCTACACAAGGATTTGCGCCTTTAAACCACGGTGCTCTGCGTAAAGCTTCAACTTCGTTAATAAATCCAGGCTCGCTTCCACCTGCTTCCTGCATCATGCTAAAAATACGCTCTAAGTCAGATTTTAAAGGTTTTTCTTTGAATACTAAACTATTATTTGACTGTGTACGGTGCGCGTTATTATGTAACCACCAATCTTTTTTAGCTACTGCGAACTCTTCCCATTCTGGTTGTCCGTAGTCAAAAAGGGCGATTTCAGCACTTCTACGACTGCTGAGGATAGTCCCAAGATGATTAACAATGTCCAGAATATCCATCCTAGTAAGTAAACTATCAGCGCGACCATTAAGTATATTGGCAATAGCGACGTAAGCAGTACTAATAGCATTATCACCCGAACTAATCCATCCATAACCTTTTAACCTTTCTCCTGCGGGACGTAATTGACTAAAATCTAAAATTAGAGTATTAGCAGGGTATTTACCTGCCAGTAGCTTACCAATTGATTTAGCCCATGCTTCTGCTGAATCTCCAACTTGTAGTGTCCAAGTTTTTGTTTCTGCATCCCAAGTTTCTACATTTTCTTCATTGCCGCCCTTATCTACTCGTGTTGATCGTACTACACGAATATTTTTAACCGGCTTTGAGAAACCATTTAGTGTACCAACAATTGGTTTAAATCCTACTCCGCAACCCTGAAGCAGCAACCATAGTACATCTACTACATCATACACTGTTTCTACGTTAGTAAAGCTACAATTAAATTGTGATGCTTCACGAGTTTTTGCCACCGTAGTGCCGCCCAGCCAGAGGGTACGACCACTCATTAATACTTTACGATCTAGCATTAGTTGTTCAAGATCATAAAGTTCTGCATATTCTACATCATTTAGGTCTCGATCTACGGCTCGTTGCCACAGCCACTCTTGATGATCGATTACTCTGGCTACTGTTTCTTGCCATGTTTCAAACTGTTTACCATCATCACTAATAGGTCTGTTATATGTTCTGCGTGTGATTACTTGCGCTCTTGTACTTACTGTCATATGTTCCTTTATGTTCCAGTACTGCCAAAACCAGCAGTACCTCGTTGTGTATCATTCCAGATGTCTGCAAATCCGCACAGCAATGCTGGTACAATAACCAGTTGTGCAATTCTGTCACCGGTTTGAATTTTATAAATATCTTCGGAAGTATTTTTTAAAATTACTTTTATATTGCCACGATAATCACTATCTATAACGCCTACGCTGTGAGGGATTGTAATTCCCTTTTTTCCCTGATTGCTTCTATTAAGAACAAAGCCCGCGTAGCCCTCTGGAATTTTTACCGCTACTCCTGTATCAATAAATTTTTGTTCGTTTGGATAAATATCTAGGGTTTCAGTACTACGTAAATCTGCGCCTGCATCGGTGGCGTGTACACGTTCTGGCAAAAACTGTGGGTCTGCAACTTGACATTGAATTACAGGGTATATTTGCCGATCAGTATTAGGGTCGTACCTGCGATTAATATTAATAAAATCACTCATTTATATAGCTTTCTAAAATTTTGTCTATTGTTTTACAGTTTTCTTCACCAATTGCCTCATCACAAAAGCTGATTAAGTCCATTAGTTTATAATTTAAAAGCAGTCTATCAGCACCAAAATCATTTATTGCTGAAATATATTTGTATTTACTACTAATAGGTAATGCGGCAATAATATCATAACTACTACCGTAGTCTTGTACTAGTTGTGTTGCACGTTTTGGGCCTACACCCGGAACTCCTGGAACATTGTCGCCACTATCACCTGTTAGACATTTAATGCTAATGTAGTCATCTTGACTAAAATCATAGTGATCAGACCAGTTATCAATAGTTATTTCTTTTCTAGTTACATAACTAAACCTACTTACTCCAGGTTGTACTAGTAAATCCCAGTCTTTATCACTTGATATTAACCATATTTGCTCTAAGCCATATTTTTTTCTTTTACTAACAATATATGCGGCAATATCGTCTGCTTCTACGCCTTTAAAACGTAAAACAGGGTATTTTTGTTCATCTTCGTACTTTGATAATATAGTCTGTACTTCTTCAAAAAACATTTCAAACTCTTGTTTTTCTTGCTCAGACTGTTCTGCGTATTTATCTTTACGATTTTGTTTATACTCTGGATATAAGTTTTTTCTATAACTGCTAGAACCAATATCTCCTGCAATTATAAGTTTACTAGATTTGTAGGATTTTTTAAGGCTATCTACTGTTCTTCTATAATCTTCTGCAAAATCTACTGCACCACTATGTTTATATCTAAAAGCTAAATTTAAACTATCTACTATCATTAAACTGCTATTTTCTGTAGATATAATATCTTCGAATGTTTTTGTCATGTTGTTTCTCGATTGTAATACTTATTATAACACTTTTTACTGATATATTCAAGATATAAATTTTGGGCTTTCATGCAAAATAAAATCTTCTAGTAGTGCTACATTAAAACAATGTTCTTTAATATTTAAAGATATAAATCTATAATTGCTACTAGGAATATCTGAGTACGCGCAGAATATTTTTGATCTGTCATGTTTAAATATTAGTAAGGGTATTTTATTAACCTGTTTTCCTTGTCTTACTGCTTGTTCCCACCATATTAATAGTTGTGGATCTTTTGCTGTAAGTACGCTGCTAGTAAGGTGATCTTGCTCATAGTGTTTTACTTCTACTGAGTATAAATTATTTTGATTTGGTACATACAAGTCACCTTTTAACCCGTGTTTTGCATCCAAGGCACCAGAGCTAGGTACACGCTCCCATTGCAAACCTGTAAGTTTGCGTAGTAAATCTCTAACTATTGTTTCGGCTCGTGCACCTTTTGCTCTGGAGTCTACTGTCATGCTTCTATCCTAGATAAGTTTTTGCTTTTTACAACCTGAAGTTTTTCCAGCAAGGGATGGCTAAATCCATGAGATATTAAGAAAGTATTTAAGTTTTCTTCTTTTAGTAAAACTTCAATAAGTTTTTCTTTGCCCTCACTATCTAGATTTTCTACTGTTTCATCTAGTATTAGCAGATTGGTTCTGGAATTAGACAATGACTGCATAAGTTTACGTATTGCAAGTAATGTACATACATTTACTCTGGCACGTTCACCGCTGCTTAGTGCAGCAATATCAATATCATTGCCATTATCAGTTACTACTACATTTAGTTTATCAGAACTAGCTATTCTAAAACTAATCTGAAATCTACCATCAGCAAGTTCTGCTAAGTACTCGTTAGTTAAACTTTCTAGATCTTTTACTAAGCACTCTATTTTATATGCTACTAGACCAGTTGTAGAGAACGCTTTAACTAAAATTTGCAGATTAGTTAGTTCAGTTAGTTTTACTGAGAGTTCAGCGCTAAGCTGCTCTAAGTCTGTTTTCATTGAATCCATTTGTTCTGACACTACTAGCACTTTGGAATTGTGCTCAGCTATTAGCTTATTTTTACTTCTAATGGCTGTAATTTTTTTGGTTATATCAGCAACTGTGGTTTCAAGTTCTGCTATTTCTGTAATTAATAAATCTTTATCAACTAATATGTCTGTTAGATCAGCGTCAATTAAAGCATGATATTTTTCTACTTCTAACACTTTATTATTATAAGTATTCCACTCTGTTTTTTCAGACTCTATTGTTTTTATTGCTTGTGCTATTTCCGCACTTTGTTTTTCTAGTTCAGGTTTTTTAGTGTTTTTAAAATCTTCAGCCATTGTAAACATTGTAGTATTATCAATAGTCTGTTTACAGCTTGTGCATATACTTATTGGTTGATTACATTTTGCTGCAAGTTTATTGCCTTCTGCAATTTCTTTTTCAATTACAGCAAGATCAACTTTTAACAAATTTAATTTGTCAGTTGATTCTGGCTTGTTTGGCGCGTCACCAATTTTTATTTTGCTTAATAGTTCTTTATACTTGTTGTTAGTTATTATTTTTTTATTTGTGGTTTCAATATTTTTTAATTCATTAGTTTTAAGCGTAATAGTTGCAGTTAACTCAACTGGTGCATCTGGTTCTGCATCAGGCTGTTGTATGGCAAGGTCTAAACCTTCGTATTTTTTAAGCCAAGCTTTAATAGTAGCAATTTTAGTTTGCGTAGAGTCTAAGCCCTTAGAAGCATCACTAGCTAAACTTTTAAATACCTCACTTGCTTTAGTATAGATATTTAGATTTAGCAGATCAATTAAAAACTTTTTACGCGCTGTATCAGTTGCTGTTAAAAACTCCAGCGACCCTACGCTACTTTGATAAACAATTTGACTAAATGTTTTATGATCGTAACCTATAATATACTCAATTGACTTATATGTACCAGTTGCAGTATGGTTACTAATATCAACGCCATCACGGTAAAGTTTTACTGTGCTAGTGTTGTTTGATCTGGTTGTTTTTATAACATACTCTGTGCCGTCTTTGTCGAACTCTAGCTCTATAGTATAATTTTTATCCTTAGTATACCGATTAAGTATGTCTGCTTTCTTGATTTTTTTACTGTTTTGATTGTATAAGACTTCTTCAATTATTAAAGCTATTGAGCTTTTTCCGTGCCCATTTTTTCCAACAATTTGTGTAAGTGGAGTACCATTAAGTACAACTTTATTATCGGGACCATAGGAAAAAGCATTACTCCATCTTAGTTCTTTAAAAGTTATCATTCTAGGGTAATCTTATCTATATTGTTATTTAATACTTGAATTATATCTTCTACTGATTTTTCTGGTAACTGTAAAATATAAGTTAAATACTCTTGCAGTTCCGCACCTATAGTCATATTTGGATCTAGTATTAGTGCTGTATCTATTTGTCGTTTTACTACTTTTTTATCTATCAGGCTATTGTCAGCTAAAGAGCTTAACTCAGCCATGTCACCTTCAATTTCGTAAATAGTATGATCATATTCTGTAGCAGGCATTTTATCACCAGCACTAATAGTTTTACGAATTAGTTGTGGCAGTTCTAGTTTTACCCACTCATGCTCAAGCGTAACGCTATCAAAAATAATAACGCCAGTTTCTACTCTATTACGATGAAAGCTGGTAGTGCAAGGACTACCTGGATACAGTATATTTCTTTGCGAATTCTCATAGCTGTGTAGGTCGCCTGCAAGTACTATGTCCCAACGATCAAATAGTGCTAGATCAATTTCAGGTTTTACGTGTGGGGGTATTTCTCCACGAACATGGGTAAAACAAACATTTCCATGAGTTAAGTGCGGTGCTTTTTCAAATTCTTTTAGTTTGTTGTAGGGAATAAAATCTAGATTTTCTACTGAGTAGAAATCATCAATTATGGTCACTAGGGTATTAAGTCTAGTTGTGCTACGTTTTAAAAAACTAAAAAATGTTGTATCCTTTTTTAAGGCTTCGTGATTGCCTGCATAAATAATACAAGGTGTAGTTATTGATGCTACTAAGTCAAAGTAGACTTCTAGTTCATCCATAGTAGGCATACGATCAAAAACATCGCCGCCTAACACCAGCATATCACAGCCTTTTTGAAGTTTAGTTAGTTGTTCTATAAACATTGAGTAACGATTTAATGCCCATGCTACAGGAACATTTTTTTGACCCAGTTTAATATGTATGTCTGCTGTAAATAGTATTTTCATTGATTTTTAGTAGAACAAAAAGCCTCTTGAATGTAAAATTCAAGAGGCTTAATTTTATTGTGTTAAATCACTAACTGACTCTGAGTCAATGCTTTCAGCATTTTCATCTGCATCAGTAACTAAACGCTCTAAGGTGGCTTTTACTTCTTCAGGTGTTGGTCGTGTAAATTTTGCGTCAATTGGAACAGCTTGCTCAACAATTGCTTTTTCTTCTGGAGTAAGTGCGCGCTTTTTGCAGCGCAGTACAGATAGCGTATACTCAACATTAAATGCTAGTGGGCCGGTTTTAACTCGTTTAAAAACTACATCCCAGCCAGAAACGGGATCAGTAGGGTCGCCTAAATCTTCAGCAGCGCTGCAAATTTGTTCAAACAGTTTTTTCTTTAAATTTAACACAACAACTTTGCCATCTACTAAGGCATTTACTGAGTAGCTCCAGCTGCACTTTTTATCAGGAAAATACTCTGGAACATGGTCTAGTTCTACATTTGTAAATTTTTCTTTTTCACGATCAAAGGCCAAGCACTCAACGGGAATGTCTTTGTTATTTGTGCCTTTTAGCCAGTAAACATATCGGGGCAAAATGCCACCAACTAGACGAACTGTGTTTTCGCCGTCTTTGTATGCGTATGCTTCATAGCTGTTTTTAACTGCTTTACCTTTAGTCTGCGTAAATGCTAATGCCATTTTCTAAATTTCCTCGTATTTGAATTTAATTTGTTTTAGTGTTATTGTTAATAACGGATTATGTTTAATTGCGTCTTGATTTATTTCAGGAAAAAAGGATAAATCTAGACACTTATAATTAAATAGTTTATATAGACTGTAGTCTCTGTAAGCTGCTAATTTTATATATTGTACTCTAAATAGTACGTCGGTTATAGTATCAGCAAATAAAAGACGGGGGTTTAATATAAAACTATTTCCTGTTAGTGAAATTTTGCTTGGTTTGTATTTGCTTTTTTTACTTGGTAATTTTTTTGTATAGTAGTATTCAAGTAGTGCTACAAACTTAAAAGGGTCATGTCCACTCTGAGACTCTAGTGTTTTTAAATCAAAAAATAAAGTCATTATGCCTCATCAGACTTATTATTATAACATTATTTGATAGAGGCAACAAGTCTAAATTTACATGCCTACTAATTGCCAGCCTTTTCTTATATAAAAGTCTAATCGTTGCTTATTTTGTTTTTTATCGCTTGCACCCTTAAAGTTCATATCAACTACTAAAGGTTGAAGCTTGTTTTCATGCTGACGCATTATTCTACCAATTATTTGCTCTAGTAAAGCATCGTTGGCTATAGGACTGGCTAAAATTACACAACTTAATATGTTTATTGATATGCCTTCTGAAAATATTTGGCGGCTGCCAGCAATGCAGGTTTTTTCGCCATTTTCAACTTGTTGTTTAAGTGCAGTTCTTTCTTCATAAGTTGTCCCCCCAGTAATGCACACACAGTTTTCACCTATTAGTTCTCCTAAATTTTGTAAGAATTCCACTCTATCTGCTATAACTAGTACTTTATGCCCGCGATCCATTTGCAGTTTAGCTACGCTGGCTATAAAACTTTGATAATCTAAATCATACTGAAGTATATTCATTTTTTTAACCCAAGTTTCACCTTGCGCTAAACTAATGCCAGTATTTACAATTTGCACTACAGGTGTTAGGGTATTACTTGATGGCGGTTGAAACAGTTTAAATCCAAAAAAGTCTTTAAATAAAATATGTTTGCCGTCCTTGCGGCTCATTGTTCCACTTAGTCCAATTTTATATCTAGCATACATACCGTCAATAAAACTAGTAAAAGTACTAGCAGGGCAGTGGTGAGCTTCATCTATTATAACGGTTCCAAACTCTTTGGATATTTCAGGTAGCATTTTAGTTAGTGTTTGTATATTGCCAACTACAATCACATGGTCAATATCAAACTTACCGCTACCAATTATGCCTATAGGCATATCATATAGTTTTTGAGCTTCTTCAATCCACTGATCACGCAGCATGGTGTTATGACATACTACAAGTGTTTTTTGGCTTAGTTTACGGGCAATATGCAGGGCACAAAATGTTTTACCCCAACCTACCATAGCGTTAATAAAACAGGTATCTGAAACTAGGTCATATACAGTTTGTTGGTCTTCTCGTAAATTTAATTTTGGCACAGGAAATGGCATTTCCTGATTTGTTCTTTTATCTATTATCTCATAGTTTTCAGGAATTAAATCAGTTCTGCCTGCTGGGATTGAAATAACGTTTTTACCTAACATTTTGAAATTTTTAATAATTTCAAATTGACTGAAGTGTGTAGCACCTGGAATATTTTTTTTAATTTTATAGGTTAAGGTTCTGATTAATGTACCGGCCTGCTCTTGGGTTACATCTAGGTATATTCTATTTGATATTATTGCTTTTGGCATTAAATCATTCTCCAGGTGCTGTCATAGGCTTGATTGTAAAACCCGTATAAAATGTGTGTTTTATTAAAGTGAAGTACACCTATATGGGTTTTATCTGCTGCTGGAGCATAAAGAGATTTAAATCTAGTGTTTAGGTTTTTTCCAACCACTATAACTCCGCCTGTTGTAATCGGTATTAAATTTTCAATCTTATAAAAGTGCAGCTTGGCGCGATTGCTTTTTTTGTACTTAAATATATTGCCTATGCTGTCAATAAACCAAGTTTTTCGGTCTGCCAGTTTAATTAAATCACCCAAAAAGTACACAGCATTACTAATTTGCGCTAGTTTTACACCTTCACTTTTAAGCTGCAGCCTGCGGCGGCTTAGGGTAGCATGATTTAAATTTCTGTCGTCTATTACTTGATAAGATAGTTTTTTTGTAGTGCCATTTTCTGTATATAATTCTTTTTCAAAATAGTAGTACACAAGCCCCTGATCTAGCTGAGGCTCGTGTATACCTATTTTAAATACGGGAAAGCTCAGAATTTGTATATTGGTAATATTGATCAAATTTTCCAAAACTATAATCCTGACCTATATCTTGATCTACGCCAATAGAGCAGTTTTTAATAGAGCAACCGCGGTCTTTTTGTGTATTGGTTTTTAAAATTTCACAGTATTCTTGTACGTGCTCGTCTTTTACTAGGGCAACAATAGAGTCATGCACCAGCATAAATATTTTAGCGTCTAAACCTTTAGTTTTTATTTCATTTGCGGTATCTATTGCTGCTAATAAGTTTACATCACTAGCGATAGATTGTATCTCTGAATTAATCCCTGACCTAACCTCGTGGGCGGCAATACCTTTATCTGTGCTAAACACATTAGGCAGCCTGCGCTTGCGACCAAAAAAACTATAAGTATAGCCATTTTGCTCAATAAATTCTTTCCTAGAGTTAAGCCAGTTTTTAAGCCCGCTAAATTTTGTAAAATAAGACTTAATATCTTCTCTAGCCCTGTCGACACCATAAACTTCCCTTGTTGATTTAGAAACTGTATCAGATACTTTTTGCGGGCCACTGCCGTATAAAATACCAAATGAGATTGCTTTAGCACTTTGACGTTTATCGCCAAATAGTTTTTTTACTACCTCTACCTCACAGGGCAAATCAAAAACCATTTTAGCAATTGTACTGTGAAAGTC
>Ga0214921_10006285_pt1 | contig 16354 bp, 12 predicted proteins | sample LL1505_MetaG_FD_177992 | JGI IMG/M metagenome (GOLD analysis project Ga0214921, IMG submission 177992) | Freshwater microbial communities from Lake Lanier, Atlanta, Georgia, United States - LL-1505 | ecosystem: Environmental > Aquatic > Freshwater > Lake | place: USA: Georgia | collected...
CCACGTAGCGAGCCAGCGATTCGTGGATCAACCGCTCGCTCTCCACGTCGATCTGGCTGGTCGCCTCGTCGAGCACGAGGATCTCGGCATTCCGAAGGATCGCCCGAGCCAACGCGATCCGCTGCCGCTGGCCGCCCGAGAGACGAAAGCCGTTGGGGCCGACCATCGTCTGGTAGCCGCCTGGAAAATCGGCGATGAATTCGTGGGCATGCGCCTGCTTGGCTGCCTCGATGATCTCCTCTTCGGTCGCATCCCAGCGGCCGTAGCGAATGTTGTAGAGGATCGACTCGTTGAAGAGTTCGGTCTGCTGCGTGACCAACGAGATGCGGCGTCGGACATCGTGCAGCGCAAGTTCGGTGAGTGGCACACCGTCAAGCAGCACGTCGCCGCCTGTGGGGTCGTAGAACCGGCAGATGAGGTTGATGAGGGTGCTCTTCCCGCCACCGTTCGGACCGACGATCGCTACCCGCTCGCCAAACCGAATCGACAGGTTCACGTTCTTGACGACCGTATCGATGCCGTCGTAGCTGAACGAGACGTTTCGCAGACTGATCTCACGGTGGGGCGAAGCGAGGGTCTTCGGCTCCACTGCTTCGCGAAGCTTGGATGGGGTGTCGAGCAGCGGGTAGAGCGCCTGAGCGCCGACGACGCCCATATTGAGACCGGTGAGCACGCCGGAGAGCTTGCGAACCGGGTCGCTGGCGCCAATGAGCATCCCGAAGAAGACCATGATGCCCGGTACGGTCATCGGCCGGTCGGTCATGGTGATGCCGAAGATCTGGGTCTGCTGGTTGATCACGAGCCAGGCACCGACGGCGATCGACGTGGCCACCATGCCGATGCCGAGAATTTCCGTGATCGGATTCGCCAGGGCGAAGTAGAAGGTGTGCCACATGCCGGTGCGGAGCATGTCCCCCGTGCAGTTGCGAAAACGCTGTCGCTCGAAGTCCTCCATCGTGTAGGCCTGCACGGTGAGCACGTTGTTGAGCGTCTCCAGCAGCACGTGGTGGAAGCCCTTGGATCTCGACAGAATGTGCTTCGATACGCTGCGGATGCGGCGGTTGAGCCAGACCATCAGGAAGCCGACGATCGGCGCCAGCGTCAGGCAGGCAAGCGTGAGCTGCCAGGAAATGCAGAAGGCTCCCGCGAGGCACGCGATGATCTTCAGCGGCTCCGTGACGGCGCCGCCGTAGACAGCCGTAATGCCTCCGGCCAGCATGTCGGTGGTATGTGTCAACTGCGACATGAAGCCGGCCGAGCCGTGTCGCATGAACTGGGCCCTGTCGAGCTCGATGGCCTTGTCGAACACCCGCAGGCGGAGATCACGGCTGATATTCATCGCCACCCAGCCCACCATCATCGTGCCGGCCAACATGAAGACATGCTTCAGAAACGTGCTGAAGACGATGAGCCCCACCACCATCAGCACTGTTTGGAACGGGTCGGTCGGCAGAAGCCGATCGAGCCAAGGCGCAAGCTTCCGGGCCGAATAAACGACCGCCTCGTCGCGACGGCGGTCCAGGGCGAGCGTGTCCAAACGGCTGCGAGCATTCGTGGCGGTGGCTTCATCGAGCGATCCCGCGGCCAACGCAGCCTCCTGCTCGGACGCTTCCCGACCAGCAGCCTCGATACGGTGCTCCGCGTTGGTGATCCGGCGGCCGTTCCACGATTGGAGCGACTCGCCGTTGAGTGTCACCTCGATGACCGGAAAGAGTGCGGCGATGTTGGCGCCCCACAGCCCGGCGACACAGGCCGAGCAGAAAAAAGCCGCAAGAAGGAACGGCCAGCTTTTGACAGCGTCGCGGAGCGCTCGAAGAAAGTGATTCATGAACCGGAACTTTCGGCATGCCTGGAGGGAATGTTCCTCAAGCATCGGAACGACCGCACCTGCGACCTCACCACGTGCCACACGAGGACAGCACGGGGAGGATGCACCGGAGCGGGCAAGCTGGGGGCTTTGACCCGTTGCGCGATCCCGTGCGGGCGGGGAGGATAGAGATCAAGACCTGCCCGAACAAGGTGAAGTTGCCGGGGCGAAATGGCCCTGCCGACGGGGCCGCCGACCGATCAGCGATCGCCGGCCCGGAGTTCGGCGGCCAGCAGGGTATTGGCAAGGAGCATAGCGACCGTCAGCGGTCCCACCCCCCCAGGAACCGGCGAGATCCAGCCGGCCACCTCGCGGACGGAATCGAAGTCGACGTCGCCGACGAGTTTGCCGCTGCCGTCCGGCCCGACGATCCGGTTGATGCCCACATCGATCACGGCGGCCCCCGGCTTCACCATGTCAGCGGTGACGAGCCGCGGCCGACCAACGGCAGCCACCAGGATATCGGCCTGTCGCGTGATGGCGGCCAGATCGGCCGAGCGGCTGTGGCAGATCGTGACCGTGGCGTCACCGCCCTGCCCTCGAGAAGCCAACAGCAGTGCCAGCGGCTTGCCGACGATGTCGCTGCGGCCGACGATCACGACGTGCCGTCCGGCGGTTTCGATGCCGGCGTCGATCAGCATCCGTTGCACGCCCGCAGCGGTGCACGGCACAAAACGGGGCCGCCCCTGCGAGAGCAGGCCGGCGTTCTCCGGATGAAAGCCGTCGACATCGCGGTCGGGCGGCACGGCATCGAGCACCGCGACCGTGTCGACATGCTCCGGCAGCGGCAGCTGCACGAGGATCCCATCGGCGGGGCCATGCTCGTCGCGGGCGATCGCGGCCACGAGCGCAACCAACTCAATAGTCGACGCTGTGGCCGGCACGCGGACTACTTCCGAATCAATCCCCACGCGACCGGCCGCCGCAGCCTTGCTCTTCACGTAGGAGCCGCTGGCCGCCAGGTCGCCGACGAGCACCACCACCAGCCGTGGCCGGCGATGGAACATCGTCGCGAAGGTGTCGACCTCGCTCTGCAGTGAGGTTTCGATCCGTGCCGCAAGCGCACGGCCGTCGAGCAGTGTGGCTGTCATGTTGGCTGCTCACTCATGTACATCATCCGCAGCTGGTGCTGGATCTCTTCCAGCACACGGCGCTCGTCTTCCGTGAGGTTGCCGGATGTCTTCTGCTCCAACATCGCGAGCGTGTCGATGAAGTGCCGCGCCGTCGGCAGGTTGCGGTGTGCCTTCTTGGTAATCGGATTGGGAATCCTGCCCAGAGCCATCAGCGCCTGCGTGAAGAGGGTGTGCGCGAGAAATTCGAACGTCGCCGGGGGCGGCTGGCCCGCGGCGGAATCCCCACCTGCGGACTCGCCGGTGGAGACGATCTCGTCGGGCCGCTCATTCTGATCGGCTGCATTCATGCTGGTGCTCCTCAGGCCTCTGCCACCCACGCGCTGCCGGCGTGCCGCTCCACGGCGGCTGCCACGAACCCGGCGAAAAGCGGGTGCGCTGCTGTGGGTTTGCTCTTGAATTCGGGATGGAATTGCACGGCGACGAACCAGGGATGATCGGCCAATTCCACGATCTCCGCGAGCGAGCCGTCGGGGCTCGTGCCCGCAATCACGAGGCCGGCCTGCTCGAGTCGCTCGCGGTATTTCGGATTGAACTCGTAGCGGTGGCGATGACGCTCGGAAATCCTCTGCTGGCCATACGACGCGGCGGACTTCGTGCCCTCCGTGAGCACAGCCGGCTGGGCCCCGAGCCGCATCGTGCCCCCCTTCTCGAGCACGCCCCGCTGCTCCTCCATCAGGCAGATCACAGGATGGGGTGTGTCGCGGGCGAATTCCGTGGAGTGGGCACCGGTGAGGCCGGCGCAGTTTCTGGCGACGTCGATCACGGCGCACTGCATTCCCAGGCAGATGCCGAGGAAGGGCATCCGCCGTTCCCGCGCGAAGCCGATCGCCTCCACCTTGCCCTCGACACCGCGTTCACCAAAGCCGCCGGGCACGATGAGGCCGTCGAAGCCGGCGAGCAGTCGTTCGGCTCCCTCACGTTCGATATCCTCGCTCTTGATCGGTTGCACCCGGACCTGCGTGCGATGGGCGATGCCGCCGTGGTCGAGCGCCTCGTAGATGCTCTTGTAGGCATCCCTGTGCTCCGCGTACTTGCCGACCAGGGCGATCGAGATCTCGTGCTCGGGGTTGCGGAGACGGTGGAGCAGGTCGTGCCACTGTTCCAGATCGGCCGGGCCGGCCTGCATCCCGAATCGCCGGAGAACGATCTCGTCGATCCGGTTCGACTGGAGGGACAGCGGCACCTCGTAGATCGAAAAGTCCTTGTCGCGTTCTTCGATCACAGCTTCGAGCGGCACGTTGCAAAACAGCGCGATCTTCTCGCGATCGGACACATCGAGCGCCCGCTCGGTGCGGCAGACGAGCACGTCGGGCTGGATGCCGATCTGCCGCAGCAGGCCGACGGAATGCTGCGTCGGCTTGGTCTTGAGCTCGCCCGCCGCCTTCAGATAGGGGACGAGCGTGAGGTGGATGAACATGCAGTTTTCACGGCCCACGTCCAGCGGCATCTGACGAATGGCCTCCAGGAACGGCAGGCTCTCGATGTCGCCAACAGTGCCGCCGATCTCGGTGATCACCACATCGGTCTCGGCATCGCCGAGGTTCGCGATCATTTCCTTGATCTCGTTGGTGACGTGCGGGATCACCTGCACCGTCTTCCCAAGAAACTCGCCTCGCCGCTCCTTGTTGATCACCGACAGGTAGATCTGGCCGGTCGTGTAGTTGCTCTGCCGGGTGAGGGGCGTGGAAGTGAACCGCTCGTAGTGGCCGAGATCGAGGTCGGTCTCGCTGCCGTCGTCGAGCACGTAGACCTCCCCGTGCTGGTAGGGGCTCATCGTGCCTGGATCGACGTTGATATAGGGGTCGAGCTTCTGCATCTTGACCCGCAGTCCGCGGGACTCGAGCAGCATGCCGATCGAGGCGCTCGTGAGCCCCTTGCCCAGCGAACTGACGACGCCGCCGGTCACGAAAATATGCCTGGTCACTGCTGCGAGCTCCTTCCCGTCCGCCGGTTTTCAAAGCCTCCTGGCGGCCGCGCCGTCGCGGTCCCGCGACCGGATTGAACCAGCCTCACCGCGGTCGGTCAAATGCCCGGCGTGCAGACGGGGAAAGCCGGGGTCGCGGTAGCCGCGGTCTCCCATCCGCTGCCAGTCAGTGCTGGTAGACGGCGTAGCGGAGTTCGCGGAGTTCCTGTGCGTAGGCCGCTTCCGTGGCGACCGCGTCTTCCCAGGTCATGGCCGGAAAGTCGGCGAACAGGTCGGGCCGCAGGCGGACGCCGTAGGTCCGCACCAGCGGGCATCCCTTGTGGCCGCGGAGATGGTTTTCGAAACGGGCCTCGGGATCGAGGCCGGTCGAGCCGACATAAAGACAGGTGGCGTCGTACCGCGCGTGCTGATTCTGCCGGCGGAAGCGGGCCTGCCGTCTGACCGCCGGATGCAGTTCGATGCAGTAGACCCGGTGGTGCAGCTTCGGTGATCCGCCCAGGAGGCGGCGACGACGGCGACGCATGCTGGTTTTCACAACGGGGAATACCCGATCTGGGACCGGACTACGGTCCTTCCAACGGCCTCCAACTCTTGCCCGCATTTCGCTGCCGGGACGTGGTGTAGAGTAGTGGAATGAATCCTCATGCCATCGCTCGTCCCGCTACCGCCGTGCCGTCCACGTCAAACCTCCGTATCCGCAGCTTGGAGCCGCTGGTGCCCCCGGCCCGGCTGGCGGCGCTTTTGCCTCTCGACGAGGCCGCCACGAGGACGATCGTGGAGGGCAGGCAGGCGGTCGAACGGGTGCTTGCCGGAGAGGATTCCCGGCTGATGGCCATCGTCGGCCCGTGCTCGATCCACGACCTCGACGCAGCCCGCGACTACGCCGCGCGACTGCTGAAACTGGCCGAGAGGGTGCACGACCGCCTGCTCGTCGTGATGCGTGTCTATTTCGAGAAGCCGCGGACCACGGTCGGCTGGAAGGGCCTGATCAACGATCCCCATCTCGACGATTCGTTCGACGTGGCGACCGGCCTGCGGCTGGCCCGCGGACTGCTCATCGAGATCGCCAGGATGGGGCTGCCGACGGCGACGGAGTTCCTCGAACCGATCACGCCGCAATACATCGCCGACACGATCGTGCTCGGGGCCATCGGCGCCCGCACGACCGAATCGCCCACGCACCGGCAGATGGCCAGCGGGCTGTCGATGCCGGTGGGATTCAAGAACTCCACCGACGGCTCACTGCAGGCCGCCGTCGATGCGATGCAATCTTCTCGCGCCTCCCACAGCTTTCTCGGCATCGACAACGACGGCGGCACGTGTGTCGTCACGACCACCGGCAACCCCTGGGGCGTGCTGATGCTCCGCGGCGGTCGGAGCGGCTCGAACTATTCCCCCGATATTCTCCACGAGGCCCGCGCGAAGCTTGAGGCGGCCGGCCTGCCCGCCTGCGTGATCGTCGACTGCAGCCATGCCAACTCCGGCAAGGATCATCGTCGACAATCGATCGTCTGGCGTGACGTGCTCTCACAAAGGGTGGAAGGCGATCGATCGATCGTGGGAATGATGCTCGAAAGCAACATCCTTCCAGGCAACCAGCCGGTGAACAGCGACCGCTCGCGGCTCCAATACGGCGTCTCGGTCACCGACGGCTGCATCGGCTGGGAGGAGACGGAAGAACTGCTCCTCGAGGCCCATGCCCGGCTGGGGTGAGGCATTCCCGAGCGGTCACCCGCATTTCCCTTGCTTGCGCTGCGGGCTTGGATGAACGGGCCCTCCCCACGCCGGATGACGACCGGTCGTTTGAGGCCTGGAAGCCCCCCTGAACTGCCGTCGACCCGAATGGCCCCCGCGGGATAATCTCACGGCTGTCTCGTTGTCCTCGCCGCGAAGGGATGCGTTATGCGAACGATGTCTGCCCGTCTTGCCTACGGTTTCTCGGTCTTGTGTGTGGTGGCGTGCTGTGGCCTGCGGCCGGCCCTGGCCCAGCCTATCGCCGGTGAACCGGAGGTACAGACGGTCGTGGGCGCCCGCCAGGCGCTCGACCAGTTCTTCGCGAATCCAGGCGAGTCGCTCCCGGCAGCGATGCTGCAGAAGGCCGAGGGGGTGGCGATTTTCCCCAACATGATCAAGGGGGGCTTCATCCTCGGTGTCAACTATGGGCGTGGTGTGCTGCATGTCCGCAACCCCGATCGCACCTGGAGCCCACCTGTGATGGTGACGATGGGGGGCGGCAGCGTCGGATTCCAGGTGGGCGTGCAGTCGGCCGACATCCTGCTCGTGTTCGCCACGCCACGGAGTCTCAACGGCGTGCTGCAGGGGCAGAAGGTCACGCTTGGTGCTGATGCGTCGGTGGCGGCGGGGCCAGTGGGTGTGCAGGCTAATGCGGGAACCGACGCAAAGCTCGGCGCCGAGATCTATTCGTATGCACGTAGCCGCGGGCTGTTCATGGGCGTGTCACTTGGTGGCGCCGATCTCTCGGTCGACAACAACGCCGACTCGGTGCTCTATGGGAGGTTCGGGGTAACGCCGGCCGACGTTTTCCAAAACCGTGGCATCGCCGTTCGCCAGGAAGTGCAGCAGTTGATCGACGACCTCAACATCCGCTCCCGGCAGATGGCGGCCGCGGCCCCGCCCGCCACACCGGCAACGGGCTTCCCCATGCAGGCCGCCCCGACCCAGCCGGTGTTCACAGCCCAGCCAGCGGGCTTCCCGCAGCCGCAGCCGGTTCAGCCCCTGCAGCCGCCGTTGCCAATCCAGCCACCGTTGCCAATCCAGCCGCTGCAGCCGCAGCCGGCGGCACCTGCACCGGTACCGAACGTCGCCAACCCGCCGCTGGTTCCGATCCAGCGGTGAGAAATCACGCCGTCACGATGCCCAGCCGGGCGAGTTCTGGCAGGCTCGTCGAGATGAATGCCTGACAGGCATCCTCGACGAGTTGACTCCGCTTGGCTGCGTCGTTCACGGGCTGGCCGTTCTGCTGGATGGTGCGACCGCTCGCCTCCAGTCGCTTGGCCACCCGAGAGGCCAGCCCATCGCGGCCGCGCGTGCTGAGTTCGTGGAGGATCGCCGCATCGAGGTCGCCGATCGAGTGGCCGGTGCCGGTGAGCGTGCTGGCCAACGCCAGCGACCGGCCGCTCAACGAGTCAGTTTCGAGCACGGCCCTGTTGAAGGGATGTGCAATCGAAACCGCATCCGGCAGGTCTTTCGGCACCTCGCCGATCGCTCCCGCGGTGATGTCGAACAAGCCCATGGCCACGCCTGCATCGACGGCGCGGACGATGTCGGCGGCCGCCGTGCCCCGTAGTTCTTCGGCCGCCACGATCTCCGAGAGTCGCAGGCTCCGGCCTCTCAGAACCCCCAGCAGCGACTGGTAGAGCGGCCCCTGCACGGTCGAGGTGACGACGCCGAGATTCGCCTGGAAGGGCAGCGTGACACCCGGCTTCGAGAGGCGGTAATGGAGATCGTCGACCTCCCGCAACCGCTCGCTCTGGTCCCGCATGAGCCGCGGTGATTTCGCGTAGATGTCCCAACGGAATGCCGTGTTGGCGCAGAAATCCTTGTGGGCTTCGGTGACCAGTCGATTCGTGGTCGTGCGAAAAAGTTCCTGGAACTCGGGCCGCACGCAGAGGTCCCAGAAATTGGTGAACACCGGCAGGCTGCCAACGAACGAGAGCCCCTGTTGCCCGAAGGCTCCCGCAACCTCGGCAAAGTAAAAACTCGTCCAGTGCTCGTTCATGTATTCGTGAACGAGGTATTTGGGATCCTGCTGCAACAGGGCATCGATGTAGGCCGCGGCGCGGGGATTGTCCTCGAAGTATTTCGCCTGCTTCTCTCGCATGAAGACGAGGTACGCCACCGCGTCTTTGACCCGCTGCGCGCTGTCGCCCTGCCGCAGCGCGGCATACTGCCGCAGGATGCCTCGGATGGGCTGCAAGTGCGCCCAGCCAGGCATGGCGTTGTAGCTCACGAGCAGCAGGCCGCCGGGAGCGAGCCGCTCGCGGGCGATCGCGAGAATCTCATCGCGCACGCTCGGTGCCACCCAGCTATAGACGCCATGCAACGCCAGAAAGTCGAACGTCCCCAGATCGTCCGGCAGATGGCCAAAATCGGACGTGATGACCCGTGCATTGCCGAGTTCACCCGCGGCGATGTCGCGGTCCACGGCCGCCGTATGTTCTGGATTCAGGTCCACGCCCACAAATTCGCCGCTGGGATGGGCGGCAGCGAGCGTGGTGAGGCAGCGGCCCAAGCCACAGCCGAGTTCGAGGAAGCGGAAGCCATCCCCGGTGCGGGGCGGCACGACGCCGTTGAGCGCGGCGACATAGCGCATCGCCACCGGCGACATCTGCGGATAGAAGCCTGGAACGTAGACGACATCGGTTACATAACCGGCAGCTGTCATGGGATCTCCTCCTCGGGTAGCAGAGTATGCGGCATGGCGGCCGAGCAGGCAATCGCCGCGAGCGTCAGGCGTTGCGGGTGAGTTTCCAGTATTTTCGTCGGATTCGCCGTCGGATGCTGGCCAACTCCGCTGGCAACCGGTCGATGCCGAGCACGTGGTTGACGGTGCGACAGCGAGCGACAGGTGCGACCGGCGTGGTGAAGATGCGGGTGAACTGCTCGAAGATCTGCTCGGTGTCGGCACACGCCGGCACCCGGTTGTCGCGGTACCACGGTCGTCCGAGCAGTTCAAGATGGAGAGCGGGGTTGCGGTCCACTTCGATCACCCGTTCGACGAGATCGTCGAGCGAGCGAGAATCATGCGCCGAGAGAAAACTCCGTGTGTCGAAGTCGCGGCCCACGAGAGGATCGCCCCAGTAGATAGGAATCGAGTCGGACAGCATCGGCTCGACGATTTTTTCCGTGGTGTAGCCCGGGTACGACTCGTTCTCGAATGCGATCGTGAACTTGTAGTCCCGCAGGAAGGCCTGCTTGTTGCCAACGCGGTGTCCCAACGTGTTGAGCACCTTTCCACCGGAATCGACGGGCTTGTAGCGGGAGAGTCTCCTGAAGAAGTCGTTTCGCTTCCGGCACAATGGATTGGAGACGACGAACGCACAGAATCGACTTTTCTGCGCCAGGATGGCGGCGGGATCATGGTCGGCCGGCTTCACGAGGGCTGCCGGATCGACATAGAACGGCCAGTGCGGCATTCGACAATGCCGGGGATGCGTGGTGTGTTCGAACGAAAACGCCCAGTCGCACACACTCCAGTCGGGCGCAATGTTCTCACCCGTGTAGAAGATCCGCACGCAGTTCCAGCGGCGATAGTCCCGTCGCCGCTTGCCGACGTACGAGAAGATCACGAAGTCGGGATTCTCGCAGAGTTCGAGGCGGTAGCGTCGGCCCAGCAGCCTCGTAAAGAAGTTGTCATGCGGGTCGAAGCCGTCCCAGAAACCAACGAACTGCAGCCGGATCGTGGGGCGTGCCTCGCTGGAATCAGCCGGGGAACCGGTGCCAGCCTCGCTCACGTGGCCGCCGTCCAGCCGTAGGGCACGTAGCGACGTTCGACGGTGCCGTCGTCGAACAGGTCGACCACGGCGTAGCCGAAATCGGTGTCGCGGTTGCGTCCTTTCCACCACCCGGCCGACACCGCGCCGTTGCAGAGGTACCGCACGCCCTGATAGTCGAGTTGCTCGATGAGGTGCATGTGGCCGGACGCGCAGGCCTTGATGTTGCGTCGGCGGGAAAACAGCGTCTGAAAGCGGTCGCCGTCGACGTGGATTCGGCTGCCCGGCACCTGGATGCCAGTGGTCCCCGGCGCCGACGGCCCCGCCACCGCGAGCGGCGTGGCGGACAGAATCGGCATATGCGAGAAGATGATCACCGGTGTCGCCGGGTCGATGGCCGTCAGGTCACGTTCGAGCCAGTCCCACTGGGTATCATCCAGCCGGCCGACGTAGCCCTGCTCGTTCGGAAAGATGCTGTCGATCAGCACGATGTGCCAGCCGCCGCGATCAAAGCTCGTGTAGGGCAGGTCGCGGCCGAATTCGTCGCATACCCACCGCTTGCCATACAGCGGTTCGGTGCCGGTGGTGCCGGCCTTCGCGCGGGACCAGCCCCAGACATCGTGGTTGCCCACGACGCTGTGCATCTCGATCCCGCAGTGGTCGGCCTTCACCTTCCGCCACAGTTCCCACTGCAGCTTCGTGCGGGCCATATCGGCCTCGAAAGCATCCATGATCGTGTCGCCGCCGGTGATGATCAGATCGGGCGGGCTGCCGTCGACCTCGTCGCACGCCACGCCTCCGCTGGCGGCAACTGGCCGCGTTTGCACATGCGCGAAGCAGGCCGCGAGGCCGCGGGCGGCCTGCAGTTCCGGCTGGAGATGGATGTCGGTGAGGTGCGCGATCCGCAGGCGACGCGAACGCGCAGGATCAGCCGCGGCCGACGAGGGCTTCGTGGCAGCGACCAAGCATGTGCCGGCTGTGCCAGCCAGCAGAAAATCGCGGCGAGATATCGGCATGACGCAGTCCTCGGAAGCGGCCGCTTCAGTATAGCTCGCCGCACTCGTTTCATACCGTCCCGGAGCCGAAGCCGGCTACAGCATCGGCTTCAGCATGGCGGCGGCCTTCTGCCACAACGTCCACATTCCCAGCAGGATGAATCCAGCCGAGCAGACCCACAGGAGCAGATCCCAGGCCCGCGACGGCGTGAGTCGGGGATCGAAGTCGCGGTGGCGGAAATAGAGCACGGCCACACCGAGGGCCGCCAGCATCATGGCCTGGGCGATTCCGCTGGCGAGCACCATCGCCACCGGTTCGCGGATGATCAGCGCCAGCACGAGCGCCACCAGCGGCCAAGCCACGGAGAGCCGCCGAGACCAGGCTGCCCGCGAGGCATCGTCCGCCGGCAGCCGGCTGGCCAGGATCAGGCCGTCGACCACCATCCGGGCGTTGCCGGCCGCGGCCACGAAGAGCGTCGAGTAGAGCACGGCGAACGCGCCGATGAGGAACACGCCTCGGGCCCACTCGCCGAACACCGGTGCATACATCGCACCCAGCGTGCGAACCATCTCACCGCCGCCGGGTCTCAGGCCGAGCCGGCCGAGCGTGGCGGCGCCGAGCAGGTAGAAGCAGATCGTGACGGTCGTGTAGACGATCATCGACCCCCATGCGTCGAGCTGCATCACCTTCATCCAGCCGCGGGCGCGGGCAGCCCAGGCGGGCGAATCATCACGTGGCCCCACCGCCTGTCCGTAGCCCTTTTCCAGGCACCAGTAGGGATAGACCATCAGTTCGCTCGCACCCACGCCGATGATGCCGATCGTGGCCAGCGCCGTCACGATTGGTGACCGGCCGCCCACCGCGGGCGGAATAGAGGGTATCAGGCCGCTGACGATGTCGCCTGACGTGATCGCCCACACCGGGTCGAACTGAAGCAGTGCGAGGGCCAGCAGCGTGACGAGCGTGAAGGTGCCGACAAGCAGGATCGACACCCGTTCGATGAGGCGATAGCGACCGATTGCCAGCAGCCCGGCCGTGACAACCCCCGTGATGACGGCCCAGATCGTCTCGTCCGTGGGCGCCGGCAACGCGTTCATCTCGCGGGTGACCGTGTCGAGCCGGGCCTTGAGCGTGTCGGCCTCCGCGGCATCGCCCCGCCGCCGAACTGCCGCCTCCGCCACGAACATATCGGCAGCCTCGTCGTGCAACCGGTTCCACTCGCGGCCGGCCGCCGTGATGGGCAGGCCACCCGCGAGCGACTGTGCCACTCCGGCAAGGATCCCCCCTTGCTGCACGACAACGAGCGCCGTCATCAGCACCCAGGCCCAGTAGATCCAGCCGAGACCGGCGAACCGGGGGCCGGGGACGCGGTTGAAGGCGTCGAGCGGCGTGCGGCCCCACGTCAGCGTTGTGCGGCCGATCTCGATCTGGGCCGCCACCTTGATGGCACAGCCGAGGATGATCAGCCACAGCAGCACGAAGCCCGCTTCGGCGCCGACGATGGTGGTGGCGATCAGTTCGCCGCTGCCCACGATGGAACTGGCCAGGATGATCCCTGGTCCGAGATGTGAGAGCGACTGCCAGAGCGTCTGCGGCGGCTCGGAAACCGATTGTGCACGTGCCATGGAAATGAAGTCCCCTCCCGATCGACCGCTATGAAAACCCAGATGACTATCCAGATGACGAGGTCAACCCTGACTTCCCCGCGAGATCCCCTCGATCCAGTCCGCGAAACGTGGGTAGGTCTTTTCGCGATCGAACTCCGACTCCGCAAGCTGGCGGGATCCCTGCCGCATCTCGAGCAGCCGTCGTCGGTCGCCGGCCAGCGAGGCGATGGCACGTGCTAACGAATCGCCGCTGCCGGCGGTATAAGGCACGCCCGCCCGATAGTCTGACACGAACTGCTCCAGTTCGCCCGGCAGCGAGTTGACCAACGCCAGGCCGGCGGCGGTATAGTCGCACACCTTGTAGGGCACCGCCACGAGCGACTCCGGCTTCACGAGCACGAGGCCGACGTCGCACTCCGACAAGAGTCGCACGTACGCACCGCGGTCCAGCAACCCGTGCACCTTCACTGCGCACGATCCACGGATGGTTTCAGCCGCCGTGCGCAGGCTGGGCTCTAGACGACCGGTGCCGGCCACGTGGAGCGTGGCCGCGATGCCCTGTGCGGAGAGGAGCCGCGCGGCGGCGAGGAGCGTGTCGAGATCCTGGCCCGATTCCAGCGTGCCTGAATAGACGCAGGCCAGCGGGGCGGAAACCGACGTGGAAGCAGGCTGGCCCACAGGGGCCGCGGCGGCATCCGTGTTCGGAACCTCGTCGATCAAGCGTGGCGGCGCGGCAAACTCAGGCACCCAGGCCCCCAGATGGCAGACGTGCCGTGGCTTGTCACCGGCCGCGGCCTCAGGGATCGCCGTCAGATAGCCGTGGGCAGATGACGAGACCGCATCGGCGGCCTCGAGCAGGCTCCTCCGCCGCGTCGCCATGCGGCCAAAGAGCAGCGGATACAACGCCTTGCGGAGCCACTGTGGACCGGGCAGGAGCCGCTCGAACGTCTCGGGCCAGACGTCCATCAGGTCGACCACGAGGTTGGCATCGAGGCGTTTTGCGAGCCGCGCCGCGGCCTCCGGCCCCTCCAGGGGTGGGAGACTGGCGAGAATGATGTCGGGCCGCTCGAGTTGGCCCGACGCGATCGATTCGTTGGCCAGCCGCTCAAACGTGCGGCCGAAGTCGCGGTGGCTGGCCAGGCGGGCAAAGGAGACGTTTTTCGTATAGGGTCGCACGGCCACCAGCCGCACGGCAAACCCCTCGTCGTCGCGGGTGTGCAGCGGGGTGGCACGGGGAGCCTTGCGACGGTGGCTCCAGGCCGCGGTCCACCAGGTCACGTCATGGCCCCGGCCGGCCAGCACGCGGGCCAGCGACCAATACCGCAGCGGGGGCAGGCCCTCGCCGGGGATGTCATCGAAGGGATTGACGATCCAGATGGACAGGGGCAGGGGCTCGGATCGATACATAACTTCTAGGGTAGCAGATGAACTCCGCCCGGCAGAGAAGGACGCGTCTGGGCCGTCGTTTTGGGGTGTTTGGTCCAGCGTCGATTCGCCACCGGGCAGATGCCGACTACAACAGTTACAGCGGTGCGAGCATCGCCCGCCCTTCCTCCGGACAGCTCACCATGCCCACCACCAATGCCCCCACACCCCCCATGGCTGCCACCCCAACGACCCGTCCAGCACCCAAGACTGAATGTGCCATCGAACTGGGGACGGCCCGCGAGCAGCTCGTCCACCATCCCGTGTATGCCCTGATCGACAGCGCCGACCGGCTCCGGCTGTTTATGGAGCACCACGTCTTCGCGGTTTGGGATTTCCAGAGCCTCCTGAAGGCGATGCAGCAGAAGCTGACCTGCACCGGGATCCCGTGGCTGCCCACGCCCGACCCCGAGGCGCGGAGGCTCGTCAACGAGATCGTGCTCGACGAGGAATCGGACGAACTGCCCGGCGGCGGCCATGCCTCGCATTTCGAACTCTATCTCCAGAGCATGCGGGAGGCGGGCGCCGACACGGGGCCGATCGAGCGACTGTTGGGCCTGCTCGCTCACGGCGCCCCGCTCTCGCAGGCGCTCGCCGCGTGCGGCGGCCCCGCGGCCGCCTGCGACTTCGTGCGTCGCTCATTCGAGGTGATCGAGTCGGGCTCGACGCACCGGATCGTCGCCGCCTTCACCTACGGCCGCGAGGACGTGATCCCCGACATGTTCCGCCACCTGGTCGGCTCGCTTGCAGCCGAAGATCCGGCGGCCTGGGGGCCGTTTCGGTTCTACCTGGAGCGGCACATCGCCCACGACGACGAGAAGCACGCCCCGGTCTGCCGACGGATCGTCGCGCGGCTGTGCGGCGACGACCCCGCCCGCTGGGCCGAGGCCTCCCGGACGGCCCGCGAATGCCTCGACTCACGGATCACGCTCTGGAACGGAATCGCGGCGACCTGGCAATAGCCGCCAACTACTTGGCAGCTGCCAGATCCGCCTTCTTCCGCTCCTCGACGATTTCCTTCTGGATGTTGCCCGGCGTCGGCCGGTACTTCGAGAATTCCATCGTGAACACGCCCTGCCCCTGCGTCATGCTTCGCAGGTCGGTCGAGTAACCGAACGTCTCGGCCAGCGGCACTTCGGCGATGATCGTCGAGGTCTTGCCGACCGTTTCGGTGGAAACGATCAGGCCGCGCCGCTTGTTGAGCTCGCCGGTCACCGGGCCCTGGAAGTCGGAGGGAACCTCCACCTCCATCTTCATGATCGGCTCGAGCAGCACCGGCTTCGTGTTGAGGAACGCCTCGCGGAACCCCTGCCGGGCACAGACCTGGAAGGCCATGTCGGAGGAGTCGACGTCGTGGTAGGAACCGTCCACGAGCGACGCCTTGACGCCCACGATCGGGAAGCCCGCGATTGGCCCCTTGGAGAGCACCGCACGGAAGCCCTTCTCGACCGACGGAATGTATTCACGCGGCACGCGACCGCCGACGACCGCATCCTCGAAGATGAAGTTTTCGGTCGATTCCTCGGGGAGCGGTTCGAGCGCGCCGATGATGTGGGCATACTGGCCCGAACCACCGGTCTGCTTCTTGTGCTTGTAGTCGTAGTTAGTGGCCTTGGTCGGCGCCTCACGGTAGCTCACCTTCGGCGCACCAACCTCGACCTCAACCTTGAACTCACGCTTGATTCGCTCGACGTAGATGTCGAGATGTAGCTCGCCCATGCCGGCGATCAGCGTCTCGCCCGTCTCCTCGTCGGTGGCGACACGAAACGTGGGATCTTCGCGGCTGAACCGCTGCAACGCCTTGCCGAGCTTGTCGAGGCCGTCGCGGTTGGTCGGCGTGATCGACATCTTGATCACCGGCTCCGGCACGAACATGTTCTCGAGCGTGCAGTATTTGTTGTCGGCGGCGTAGGTGTCGCCGCTGGCCGCGTCGACGCCCATCACGGCCA
>Ga0214921_10006286_pt1 | contig 16349 bp, 18 predicted proteins | sample LL1505_MetaG_FD_177992 | JGI IMG/M metagenome (GOLD analysis project Ga0214921, IMG submission 177992) | Freshwater microbial communities from Lake Lanier, Atlanta, Georgia, United States - LL-1505 | ecosystem: Environmental > Aquatic > Freshwater > Lake | place: USA: Georgia | collected...
GGCAGAGGCCTTGGGTTGAATAGATTTCAATTTCATCTTCACTCCTTAGGTTGAAAGATGAACCAAAACCCTCCTTTAATCAAGTACCCCTATTTGTCTCACACACGCTGACGTCGGACAGCCGCTTGTAAGTCTGTGTCCTGCCAGCGCATCGCAAGCACGTTGTTGCGCCTTGCTCCGGTCAGCAGCGATAGCAGGACAAAGTGCTTGAAGTCATCCGAAGTGTCTTCTGCCAAGGCAATAAAAAAGCGTGGCAGTTCGCTGCCTTGAATGAAGCGGTCGCGTTGGTTTCTTTGAACGGTTTGATGCCACCTGTGGGGTTAGCACTGCGGTATCCCCACTCTATCGCCCGGTTATAGATGCTGCTGAGCAGCTCCAGCACTCGGTTCGCCATCGTAGGGTGTGTCCGTCCAATGCTCGCGTGAAGGGCGCGGACAGCAGCGTTGTCTATCGCGTCGAGCTTGCGCTTTGTCCAGTCCACGCCAGCGGGGTGCTTAGTGCGCTTGCGGCCGTGTTTCTTCGGTGGCGCGTCCGGCATAGCGCCAAGGCATCGCTCCCACAGTGCATGGATATCACTTGCGCTTTTGATGCCTCTCGGTTTGATGTGCAGCACGTGGAACTGCTCATATGCCTCACAAAGTGTTTGCTTCTGACGTTCCTCGCGCTTGGCCATCCCTGGGTTGATACCCTTGGCGAAATCGCCCAGCGCGCGCTCAGCGGCCTTCCTCGCCCCCTCTACGGTCATGTCTGGAAAAGTGCCAAGACGGACCCACGCCATGCTCAATCCGTCGCGCTTGACGACGTAGAACGTGCGTGTACCAGCTGCGGTCAAGCGGATCGCGAGCTTGGGGACCGCGGTGTCGTAGACGATGGAGCGTGCGCCTTCTTTGGGCAGTACGAGAGCGGAAAGGCTGGATTTTGTGAAGCGAATGCGTACTGTCATCGTGGCCCCTTGGATGAGTGCAGGCTAGCATCGGGCTAGCGCGGGCTATCAAACTGCGTTAAATTTAATGCTAGCCCGTTAAAGTTCATCGGTCAATCTTCATTGGTAAATAGTTCTGCATAAAGCTGCATTAGGATTTGGAAAGGTAGCCACCCTTTGGCTACGAACCAAGGGGTCGTGGGTTCAATTCCTGCCAGCCGCACCAGACGGATGCCCTGGAACAGCAATGTTCCAGGGCTTTTTCGTTTCTGTCTCACTCCGTTTGAGATGGTCACTGTGCTGGCGAGTAGACTTGCGCTGGTTCAATGCTATTTTGAAATATTTCTCAGACCTTGCTATGAGCCATGACAAGCCACCAGCGTCAGAATCTTCAGAGGAAGAGCCCTCCTTGCCACCTCTGCCAGTGGGCGCGCGCAACTACATCACGCCGGCCGGTTATGCAAGGCTCAAAGCGGAGTTGTTTGAGCTCATCGATACCGAACGGCCCAAGGTGGTGGACATTGTTCACTGGGCTGCCATCAATGGCGATCGATCTGAAAACGGCGACTACATCTATGGCAAAAAGCGCTTGCGTGAAATTGACAGGCGCATCCGTTTTTTAACTCAACGTCTTGAGCTCGCCGAGATTACCGACCCTTCTATTCACCACGGGCGAGACCAGGTATTTTTTGGCGCCACTGTGGTGTACTTGGTGGACGGGCTGAACGAACGGTGCGTCACCATCATGGGCATCGACGAGGCCGACAGCGCTGCCGGCGAAATCAGCTGGGTGTCACCGGCCGCCCGAACCCTGCTCAAGGCGCGCGTGGGTGATGAACTTAGCTTGCTGACACCGCAGGGTGTGCAGCTGCTGGAGGTTTTGCAGGTGCGTTATCCGGCGCCGCCCGGCTGAATTCCGGGTTTGACCCTTTGCACGCGCAACACAGAAGGTGTGCGCTTGACCCCGCGGATGATGGTTGCCAGATGAACACGGTCACGCACTGAAACACCAAAACGCAACTCGGCTGCGTCTTGTGTGGACTCTTGGGCCATGTCAACCTGGGTAATGTCGGCCTCGGCAGCGGCCATCGCAGCAGCCACACGCGCCAGCACCCCTTTGCCATTGACGACGGTCACCAGCAAGCCTGTTTCAAAAGATCGGCTGGGCTCGTCTGACCAGTCGACAGCGATAAAGCGTTCGCTGTCCCGGTGTACCAAACGCTTGGCAATGGCACAGTCGTCGGTGTGAATGACCAGGCCCTCGCCTCGTCCCAAGTAGCCCACGATGCTGTCCCCCGGGATAGGTTTGCAGCATTTGGCAAACTGTACCGATGCTCCTTCGCTGCCATCGATAAGCAGCGAGCCTTGCGAGACTGATTCATGCTCAGTAAAGCGCGCCCGGCTGATGAGCAGTGCGTCAGGACGGTGCCCTGTTTCTATCAGTAGCTTGACGATACGCTTGGCCACGATGCTGGCAATGCGCTTGCCTAGACCTATGTCAGTCAACAAGTCGGCGCGTGAGCGGTTGCCGCTGAAGCGCAGAATTTTCTCCCATAAGTTACGGCTGATTTCGTCTTCTGTGGGCAGCTTGTCGATACCTTCGGTACACAGCGCTTGCGTCAGCATTTTTTCGCCAAGGTCCTGCGACTCGCTCAGCGCCATGGTTTTGAGGTGGTGTCGGATTTTCGAGCGCGCCCGGCCGGTGCGCACAAAGGCAAGCCAGGCCGGGTTGGGGTTGGGTACCGTGCCAGTCACCACTTCGATCACGTCGCCGTTGTGTAGCTCAGAGCGCAAGGGCACTTGCTCACCGTTGATCTTGGCGGCCACTGCCCGGTCGCCGATGTCACTGTGAATCGCGTAGGCAAAGTCGACGATGGTCGCACCGCGCGGCATCGCCATGATCTTGCTTTTGGGCGTGAAGACATACACAGCATCTGGGAACAGGTCGATCTTGACATGGTCCCAGAACTCAGCGGCATCACGGGTTTCCTGTTGTATGTCCAGCAGCGATTGCAGCCACTGCGTGCCCAGGCTTTGAGAGGCATCACTTTCCGGGTCCGCAGCCTTGTACAGCCAATGTGCGGCCACACCGGACTCGGCCACGACATGCATGGCATCGGTGCGCATTTGGAACTCGATGTTGGTGCCAAAGGGACCAATCAGGGTGGTATGCAGGGACTGGTAGCCATTGATTTTCGGGATGGCAATGTAGTCCTTGAAACGGCCGGGCATGGGTTTGTAGAGCTGATGCAGCACGCCCATGGCTGTGTAGCAAGCGGTCAGCCCGCCCACGATGATGCGAAAGCCATAAATATCGGTCACCTGTGCAAAGGACAAATGCTTGTCGTCCATCTTGCGATAGATCGAATAAAGCGTTTTTTCACGGCCGTGAATGCGCACAGGCATTTGGGCCGATTCGAAGGCCTCTTCGAGCTCACCTTGTACGCGCTTGATGACGTCACGGCGTCGTCCTCGGGCGCGCGTCAGTGCTTTGGCCAAAGCGGCATAGCGCCAAGGGTGAAGATGTTGGAATGCCAGGTCCTGAAGTTCCCGGTAAGTGGTGTTTAAACCGAGACGGTGGGCGATGGGGACGTAAATATCAAGGGTTTCGCTGGCAATGCGGGCCCACTTGTCGCGCGGCACGTCGCTCAATGTGCGCATGTTGTGGGTTCGATCGGCAAGCTTGACCAGAATGACTCGCACGTCGCGCGCCATGGCCAGCAGCATTTTGCGGAAAGACTCAGCCTGGTTTTCTTCGCGGGTGTTGAATTCGAGTTTTTCGAGCTTGGTCAGACCGTCCACCAGCTCGGCCACGGGCGCGCCAAAACGCTCTATCAGCTCGGGCTTGGTGACGCCGCAGTCTTCTATGGCGTCATGCAACAGTGCCGCCATCAGGGCCTGGGCGTCGAGCTTCCATTCTGCGCATTGCTGCGCTACGGCAATCGGGTGGGTGATATAGGGCTCGCCACTGTTGCGCAACTGGCCCAGATGGGCTTCATCGGCATAGCGGTAGGCGCTGCGTACGTTGTCCACATCGACAGCACTCATGTAGTCGAGCTTGTCTGTGAGCGCAGCAAAACTGGCCGCAGCTGCATTGACAGCAGCTGGCGTAGGTTTGGCCAATAAGGGAGAAAGCAGGGCGCTCATACCTTAAATGTAGCGCGAGCGCGCCCAGCCTGACTCTTAGCGGGTTGTTTGTTGTTACCGCCAAAGAAAAAAGCACCGGCAGGCGGTGCTTTAGAGGTGGAGCCAGCTATTTAAAGCGGAACTTTTTTAAGCATCTCAAGGCCGATCTTGCCCGCTGCAATTTCACGCAGGGCCGTCACGCCTGGCTTGTTCTTGCTCTCAATCTTGGGAGCATGGCCCTGACTGAGCATGCGGGCGCGGTAGGTGGCAGCCAGCACCAGTTCGAAACGGTTGGGGATTTTTTCCAGGCAGTCTTCAACTGTGATGCGAGCCATGATGATCTCCGGGTAAGCAATAAAGCGCAGGGGCGCAGCGTGGTTTTCAAGTAATGTTCAGGGCTTTGAAGATGTCAGCGCGGGCACGCCGCTGGGCCGAAAACTTGAGCCGCTGGGCGTGAACAATGGTTTTCATGTCGAAAACCGCACGCTCGAACAACTCGTTAATTATAACGAAGTCAAATTCCCGGGCCTGGGCCATCTCTATGGCGGCATTCTTCAGGCGCAACTCAATGACTTCGGCAGTGTCTTCACCACGGCGCTGCAGGCGGGAGCGCAGCTCTTCCCAGCCAGGGGGCAGGATAAAGATCAGGACAGCGTTGGTGAAAATTTTCTTGATATTGATAGCGCCCTGGAAGTCAATTTCCAAAATAACATCAGAGCCGTTTTGCATACGCTCTTCAATCGCCTGGCGAGAGGTGCCGTAGCGGTGGCCGTGCACATGCGCCCATTCCAAAAAGCCATTGCGCTCGACCATGCCGTCGAATTCATCGCCTGACAAAAAATAATATTCACGGCCATGCTTTTCCTGCCCGCGCGGCGGCCGCGTGGTGTGGGAGACCGCCGGCTGCACGCGTGCGTCGATTTCCAATAGGGCTTTGACAAGGCTGGATTTGCCGGCACCGCTGGGCGCAGCAACAACAAACAAGTTTCCTGGATAGTCCATAAAAATAAGAGCAGTTAAAACAGGGCGGTTAAAAGAGTGGGCAATTGACCGGCTCAGGCAGCTGCGGCCGGTAAGTGGTTTTATTCAATGTTCTGGACCTGTTCGCGAATTTGCTCAATCAGCACTTTCATGTCCACTGAAATACGGGTGAGCTCCAGGGCTGCTGATTTAGAGCCCATGGTGTTGGCCTCGCGGTGCAGTTCCTGAATCAAAAAGTCAAGGCGCTTGCCGACTTCACCGCCCTTGGCCAGCAGGCGGTCGATCTCGTCGAGATGCGAGGCCAGTCGGGTGATCTCCTCGGCCACGTCGATGCGAATGGCAAAGGCGGTAGCCTCTGTCAGAGCCCGGTCTTGAGCAGCCTCGGGCAGGGCGGCGTTGTCGGTCAGCGCCATGGCCTCTTGCCAGCGCTCCATGAAACGCTGTTTTTGTTGCTCGACCAGCTTGGGCACCAGCGGCCCGGCCTGGTTGGACAGGTCACGCAACTGCGCTGTGCGATCTGTGAGCATGGCGGACAGCCGCGCACCCTCACGCTCGCGCGCTTGCAGCAGCTCTTTGACGGCTTTTTTGGCCAGCTTGAGCAACTCATCGCCAAAATTGTGAGGTTTTTGGTCTTCATTGACCGCGAGGCGCAAAACATCAGCCACGCTCAAACTGGCCGCTTGCGGCATCCAGGCTTTGATGGTGTCTTCGAAGGAACCAAGTCGCTGCAGTGTTTGCGGGGAAGGCGCCCGCAAACTGCTGGCGTTGCTGCTTTCCAGCCAAACGCGCATTTCCACCTTGCCGCGCTTGAGCTGCGCCGTGAGTAACTCACGCAAAACCGGTTCAGTCTGCCGCAATTCGTCGGGCAAGCGAAAGGAGAGGTCCAGAAAACGGCTGTTGACCGAGCGGATTTCAATGCCCAGTCGCGCACCAGGCTCAGACGCACCCTCGTCGGTGGCGGCGGCTTTGGGAGCGCTGGACTGCGCGGTGGCGTAGCCCGTCATGCTGAAGACTGACATGGGTGTATTTTCGTTGGAAACCCGCCCGCCAGGCCGGCGTCGGTTAAGGCCTAGTTTACTTGGCCTCCATTGCTGGCCGCCCCCGGCAGATAATGGCGCCCGCAAAAGCTTATTTCTTCACAAATTTTTCTCCGGACTCCCATGACCCAGCCCACATTCATACGCTCTGCAGGCCGCAAGGCCCAACAACTCCGGCCCGTACGGATAACGCGGCACTACACCGTCCATGCCGAAGGCTCGGTGTTGGTTGAGTTTGGTGACACCAAGGTGTTGTGCACAGCCTCGGTGGAAGAAAAAGTGCCCGGCCACAAACGCGGCAGCGGTGAAGGCTGGGTGACAGCTGAATACGGCATGCTGCCGCGTGCCACGCACACCCGCAGCGACCGAGAGGCCGCACGCGGCAAGCAAAGTGGCCGTACCCAGGAAATCCAACGACTGATCGGTCGTTCCATGCGCGCTGTTTTTGACTTGAAAAAACTCGGTGAACGAACAATTTACCTGGACTGCGACGTGCTGCAGGCCGACGGCGGCACGCGCACGGCCGCGATCACCGGCGCTTTTGTGGCGGCGCAAGATGCCGTCAACAAATTACTGGCCGAGGGCAAGCTCAGCGAGTCGCCCATTAGTGACCATGTGGCGGCGATCTCGGTCGGGATCGTCCATGGCACACCGCTGCTGGACTTGGAGTACATCGAAGACGTCGGTTGCGACACCGACATGAACGTGGTGATGACCGGTGCCGGCCACTACGTGGAGGTCCAGGGTACGGCTGAAGGTGTGGCGTTTACAAGGCTGGAAATGGACGCTTTACTGGGACTGGCCGAGCAAGGGATTCGCGACTTGGTGGTATTGCAAAAAAAGGCCCTGGCGGCCGCCTAAAGCGCCCACTACTTGCTTTGCCCCAGTGAAAATCGTTCTAGCTTCTAACAACCAAGGCAAGCTGGCCGAGCTGCAAACCATGCTGGTGCCGCTGGGGATTGAACTGGTGCGCCAGTCCGAGCTTGGTATCGGCGAGGCTGAAGAGCCTTTTCGCACTTTTGTCGAAAACGCCCTGGCCAAGGCCCGTCATGCTGCCGTCCTGAGCGGTTTGCCTGCACTGGCCGACGACGCCGGCCTGTGCGTAGAGGCTTTTGGCGGTTTGCCCGGGGTCGATACGGCGTATTACGCCACCCAGTTTGGCTACGCCAAGGGCGACGACAACAACGTGCGGGCGCTGCTAGAACAAATGGCCGATGTGAGCGACCGCCGTGCCGCCTTGGTCAGCACTTTGGTGGCGGTGCGCACGGCTGATGACCCCGAACCGCTGATTGCCGTTGGCCGTGTGGCTGGTGAAATTGCCCGTGTGCCGGCCGGGAGCAACGGATTTGGTTTTGACCCGGTGATGTACATCCCGGCCTTTAGCAGGACCTTTGCCGAGTTGCCGGTGGATGTCAAAAACGCACACAGCCACCGGGGTTTGGCCGCCCGGCAGATGATGGCGCTGATGCGGGAGCGATGGCTCGCTGCATGAAAGACATTCAACACTACATGCGGGCGGGCACGCTGCAACTGGCCGCACTGCCGCCGCTGTCTTTGTATGTTCACCTGCCCTGGTGCATCAAGAAATGTCCTTACTGCGATTTCAATTCACATGAAATGGCCGGCGCCGACATGCCTGAGCAACGCTACATCGATGCCCTGATTGCTGACCTGGAGGCCTCGCTGCCGCTGATCTGGGGCCGCAGCGTGCACAGCATCTTTATCGGTGGTGGCACGCCCAGCCTTTTTTCGCCGGCGGCGATCGACCGCTTGCTGGGTGAGCTGCGCGCCCGCCTGAGGTTGGATGCGGATTGTGAAATCACCCTGGAAGCCAACCCCGGCACCTTTGAAAAAGACCGTTTCAGGGCTTTTCGCAGCGCGGGCGTGACACGCTTGTCAGTCGGCGTTCAGAGCTTCAACGACGAGCACCTGAAAGCCCTGGGCCGGGTGCACGACCGTGCGCAGGCGATTGCCGCGGTTGAAGAGGCCGCCGCCAGTTTTGAGACCTTCAACCTCGACATCATGTATGCCTTGCCCGGCCAAAGCCTGGCAGGCCTTGACAAAGACATGCGTCAGGCGCTGGCCTTGAGGCCGCCCCACATTTCGATCTACCACTTAACCATCGAGCCCAATACCTACTTTGCCAAGTTTCCGCCGGTGATTCCTGAGGAGGACCTGGCCTACGCCATGCTAGACCGCATCACCGAGATGACCGCTCAGGCAGGCATGCAGCGCTATGAGGTCTCGGCCTATGCCAAGCCCGGTCACCGCTGCTTTCATAACCTCAACTACTGGAAGTTTGGCGACTACCTGGGCATCGGGGCAGGCGCGCACAGCAAGCTCAGCTTTGCGCACCGCATCGTGCGCCAGGTGCGCTGGCGCGAGCCCAAGCTCTACATGGACAAGGCGCTGGCGGGTCAGGCGGTGACGCAAGAAAACGAAATCAGCCGCGCCGACCTGCCTTTTGAGTTCATGCTCAACGCTCTGCGGCTGCGCGACGGGTTTAAGTTGCAGGACTTTGCTGAAAAAACCGGTTTGCCTGTGAGCGTTCTGCAATCTGGCTTGGACGAAGCTGACCGAAAGGGCCTGATTGAGCGTGACCTGATAAGCCTCAAACCTACAGAGCGCGGCTTTGACTTTCTTAATGATTTGCAATCTTTGTTCTTATCTGATTGATTGAATTGACTATGAACATGCTTTTCGACATAGAGCCGGGCGCGGTCTTGATCTTGGTGTTAAGTTGCGTTATCAGCTTTACATTTGGCAGGTATTTGGTGTCATCGCGCAATAAAAGACGTCAAAATAAAGAAATGGAACGCGCGGAACTGGCCTTGCGCAACCGCCCGCCTGAGCCCCCCTCCTTGAACAAGTCCAAGCGAAAGCGCCAGCAACTGGGAGACAAAAGTAGCTCGAAACCCAGGGGATGAGGACGGAAGTGTCGTTTTTTATCTTTAAAAATTGACTGTCCATCCGCTGGAATGATAAAATTCGTTCAAATTTGTTATTTCAATTTAATGAGTTGATGCGTTCGTGTTCAGCTTGCGTACTTGTTTTGGGAGTGATTTTTGTCTTGCAATTTAATTCGAGCGCGTTTTCGTCTTTTAAATTGCTGTGAAGTTATCCCGACATCCATTTCTCAGCTGACAATTTTCTTCCCGCTAACATTCGGCTTTTACCCGAATCTATCCCAATAAACGACCTTGAGTTAAGGACCGAAATATGAACGACCGCATCAACAACGAAGCTGGATCAATTGTCATTGGCGAGGGCGTTACCGTGTCCGGTAAATTTATCGTGCCTGGGCGTGCTGTGATCAACGGCTCCATGGACGGTGAGTTGCAAGCTGACGAGCTGCTTGTTGGCGCTCAGGGGAAGATTGTTGGCAATGTGAAAGTTCGCAAAGCCGATGTTTTTGGCGAAATGCATGACACGCTGCTGGCTTCAGAGCATTTGATCATCCGAAGCACGGGGCGCGTGAACGGCAATGCCAGCTACGGCGAAATCGAAATCGAGCGCGGCGGTTTGGTTCAGGGTGCTGTGTTGCCAGCCAAGGCCGCCATGAGCGTGTCGCCGGTGATAGCTCCTGTTGTTACTAAACAGGTTGAGCCCCCTGTAGTGGGTGGCAAGTCATCGCAAGCCTGACCATTAAAAGATGTTGCAGTTCGTAAATCGTTTGCGCGAAGGCGCCAGTTTCTTGGGGGTTTTGCCCGCCAAGCTGGGCAAGCTTTGGCGCAGGGATTATCACGACTCCAGAATTATTCTGGAGCAACAAGGCGATCTGAAGTATTTTTCTATTTCAGGCCATCTTCAGCGTAACGTGGTGCGCGGTTTGATCGTTGTCGGTACCGCCAGCTCAGTATCCATCCTTGTTCTCTCGACCCTGTCCCTGCTGTTGATGTTCGGCAACTCTAGGCTTGAACGCTCACACAATGAAATCTACGAAGCTTTGCTCGGCAGTGCAGTTGACTTGACCGAAGGTGGCGCGAACGCCCTGGGACGTGAAGACATGCTGGCCCTGGCACAGGCGATTCGTGACCGAGATCTCGAAATTCGCCGATTTGTTAAGAGTTCTGCTTCGACCTTGTCCGCAGAAAACACTACCTTGAAAGCGCGTCTGGATGCCTCGGGACTGTCTGAAAAAGCCATCAAGATCATCCACGGCAGCGCTTCGATTGGCGGTTTTGGCAATGATCGTATTGACACCAAAAACCCGCTGCTCAGGGGGCGTTTGTCTGAAGAAATCGCCAAAAACCATGCGCTGATGGAAGTGCTGAGTGCCTTGCCTACCAAGATGCCAGTCAGTGATTATTCTGTCTCATCCTCATTCGGTATCCGTACTCACCCCATTACCGGGCGCCCTAAGTTGCACATGGGCGTTGACCTGCTCACGCATGGCGGTGATGAAGTCAAGCCCGCCAAGCCGGGTAAAGTCATACTGGCCCGGACTTACCAGGACTACGGAAACACCGTCATCGTTCGCCATGAGCGCGGTATTGAAACGCTTTATGGCCATCTTGCCGAAGTGCGGGTTCGCGAGGGGCAAGAAGTCGACATGAGTACCCTCTTGGGCATCGTGGGCAACACGGGCTCTTCAACGGGCAAACATTTGCACTTTGAAGTTTCCGTGGGTGGCTATCCGGTTGATCCGGAAAAAGTCATCGATACCGCCAACTATGTTCAAAAAAGCAAAAACTGACAAGCCTGAAGCTACAGCATCTGAAAGCACCTCCACCATGATTACAGTCAATGATGAATCGTTGAACAACAAACGCGGCAACACCGGCGTAGCGGTGCTCGACACCCACAAGCCAACCGTGATCAGCGAAGGTTTCTCACTGACCGGTGATATTGTTTCTGACGGCATACTGCACATCGAAGGCCGCACCAGCGGCACCATCAAAGCCAGCAGCATCAACATCGGCCCGCGTGGTCAGGTCGAGGGCAACGTCTCTTGCGCCAGCTTGCACATCAAGGGCTCTTTTTCGGGCACGGCTATTTGCGGAGAATTAGTCGTTGCGGCCAGCGCCATTGTCAAAGGGCACGTCACCTACCAGGTGCTGACGATCGGTCGGGGTGCGACCATCGAGGGCGATCTGGTCATCCGGCGATAACCACAAACTCGAGTTGGGCTTTTAGAGGCATACGATCGATTTAATAATCGCTCAAAACCCTTAAATCTTTTAAAAGATTAGTTGCTCTGTTGGCAACCAAATTTGCATTTATTTTGTGCGTGGATAACATTCTCCCGTGCAGCATAAACTCGACATTTACCCCAGATTCCTATCTCACGTACTTCAAGTGAGGCAATCCGCTGAGTTTCCGCAATTAGATCAGCATGAAGAACGATTGATGGATCAATTGGCTACTTCTTGGACACAAGGTAAAAAAATCACGGTGCTATTTGCGATGAGAATGTGTGACGATGCATCTGCAAGCACCGTTCACAGACGCTTGAAGACCTTGCGAATCAAGGGCATGCTTGACTTGGAATTGGACCAAGACGATAACAGGGTGAAATTTATTGTTCCCACCGAGCTTGCCAAGACTTACATCACGGCACTTGGTCAGTCGGTGGTGATGGCTGCTGGCACAGAGCGCCCCTGATCGGCATAGATAAATCGCAGCATATAAGCACCAAACTGAACGCCGTCATGGCCTTCCTCCAGAGACTTCAATCTGTCCTGGTAAACCGCTTCCCCGAACATCGCCCTTCGCTTGCCGAGCAAAAAAGCGGCATAGCGTGCGTCAAATTCTGGATGAGGTTGAACGCACAAGACTTGCTCGCTGATTGAGTAAGCCGCAATCGGACAATGCGCATTGCTGGCCAACAAGGTAGCGCCTTCAGGCAGTTCCAACACCTGATCTTGGTGGCTGGCCAGCAAAGCCAACTTGCCCAGAGGGTTGGCAATACCGTCTGGCCCGTGCCAGTCATAGACAGTGCGACCCAGCCCCCAACCCTGCGCTGCACGCTCGACCCGTGCCCCCAGGCAGTGCGCAATGAGTTGGTGGCCAAAACACACGCCAACCAGTTTTTGGCCCTGCGCCAGCAGCGCGCAGACATACTCTCGCAACTGCACCACCCAAGCCTCGTCAGAAAAGGAGTCGGACCGACTGCCTGTGAGCAAAACGGCGTCATAGATATCGAAAGAAGCAGGGTATTGACCCAGTCGGGCACTGAACGCATCGACAAGGCCCTGGTAACCGGCAGCGCGCAGCAATGTCTCAAACATGGCGGCATAGCTGCCCCAAATGGGCACGCCATCAGCTTCGATCACGTCATTGTCAAGAATGCAGATGCGCATGAATGGCGGGTATTAGCGGGGGAAAGCCCCCTTCGTTATGGGCAGCATCACCGTAAAGCATGTTCCAAGTTTGCTGGAGGTCTCGAATTCAATAGTCCCATTATGCAACTCAACAATCGTTTTGCTGAGCCATAAACCTATGCCCATCCCATCAATTTTGTCGGTACGCAACAACTCAAACATGGTTGCCTAAGTAAATCAAGTGCTTGAGCTTGACTACCAAGCCGCTTAAAATCATAAATATCGCAACAAATAAGGCACTTTGGTGCCCCGATTTCTTTTTTTATTCAAGAGCTGCGTCATGAATCGTTTTCTGTTCCGCCGTAAAGTTTTTATCTTTTTGGTGGGTTTCGTGTGTATCTTTGAGGTCCATGCCGGTCGACCTTTGACTGTTGATGATGCCAATGTGAATGATGTAGGCGAGGGCCAAGTGGAAGGCTGGTTGACACGCTCGCCCAATGGTTCACGCAGCTGGACCATTGCACCGGCCTATGCGCCCATCAAGAATATAGAGCTAGGGGCAGGCTTCTCCCGTGAGCAGAAAACTGGACTTGAAAGCGTGAATGTTCAAGCTAAACTTCGCATCACCGAATCTCAGGAAAAGGGGTGCAATGTTGGTGCTGTCATCGGCACCGCCCGCACCGACGGCGAGTCATCGAAGGAGTATTTGAACGCGCTTTTCACTTGCAATCACCCCACACTCGGCAGTCTTCACACCAATTTGGGAGCGCTTGGTTTTTCAAAAAGCCAGCGCATCGGCACATGGGGCTTGGCATGGGAGCGTTCTTACGGAGAACTCACGGCCCATGTAGAGGTCTACGGACAACAACAAGACACGCCAACATGGGCTACCGGCTTACGCCGTAACATCCTGCCAAAGCTGCAACTCGATGTTAGCGTGGGTCGTCAAGCCGGCCAAAACCTGCTGACACTTGGGACCAAGTGGATGTTCTGAAAAACCGCTTTGCCCCGGATTAAAAGGCGTACTTTCGTAAACCACCATCCACCGGCATCACAGTCCCCGTGATGTAAGAGGCTACAGGCGAAGCCAAAAACACCGCCAGCGCTGCCAACTCTTCCGGCTCGCCATAACGCCCTACGGGAATCTCTTTACGGGATTGTTCCGCGCGAAACTCCGGAGAATATTTGTGGCGGATTTGCTCGCTCATGATGCGTCCTGGCTGTATGCAGTTCACGTTGATGCCATGTGGGCCGACTTCGCGAGACAGACCTTTTGACCAAGCATGTATCGCGGCCTTGGTAGGTGAGGCGGCGATCATGTTTTCAGGTTCGGATTTGCCGCTGATGTTGATGATCCGGCCCCATTTTCGTTGCATCATGCCCGGGAGGGCTGCGTGGGTAAGTTGGCGCACGCGCACGAAGTTGAGCGTCATTGATTCGTCCCATGCGCTGTCGGGCGTATCGACGTGAATAGGTCCTTTGCTGCCGCCCGCGCTGTTGATCAGAATATCGATTTTGCCCATGGCTTTTTCAGCGGCCTGAGCCAGGCGCGTGGGCGCGTCTGGCTCAGTGACGTCGATCACTACGATATAGGGGGTTTTGTAGCCTGCGGCCGTGATTTCTGCGGCAAGTTCGTCAAGCAAGTTTTTGCGTCGGGCTGCGATGCAGGTTTGCACGCCTTCAGCGGCGAGCGCTTTGGCGATGGCGCGACCTATGCCCTGGCTTGCGCCAGTGACTAATGCGGTTTTGTCGTTTAACTGTAAGTCCATGTTTTATAAATATGACAGACCTAGCCATCATGCGGGTCACTGCCAGATAACTGGCGGAAGCTCAGTCCGCTTGTGACTTGTTTCATGCGGAGTCAAGGAACATCATTTATCCAACTTTTACCAATGATATCGGAAGAATATTTGTGTCAGCTTGAGCCACCTGCTACCATGCCAAATCATCTTTTTGGGTATGTAGGTTGGTATGCCGAAAATTGCAAAATCTCTTAGTCCTGTTGAAGTTAACCGAATCATAACTCCGGGTTGGCACGCTGTTGGCGGGGTAGCAGGTCTCCTCCTCCAAATCCGTGAGCCAGCGCGTGAGGGCGCTCAGATTTCAAGGTCATGGATATTGCGCGTTCGCGTTGGGGATAAGCGCCAGCCGTTCGGGCTTGGGTCGTACCCGCAGGTTTCACTTGCAGAGGCTCGTGAGCAAGCCAAAAAGCTGGTCGCAGATGCGCGGCAAGGTGTGAACCCCAAGGAGAAGAAGAAATCCGCAAGGAGTGCGCTGCTATCGGCAGCAGCCAGAAACAAGACATTCCAAGAATGTGCTGACGCGTACATGGAGGCTCACAGCCAAGATTACAGCAACGATAAGCACCGCAAACAGTGGGCAGCGACGCTTGAAACCTACGCGTACCCAGTAATCGGAAAGCAGCTTGTGTCTGACATCACCATGCGGAGTGTTCTTGATGTACTGCTGCAAGACACACAGAGCGCGGACAAGACTGTCGGCAAGCTGTGGCACACAAAGACAGAGACGGCAAAGCGACTACTGGGCCGGATCAAGACGGTACTTGATTTTGCGACAGTCAATGAGTACAGAACGGGAACAAATCCGGCACAGTGGACGGGCCACCTCGACACTCAGCTTCCGTCGCCCAAGAAGCTGGCGGGTATCAAGCACCACCCCGCGATCCCATACGGCGACATGGGTGACTTCATGACACGGCTGCGCGCCAACGGCATCATGAGCGCCAAGGCTCTTGAGTTTTTGGTCTTGACTGGTGTTCGGTCGGGATCAGTCAGATTGGCAGATCGATCTGAAATTGACTTCACCAAGAAGCTCTGGGTCATCCCAGCCGCGCACACCAAGACAAAGCAAGAGCATCGCGTACCGCTGGCCCCTCAGGCGATAAAGCTGCTCTTGTCTTTGCCGACGGTAGCTGGAACCACAAAGCTGTTCCCAAGCACACGCGGAGGCGCTCTGTCAGACATGTCGTTGTCGCAGTTGATGAGGGGGATGCGTGAGCGCGGTGAAATACAAGTTGAAGCTGTACCCCACGGATTCAGATCGACTTTCCGCGACTGGGGCGCAGAGCAAACCAGTTACCCGGATGAAATTCGCAAGGCCGCCTCAGGTCACACAGTAGGGGACTCAGTCCAGCAGGCTTACCAGCGCACGGACTTGCTGGAGAAGAGGCGCAGGATGATGGACGACTGGGCTAAATTTTTAGATCAGGCAAGCGGTAAGCCGTCCGTCAACGTCACGCAACTCAAAAGGAAGTCATGAACTGGCCTAGCAATTCCGGGTTGTCCTCAGAAGTCGAGCAGCTTCTGAACAACCGACTAAAGCATTTTCTTGACGCAAATTCCGACCAACATGGTGGCGAAGATGGCATTGAGGTGCAGCGTCTAATCATTGACCTATATGTGATCTACAAAAGTGCACAGTCGCCTCTTGAAAAAGCACGTTTAATGCAAGAGATCATCCAGATGGGTAGCCTCTGGGATACAGATGACCCAGTCTTTGCTCAAATACAGAAATATGTGAACCGCATCTGCGAAGGTCAGTACACCGCGGCGACAGATTACTTGGATAAAGCCATCACATACAAGGAGAATTTAAAGGCAACAGGCGCAGCAGAAACCATACAAAAAAATGGTCGGGATGGTGCAGTCAAACGACATGACGAGAAAAATCAAATTTTGGCGCAAGCAGAGCAATATTATCTGGACAATCCCGACCAATTCTGGTCACAAAAGCAGGCTGCCATTGTGTTGTCTGAAAAGTTCCCCCCAATAAAGGCGGGCACTTACAAAAACAAATTAAAAAAATGGAAACGGTGATAGTTTGGGTACGCTGGTACTAGCGTTCTACTCTTGCGATTCCAATTAGCGAGGTTCACTGTCCGACGTCAGCGTGTGTGAGACAAATAGGGGTACTTGATTAAAGGAGGGTTTTGGTTCATCTTTCAACCTAAGGAGTGAAGATGAAATTGAAATCTATTCAACCCAAGGCCTCTGCCGAGCA
>Ga0214921_10006287_pt1 | contig 16349 bp, 14 predicted proteins | sample LL1505_MetaG_FD_177992 | JGI IMG/M metagenome (GOLD analysis project Ga0214921, IMG submission 177992) | Freshwater microbial communities from Lake Lanier, Atlanta, Georgia, United States - LL-1505 | ecosystem: Environmental > Aquatic > Freshwater > Lake | place: USA: Georgia | collected...
CATGTCGTTCGAGTACATCCTCGAGACGTTCCCCGTGGACCGCGAGAAGATCTACGCCCAGCACGTCGATCACCCCGCGATCGCCGCGAAGGAAGAGTTCGAAGTCAAGTTCATCAAGCGCATGGCCGAACGAAGCCTCGACATCACCACCACCGAGGGCAAGCAGGACTTCGTCCGTAACCTCGTTGCGTACTCGGTCATCATGGAAGGTATCTGGTTCTACACCGGATTCATGGTCGCCCTGTCGTTCCGCCAGCGCAACCTTCTGCGCAACTTCGGTTCGCTCGTTGACTGGATCGTTCGCGACGAGTCACTTCACCTCAAGTTCGGAATCAACCTCATCCTGACGGTGCTCGAAGAGAACCCGGACATCGCCACGGAGGAATTTGCCGCCGAAATCAAGCAGATGATCCTTGACTCTGTCGTGATGGAAGAGGAATACAACAAGGCGATGATTCCCAACGGCATCCTCGGCCTCAACGCGGAGTACATCACCCAGTACACCAAGCACATGGCTGACCGTCGCCTCGAAGAGCTCGGATTCGAAGCACACTACAAGGTGGCAAACCCGGCGAAGTGGATGGCTGCCGCGAACGACACGCTGCAGTTGGTCAACTTCTTCGAATCGACCAACACCTCGTACGAGGTCAACTCGGGCGCCACGGCGAAAGCCTCCTAGGCAGGACCCACGACGTCATGCCCTCAGTAAACTGGGGGCATGACGTTTCCTGTTAACAACATTTCTCTGAACGACGGCACCTCGATTCCTCAGCTCGGGCTCGGCACCTATCGGCTCGAGGACGACGATGCGTATCGCGTCACGTCCGAGGCGTTTGCAATCGGCTATCGCCACATCGACACCGCCCGCATTTACAAAAACGAGGCAGGCATCGGACGTGCGATTCGCGAGAGCGGAATCCCGCGCGATGATCTCTACATCACGACCAAGTTGTGGAACGGTGACCAGCCCAAGGCGCGCGACGCGATCAGCGCGTCCCTCGACCGCCTCGGCCTCGAACACGTTGATCTGTACCTCGTTCACTGGCCGGCTCCGCAGCGCGGAACCTACATCGACGCGTGGAAGCAACTCGAGATCCTCCAGCAGGACGGGCTGACGACATCAATCGGTGTGAGCAACTTCGAACCGGAACACCTTGACGCCATCGCCGCGGTGAGCGAGATTGTTCCCGTCCTCAACCAGGTCGAATTGCACGCGCTGTTCCAGCAAAAGTTGCTTCGCGCCGAACACGGCAAGCGCGGTATCGCCACTGAAGCGTGGGGGCCGCTGTGTCACGGTTCGGTCGACCTTGCGGCGGAAATGCCTGCACTCGTGAACCTCGCCGAACGATACGAAAAATCAATTGCTCAGGTAATCCTGCGCTGGCACATCCAGCACGGAACCATCGTTTTCCCCAAGACGTCGAGCAAAGAGCGGCTGATGGAAAACATCGCGCTGTTCGACTTTGAACTCGACGCAGCGGACATGCTCGAAATCGACGGGTTCGATGCTGGGCGTCGACTCGGTACTGCACCTGCCGACGGCAACTGGGATTAATGCGACGCGAACGGGAAAATCGCGCTGATGGCAACAAACATTAACACCGAGGCCAGGGCGATCTGAATTCCACGCGGCTTGACGCGGCGGGCAAGGAAAGAGCCGACGATGATCGTGGGGATTGATCCCAGCAACATGCTGGCGAGCATCCACGGGTCGACGACGATGCCGATGCCCGCAATGAGTCCGGTCACGATGTAACCCGTTCCCGCAACAACGGCGAGTGGGATTGCGTGGGCGATGTCCGTCGCTACGAGACGGTGAGGGGTCATGCGATACGGGTAAATTGCCGTCATCGCAACAGAGCCCAGAGCGCCGGCACCGACCGAGGTGAGGGCGACGAGCCCACCAACAACTCCACCAGAGGCGATTGTCGCCGGAGCTTGGAAGTTTCGGAACTTCGCGGGGGTCTCTGTGCGATTGGCCTGAGCAGCCTTGATGAGAACGGGGGCGAGGAACATCCCGATTGCGGTGATGAGAACGACCACGCCGATTGCGGTGGTCAGCCACGAGACTTTTTCGGGCTTCGCGTTTATTGCAACGAGGACCGCGACAACAATGGCGACGGGGATTGATCCCATCCACAATCGGCGCACGACCTGCCAGTCGATGTTTCCGCCAACACCATGGATACCTGCGCCGAACAATTTGGTTATGGCCGCGAACCAGAGATCGGTTGCGACCGCAGTGGCTGGCGCCACCCCCAACAGCAGGATGAGGATCGGCGTCATGACCGCTCCGCCACCGACACCGGTGATTCCGACGACGAGCCCCGTCACAACTCCGGCCAGCGTGTAGCCGAAATCGATGCCAGTGAGGGCGGGTGCCGCGTCGGCGGCGAGGACGATATCCAGCATTCTGGCGACTCCTTTATGGTGAGGTGCGTACTCAACCTACCAAGTGACTAGAGAAAGTCCGGTTTCTAAATCCAGCTCGGGAACCAGTAATGGATGACCGCGAACCACTCGGGGATCGGAATCCCCATCCACACGGGTAAGAAAAACACCGAGACCGCGACGGCGATAACCAGATAGTTCACTACGAACAGCCGCAGGCGGTGCTTCCACAACCACACGAGAACGGCGACGAGCGCGAGGACGAGGAATGGCTCGAGGGTCACGGTGTAGAACTGGAAAACCGTGCGCTGTGAGAAAAAGAGCCACGGAACGTAGGTCGCGGCGACTCCGACGAGGATCGCAACGTTCTGCCACGTCGCTTTGCGAATGACCATGACGATGAGGGCGACGATCGAAAGCGCACCGGCCCACCAGACGACGGGGTTCGCGATGCTCGTGACGTACTGAACGAGCCCGTCGGTTCCCGACGGTGCGTAGTAGAACGCCGTCGGCCGGATCATTGCGAGCCAACTGAACGGGTTCGCCTGATAGTTGTGCGAGTCGGTCAGCCCGATGTTGTAGTCGTAAATGTCGCGGTGGTATTTCCACAACCCACGCGCAATCCCGTAGGGGCCTTCCCCGTAACCTTCCTCGGCTGCCCACGAGCGCGAGTAACCGCCAGACGACAGGATCCAACCCGCCCAGGACGAGACATAGACAACGATGGCGACGGGGATGAACAGCGCCAACGAGCGAAGAGCGGAAAGAGCCGAGCGCCAGACGAAACCTTTGCCGCGACGCGCCTTGCGAATACGAAGGGTTTCGACCGCGACGACCCACAACCCAAATGCGGCCATCGCGTAAAGCCCGCTCCACTTGACGGCCGTAGCGGCACCGATGAGGACTCCACCCAACAACAACCAACCACCCCACCCGGGCGTGTCCAGGTGACGGATGAGTGCGAGGAAAGCGGCGAGGATGAACAGTGTCAGAAAGCCGTCGAGAAGGGCGGTGCGGCTCATTGTGATGGCGATTCCGTCGATCGCAACGAGGAAACCGGCGACGGCAGCGGTCACAAGCGAGTGGAACATTCGCCGTGCAATCAACATGACGAGCAGAACCACGATAATTCCCGCGACAGCCGTAGCGATGCGCCACCCGAACGGGTTCTCGGGTCCGAACAACGCCATCCCCGAGCCGATGATCCACTTGCCCAGCGGCGGATGGGCGATGAAGTCACCGATCCGTGTGAAGCCGTTGACGTCGCCGCCCGCGAAGTCGGCTGCGGCGACCCATTCGGCCTCGTAGCCGAGGTTCCACATAGTCCAAGCGTCCCGAACGTAATAGACCTCGTCGAAAACGAGCGCCGACGGGCTCTGCAGATTGATGAGCCGGATGAGTGACGCGAGCACGAGAACGGGCACATAAAGAAGAGCCGTTTGCAGTCGCGGCGACAGTGCGGCGATGCGCGTGCGAACCTCGCGGAGGCGGACGGAAACACTCATACGCAATACGGTACGCGAGAATGGGCGTGTGCTCATCCTCGCGGCAACCCCCATCGGCAATCTTGGTGATGCGTCACCCCGATTGCGCGAAGTGCTGGTGAACGCGAGCACCATCGTCGCCGAGGACACAAGGACCACAAACCACCTGTTGAAAGCGCTTGGGCTGACGACAAGCGCCAAACTGATTGCTCTTCACGAGCACAACGAGGTTTCCAAAGCCGTCGACATCGTGCGGCTCGCCCAGGAGGGCGATGTCGTCATGGTCAGTGACGCGGGAATGCCCGGGATCAGTGACCCTGGCTACGTTGTCGTGCGAACCGCCCACGAACTGGGCGTCACCGTGAGCGTGATCCCCGGGCCGTCCGCCGCGATTGCGGCGCTCGCCGCCTCGGGGCTGCCGACCGACCGTTTCGCGTTCGAAGGTTTCGTCCCTCGAAAAGGCCAGGCCAAGTATTTCGCGGAACTGGCTCGGGAACCTCGCACGCTCATCTTTTACGAATCGCCTCATCGCCTTGCTGACACCCTCGTTGCCGCGCGGGACGTGTTTGGGCCGGACCGGCTGGCAACCGTTGTGCGGGAACTCTCCAAGATGTTCGAAGAGGTCGTGCGCGGAACACTTGCGGAACTCGCTGACCGGTTCGCGGGCGAGAACCGCGGCGAAATCGTGTTCCTCGTGGCGGGAGCCGAGGTCGTGCCGATGTCACTCGACGATGCGGTCACCGACGTGGTTGCGCGCGTTGCGTCGGGCGAGAGGCTCAAGGAAGCGAGCCGTGCGGTCGCCGAGGCGACGGGAATTCCCGGTCGCAACCTCTACCAGTCCGCGCTCGAGCGTTCGCGCGACGCGTAAACTGGAGTCAATATGTCGAGCGCCGAAAACTACTTCATCACCACCCCGATTTTCTACGTCAACGATGTCCCGCACATCGGTCACGCGTACACGGAGGTGGCCGCCGACGTCCTCGCGCGCTGGAATCGCCAGAACGGCAAGAACGCGTGGCTCTTGACCGGCACTGACGAACACGGACAGAAGATCTTGCGCACGTCCACCGCGAATGGCGTGACCCCGAAGGAGTGGGCAGACAAACTGGTCGCGGACGCGTGGTTGCCGCTGCTCGACACCATCACGATTCAGAACGATGACTTCATTCGAACCACCGACGACCGCCACGAGGTTGCGGTCTCGAAGTTCTTGCAAAAGCTCAAGGACGACGGGTTCGTGTACTCGGGTGAATACGAAGGTTTTTATTGCGTCGGGTGTGAGGAATACAAACAGCCCGGCGACCTGCTCGATGGCGGCGACGAATTCCCCGGTGAAAAAGTGTGCGCAATCCACACGCGTCCCATCGAAACGCTCAAGGAATCGAACTATTTCTTCCGCATGAGCGACTTTCAACAGAAGCTCCTCGACCTGTACGAATCCCAGCCTGACTTCATCCAACCCGAGAGCGTGCGCAACGAAATCATTTCGTTCGTCAAGCGCGGACTCGATGACCTCTCGATTTCGCGTGCGACCTTCGACTGGGGAGTCAAAATCCCGTGGGACGACAGTCACGTCGTTTACGTCTGGTTCGACGCCCTCCTCAACTACATCTCGGCGACCGGGTGGGGCTCGGACGACGACGAATTCGCTCAGCGCTGGCCGGCGATTCACATCGTTGGAAAAGACATCGCCCGATTCCACGCGGTCATTTGGCCCGCGATGCTCATGGCCGCCGGACTTCTGCCGCCGAAACGCGTCTTCGGCCACGGGTGGTTGCTCGTCGGTGGCGAAAAGATGTCGAAGTCGAAACTGACGGGTATCGCTCCGCACCAAATCACCGATGTGTTCGGGGCCGACGCGTTCCGCTATTACTTCATGAGCGCCATCAACTTCGGTCAGGACGGGTCGTTCTCGTGGGAGGACCTCGCAGCGCGGTACCAGGCCGAGCTGGCGAACGGATTCGGAAACCTCGCGAGCCGAGTCATCGCCATGATTAACCGGTATTGCGACGATCTCGTTCCCGCACCGACGGAACTCAACGACGCCGATGCGGTCATCGTGGACACCGTGACGAAGGCGTTCGAGGTCGCGAACAATGCCATCGATCGCCTTGCAATTCACGACGCGATCAACGCGGTGTGGACCATCGTCGACACACTGAACCTGTACATCACCGAGCAAGAGCCGTGGGTTCTCGCGAAGGACGACGCGAATCGCGACCGGCTGCACACGGTGTTGTATACGGCGGTCGAGGGGCTTCGCGCGATTGCTGTTGGCCTGTCACCTGTCATGCCGACCGCGACCCAGAAGTTGTGGGACGCGCTCGGCCTCGGTGAGGCGCTCGGTGCTTTGACCGACCAGCACTTGTCGCGCGCAGGACAGTGGGGGATTGTACCCGCGGGAATCCGCGTGTCGAGCCTCGACTCGCTGTTCCCCCGCATCGAGGAATAATGGTGTCGGAACCGCTGCGGGCGCGAAAGGACGCCGACGGAGACGTCAAGCGTGACCTTGAGTTCCCGCCGCTTCCCGAACCGCTGACGGTTCCGGTTTACGACAACCACACGCACCTCGAAATCGCGGATGGCGAGAACCCGCTCGCGCCGGAGGAAAATCTGCGGCGCGCCGTCGAGGTGGGCATCAAGGGTGTCGTGCAGGTCGGAACCGACCTCGAGACCTCGCGTTGGAGTGCCGACCTCGCCGAACGGGACCCGCGCGTTTTGGCCGCCGTCGCAATTCATCCGAACGAAGCGCCGCGATTGGCCGAGCGCGGTGTGCTCGACGAACACATCGCCGGAATCGCCGAGCTCGCAACCCGCGACCGCGTCCGTGCCGTTGGCGAAACGGGGTTGGATTTCTTTCGCACCGACGAGCCGGGCCGGGCGCCGCAATTGCACTCGTTCGAGGCGCACATCGACATCGCGAAAACCAATGGACTCGCGCTGCAGATTCACGATCGCGATGCTCACGGTGCGGTGGTCGATACGTTGTTGCGTGTTGGCGCACCCGAGAAAACCGTGTTCCACTGTTTCTCGGGGGACGAAGAACTCGCCCGAATCTGTGCCGACCACGGTTGGTACATGTCGTTCTCGGGAACCGTGACGTTCGGGAATGCCAAAGGAATTCGCGCCGCGCTGTCGATCGCGCCGCGCGAGCTCGTGCTGGTCGAAACGGACGCACCGTTCCTTACGCCAACGCCGTTTCGCGGCCGCCCGAACGGGTCGTACCTCGTGCCCCTGACCCTGCGGTTCATGGCGGAACACCTCGGGGTGTCGGTCGATGAGCTGGGCACCGACGTCGCCCGCAACACCGAAACGGTCTACGGCACGTGGTGACGCTTCTTGGCGCGACCGAGATTCGTGCCCTCGCCGAACGGCTCGACGTGTCGCCGACCAAGAAGTGGGGACAGAATTTCGTGCACGACGCGAACACGGTTCGCAAGATTGTCACGGCTGCGAAACTGCAGGCGGGCGAAGCCGTGGTTGAGATCGGTCCGGGGCTCGGTTCGTTGACCCTGGGCCTGCTCGAGCAGGGACACCCCGTCACCGCGATCGAAATCGACCCGAGACTTGCCGCGGAATTGCCCGCGACGGCCGAGACACACGGCGTCACGGCAGGCATGTTGACGGTGATCCAGGCGGATGCGCTAGCGGTCACCGAACTGCCCGTTGCACCGACCGCGATTGTTGCCAACCTGCCGTACAACGTGTCGGTCCCCGTTCTCATTCATCTGCTCGAGACGTTCCCCACGATTCGTCGGGTTCTCGTCATGGTTCAGGCCGAGGTCGGGCACCGCATCGCGGCCGATCCCGGGTCAAAGGTCTACGGAGTCCCGAGCGTCAAAGCCGCATGGTGGGGTGACTGGAACGTCGAGGGCACCGTTTCTCGCCGCGTGTTCTGGCCAGAACCCAACGTCGATTCGGTTCTTGTCGGGATGACGGCTCACGCGACACCGGGCGATGAACCCCTTCGACGCCGCACCTTCGCGATCGCCGACGCAGCGTTCGGTCAGCGACGCAAGACCCTGCGCCAAGCGCTGTCCGCGATTGCCGGCTCGACGACCGCAGCGGCCGACCTGTGTGAGGCGGCGGGCATCGACTCAGGGGCGCGCGGCGAGCAGCTCACTCTCGCCGACTTCGTCCGTCTCGCCTCCGTGCCCTCTTAGCCACACCTGTTTCTGCAGACATATTCGGGATTTGTGGCGCTAGCTCGTCTTTTCGGCGAGTTGTCTGTAGGAACAAGTGGGAGGGTGTGGATTGTCTGCAGAAACAGGTGGGGGAGCGGGTTTAGGCTCGTGGATATGAGTGCGCAATCCGTCACGGCAACGGCTCCGGGCAAAATCAACGTGTGCCTTCGCGTCGGGCCACTGCGTGACGACGGGTATCACGACGTTGCCACGATTTACCAAGCTGTTTCGTTGCTCGAGGAAGTCACCGCAACGGAATCCGCGGATTTCACCGCGAGTTTCTCGGGACCCATCGACACGAGTCACCTGACGGTGGACGAGTCGAACCTCGTCATTCGTGCCGCACGTGCCGTGGCTGCCGAGTCGGGATTTACCGGCGGAGCCGACATCCAGGTCGTCAAACGTGTTCCGATCGCCGGTGGAATGGGTGGCGGTTCGGCGGATGCCGCGGCAACTCTGGTCGCGGTCGATGCGCTGTGGGGCACCAATTTGGGGACGCCCAAGCTTGCCGAAATCGCCGCGACTCTGGGCGCTGACGTCCCTTTCGCTTTGCACGGCGGAACTGCTCTTGGAGTTGGGCGGGGCGATGTGCTGTCGCCGGTCCTCGCTAAATCCCTATTCCACTGGGTGCTCGTGCTGAACGAGGTGGGATTATCGACGCCCGACGTTTTCCGTCAACTCGACCGTCATCGTGCGGAGCACTCGATTGAAATCGAAACGGTCGCGATCGACCCCGCCATCGACCCCAGCCTGCTCCAAGCATTGCGATCGGGCGACGCGATGGCCCTCGGCGAGTACTTGCGGAATGATTTACAGGCGGCTGCGTTGCAACTCATGCCACACCTAGGCGAGACCCTTGAGTTCGGCGAGACGCGCGGCGCACTGGCGGGAATCGTGTCCGGTAGCGGTCCGACGGTTGCCCTGCTCGCCGCCGATGAGGATTCCGCGGCAAGCCTGGCCGCTTCGCTGAGAGCGGACGGTCGAAACGCTATTTCTGTGTCGGCGCCGACTTTGGGCGCTCGGGTGAACTGAACGGTACGCCGAGGAAACTTAGCAACACGGAACCGATAGCCGCACCGACCAGTGCGATGTCGGCGACGTTGCCGACGAAGAATCCGCCGTAATCAATGAAGTCGACGATCTTGCCCGACCCGATGGTGTCGCCACGAAGTAATCGGTCGAAGAAGTGCGAGACGGCTCCGCCGAGCATAGATCCAATCGCCAGCGACCACAGCAGAGTGTGGGTGCGAAGCGCGGCCACGAAAAGCACGACGACGGCGATTCCCGCGATCACGGTCAGAATCCAGACGAAACCGGTACCCAAACCGAAGGCTGCGCCGGGGTTGTAGACGAGGACAAGCCCGAACCAGCCACCGAGTATCGGCGCTCGCGGTTGGCCGACGAGCGCGGTTTCGGCCCAGAGTTTTGTGAGTTGGTCGAGGGCAATCCAGAACGCGGCGAGCGAAAAGGTGAGAGCGGTGAGGGTGCGGCGGGTCACCCCTCCATTCTCCAACTAATTACCTGTCTAAACTAACGAAGTGAACCTGGTCGGATTAGAAGGCGTTTCCCACGAGTACCCGAATCGGGTCGTGCTGGACAACCTGACGATCGGAATTCACGCGGGTGACCGCATCGGCGTTGTCGGTCGTAACGGTGACGGCAAGTCGACTCTCATGTCGATCATCGGCGGTTCACTGACACCGGATTCGGGGCGAGTCACGATGCGCGGCGGAACCCAGGTCGGCATGTTGACCCAGGACGATCACTTCGGCGACGACGACACCGTCGGAACCGTGGTCGTCGGGGAGGGTCCCGAACACGAGTGGGCGTCATCCCCCGTGATTCGCGATGTGCTCGCCGGGCTACTCGGAGATGTTGATGTGTCCGCCCGAATCGGAGACCTGTCCGGCGGCCAGCGACGTCGCGTCGCGCTCGCCCGCCTTCTTGTCGGCGAGTGGGACGTTCTCCTTCTCGACGAGCCGACTAACCACCTCGACGTGTCGGGGGTCAACTGGCTTGCCGAACACCTCATTCGCCGCTGGCCGACCGGGACCGGCGCTCTCGTCGTTGTTACTCACGATCGGTGGTTCCTCGACGCGATTTCGACTGACACGTGGGAGGTCCACGACGGCATCGTCGACAAGTTCGAGGGAGGATACGCGGCCTACATTTTGCAGCGCGTCGAGCGCCAGCGCCAGTCGGCGTCGAGCGAGGAACGCCGCCAGAACCTGTTGCGAAAAGAACTCGCATGGTTGCGCCGCGGAGCACCTGCCCGAACGACGAAACCGAAGTTCCGCATCGATGCGGCCACCGCACTCATTGCGGACGTCCCCCCTCCCCGCGATCGCATCGAGTTGTCGAAGTTGGCGACGCAACGCCTCGGCAAGGACGTGGTCGATTTGCTCGACGCCGGATTTGCGTTCGGTGACAACGTCATCCTCGAGGACGTCGAGTGGCGCATTGCGCCGGGCGAGCGCACTGGAATTCTGGGCCGAAACGGCGCGGGTAAATCGACGCTCCTCGGGCTCATCGATGAGAGCCTGCAGCCCACGAGCGGTCGTGTGAAAACCGGGAAGACGGTCAAACTGCGTCGGCTCGACCAGCGCCTCGAGGGTCTCGAGAAGTACATGAACGATCGAGTAAGTGCGGTCATCGCCGAATTCAAGACAACGTACAACGCGGGCGGAATCGAATTAACTCCGGGCCAGTTGCTCGAACGCCTAGGGTTTTCCAGCGCCCACATCCAAACCCCCGTCAAGGACCTTTCGGGTGGGCAGAAGCGCCGCTTGCAGATCCTGCTCATCCTGTTGGACGAGCCGAACGTGCTACTTCTCGACGAGCCGACGAACGACCTCGACACCGACATGCTCGCGGCACTCGAGGACGTACTCGACTCGTGGCCGGGAACACTGATTGTCGTATCGCACGACCGGTACCTGCTCGAGCGAGTGACCGACCAGCAGTACGCGGTCATCGGCAAGCACTTGCGGCACCTGCCCGGCGGAGTCGACGAGTACCTGCGATTGGATGCACGGCCCGTCACGCCCATCGCCTCGGCACCCGCCAAGGCCACCCCGAAGTCGACCCAACTGAGCGGAGCCGAGCGCCACGCTCTCGACAAGGAATACAAGTCACTCAATCGCCAGATCGAGAATCTGAAAGCGTCGATCGCCACGATTCACAATCAGATGGCGACGCACGATCAGAGCGATTACGAGGGCCTCGCCAGGATCAGCACCGAGCTCGGAACGGCGACCACGAACCTTGATGCGTTGGAATCACGCTGGTTGGATGTGGCCGACAAACTCGGCGAATAGCGGCTGCCCCTCCTGGATTCGAACCAAGACCGAACATCTCCAAAGGATGCCGTGCTGCCATTACACTAAGGGGCATTGCCCCGCAGGGCTCTTCTATTCTGCCCGAATTTCGGCGACACTCGGCGCTTCGGCGGTCGTGCCGAGTGCCTAGTGCCAGAATGGTCGTATGACCGATGTTTCCCTTGCCGTGGTGATTCTCGCCGCCGGTGAGGGAACGCGGATGAAATCCGCCACAGCCAAGGTCTTGCACCCCATTGCTGGCGTTCCGATGATCGGTCACGTGCTGTCGACGGTTGCCTCTCTTCACCCTGCTCACACGGTCGCGGTGGTGCGCCACGAACGCGATGCGGTTGCCGGGGCGATTGCCGAATTGTCGGAGGGTGTCGTCATCGTCGACCAGGACGACGTTCCCGGAACGGGTCGAGCGGTCGAAATCGCAATCGCTGCACTCGCCGACTTTGATGGCGATGTGGTTGTTGTGTCGGGGGACGTGCCGTTGCTCGACGCCGAGACCCTGACCGACCTCATCGACGAACACCGCCAGCGCGAACGTTCGGCATCAGTCCTCTCTGCGCTCGTCGATGACCCGTCAGGATACGGTCGAATCGTGCGCGATGACACCGGTGAATTCCGCCGAATCGTTGAGCACAAAGATGCGGCCGAGGACGAACTCGGGATTTCCGAGATCAATTCCGGAACCTACGTGTTCCGCGCGTCGGCGCTCAAGGCTGCTCTCGCCAAGGTCGGCACCGCGAATTCGCAGGGCGAAAAATACTTGACGGACGTCATCGAACTTCTCGTGACCGACAGCCTCGCCGTCGGCGCGAACCCCGTCTACGAATCGTGGGTCGTCGCGGGGGTCAACGATCGTGCGCAGCTTTCCGAGGCGCAAGCAAGACTCAACGCGATGATTGTGCGCGGCCACCAGATGAACGGCGTGAGCATCGACGATCCTGCGACGACATGGATCGACCGCGGTGTGTCCATCGAGCCCGACGCCCACATCCTGCCCGGTACGTTTCTCAAGGGCGCGACGAGCATCGCGTGCTGTGCGACGGTCGGCCCCGACACGACCCTGCGCGATTGCGAGATCGGCGAAAACGCGACTGTCACTCGAACCGATGCGACACTCGCCGTCATCGAGGCGAACGCAACGGTCGGCCCGTTTTCGTACCTACGTCCCGGAACCGTCCTCGGCGAGGGTGGCAAAATCGGTGCGTTCGTCGAAACCAAGAACGCGCGCATCGGTCGCGGCAGCAAAGTTCCGCACTTGTCATACATCGGCGACACGACTGTTGGCGAAGGCTCGAACATCGGTGCCGGAACCATCACCGCGAACTATGACGGGGTTGCCAAGCACCCGACCGTCATCGGGTCGCACGTTCGCACCGGTTCGCACAACGTCTTTGTCGCACCCGTCACGATTGCGGACGGCGCGTACACGGCCGCCGGAACTGTCGTTCGACGAAACGTCCCAGCCGGATCATTGGGAATGACTGTTGCTGGGCAGCGCAACGTCGAGGGTTGGGTCGAAAACAATCGACCAGGTACAGCGTCCGCCGAGGCCGCGACACACGCGACAAAGGAAAGCGAGTAGTCCAATGAACAACATGGAGCTGGCGGGTAAAAAGAAGCTCATTTTGATTTCGGGCCGAGCCCACCCCCAACTCGCGTTGGACGTCGCCAATGAACTGGGCATCTCACTGTTGCCCACCGAAGCTCGCACGTTTGCGAACGGCGAAATCTACGCGCGTTTCGACGAGAGCGTTCGCGGCACGGACGCGTTCGTCATTCAGTCGCACTGCAACCCCATCAACGAATGGCTGATGGAACAGCTCATTATGGTTGACGCGCTCAAGCGCGCGAGTGCAAAGCGTATCACGGTCGTCGCACCGTTCTACCCGTACGCTCGCCAGGACAAGAAGAGTCGTGGGCGCGAGCCGATCTCGGCACGACTTGTTGCCGACCTGTTCAAGACCGCTGGTGCCGACCGCATCATGTCGGTTGACATCCATGCACCCCAGATTCAGGGATTCTTCGACGGACCGTTCGACCACCTGTTTGCGATGCCGATTTTGCTCGAGCACTTCCGGGCACAAATTGACCCGACCACTCTCACCGTGGTGAGCCCGGACATGGGCCGCGTTCGCGTCGCGGACATCTGGAGCCAAAAGCTCGGCGCGCCACTCGCGCTCATCCACAAGCGTCGCGACCCCGCAATCGCGAACCAGGTGAGCGTTCACGAGATTGTCGGTGAGGTCGAGGGCCGCGTGTGTCTCATTGTCGACGACCTGATTGACACAGGTCGAACCATCGTCAAGGCCGCCGAGGCACTCAAGAACGCAGGCGCGAAGGGTGTTGTCGTAGCAGCGACCCACGCAGTGTTCTCGGACCCCGCGACCGAAATCTTGCAGTCCGACTTCATCGACAAGGTCGTCGTGACTGACTCGCTTCCGATTCCTGAGGACAAGCGTTGGGATCGTCTCGAAATCCTGTCCATCGCCCCGACCATCGCGACCGCGATTCGCGAGGTCTTCGGCGAGGGCTCGGTCACCGGAATGTTCGACGGGGCCGCATAACCCTTGACTTCTCGTTCGGCGGGAATCGTATGGGGTTTCCTCGGAGTTCTCGCGTTCTCATTCACTGTTCCACTGACGCGCGTCGCGGTCGAGGGGATGAGTCCTTTGTTCATCGGATCGGGACGAGCAGTCCTCGCGGCCATCCTGGCGACGATTGTGTTGGTCGCAACTCGGCAGAAACTTCCAAACGCCCGTCAGTTCCGTCACCTCGTTGTGGTCGGCGCGGGTGTCGTTGTGGGCTTTCCGTATTTCACCTCGTACGCCCTGCAAACGGTTCCCGCCTCACACGCGGCGGTTGTGATCGGGTTGTTGCCCGCCGCCACCGCCGTGGTCGCGGTCATCCGAACGAGCGAGAGGGTTCACGGACGGTTCTGGGTTTTCGCGATTCTAGGTGCGATCTCGGCGATTGCGTTTGCGAGTGTCGCTGCCGGTGAATTCGGTCACTTCGAATGGTCTGACCTGCTCTTGGTCGGGGCCGTAGTCGCATCGGCCATTGGATACAGCGAAGGGGCCGTTATCTCGCGTGAACTCGGGTCGTGGCAAACGATTTCGTGGACGCTCGTCATCTGGTCCCCCGTCATGATCGTCATGACCGTCGTGTCGGTCGCCACCCAACCCATCACCGCAACGCCGTGGCAGTGGGCGGCGTTCGTGTACCTCGGCGCGGTGTCGATGTATTTGTCGTTCTTCGGTTGGTATCGCGGGCTCGCAATCGGGCCAATCACGACAGTGAGCCAAGTGCAACTGGTTCAGCCGGTCCTGTCGATCGTGTGGGCCGCGTTGTTGCTGGGTGAGGTCATCACCATCGATATCGCCGTCGGCGGGGCCGCCGTGATTGCGTGCGCTGCGCTTGCGGTGCGGACGCGGCTCAAATCGTAGACGTGTAAAAAATCAGAGGTATTTTTTACACATTTCGGAAACGTGTCAATAGACTATCCGCATGTCTTTCCGCGCCGAGGTCTCTCACAACGACCTTCCCCTGATCCCGCCCAACCTCGTCGTCGAGACAATCGAGGTGCTGCGGGCGACGACCGCGGCCCGCGTCGCACTCATGGAACTCGACACTCGCAGCCGGTACATTCCGAACCCCGCCGTTCTCATCAACGCGATTCCCGTCGTCGAGGCACAAGCGAGTTCAGAGATCGAGAATATCGTCACGACGACGGACGAGATGTTTCAATCGGACATCCAGGGTATGGCGGGTGCCGACCCCGCAACGCGCGAAGCACTGCGGTATCGCACGGCGCTGAAGGTTGGGTTCGACTCGATCGGTGAACGATCCCTGACCACGGCGACGGCAACGAGCATCTGCTCGGCGATTCTCGGATACGACACCGCGATTCGCACGGACGCCGGAACGTTCATCGGGAATCCGTTGACAAAGTCCGTGACGTATACGCCGCCGACCGGTCGTGACAATCTGGTGCGTCTCATGTCGAATTGGGAGGACTACATCCACCGGCGCGACGAAGTCGATCCACTCGTTCGCCTTGCCGTTGCCCACTATCAATTCGAGGCGATTCACCCGTTCCCCGACGGGAATGGTCGAACGGGCCGTATCCTCAACCTGTTGTTGCTCGCCGAGTGGGGTTTGCTCGAGTTGCCGGTGCTGTATCTGTCGCGATACTTCATCGCCACGAAGGCGGAATACTACGAGCGACTGATGGGCGTGACTGCTCGCGGCGAATGGCACGAATGGATTCTGTACTTCGTGCGCGGCGTCGAGACCACGGCACTGTCGGCCACGGCGACGGTCAACCGAATTCTTCACGCTCATCTCGCCGTTCGCGATCGGATTGTGGACGAGTTCGGGGCCGCCAATTCTGCGTTAATCGAGGTGCTGTTCACGCAACCCTATTCGCGTATTCGTGACGTCGTCACGCGCTGTCAGGTGAGCCGCCCGACGGCAACAAAGTGGCTCGATCGGCTCGAGGCGATAGGTGTCCTGGCCTCACAGCGAGTGGGACGCGATCGGCTCTTCGTCAACCGCGCCTTTGTCGCAGCGCTGTACGGCGACGGCTAGCGGGGTTGAATGGTGATGTCCGCGATGGGCAGACGTTCGGCCCGGAAACTGTTCACGTTGTCTTTCGACGGATACCCGAGAGAGATTCCGCACAATAACTTGTATTGCTTCGGCACGTCGAATTCGGCCCGCACCGGGTCAGACCACACGGCGAGTGCGCCCTGGGCGCACGTGCCGAGACCGCGGGCGTGAGCCGACAGCATGAGGTTCTGCATGAACAGCCCAGCATCGGAAACCGCATAGGTCGGTAATCCTTTGTGGGTGAAGACGAAGATGGCGACTGGGGCTCCGAACATGTCAAAATTTCGCGCCCACTGCTCGTCACGTCCCACTTTGTCGCCGCGGGCAACGCCGATGTGGGTGTAGAGGTC
>Ga0214921_10006289_pt1 | contig 16345 bp, 16 predicted proteins | sample LL1505_MetaG_FD_177992 | JGI IMG/M metagenome (GOLD analysis project Ga0214921, IMG submission 177992) | Freshwater microbial communities from Lake Lanier, Atlanta, Georgia, United States - LL-1505 | ecosystem: Environmental > Aquatic > Freshwater > Lake | place: USA: Georgia | collected...
TGGCCATGCGGGCCGCAAGGACGTTCAGTTGGTCAGACCACGCAACGGTTTGCATCCCAGAGGTTTCTGTGCTGGTTAATCGACCTTTGCGCCAGAAGCTTTCACGGCAGCAGCCCAGTTGGCCAGTTCAAACTTGATGTGTTCTACAGCTTGATCTGGTGATGTTTCAAAAGTTTCAGCGCCCAATGTCATCAAGCGTTCTTTAATGGCGGGCTTTTGCAAAGCAGCCACCAGTTCTACATTCATTTTGGCGATGATTGGCTTGGGAGTTTGAATCGGCGCTAAAAAAGCAGCCCAGGTTTGCGCAGCAAAGCCTGGAACACCGGCTTCAGCAACGGTCAATACCTCGGGCATTGAGACGGAGCGTTTTTTACTGCCGACTGCGATCACTTTCAGTTTGCCGCTTTTGATGTGTGGAATGACAGGTGGACCGGACTCGAACATCATGTCGATTTCACCACCGATCAAGGCCGTCAAAGCCGCAGCAGCGCCCTTGTAAGGCACATGCGTGATTTGCATGCTGGTTTGGCTTTTGAGCATTTCCATGGTCAGATGATTGGTCAAGCCGCTGCCCCCAGAACCATAGTTGGTTTTGCCCGGATTTAACTTCACGTAGGCAATCAAATCTTTGAGGTTGTTGGCTGGAAAGTCTTTGTTCACGACCAAAAATTGAGGCACGATCACCGCAGTGCCAATAGGCTGGAAATCTCGCAAGGTGTCGTAAGGCAATTTGGAATACAAGGCAGGGTTGATGGTCAATGGGCCGCTCGAAGCCATGAGCAATGTATAGCCGTCGGCAGGTGCAGACTTGGCCGCTTCCATGCCCACGATAGCGGCGGCACCGCCTTTGTTGTCAACAAAAAAACTCTGGCCCAACGATTCGGTAAATTCTTGCGACAAAATGCGCGCAATCACATCGGTTGCTTGCCCAACAGGAAAGGGAACAATCACCTTAACGGGTTTGTTGGGGTAATTGCTCTGCGCGCTGGCTGTGAGGGTGAACAAACCCATCAGAAGGGCTGCAATGTATTTTTTCATGGTGTCTCCAAAAAATAAATGAATGATGACCTCAACCCCATCGAACGTGGGTTTGTGAGGTCAAGTCTGACAGTTGAGAAAACAAAACCGCGCCGTCTACTGGTGCCCCTTGAACACAGTCCATGAACTTGGCCTGCAGATCAGCATCCCGCAATGGCAGCATGGCATTGCCACGAGCAAAGCGAATGTCGCCAGAGTCTAGTGTTGCACCGCTGTTCAATTGAATTTGCACTCTATCGTGCAAGGCAAACACGGGTTCGATGGTGCACTGCGTGTCCACTGTGCTGATGGAAACTTTGGCCATGGCCTCTTTCACAGCAGGCTCCTGCACAAACGCATCACTGAGTTCGTTCAAACCCACTTTGCCCCGAACCAAGGAGGCCGCTACCGCAAACTCCATGCTGAACTTGGCTTCCAATCCGGTTTGGGGACTGTGGTTGCGAAGCATTGAAGCTTGTGCCACGCCAATGTGGGTGTGCACCTGCGCCACATCTTTCAAAGCGACACCATGGCTTGCACACAAATCTAAAATGCCATCGATCACTCGATGCGTGGCATAACAGGTGGGGTATTTTTTGATCGACAAACCCGACTCGAGAATGCGAAATTGCTGCCCCAAATCTGGCACGGCCGAACTGCGGTCCACGTTACCGTGAGGAGACAGGGCAGACAAGTAACCCGCCGCATGTTCGAGGGCATCAGGCGCTGCCGTCAAGCCCTTTTGCACCCAGCGTACAGCCTCAATGGCACAAGCTGCAGCACGGCCGGCATGCAGCGGTTTGGTCATGGTGCCGAAATTGGCGACCAACCCACTGGCCATGCTGGCCGCCAAAGCGATCACATGCTGACATTGCAGCGCATTCAGACCATACAAATTGGCCACCGCTGCGCTAGCGCCCACCGTCCCTAGCACTGCCGTGGGGTGCCAACCCTTCAAATGGTAAGCGTCTTTTTCACGGACAAACAATTCAGCCCAGACTTCATAGCCAATGAGGTAGGCACGCAGCACCTGCGCACCCGTTGCATTCACATGCTGACCTGCAGCCAAAACAGCCGGCACAAGAACGGTGCTGGGGTGGCCGCCTAGAGCGACATCGTCAAAATCCAAGGCATGGCCTGCGGTTGCATTGATCAATGCGGCGTCAATGGCACTGGCTTGCGCAGATCCCATCAACACAGAGGCCTCTTGAACAGGTGATTGTTTGTCAGCCACAAACGATTGCGCCAAGCGCACCACCGGCTCATTGCGTCCAGCCAGCATGGTGCCGATGGTGTCAATGAAGCCCGACTGCACAATTTCGACGACCCTGTTTGGCAGGGGCGCAAAGTTGGGTTGGCTGGCGAACTGTGCCAAGGAAGCCGTTAATCCATGCATTTTCAAAGACCTTTCAGTTTTCAGAACGAACGTGGCAGACCCAACACATGCTCAGCCACATAGGACAACACCAAATTGGTGGAGATAGGGGCGATCTGCATCAATCTGGTTTCGCGCCATTTGCGCTCCACGTCATATTCACGGGCATAACCGAAACCACCGTGAGTTTGCAGACAAGCTTCAGCCGCATGCCAGGCTGCCTCAGATGCCAGAAGCTTGGCCATATTGACTTCGGGGGCACAGGCATGGCCGGCAGCGAACAAGGCGCTGGCTTTTCGCAAGAGCAAGTCAGCCGCCTCGGTTTCTGCATGAGCGCGCGCAATGGGAAACGCGATGGCTTGGTTCTTGCCGATGGGGCGGTCAAATACGACACGTTCTTTGGCGTAGTTCACAGCGGTTTTGACAAACCAGCGCGCGTCGCCGATAGACTCCGAAGACACCAAAATACGCTCGGCATTCATGCCATCTAGGATGTATTTAAAACCCTTGCCTTCTTCGCCGATCAGGTTGGCCGCAGGGACTTTCATGCCATCAAAAAAGACTTCAGTGGCATGGTGGTTGATCATGGCCTTGATGGGTTTGATTTCTAAACCCTTGCCCAAAGCTTCGCGTATATCCACTAAAAATACTGACAAACCTTCGGTCTTTTTACTCACTTGGTCTAAGGGAGTGGTTCGCGCAAGCAACAGCATCAAATCTGAATGCAAGGCCCGCGAGGTCCAAACTTTTTGACCATGCACCACATAGTGATCCCCGTTTTTCACCGCGCGAGTTTTGAGTTTGGTGGTGTCCGTACCAGAAGTTGGCTCGGTGACGCCGAAGGCTTGCAAACGCAATGCACCCGAAGCAATCTGGGGCAAATATTGGGCTTTTTGTGCTGGCGAACCATGGCGCAACAAAGTGCCCATGATGTACATCTGCGCATGACATGCACCTGCATTGCAGCCGGCGGCGTGAATCTCTTCCAAAATCACTGCCGCAGCGCGAAGAGGCAACCCAGAGCCGCCATACTCTTGCGGAATGAGTGCTGCCAAATAACCTGCTTCAGTCAGTGCGTGAACAAACTCGATAGGGTAGGCAACGCGCTCCTCCAAGTCACGCCAGTACGCACCTGGAAAGCCTTCGCATATTTTGCGAATGCTGTCTCTGATTTCAGGGTAATCTAGGCCCAAGTCCATCTGGACTTCGCCAGTGTTCAGTTCGGTCATGCGATGAAATCCTCTTTCACTTTTAATTTCAATTCAAATTCACACCAACTCTGATTCGAGTTGACGCCTGCCAGGTTTTTCAAAGTGCTTGGGCAAACCGGCGCGTGCAAGTGCGCCGTGCATTTCAATGTCGGGCAAGGCCTGACGCACCATCTCCCGAATGGCCAAGAGTTGCGCCAAATCGACCCCTGTTTTCAAGCCCATGGACTCGAGCATGAAACACAAATCGTCCATCACAATGTTGCCTGTAGCGCCGGGCGCGAAGGGGCAGCCGCCCATGCCTGCCAATGAGGCATCGAATCGTCGCACACCGCAGTCCAGTGCCGCTGTGACGTTGGCCAAACCAATGCCTCGTGTGTCGTGGAAGTGGGCCGCTACGGGTATCGGGCCCACCGCATCCATGACCGCTTTGAACACGGTGCGGACTTGTTGGGGGTCGGCATAACCCACGGTGTCTGGCACCACAATTTCTTGCGCGCCTGCCTCGGCAAAAGCCACGGCGTACTTGACCACATCTGCCACCGGAACGCGGCCCTCGTAAGAGCAGCCAAACGCAGTAGCCAAGCCCCCTACCAGAATGGGACGGCGTGCCTCTGGCTGTTCGCGCACGAGTTGCGCAATGCGAACGAAGTCGGCCAGAGATTCCTCGCGTTCACGGCGAACATTTTTCAGGTTGTGCGTTTGACTGACAGACATCACAAAATTGAGCTTTTGCGCACCCAACTCGATGCCACGCTCGGCTCCGCGGTAATTGGGAATCAGTGCAGAGACTTTCAAGCCAGTAATTTTCAAAGCTTCGAGCGTGACTGCCTCGGCATCGATAAATTGAGGCACCACTTTGGCGGGTACATAAGAAGTTACTTCGATTTCAGACACACCTGCGGCGGCCTCAGCTTGGATCCACGCCAGCTTGGTTTCGGTGGGCATAAAGACGGGGTGAATTTGTAAACCGTCTCGCAAACCTACTTCTCGCACAATCACATCAACCTGTTGCATTTCATTCTCCTTGTGTGGACGCCCGATCAACGCCCTTTGAATACCGCTTTGCGCTTTTCATTGAAGGCCAAAACACCTTCGTACCGGTCTTCAGTTTCGACCAGGTGGTTGTAGGCTTCGACTTCGAAGCGAAACGCAGTGCGCAATTCCATCTGATGCCCATAACGCACCGATTTTTTAATTTGTCGTACCGACAAAGGCGCATTGCCCGCAATGGTTTGCGCTGTTTGAATTGCCATGGGCAAGACTTCTGCCGGTTCTGCAATGGCATTGAAGATGCCCCATTCCAAGGCTTTTTGCGCATTGATGGGTTGACCCGTCATCAACATTTCTTTGGCTTTTCGCTCGCCAATGGCGCGGGGTAAATTTTGAGTCCCACCCGCGCCTGGCATGATGCCAAGGGTGACTTCAGTCAAGGCAAATCGCGCTGCAGTGGAGGCATAGGCAAAATCACACGACAGCACGGTCTCAAAGCCGCCAGCATAAGCATGCCCATTGACAGCAGCGATCACGGGAATCGGGAGGTCGGTCAACGCCCAGTACATGCGCTCAAACAGTTGATGCTGTTTGATCCACTGGGCTTTGGTCATGCCATTGCGCTCTTTCAAGTCACCACCGGCGCAAAATATTTTTTCACCTGCCCCTGTCAAAACGATGCAGCGCACGTCACCTGGATCTTCAGTCAAGCGCGTCCACAAGTCTAAAAAATCAGCGCCCATCTGGGTGTTGAGGGCATTGCCCACATGCGGGCGATTGAGCGTTATCAACAGCACATGGGCGTCGACCATTTGGGTCAGTAAAGTTTCATAGGCTGGCAAGCTCATGCTTGAGATTCTCCTGTATTGAAAATTTGGTTTTGATGCTCGCCCAGCTTGGGCGGCGCACTTGAGGACTGGGGGCGTTGACCATCTAAACGCAAAGGCAGACCGAAAAACCGCATCCCCGTACCCGGCACATCTTGGATCAAATTCAATGCTTCGGTTTGAGGGTGGGCTACCATCTGAGCGATATTTTGCACTGCCGAGCAGGGGATGCCTGCCTCTTCAAAACACGTTACCCAAGTTTGCGTATCTTGTGTGAGGAGCAAAGAATCTAGCATGCCGTACAAGGCCACCTGATTCTGAACGCGCGAAGGGTTGTCTATAAATCGTGGGTCTTGCACCCACTCAGGGTGTCCGACGGCATGGGCCAATCGCTTGAACAAACCATCACTGCCGGCAGCGACCACAATTTCGCCATCGCGCGTAGTGTAGGCCTTGTAAGGCGCAATGCCTGTGGCACCTGAACCCTGCTTTTGCGCCACTTGCCCTGAAGAGAGGTAATGAGAAGCCAGCAGTGAAACCCAAGATGTGGCGGTCTCAAACAAAGACACATCCACAACACGACCGACACCCGTTGTTTGGCGTTCATACAATGCGGTCAGAATACCGATGATGGCCCACATGCCAGTGCCCATGTCGACGATCGAAGCGCCCACCCTGACTGCAGGACGCCCTTCTTCGCCAGTGGTGCTCATGATGCCACCAAAGGCTTGCATCAGAGGGTCGTATCCAGGCCGATCTTTGAGGGGGCCATTGCTGCCAAACGCACCCAAATTGCAATAAATCAAACTGGGCTTTTGGGCGCACAAAATTGGGCCATCGATGTTCAATTTTTCGACATGACCTGGCCGCAGGTTTTGCAACACCACATCGGCCTTCTTTTGGATGAATGCTTTGACGGCCTCGATGTGCTCAGGGTCTCGAAAGTTACAGACCACAGACGCTTTGTTGCGGTTCAAGGCTTGAAAGAGGGCGGAGGACCCTTCCCAAAAAGGTGGCCCCCATTGGCGCGCATCGTCACCTTCCTGCTTTTCAATTTTGACAACGCGCGCACCCAGTTCACTCAGAATATGGGCGGCGAATGGGGCTGCAACACTGTGGCCCAACTCGACCACTACCAAACCTTCAAAGGGCCGTAGAGGTGCTGACTTGCTCGACAAAGGGGACATACTCATGTGTAATTCATTTCATTGGAATCAAATGTACGTACATTCTGATCCGACATAATGCCACTGTCAACCCTGAACGCTTTGATGCCATGCCAAAAATTTCCGATTCAAAACCCCGCTATTTGCTCTTGCGCGAACAGTTGGAGCATGACATCGCTACAGGGCATTACCCAGTCGGCAGCGTTTTTCCCACCGAAATTGAACTGACCCAAACCTACCAAGTTAGCCGGCACACTGTGCGCGAAGCCACAAGAACCTTGGCCGAACGCGGCTTAATTGCAAAACGAGCCGGCTTCGGTACCGTGGTCTGTGCCCAACAAGCAACTGCCCCTTACGTGGCCGCTCTCGGCACTGTAGATGAATTGTTCAAATACACCGAAGCCACCCGATTGGAGGTGCTGGAGTCCAAAAGCATTACGGCTGACACAGCGATGGCGCAAACTTTAGGGTGTGAGCGCGGTTCTGATTGGATTTTGCTCAATACGCAACGCTTCACGCTGGACAATGCCACCGCTATTTCATTCACACAGATTTACCTCAGGCCAGAGTTCGCCGCCATTGCCGATCAACTTCATGGCCGTCACAAAAGCATTTTTAAAATGTTGGAAGAGGATCACCACCAGCGCATTGCTCAGGTGCAACAAAACATTGAAGCGCAGTTGATGCCTTTCAAGGCTGCCAAATTGTTGGACGTCTCAAAGAACAGTCCGGCCTTGCATCTTCGCCGAGCTTACTTGGATGCTAAGGGCCGACTGTTGGCGGTGTCCTCGAATGTTTACGCAGCCAGCCGTTTCAGGCTTAAGACTTCATGGATGCTGGCGGAATCTAAGACCATCGCCAAAAAGGGCAAGCGCTGATCATTGAAGCATTTCGCGTTTTTGCACAATATTGACCACAGATTCACTGCCAAATTCGGGATGATGAAGGTAGGCCAGCACTTGGCGTGCAGCTTCTTTGGGCGATGTCAAAGCACCGCTAGTTTGCAAATTGACATACCGCGCCTTGTCTGGAAAGAGCGCCTCATCGCCGTTACGCAACTCGCGCTGCATGTCGGTATCGATGACGCCTGGTGCCAAAGAAACGATGAGCGCACCTGAAGGTCGCCTGGCTTCATCCAAAGCCATGCAGCGACTGAAGTGATCCATTCCCGCTTTTGCGGATGCATACAAGGCGGCTCCCGCCATCGCCCGTTGGCTCATGCCTGAGGAAATGTTCAGGATCTTCTGCACAGTGGGCCATTCGTTTGTCGCTTGCAAAAATGCAGCCGACAACTGCAATGGCGCAATCAGGTCCACGGTGATCGCTTGCGTGATGGTGTGTGGTGCGATTGTCTGCAAAGGGGCCATGGCACCCAATGTGCCGGCGTTGTTGATCAAGGTCACGGACGATAAATGAGCCTGATCAATTTCTGCAAGCCATGCGGTCAGTCGCTTGGCAACAGGTTCTGGTTGAGCCAGATCTTCGCACCATTGAACCAATGGCGCACCTTGGCTGCTTGCTTCCTGCGCCAAATCGGTGGATGCCTTTCTGGACATGCACAAAACCAGATGGTGAGGTGACAACAATTGGCGTGCCATCTCCAAGCCCAGGCCTTTGGATGCGCCAGTCATGATGAAGAGGTGTTGGATTTGCGGATCAGAGTGTGAAGGCATAGGGCAAGCTGATGTGTATGGTGATTTACCCTTAAATGTGACCAAGTTGATTGACATCTTTAAAGAGCCACCATATTGTCCGTACATATGGTGATTTCAGTTTAAAACGATTCTGCCCTTAGGACAAGACTTTCATGCAACCCAAAAGTTCCGAATCTACGGCATTGAAGCGATTCAAAGTTTTAGATTTAACCCGCATTCGTTCAGGTCCTACCTGTGTGCGCACTCTGGCCGATTTTGGTGCTGAAGTCATTCGCATCGAATCCCCAGCTGGGCTTGATCCCAACGAGGGTGCGTTGGGTGGGCGTGAGACCTACGACATGCTGAATTTGCATCGCAATAAACGATCGATCACTCTCAACCTGAAAGAGCCTGAAGCCCAAGACATTTTTTACAAATTGGTGGCGCAATCCGATGTGGTGGTCGAAAACTACCGCCCCGATGTGAAATTCCGATTAGGCATCGATTACGACACCCTCGCTGCCATCAATCCCCGCATCATTTTGGCCAGCATTTCGGGTTTTGGCGAAGACGGCCCTTACCGCAAAAGGCCGGGATTTGACCAAATTGCACAAGGCATGGGCGGCATGATGTCGGTCACCGGCATGCCCGGCCAAGGACCTGTTCGGGCAGGCATTGCCATAGCCGACTCGAGCGCAGGTGTCTTTGCAGCAACCGGTATTTTGATTGCACTGCTGGAGCGGGAAAGCTCTGGCCAGGGTCAATGGGTGCAATCGAATTTATTGCACTCAATGATCAGCCTGTGCGACTTCCAAGCCGCGCGCTATTTGATCGATGGCGAGATTCCAGAACAAGCTGGCAACGACCACCCATTTGCCACGCCCATGGGCACGTTCAAAGCCAACGATGGTTATTTCAACATTGGTGCTTCGGGTACCAACCAATACCGCGCCTTGTGTGAGGTCTTGAATCGCTTGGATTTGCGCGACGAGCCACGTTATCAAAAAAATCCAGAGCGACTCAAAGATCGTGAATATTTGAATGCCGAATTGAACAAGGAATTTGCTACCCAAACCACGGCTCATTGGGTGCAGGCATTGAACGACGCAGGTGTCCCCTGTGGCCCGATCTACAACATGCAGCAGGTCTTTGAAGATCCTCAGGTTCAACACTTGAAAGCGGCTGTCCCCCTCCAGCATCCTAAAAGGGGAGAGATCCGAGTGCTGGGCCAACCCTTCAAGCTATCACGCACCCCCAGTGCAGTCACTTTTACTCAACGCGACTTGGGCGAGGACAACGACGCCATCCTGAACGAGTTGGGTTATTCACCAGAATCTATTGCGCAATTTAAATTGAAGAAAGTTATCTGAGCATGAGCGACAACTCCCAACCCGCAGGCCGACTCGACCACCACGTACAAGACCATGTCGGTTATGTGACCTTCAACAATCCCAGTAAATTCAATGCCGTCAACTACGACATGTGGTGTGCTTTGCCTCTGGCCATGAAGGCCTTGAACGAGGATCCGCAAGTTCGCTTGATCGTCTTGCAGGGAGCGGGTGAAAAAGCATTTGTATCGGGCGCTGATATTTCTCAATTCAACACACACCGCAACGGTGATGCGAGCACCCATTACAACGAGGCTACCCAAGCGGGCTACGCGGCAGTGCTCGATTGCCCCAAACCCACATTGGCCAAAATTCGAGGCATCTGCATGGGCGGTGGCTTGGGCCTGGCCCTCAATTGCGATGTGCGCATGGCTGCAGCTGATGGCAAGTTCCGCATGCCAGCTGGTCGTTTGGGCTTGGGCTATGCCTTCGATGGTGTGAAGCGATTCACAGAGATTGTGGGCACAGCCAACACCGCTGATTTATTTTTCAGTGCGCGTATTTTTGGCGCTGAAGAAGCCCTGCGCATTGGCTTGCTGAAGCAAGTCGCAGCGGTCGAAGAATTTGATGCGGTGGTCAGTGCTTATGCGCAAATGGTGTGCGAAAACGCACCATTGACTTTGGCCGCCGCCAAGCGGTCTTTACTGGAGTTGCGCAAAAATCCTAACGAGCGAGATTTACCAGGTGTGAAAGCCATGGTGGACGCTTGCTTCAGCAGCGAAGACTACAAAGAGGGTCGCAAAGCGTTCACTGAAAAACGCACACCACAATTTAAAGGTCAATAAGGAGACAGATCATGAAAACACGTTCTTGGTGGCTGTTCGCTTTAAGCCTATGGACAGCCTGTACGGTATTCGCACAGACTTACCCCAACAAACCCATCAAGTTCGTCGTAGGCTATCCGCCAGGAGGCTCGGGTGATTTTGTAACCCGAACTGTGGGCGAAGCCATTGCCGCTGAATTGGGTCAATCGGCCGTGATCGAGAACCGGCCTGGCGCGGCAGGCAACTTGGCCAGTGAAATCGTGAACAAATCGCCAGCCGATGGCTACACTTTGTTGGTCGGCAGCAACCCCTACATCAACAAGGCACTGTACAAAAAACTGCCCTATGACATTGAAAAGGATTTTCAGCCCATTACCTTGCTAGGCAACGGGCCTATGGTGATCGCGGTCAACAGCAGCCTGCCAGTGAACAACATCAAAGAGTTGATCGCCTACGCCAAGAAGAATCCCGACAAACTCAACTTTGGCTCAAGTGGCAATGGCTCGGCGCCACATTTGGCCGGAATCTTGTTCAACAGTGTGGCTGGAACAGACATGGTGCACATTCCCTTCAAAGGGGGTGCGCCAGCCGTGCAGTCCTTGATTGCAGGAGACACACAGGTTATTTTTGGTACCTCCCCCGTGGTCTTGCCGCAAGTGCGCGGCGGTCGAATTCGCGCACTGGCCATCACCACCCAAGATCGTTCAGAGGCTATTCCAAACATCATTGGCATGAAGGAAGCAGGCTTGGCCGACTACAACATCAGCTTTTCGTTTGGACTTTATGCACCCATCAAAACACCGCCAGAAGACGTGAAAAAGATTTTCGAGGCGGCGGTCAAAGTGCTCAAGCGCCAAGATATTCGCGACAAATTAGCCACACAAGGCATGGATCCGTTGCCCAATCATTCGCCCAATGAATTTCGATTGCAAAATCAGCGTGAAGCGCCTTTATGGAACAAACTGATTGAGGCTTCCGGCGCCAAGGTGGATTGAAGAGCAAGCCTGCGCATTTCAATAGGCAGTTGGTGCCAAGATGTCCACTCACTTGAAAATCGACTCACTCGAGTCGATTTTTTGCCATTAGCAGCTCAATCAAATCACGATCAAGATGACTGAAACCAAGCCATTGAACATACTTTTTCTTTGCACCCATAACTCGGCCCGCAGCATCTTGGCTGAGGCATTGCTCAATCACATGGGGCAAGGCAAGTTCAAAGCCTATTCAGCAGGCAGCAGCCCCAGAGAAAACCAAAAACCCAATCCGATGGCGATTGCAAGCTTAGAAAAAGCAGGCATTTCAACGGAGGGTTTAAGCAGCAAAAGCTGGGACGTTTTTGCGATACCAGATGCACCCCAAATGGATTTGGTCATTACAGTTTGCGACAACGCAGCAGGCGAAGTTTGTCCGTATTGGCCTGGCCAGCCTGCAACCGCACACTGGGGCTATGCTGACCCTTCTGAAGGTTCTGGTACTGATGAAGAAAAAATGGAGGCCTTTAAGCAAACATTGCATCTCATCAAAAAACGACTGGAAATTTTCACAAGCTTGCCCCTCAGAAGCCTCGGCAAGAAGACTTTGGAAAACACAGCACGCGAGCTGGCAAACAAATGATCCATTGGAGACGGTATGTCGCAGAGCTTTTGGGCACAGCAGCCTTGCTGTGTGCCGTGATCGGCTCGGGCATCATGGCCGAGCATTTGGCCGGCGGAAATATCGCAGTTGCGCTTCTGGCCAACACACTTGCTACAGTCTTCGCTCTTTATGCATTGATTGAAACACTGGGACCTATCAGCGGGGCTCATTTCAATCCAGTGGTATCGATGGTGATGGCTTATCGGAAACACTTAGCGCGACATCATTTGTTGGGATACGTCCTTGCACAGCTGACAGGTGCTGTAATTACCCGCTTGAAGCCAAGGGTGCAGTGTTAAGTCCGTGCCCCAATTGATCTGCCGCAAAGTGCAATGAAGATGAGGCAGACTTGCCTAAGGAAAAAATTTAGGTTTCTTCAGATGGTTCACGTTGCAGAACGCGCCCTGGGCGCGCACCTGTTGATTTTCCATCTCGCCAAACTATTGCGCCATTGACGATGACAGCTTCGATACCTCGAGCTGGTGCAATGGGTGCAGCGAAGGTGGCAGCCTCATCGACAGTGTCAGCGTCGAACAAGGTCAGGTCGGCATAGGCGCCTTCACGAAGTATCCCACGGTCTTTGAGGCCAAAGTTTTTAGCAGTCAGTCCGGTCATTTTGTAGACGGCTGTCTCAAGTGGAAAAAGACCGAGCAAGCGGCCATAGTGCCCTAGCACACGCGGAAAGCTACCCCAAAGACGCGGGTGTGGAGAGGTGTCATGCGGTAATCCATCGGAGCCGATCATGGTTTGATCAAACTTAAGAATTCGCTGAACATCGGCCTCGTCCATTTTGAAGTAAATTGCGCCAGCCGGCAGCAAACGCTTAACGGCTTCCTCTTGAGAGCAGTTCATTTTTTGTGCGATGGCTGTTAGGTCTTGACCTGCATATTCAGGCAATGATTGCGACCAACTGACGATGACACGGGTTGAGGTTGCCGCACGATCTGCTGACAAGATGGTAGAGCTGGCTGTATAGGGGTAGCAGTCTAAGCAAATCGTTTGAGTCGCCATATTTTTTTCGATCAAGGCCAGCGTTTCCACTGAACGGCCTTGGTTTGCCGGCTCGGCTACTTTGTGGTGTGAGATCACAACGGGTACGCCGACTTCGCGGCCAATCCTAAAGCTTTCTTCTAGAGAATCTATGACACGATCGGCTTCGTTGCGCATGTGGGTGCAATACAGGCCATTGAATTTTTTGAGTGAGCTACAGACTTCAATGACTTCCTCGGTGGGAGCAGCAATGGAGGGTTCGTAGAACAGCCCCGTGGACACGCCGATGGCCCCTGCATGCATGGCTTCGTTGACCAGTTCACGCATTGCCTGAATCTCGCTTGGACTGGCCGCTTGCGAAAAATCGTTCATGGTCGCAACGCGCAAAGTGGTGTGCCCAACGAGCATGGCGCAATTGGTGGCAGCTGGATTGGCGCGCAACTCTTCGAGGTAGGATTTAAAAGTGGGGAAGTGAAACCAAGTTCCCTGCTCGTCCAAAAGATTAAGCGGAGGGGTCACTGGATTGGGAATGGGGCGTGGCATCGGCGCTAAAGAAACACCGCAATTACCGCCGATCACAGTGGTTACGCCTTGGCTAACTTTAGGGGCCATGTCGGGGTTCGAGAGCATCATCCGATCATCGTGGGTGTGCGAATCGATAAAACCCGGCGCTGCGATGCGCCCGCCTAGGTTAAGTTCCAAGTCGCCGCAAAATGAGGAAAGATCGCCAATGCATTCGATGCGGTCGCCTCGAATGCCAATGTCGCCATTAAAGCGTGGGGCATTTGTGCCGTCAACGATGCTGGCGTTGCGAATTAAGAGGTCGAAATTTTTTTTCATCACACGCCTTTAACTTTCAATGAGATGGTGCAGCTTGCCGCATGTTTTACAACACGGCACCGCGTGCGGCAATTGGCCACACGGCTTCGACCCGATCACCTCGGATGCAGATCATTTCGTCGTAAAGATTGACGGTTGGATCGCAGTGACCAGGCACCAGCATGAGTTGATCACCCAAATTCACTGAAGCCGCATTGATTGTGCTGAGCACACCATGTTCATCAGCTGCTTTGATGTAGCTTAGGTCCGTCCTCTGCCAAACTTTTGGCATGCCTGAGTCAACGCTAGAAGCTTTGAGGCCTGCATCAATCACCGCATAATTGGAAGCGTTGCGACTCATGACGGTCGTGCGTACAAACAGGGCATGCTCGAAAGCAATGTCGCCAATTGCACGCTGGTTGTCACTGTAGTCGCGGTCCATGAAAATGTAGGAGCCAGCTTGAATTTCATTGAAGACACCAGAGTCTCTCTCATGCAAGAAGGTGCCGGTGCCGCCGCCCGTGATGCGCTCGACATTGATGCCGCAAGACTCAATTGCCTGACGGCTGATGCGGGCGGCCTCGACAGCGCTGGCAATGGCCGCTGCCCGGTCTTGGGGCAAACGCTGATGTTGCGCCGAGCCGTGGTAGCACTGCAGGCCCGCAAATCGAAGTGAGGGGTTGGCAACGACCTGTCGCGCCAAAATGGCTGCAGCTTCGCCAGGGGCAACACCGCATCGGTTGGCCCCAACATTGATTTCAACGTAAACATCCAAAGATACCGAGTGGGCCATGGCGACAGCCGAAAGCGCTTCGATCTGCTGCGCATGATCTACCAGAACTCCGATGCGAGCCCTGCGTGCCAGCTGTGCGAGATGGCGCAGCTTGGTGCTTCCTATGACCTCATTGGTGATCAATATATCTTGTATGCCAGCCTGGACAAAAACCGCTGCTTCACTGACTTTTTGGCAGCATATGCCTATGGCCCCCAATTCAATTTGACGGCGTGCTATGTGTGGGCATTTGTGACTTTTTGCATGTGCACGAAGGCGAACATGACTGCCTTGTAGCGCCAAGCGCATGCGTGCCAAATTGCGCTCGAAGGCATCGAGGTCAAGTACCAGTGAAGGTGTGTCGATCTGGCTGATGTGATCGCCAAGTTGTGCAGCTTTCCAAGGGCTCATTGAATGATCAGATGCCTTTATCAAGGTGAGTAATTTGTGAATTTCGACAATGCACTAATCGAGTTTTGCGCCAGAAATTTTGACGACCTCGGCCCATTTGATTGTTTCGCGCCGCGATAATTCACGAAACTCTTCCGGAGAGCTAGGTGCTATCTCTGCATCGAGGGTTTGGAACCTTTCACGCAATATGGGACTGGCCAATGCTGTTCGAATTTCGGCATTGAGTCGGTTGACAAGTTCCTTGGGCATGTTCGCTGGACCAATGATCCCGCCCCATGCGGTGACATCAAAACCTGGCACGCCTGATTCTGAAATCGTGGGAATATCAGGGTATTGAGCAGAGCGTTGAGAGCCAGAAATGCCTAAGGCACGCATGCGCCCCGCTTTAACGTGCGGACCGACCACCGGGGTGTTCTCCAGCATGATGTCGATATCGCCCCCGATCAAATCATTGATAGCACCAGTGACAGCTTTGTAAGGCACGTGAACCATGGTGGTTTGTGTCATGCTGCGCAGGAGTTCACCCCCAAGGTGGCCAGAAGTGCCATTGCCCGCAGTGCCTTGTACCAATTTACCAGGATTTTTCTTGGCGTAGGCAATCAGTTCTGACACATTCTTAATTGGTAATTTGTCTTTCACCACCAGCAGATTAACCACACGCAGGGCTCCCCCGATCAGGGTGAGGTCTTTGTCTACCTCATAGGGCAACTTGGGCATCAAAGCGCGGTTGGTGGCCAGTGACACGATGTTTCCGTAGCCAAGCGTATAACCGTCAGGGGCTGCACGAACCACCTCCATTGTGCCAATCACGTAAGAGGCGCCAGGCTTGTTGTCGATGACAATCGGGACGCCCATTTGCTGCGACAACTGAGTGCCCAGCGCACGCATCAAAATGTCTGGCGCTCCCCCCGCCGCTGAAGGAACGATCAATCGAATCGGCTTGTCAGGGTAAGCGGCAAAACTTAATGCTGGCAGCACAGCGGTCAAGACGAGGGCGAAGCTGGCTAAAAGGCGGCGTTTTTGCATGTCGAATACTCCCGTGTAGTTAACAAATCAATGCTTTGAAACAAGTCTTAATGCTGCAATTTAGCTTCTTGGTAGATGGCATAGAGTTTGGCATACATGGGGCCAGGTTTGCCAAGGCCGACTGGTTTGGAGTCGATCAAGATGACTGGCAGAACTTCTTTGGTGGCAGAAGACAACAGTACTTCATCAGCATCGAATACCTCTTCTTGAGAGATGGCGCGCATCTCCATAGGGATGCCATGCTTTTCGCAAAGTTCTTCGAAAAGCCCGTACCGTATACCTTCCAATACCAGGTTATTTTTCTTTGGGCCCAACAGGGT
>Ga0214921_10006290_pt1 | contig 16345 bp, 13 predicted proteins | sample LL1505_MetaG_FD_177992 | JGI IMG/M metagenome (GOLD analysis project Ga0214921, IMG submission 177992) | Freshwater microbial communities from Lake Lanier, Atlanta, Georgia, United States - LL-1505 | ecosystem: Environmental > Aquatic > Freshwater > Lake | place: USA: Georgia | collected...
ATATTTATGATATATCAGGAGAAATTTCAGATGATTTATCTGTTTTATTATTTGGCTATGGATATGGCTATGGATATGGCTATGGCTATGGCTATGGATATGGCTATGGTGATAATAATAATTATTTCGAAAAAAAAAAATATATGTTACCAAAATATATCAAAAAGTTACCAAATTATATATCATCTGTTGGTAAACAAACATCATCAACTGGATTAAAGGGTATTGATAAAATATTAATTATTAATTTACTTGGCTCTGAAAGAGAAACACATATTAGAGAACAAATGATAAAACATAATCTTATTGAAAATCAAGACTGGGAGTTTATTAATTCACTTAATTTTAAAATTGGTGATATAACTTTAGACGATTTATATAGTAGAAATATATTACCACAAAATTTAAATTTTGTAGATGAAAAAATGATTGAGAATAATTCATATAGATTAGGTACAGTTTCATTGTCATTAATTACATATTATCTATTTATTAAAGCTTATATTGAAAAAAAAATATTTTTGATTTTAGAAAATAATATTATTTTAGAAGATAATTTTGTTAATAATTTTAATGAATTTATTGATTCATTACCAAATGATGAATGGTCTATTCTTGATATTCATTCCACTAATAAACTTGATTATACACAACAATGTGAAAATTATTATGAATTTATTAAAAATAATTATACAAATTTGGGATCGATTGAAATTAAAAAAGCGGAAAAAGATGATAAAATTGATATGACTACTAGAGCAAAATATAATGATAAAGTATTAATTGGTTGTAATGAAGGAGGTGGTGCTAAAGGATATGTTATACGTCCAACTAGTTTATGTTTTATAGCACCATTACCTATATCACTGCCAGCAGATGGTATAAAAAATTGGGTTAGTGGTTACTGGAATACAGGTCTTGGATTTTTTCCTGTAAAAACCCTTTTATCATATACTATCGCTTTAGGTAGTGAAAGAGGAAAAATGGATATTGGTAAATCAACTTCTGTTTATAAAAAATTAGATTCTAATTATGTTAAAGATATTTTAGATTATGTCTCACGATTTATTTCCATACAAAGAAATTTAACATATGAATTATTTAAATTTTATAATGAAAATGAAATTAAACAATTAAATTATTCTAATAGTTGTACAGATTTTAATTTAAATTTTTCATATAATAATATTACAAATCAATTATGTGGTCCTATGAATAAAAATGCACATATTATTGATGAACATATTAAAAAATATTTTAATGAATTTTCATTACAAAAATTTTATAAACTTAATCCTAGTATTATAAATCTTGATAATAATATTATTTTAATATCTTACCGTATCTATATGGGTGAATTAACTTGCGATACTTATGATTTAGATAATTGTCATCCTTGGAAAAATATGTGGTCATCTTCATTATTTAGTCAACCTATACCTATTTCAAAATTAAATTTTGTTGGGTTATGTAAATATGATCTTATAACAAATAAAGTTGTAGAAGATACAATTCTAATTATTAAAGATGGACCTCTTGGTTTAGAAGATGTACGTCTATTTGAACATAATAATATTGTTTATATTAATGGTGCAATGACAGTTGGTAATTCTGGAAAAGCAGAAGGTCAATGGTATGATGATAGAATTTTACGACAAGGTATTGTTAAATTAAACACAAAAATAAATTTATTAAATGAATTACCAAAAACTAAATTAAATGTAGAAATTAATTGTATAAAATTACATGGAAGTAATATGGAAAAAAATTGGTTTGGATATAATAAAAATAATAATCTTATTATCGTAAATCCAACATTTGGTAAATTTTTTCCATTAAATCAATATATATTAGATTTTAATAATTTAGAAGATTTATCAAATGAATCTACAGAAAAACATCATAATCAATATAAAAAAATAAAATCATATCATTGTACAAAAAATAATGATATTGCAGGTTTAAATATAATACAAAATATTAATGAATATTATAAAGATTGTTTAAAAAATAGTAATAAAAAATTATTTAGATTATCCGGAGGATCATGGGGTGTAAAATATGATAATGATCATATGTTATTTGTAGGGCATATTGTTGCTTATGTAAATGAATTAGATATGGAAAAAATAAAAATACAATTTAATATAAAAAATCAAAAATCAGATAATTTATATAGTTTCATAAAAAATAGACAATATCAATTAACATTTTTTAATAATACAATGAGATACTATCAAGTATTATTTAAAATAAATATAAATACAAATGAATTTACAGAATTATCTCATGCATTTAATGTATTTGAAACAAAAACTGATGATACATCAGTTAATTTTCCAATTGGTTTAGTAAGAATTAATGATGAATTTATAATAAGTTTTGGAGAATCAGATTATAAGACATGTTTAATAAGATTAGATAAAATAGAAATAGATAAATTATTTATGAATACAGAACCAGAAAACTATAAATTTATGACATTTAATGGTCAGAATAAAAAAAAGACATGTTATACAGATATAACAAATGATAATTATTATAAAAAATATTTAAAATATAAACAGAAATATTTAGAATTAAAAAATAAATATTAATGAGAAATATATTTATTACTCTTATTAATTTTTCTAGAAATATAAAATATAAGAAATACTTTTTATTTTTTTCTAGATGTCTGAAAAATATTCCATATAAATATTAAATTTTATAATTATATTTTTAAAATAAATATAAAATTTATTTTATATATATATATATATATATGGAATATTTTGATTTATTATCAAATGAACAACAACAAATGTATTTAAATCGTCGCGAATTATATGATATAGTTCTACCAATATTAGTTAAAATATATAACTTTGATATAATTAGTCTTAGAAATCCAAATAATATTGATATTGTATTTTATAAATCAACACAAGTTATTGATGATTTTTTAAAAAAAAAAATAAAAAAAAAATCATTAAATAAATATTTACAAAATTTAATAGGTCATACATTTAATGATTTAAAATTTAGTTTTAATTCTGATTCTAGTTATAATTTTGGATATGGATATGGATATGGATATGGTTATGGATATGGTTATGATACGAATGATATTTATTCACAATATAAAACATTAACTTATAGTAATACTTGTGAATCATATAATATAAATTTTTCATATGTAAATATTACAAATTATTTATGTGGAGAATCTAATATAAAGGCACAGGAAATAACTAATATCATCAAAAAATATTATCCGAATTTTTCATTAAAAAAAGCAATTAAATTAAATCCAAGTATTATAAGTATTGGAAATAATATATGTTTATTTTCTTATCGTATATATATTGGTGATCTAAGTTGTAAAGATTTTAATATAGATTTTTGTCATCCATGGAAAAATTCATGGGGTTCATCTCTATCAGATCATTCAGAAAAATTTGCACTTTCAAATTATGTAGGTTTATGTAAAATAAATTTGGATACAAATAAAATAATTGATGATACAATATTAGATATACCTGATTATACATATGGTTTAGAAGATGCACGATTATTTGAACATAATGATAATATTTATATAAATGCAACAATAACTATGGGAAAAAATGAAAAGTTAACCGTACCAGATAACAGAATGTTACGGCAAAGTATTGTTTTACTTGGAACAAAAACAGATTTATTAAATAATAAATTACCATTAAAAAAATTTAATGTAAATATTAATTGTATTAAATTACATGAAAGCAATATTGAAAAAAATTGGTTTGGATATAATAAAGATAATAGACATATTATTGTAAATCCATCATTTGGTAATTTTTTCCCATTACATCAATATATTTTAGATTTAAATAATTTAGAAGAATTATCAGATTCATCATCCGAATTTCATTATACAGAATATAAAAAATATAAATCATATGTTTGTGAAAAATCAACAGATATTATTGAAGAAAACATTATAAAAGATATAAATAATTATTATAAAGATTGTTTAAAAGACAATACTAAAAATTTATTTAGATTATCAGGCGGTTCATGGGGAATACCATATGATGAACACGTATTATTCGTTGGGCATATCGTTGTATATGTAAATTTATTAGAATTTGACAAAGTACAAAATATGTTAAATACAAAAAATACAAAATCAAATAACTTATATAGTTTTATAAAAAATAGAAATCATCAATTAAAAATGAGATATTATCAAGTTTTATTTAAAATTAATATTAATACAAATAAATTAACAGAATTATCTCATTCATTTAATATTTTTGAAAAAGTATCAGATGATACATCAGTTAATTTTCCTATGGGTTTAATTAAAAATAATGATGAATATATAATAAGTTTTGGTGAATCTGATTATAAAACTTGTTTAATAAAATTAAGTAAAGAAAATATAGACAAATTATTTACAAATATTTCACCAGAAAATTATAAATTTATTACATTTTCAAATGATATACATAAAGAAATATGTTATTATGATGAAGATACAAATAATTATAAACAAAAATATTTAAAATATAAACAAAAATATTTAGAATTAAAAAATATTTAGAATTAAAAAATATTTAGAATTAAAAAATATTTAGAATTAAAAAATATATATAATTTTATATATTTTTTATATTTTTTTTTGTATTTTTTATAATATATATGTCTATAAAAAATTTCAATACACAATCTACACATGAGAATGATGAAAAGAGTAAGGAATTATTTTATCATGATATAAATTGTCCAGATAATACACTTTTAAAACAATATAAATATGATCGTAATTGGCAAGATAATCCTATTAAATTTAATTATAAATATTCTTGTCAAGATAATTCAAATAAACATAATGATTTTATAAAGAAAGAAACACAATTAGATGATTATGGCGATGGATATTATATGTATATTGACAGACATAATATAGAATGTCCACCTTCTCATGCTATCAGTCAGTTACAATTAACAGGACAAATCGATAAAGATCCCAAACAAATTCAATATAAATATAGATGTACAAATGCCAATATTAATGACATTAAACATTATAATACAGAAGTAAATGATGAAGGTAATAGTATGGTATATTTGCATAATCATGATATTAAATGTCCTGACAATACTGTTCTTACTTCTGTTAAATTAAATAGAACTCAAGATCAAAATGGAAGATGGAATAAAATTAAATTTGATTATACATGTGGTGATATGTCAAAAACACAAATGTCAAAAAATTTCACAATAGATCCTGATAATTATTATTTTAATTCAAATAAATTAGATAAAGATGAATTTGGTAATCCAACATTACATATTAAATCTCACATTCAAACTTTAATCTTATATTACGGTAATTATACTAATAATATAGATTTTAACATCATAACATCAGATGTTGGTATGTTAGCCACAAATATAATTGAACCAATATTAGATCATATTAGATTATCTGATCCTCAATATAAACGGCAAGATACACAATCTGAAATTTGGTGTCCTCTTATTTTTAAAGCATTAGAATTTTCCGGAAAAAAAATTAAAAAAGAATGGACATTATTTGATCCTGCGCAACATATATTAGATAAAAATGCTATATTACTAAGTACAATTCCGGGGTGGGTTGAATATGCTGACTATATTTTAACACAATATAATGATATAGGTTTTGAAAATTCTTTTGATAATCATGTATTACAAAATGAATCTAAAAAAATAAAATTAAATTTACGATTACAACATGCTAACAATATAGATAATAAACAGGATGGTCATTTAGATCTGGAGATACAAAATATTTGTGTGTTTTATCCAAATGGTAAAATAAAAGATAAAGATGTTATAGATTTTCATACTAATCTTAAAGCAAAACTTATTTTTGATGAAGCTGCTCGGTTTAATGGTCATGAAGATACATATTCTATTATTTATGTTCCATTAATCTGGAAAGCATTAAAAGTATGCGGATATCATATTCCAGATGAATGGACTATATATAAAAAAACAGATAAACAAAATCAAGTAGCACAAGATACTTTTAATAGTTTTGTAACAAGATTATCACGAATTCATGGATGGGCTGAATTTGCATTATATTGTATATTAGATTATGTATATACTGATAAATATAATAATAAGAGTGTACTTTGGAAATATTTTTCTCATTATACTGATATAATTAATATTATTACATCTTATAATTATGAAACAAATTTAACAATTATTGAACAAATTAAATTATTATATAAATTAAATGAACATAGTCTGATGGGAGGTAATAATTATAAACAAAAATATATAAAATATAAACAGAAATATTTAGAATTAAAAAGAAATATTTAATAATATTTTATAATACACAAAATTTAATAATTTATATTTTTCTTATTTTATCATTTTTCTTATTTTTCTTATTTTTCTTATTTTTTTCTTAAAATTTATATATTATTTATATATAATATTTAATTAAAAACATATGTTAAAATGTTATTATTTGATATAATAAAATATTATTGATAATTTTGAATAATTTTGAATAATATCGATAATCTACTATTAAACATATGTTTTTAGTGTTTTATATTAATTGTAAACGTAAATATGATATATTATAAATATTATAAAAATATGAAATTTTTATAAAATTTAAAAATTTAAGAAAAATTAAAAAAACTTCTAAAAATATTTCAGGATTTTCATTTTTAAAAATTTTTTTTTATTTTTTTTTTTAAATATCGTTTCAACAAAAAAAAAATCTACATAAATATAAAAGTTAATATAGATAAAAACAATATTATTTTATATATAAATTCATAAATTTACAAAAAAAAATGTCAACTACATATATTCTTTTTATATAAAAATGTAATGATTTGTATACATATATGTTTTCATCAATATAATAAATTATTTATCATTACATGTAAACAAATAATTATTGATTTGTATATATATTAACTTTTAATTATAATAATTTATAATTACATACTATATTTTTTAACTACATATATACTTTATATATACTTTATATATAATTATAAATATCGTTTTTTTGTAGATTTTTATGATTATTATATATACATACTTTTTTTATATGTTTTATAATAATTTTAGACAATATTATATATAAATTGCGTTAATTATAATCATTTTAATATTTATATAGTTTTGTAATATTTTTGCGAATATTATTAAAAAAATAATTATGATACTTGTATGTTTTTTAATTATAATCTTAAAAACAATTTATAAAAAAGTATATATAATTATAAATAAAAATAATTATAATAATTTAATTTTTTCGATTAAATATATAAAATAATAATATTTTTATAATTTATATGTCGATCTATTGTAATAAAAATAATAATAAAAATAATAATAATAACAATAATAGCAATAATAGCAATAATGATTATGGATATGTATATTGTATGATAAATATATCTATGAAAAACTTATGTAAAATTGGCTTTGTAAATATAAAAAATAAAACATCACATGATAGAGCAAAGGAATTATCATCTAGTACTGGATGTCCCACACCATTTGAAGTTATATTTGATATTAAAGTTAAAAATCCATCAAAATATGAAAAAATTATACACAACAAATTAAATAATGTAAGACAAAATAACAAAAGAGAATTTTTTATTTGTAATCCAGAAGAAATAGAAAAATATTTTAAAATTAAAAATTTAATAACATGTAATAAAGATATAATTGATTTCCATCCTAATTATTTTACAATATATAATAATTTAATAAAAATAGATACCATTAATATGTATAATATTAGTAATAACAACGTAACCATAAAATCAGCTGAATACACAACCTTAAAATATTAATGTCGATTATTCTGATAATTTGGTGTTTCATAAAAAAAGGCATGTTTTTTGTTTTGATAATGATAATGATAATGATAATGATAATAATAATATTAATAATGATAATAATGTTAATAATGATAATAATGTTAATAATGATAATAATGTTAATAATGATAATAATGTTAATAATGATAATAATGTTAATAATGATAATAATGATAATAATAATAATAATAATAATAATGATAATGATAATAATAAAAATAAAATATTAGAACAACAAAATAATTATATTTGTAATAAATGTGGTAAAGAATTTAAAGAAAAATTTATTTTAAATCGTCATTATAGTAATAAAAAACCATGCGATATTGACATTGATATTATTACTGAAAATTATGATAATTCTATTAAAAATATTGATAATAAAATTATAATGTTAGAAGAATTATCATTAAAAATAGGATATTTGTGTAAATTTTGTAATAAAGAATTATCAAATAAATCTAATTTAACACGTCATATTAAAGATACTTGTAATATTAAAAAACAATTAATTGATGATAAACTAAATATTATAAATAGAAAAGAAAATAAATTAAATGAAATAAATAAAAATAAAAAATTAAAAGAAATAAAAATTGCTGAATTAAATAAAGATATAAAAATTAACAAATTAGAAAATAAATTAAAAAAATTAAAATTAAATAAAAAAATTTAAAAATTTAAGAAAAATTAAAAAAACTTCTAAAAATATTTCAGGATTTTCATTTTTAAAATTTTTTATTTATTTTTTTTTTTAAATATCGTTTCAACAAAAAAAAAATCTACATAAATATAAAAGTTAATATAGATAAAAACAATATTATTTTATATATAAATTCATAAATTTACAAAAAAAAATGTCAACTATATATATTCTTTTTATATAAAAATGTAATGATTTGTATACATATATGTTTTCATCAATATAATAAATTATTTATCATTACATGTATACAAATAATTATTGATTTGTATATATATTAACTTTTAATTATAATATTTTATAATTACATATTATAATTTTTAACTACATATATACTTTATATATACTTTATATATAATTATAAATATAGTTTTTTTTGTAGATTTTTATGATTATTATATATACATACTTTTTTATATGTTTTATGATATTTTTTAGATAATATTATCTAAAAAATGCGTTAATTGTAATCATTTTAATATTTATATAGTTTTGTAATATTTTTGCGAATATTATTGAAAAAAATAATTATGATACTTGTATATATTTTAATTATAATATTATAAAATAATTTATAAAAAGTATATATAATTATAAATAAATATAATTATAATAATTTATTTTTTTCGATTAAATATATAAAATAATAATATAGTTATATATTATAAATATTATATGGATAAATGTTTTGAATGTAATAAATGTAGTAAAAAATTCAAATATAAATATCTATTAAATCGTCATTATAATAATAAAAAACCATGTAATATTAATATTGATGATATTAATAAAAATTATAATATTTTAATTAAAAATATTGATAATAAAATAATTTTATTAGAAGATTTATCATTAAAAACAGGTTATATATGTAAATTTTGTAATAAAGAAAAATCAAATAAATCAAATTTAACTCGACATATTAAAGAAAGTTGTAATAATAAAAAAATATTATTAGATGAAAAAAATAAAATTATTCAAGATAGAGATAATAAAATTTTGGAAATTCTTAAAGATAAACAATTAAAAGAATTAGAGAATTTAGAATCACAAAAAATAGAATTAGAAAAAGTAAATAAATTAAATGAAATAAAAATTTTAGAATTAAATAAAAATATTAAATTAACTAAATTAAAACAAGAATTGAATAATTCTAAAAATATAATTAATGATGTTGATGATAATAATGATAATGATAATAATGATAATAATAATGATAATGATAATAATGATAATAATAATGATGGTAATAATAAAAATAATAAAAATGATAAAAATAATAATAATAATAATAATAATAATAATAATAATATTACAAATAATAAAACATTAAATATTACAATAAATAATAATCTGAATAATAATATAAAAATTAATCCATTTGGTAAAGAAGATTTATCTCATATAACTGAAGATGATTATAAAAGATTTATTTCAAAATGTAAAGATGGTCTATTAGCATATATTGATAAAATTTATTTTTCTGAAGATAATAAAACAAATAGAAATATATATTTATCATCCATTGGATCAAAATATGTATCTGTATATAATAAAAATAAATGGAATATAGGTCTTAAAAAAGATACTATTGATAATTTATTGTCAAATAAAAATAAAGATCTTAATAATAAATGTAATGAATTTGCAATAACAGGTGAATTAAATGAAGACTATATTGATTGCTACAAACAATTTAGAAGAGAAATTTTAGAAAATAATAACAATGAATTAGAAAAACAATTACGTGATTCTATTGGATTGATATTATTTAACAATAAAGATAAAGTAATAATCGATAATAATCAAAAATCTATTATATAATTTTTTCTTTAATTTCTATAATCATCCATACTAATTTATATTCATCATCTTCAAAAAAATTAATCTTAATATTTCTATCAAAATTTAAATTTTTTATTTCATTTTCTAATTTATATAATTCTTTTCTAAATTCTGATTGTTGAAAAACATTTTTCTTGAGTGAATTATAAATAATATTATCTCCAACTTTTGGATTCAAATAATTTATTTCATCATGTTTTGTAACAGCTTTAAATTCAGTATCATCAAAATAATTATCATTAAATATTAATTTTAATAATTTCTTAATATCACTAATAATATTATTACTTTTAATAATCTCATGATCTAATTTTTTATATATTGTTTTATTAAAATATTTACCTCTAAGATATAATACATCATACATATCATCATAACTTGTAATGTTTATTTTATTATTACTAAAATTATCTATTTTAAAATATTTCTTTTTTATATCTAAATTTATCTTATCAACATTTTGTTTATATTTATTAATAATTTCATCAAATTCATTAAAATCATTAAAATCATTAAAATCTGTCATATGTATATATAAATAAAAATATATGTACTTATATATTTTTATAAAAAATATATTTTAATTAGTAATTGTTATTTGTTTCCATTGTGGTGATTCACTATTTGTATAAATATATAGATTTCCATTAGTACAAATATATAATGATCCGATTGAATATGTATCCATTGTTGGGATATCATTACCCCATAATATTGCTAATTGTCCTGAAGATTGATTAATATTATTTAAATTTATTAAATTTATAGAATTATTGTAGGAACCGATAAAAAATGATCCACTACTTACAAGAGATAATTCATTATTTGATGTTGAATTAGCTGTACCAATAGATAAATTATTATTAGATGTCATTGAAACAGAATTATGTGAATTTATTTGAATATTATCTGAACTGATATTTAAATTACCAGAATTAGAATTTAAATTTATATTTTCATTAGATGATATAGTTGCATTTCCATTTGAATCAACAAAAAAAGTTTGCGTATGTTGGATAAATGCTTTATAAACATTAGTAATCTGTGTAATTAATGCATTTATTTTATCTTGTATAGTTGATGGTATAAATGATGACATTATATATAAATATATTATATAATAAAACTTTAATTAAGTTTGTTTTTAGATTAAGTTTGATTATTTTGTTTGTTTTGTTTTAGTTTGTTTAGGTTGTTTAGTTTGTTTAGGTTGTTTAGGTTGTTTTGTAATTACTGATAAAAGTTTTGTTTCTTCATTAAAATTAATATTTTTAATATTTGTAATTTTTATATTTTCTACATCATATTCTATATCTTTATTTTTTAACATATCATTTTTAAGTAATTCAATAATATTAGTTGAATTTATATTTGCTTCATTATCTGATAGATTATATTTATCTTTAAAATATATATTTAATCTATTGATTTTTTGTGGTTCTTTTAATCTGTAAAATAATTTTTTCATAGTTAGATTATCAATCTGATCCATTTTATCATTAAATGTATCTATTTTTGTTTCACTTGTATTATTATATTTTGATATAATTTTATTTATTTCATTTCTTTCTTCATCAGTATCAACAAATTGTAGTTCTAATTGATAACGAAATTTTATATTATCTATAATCATATTATTTATATATTTGTCCATTTATACTATTATAATAAATATAATATCTTAAATATCTATCATTTATTTATTATTTATCAATTTTTTTATAATAATAATATTTATATAAAAAAAGTAATGAAGAATTATTTATAATTAGAATCAATTTTTTTATAATAATAATATTTATATAAAAAAAGTAATGAAGAATTATTTATAATTAGAATCAATTTTTTTATAATAATATTATATTAGTAATAACATATGATTATACAAATAATATTAATGATAATATTTTTATATTTATTAAATTATTTTGTTAATAAAAATAAACAAATTATAAATAATAAAAAAACAGATTTTCTACGATTAGATGATGATAGATTAGATAGAATTAGTAACGATAAAAAATTATTTGATCTAATATTTTGTCCAGAATATAAATATTATAATCCAGAGGCATATCAAGAAATAATAGATTATCTAGATGCATTTTTAGAACTATTTGAATTAATACAAATAGATCCAAGTAGATCAAGTGATTTATATCAGAGTATGGTTGATAATAAAAAATATATTATAAATTCATTAATTTCAATGTCTATAAGATTACCAGTAGAATATGATATAAAAAAATTTACAGATGAATTTGACAGAACATTGCAAAAATATTTAATTGAAGCAAATAATATACATGAAGAATATTTAAGAAATAATGGTTTTGATTGTAGAACAAAATTAATTTTTCTAAATCACCCAGACGCTTATAATTTAGATGATAATTTTGCTGAGCCTGGAAAAAAATTATTATTTAACAGAATATAATATATAGTATTATGACCACAAAGATTAATTTCAATTTCAAAAGAAATAAAGATCCAGATATGTGTTATCAACCAAAAAAAGCAGAATTTACATACTATCAGATATGTCAATTTCCAAATCCAACTACAGGATTATATGGTGTACGTAGATTAAAATTAAATGAACATTTTGAAATAGTTTCTCAAAAGGAAAAAGAATATCCAAAAAAGAAAGTATTAAAATTTACAGAAACTATACCAGTACATAAATTTATGACATATCCAACATATTATATTAATCTTGTTGCATTACCAAATCCAGATCAAATTATTGGTGCAAATTCAGAATTATTAAAATAATATATTTAATATTATCATTATTATTGCTATTATTAATAAAACAAGACCAACATATAAATACATATTACTTTTTTGTTGTTGTATTTCACCAATATCTCTCTCATAATTTAATTCACTTAGTTTTTTTTGTTGCATTTCCATTTCTTTTTTAACTTGTTTTTTATATTCATCAAAATCTAAATTAAATAAAGCATTATTTTTTAATGTTTCACGTTGCATACGTATTAATTCATCAACACCAATATCATTATTTTTATTTATAATATTTTTTAGATCTTTATTTAATTCATCTTCATATAAATCAGTACGAGGATTATAATCCATATATAATATAAAAATTGAAATAAAAAATTGAAATAAAAAATAATAATATATTTAAAAAATATTATATATATATTATTTATAATGTTATATATGGTATGTCCTACTTGTGGTGAATTACTTGGAGATAAACAATTATTATATACGGATGGTATTAAGAAAATATGTGATAAATTTAACATCAATGATGATCTATTATCACGTGGTTTTGATAAAACTCCAGAATTTGTTGAGGAACGTAGTAAATTAATTCGTGAAGTATTTAAAAATCCTTGCTGTAAAATGCGTGCAATGAATTATATTGAATTAGTTAAAATTATTAAAGGATAAAATATTCTAATAAAAATTTTTATTTATTTGTATATAATTGAAAAATTTTAATCAATTTGTCTTTATTTTCTTTATCTAAATTTATATTAATTATAATTTCTTCACCTTTCATAAAATTTATAAAATTTAATTTATAATTTTCTCTATCATATTCATACATTATATTATACATTAATAATTGTAAGATATGTTTTAGATTTATTTGCTGTGTTACTTTAATCTCAAATAATTCATTACAATCATTAATAATATCTATCTCACCAATAAGATTAAAATTTTCTATTATCTTATTATGTTCTATAAAATTATGTTGCATATCTAGTACGTAATTTTTAATTTGATTAAACATATCATCATACAAATATAATAAAGATTTAAATTTTTCTCCATTATTTTTAATATGATAATAATGTTGTGTAGATAATGCATGATGAAACATTTCACAATAAAATTGTATTTTTTTTAATTTATTAAAATCATCAATTTTATTATATTTTTTATATTTCCTATAAAAATTTTGAATTTTATCTAAACATAAATTCATAATTTCTATATAATATGCATTATTCATTACTGGTGTATATTCATTAAACTGTTTTAGATTATTTTTATTTTTACTCTTAAATATCAATAAAGTATTTTGAATATTGGAAGGTAAATCTCTACAAATATTATCAAATTTATCCCATATCATATTAGATTTATTTTTAACAATCCAATCATATGTTGCTTGATTATCACATTCTATTAAATTTTCAGAATTAATAATATTTTCTATGTCATAATAATCTTTTTTAGATTTGTTATTTTTTATATTTATTAAATTTACAAATAATGATTCTACATATTTTCCAAGAAATATAGGCGATACATATTCTATTTTACTAAAATTATAATCATATATTTTTATAATGTTTTTATCAATATTATCATAATTTATTAAATTTGCTATTTCATTTAATATTTCAATTGGTATATTATCAATAATTCTTGTTATACGATTATCAAACATTGGTTCATTGTTATATTTTAATGGAGGAAATATTAATGTGTCATAATGATTATCATGAGAATATATATCATAATCATCTCTATCGACTTCATTAAACCAATGGTTTAGATTTAGAGATTTTTTATTTTCATCAACTATAATACTTAATGTTTCAATTGATCTACTACATGCAACATATATTAAATTACGTTCATCTTGACGTTGTTTTTCAGTAAAACGATAATAATTTATTAAAGATGTTTTCATTCCAATTAATATTACATGTTTAAATTGTAATCCCTTTGAACCAAAAATTGTCATTAATGCAATTTTATTTGGTTCATTATCATATGTTATAGTATTCTCAACATCTTCTTTTGATTCATCATAATATTGTTTAAATGGTATATTATATTTTGATAATATATTAGCAACATAACATAAACCATTTGAATAATTAATACCAATTTTACCTTTAACTGGAGATATTATTGCGACATCAGAAAGATCAATATTTTTATTTATAAGATCATCTGTTAAATTTTTAATATAAAATTCAAGATTACCAATATAAAATGTTGGTTTTAAATTAATATTATTTTTTGCAGATATTATTTGATGAGTTTGATTTGGACGTAATTTATTTGAAAAAAATATTATTTCTGTATGTGAACGAAAATTTGTTGTTAATAAAAATTCACGGGCAATATAATTAGTAAAATATTTAGATTCTGAATATCTAAATTGAAATATATTTTGATTTGGATCTCCTATAAAATTTAATATAATATTTAGTTTGTTTTTTAATTCAATCAAAATATTATATTGTATTTCATTAAGATCTTGTGCTTCATCAATAAAAATACATTTAATTTTATTTAATTTTTCATTTTGTTTTAATTCATCACTAGTTGAAGATTGTAAATATAACATAAATTTATATGATAAAAGAGATACGTCTATTTTATTATTATCATCGATAATATATTTTGATAATGAATCAATAGTTTTAATCATTTCAATATTGATTAATTTTTGTGTATCTACTAATTTTTGTGTATCTACTAATTCTGCTCTTTTTGCCATATCATGACACGCCATACGTCCAAATACAAGTAATAATATTTCATCATTTTTTAATAGATTATTTTCTAAAAGAAAAATATTTCTTAATATTAAAGCTTGTGTTTTTCCAGATCCAGCACATGCAATTAATTTTGTATCTATTGCTTCTGAAAATGTTATATAATTATATTGTTCATTTGTTAAATTATAGCCTTTGTAGCTATTCATATTTTTATTTCAATATATAAATAAAGTGGTTATATCTTAAATATATAAAAATCAACTTTTTCATAAAATTTTATAAAATAGATATTTATACAGCGTGGACTATTTTAAATGACACGATTTTTTATTTTTTATATATTTTTGATTTTCTCATAAATTTAGTTATATTTATATCTTTTTTATCTCTTTTAATTAATGAAGATTTAA
>Ga0214921_10006291_pt1 | contig 16344 bp, 22 predicted proteins | sample LL1505_MetaG_FD_177992 | JGI IMG/M metagenome (GOLD analysis project Ga0214921, IMG submission 177992) | Freshwater microbial communities from Lake Lanier, Atlanta, Georgia, United States - LL-1505 | ecosystem: Environmental > Aquatic > Freshwater > Lake | place: USA: Georgia | collected...
CACGACCATTTGAAACATTAGATAAGATGAACGCATCAATCGTTAATAACATTAACGAGGTCGTTGGTCAGGATGATGTGTTGATTCACTTTGGTGATTGGTCCTTCGGCGGGTTTGAAACTATTGAAGAACTTCGTAACAGAATATGGTGTAAAGAAATTCATTTAATCTACGGCAATCATGATCACCACCTGGTTAACAATAGAGAGGACTGTCAGAAACTATTCACATCAACACAATGGTTCTTACAATTGAACTATATGGGTGAGACAATTGAATGTATGCACTTTCCTATCCTGTCATGGAATGGACTGGGTAAGGGTCGTATACACCTTCACGGACATTCTCACCTCAGTAATGAAAAGAAAATATCATTTAGGAGAATGGATGTTGGTATGGACGGACATCCTGAATTTAGACCTTACGATTTACATCGAGAAATATTAAACCCAATGAAGAAACAACCAATAGGATCCGAACTTGGAGTCGATGACCATCATGTGGATGAAATGAAAAATGTTGTGGGATAAACCATTGATTTTCAATGGTTTTTTTATTTCTTAAAATAATTGAAATATTTTTTGGTGGTTTGAGATATACTAACTAAATTTGTATATAAATAAAATAAAATGGAAAATAGAAAAACACAATTTAAAGATTTTCATAATTCATATGATGAATTTGTTTATTCGTCAAATGAGTATGTAGAAAATTTTACAAGAGCTAACACCATGGTAGATTTAGGAATTCAAACAAAAAAAAGATGGAAAAATAAACACGAAAAGGAAGTTATAGAATCTTTAGTTGATGGTACAATGACCGCACAATTTCATGTTGTCGATATTGATAAATGTATAAGTTGGGCGGAAGAAAATGATAATTTACTTGATGTTATATATTTTAAAGATTTAAAAAATAAAGGATATAAATATCTTTCCATTGATGGCAATCATAGAACGCAACTTTTATGGGGTTACCATAATTTAAGTGATTTTTGGAGAAGTAAATTTAGAGTAATTCTCTATAAAAATCTAACAACAAAAGAAATCGGTGAATTAGCTAAAAGGTTAAATAAGGGTGTTGCTTGGAATCCTATTGAATTAAGAAATAGTAAAAGTAAAACAAGTGATTATATTAGAAAAATTAGTGGAGAATTTATTAATTTATTAAATAAATTTGCCGGTTCCGATACTAAAGAATTAATAAGATTTAAAGAACAAGAAACCTTAGAATCATTTTTAATTCTTTATTATCAATTTATCAAAAAAGAAAAATTTAACACAAAAAATAAATATAAAGAAATAATTAGAGAAACTGATATCCATGATTCTTTATTAAGTAATAACAAATTAACAATATCAATTTTCAATAGTTTTTTTACTAATCACTTGGAAAATTATAAAAGATGTAATTACCAAATGTTTTATGTCATGCTTTATTTATTATCGGTTGATTTTTTAGAAACAAAAAGAAAATTACCAACACAGGAAGATATTAAAGATATAGTTAGTAAATTTGATGTCATTTATAATGAGATAAATGAAGATTCAAATTTAATACTTAAGGGAGGTTTATTTGATTTAACCGTAAGAAAATCTTGGGATAAATTAAACGATAGATTTGAATATTTTAAAAATAATATGTAATGAACAATAACACTAAAGAACTTGTAATATTTTTTGATGAGATTTTTAAAAAATTGTCTTGGTGCACATATAGTAACGAAGAATGGTACACATTAATTGAAATTAAAGATGGTATTATTTTTGATTTAAAAAAATCTGAAAGTGATATAATGACATTTTTAAAGAAAAAATCGTCAGAATTAATTAAAAATAAAAATGCTCCTTTAACTAAGGAAGATAGATTAAAATTAAAAAAATTAATTGATAATGATTTTAAAGATGTGGCTAACTTAACTGACAATAAAAAAATTAATTCTGAATTATATAAAACTTATACAAAAAAAGAAAATAAAAAATACCAAGATAGAAATTTTATTGAAATTTACGAGAGTACTAGAAAAGAAAGATTAATGGATGATTTAAATTCTACTGTTGGTATTTTAGACAAAATAAATAATAAACAGATTGATTTTGATGATAAAGAAGTTTGGGATAGTTTACGAAATGGAGTTGATAAATATTCTGAACAAGTCGAAATGAATCCATATGAATATGTTAATTATATATTAAATGAATTTTTGACAGGTTCAAAACTTGCTAAAAATCTTATATTGTCTTTATGTAAGGATGCCTCTAGACAAAATTTATCCGAAGAAATACAAAAGAAAGTATGGTCTGAAAATGGAATTAATTTAATTGGACAACCACAAAGTGGTGATAATAGTATACATATTTATGATGGTAAGTGGGTTAAAGGTGTAGATTTAAACAAGGACAATAAAGGAATAGCATCTAAAGCGATGGACTTTAAATTATTAACTAATCTTTATACCTATAATAAATATAATAAGTGGATTGGTGGTGCAACAGATGATACATTTAATGATGTTAAAAAAACTATTGAATTGTTTATTAAAATCTTCAATAACACCACAAAATTAATGTTTATATTGGACGGTAAATATTGGGATGATGGTAAAAGAAATGAGTTAAAATTACAATATATTAACAATGATATGTTATTAATTACATGTACAGACGAATGTAAAAACGAAGAAGTAATAAATTTTATTGGAATAGAAAAAGATTAGTAAAAATTTTTTATTTTAGTTTTTTTTATGTATATTATCAATAGTTATAAATAAACTAAAGATGATAGAAAAAAATAAAATATACAATGAAAGCTGTTTAGACACAATGTCTAAAATTGAGGATGGCGTTATTGATTTAACATTAACATCACCACCATATGACGATTTAAGAACTTATAATAAATACGTCACAGGTAATAAGACGGAATTCAATGGGTACTCATTTCCATTTGAAGACATTGCGAAGGAATTATATCGCATAACCAAACCAGGAGGGGTGGTTGTATGGGTTGTTGGAGATGCAACGAATAAAGGATCAGAAACAGGAACATCATTTAGACAAGCACTATTTTTTAAAGAATGTGGATTTGATTTATTTGATACCATGATATATCAAAAAACAGGAACTCCCTTTCCACAAAAAGACAGGTACAACCAAATTTTTGAATATATGTTTGTGTTTTCAAAAGGAAAACCAAATACTTTTAATCCTGTTATGAAAAAAAATGTTACCGCTGGTGCCGTAAGAAACAGTAGAAAATTTAGAAATGCCGAAGGTGAAATGATTCCTGGATTTAATGGAAAACCAGTAAATGAATGGGGAGTTGAAAATAATATTTGGGTGATAAGAAATGGTATGTACAAATCTAGTAAAGACATTGTTGCTTTTGAACATCCGGCAATATTTCCTGAAGAATTGGCACTAAAACATATTATAAGTTGGACGTTAGAAAATGATTTAATTTATGATCCTTTTATGGGTAGTGGAACTACTGCAAAATGCTCAATTCAACTAAAAAGAAATTGGATTGGTTCAGAAATTGATAATAATTACTTTGAACTAATAAATAAAAGAATGTTAAATGTTTCAGATGAAATGATTGACACTTTTTTCACTAGAAATGATATTAATAAAAATAAATAATATATGTCAGTACAATACATTTTTTGGAACAAATGCATTAGCAAAAAAGAATTACTTGAAAAAATACCCGATTTAAGAATTGAACATCACAATGACCACGATTGGTTAATTTGGAATGAGGGAAGTAATTTAAAAATTAACCCACCAACATTAGTAGATAAAGAGACCGGAGAAAAAAGCATTGATAATGATAACATTTGGGAATTGGAAAACCACGGATTCAAAAATGTAAAATATATTATGGATCAATTAGTAAGTAAGTTTAATCTTCTTTTCTACACCGACAACGAACAGGAATGTTATTGGCATGATGGTGATTTCTATGATATGGAAAATGGGGTTGTAGAGGCGATGATGTATCGTGGAAATTATAAAGTAATTGATATGAAATTGGGTATATCTGAAGTACCGGTTAGAACTATGGAAGAGTATTTGGAAGACCCGTGGCAAAAACATAATAAACCAAAAGAACCGATTAAACCAGCAGAACTGACAATATCATTTGACGAGCATCACACCCCACCTTGGGAGAATAATTATTTACCTTTTTAGAGCCCCAAATGAAAAAAGAGTTTAAATTTTTTATAGGTGAGATAGATATTGATTTTAGTATACCAGCATCTATGAGAAGGTCGGAGTTGGACCAACATTTGTATCGACCACGATTAATTTTTAGTGGAAGAATTAGAGTTAATGATAGAAGAAACAATAATAGAGGTGAAGATTTACCTAACACACAAAGAATAAGAAGATAAGATATGAAAATAATAAGACAAAGTATACATGAAGATGATGAAGACGAAAACGGGTCAATAGTTTTTGAATTTGAGGGATATGTTTATTATATCGGACAATTAGATGGACCTCCTGGTTGGTTTTCAAGGATGAAAGTTGAGGACTATGAAAACGACGGAGGTAATTGGGAATCACCTTCAGGATGGTCACCTGAAAACATTGCTGCGTTTAAATTATTAAGAAATATCTACGAGTAATTTTTTTATTCCACAATTTTTATTTATATTATATCATGACTTTAGAAGAAATAATTGAAATGTTTCCTGAAGAGGAGTTCTTAACCGCAGACGGTTTTGATGGTGCAATAGTTGGTGTTGAACCAAACACAATGAGATTGGTTTATAACAGAGATTATATGGTGAGAACTTTAATTATGAAAGAAAAGATGACAAGGGACGAATCAATTGAATTTTTAGAGTTTAATGTGTTTTCGGCACATATGGGTGAGAAGACACCAATTTATATTGAAATTTAAAATTTAACTATATGATATTATTTTTTTCACTTTTGTTGGGTGTTTTTGCCCTATCAGGCGCAATTGTTTTTTGGATGGAATTATCAATAACAAACGATAGATTACGATGGTTACAAGAAAGATTGACTAAGTTAGAAAAGGATGCTGTTAAGATTACATTTCAATCAAAACCAAACCCAAAACAATTTGATGGAGTAAAAAGTGAAGAACCATTTGTTAAAACCAGAACAAAACGTAAACCCAAATCAGTAAAAGATTGGGAAGATAACTATGATTTAGGAGGACACGAATAATGAAGTTTAACAAAACAGACATAGAAGGTTGTTATGTGATAACCTACGACACATATGTTGATGAACGTGGATACTTCGCCGTACCATACAATAAAGATATATTGAATAGTAATGTGGGTTACGATGTGGAGTTCGTTCAAGATAATATGTCATATTCTCATTTAGGAACCATTAGAGGACTTCATTTCCAAACAGGTGAATACGAGCAATCCAAACTTGTTACATGTATCAGTGGACGTGTATTGGACGTTATCGTTGATATCAGAAAGGATTCCCCAAGTTATGGTAAGGTTGTCGAGGTTGAACTCGGTTGGACACAAAACAAACAAGTGTTCATACCTAAAGGTTGTGCTCACGGGTTCTCGGCGTTAAGTGATAATACAATATTCCAATATAAGGTTGATAACCCATATAATAAGGAAAATGAAGGTGGAATTATATATAACGATTCAACTTTGAATATTGATTGGAAAGTGAGTGATTACTTTAAAAGAATATCCGAAAAGGACTTGGAACTACCCACTTTTTTATCATTATAAGGTATTTATATAAAAAGAATGTTATGTCAAAAGTGGTAAAAATTAAACAATCAGATATTGAACGTATTGTTGAAAATATAGTTTCAAATGAAATGGACCAAGAAAATTCAATTGCAAAAGAGGAAGAAACAACCGAAGGTATTGATAACCAAGGTGGTGAACAATTTATGGTAGCTAAAAGTGAAGATGGTAAGTTCGCGGTAATCAATATCAAAACAGGAGAAGTTTTAGGAATGAAATAAAGAATATTAAGTTTTATAATAACCCCAAAGAAATTTGGGGTTTTTTATTGCTATTTTTTTGGATATCCAAATTAATTTATTTATCTTTGTAATATGAGTTATATAATAGGTAGTAAGTGCGTTAGTTGTATTGATGGGTCCTGTCTAAAGGTGTGTCCCGTTGATTGCATAAACGGTCCTGTTGATATAAAGGGTATGGGTAAAGAATTGAAAACAATGACTAAAGATGATATCATTGGAAAACAATTATATATCAACCCCGATGTGTGTATTGATTGTGGTGCTTGTTTACCTGAATGTCCAGTGGATGCTATTATGCCGACTGAAGAATGGGCGATTAAGGATGGTGAGTTAGAGTATGTACATAAGAATTATGAATTTTACGGACAAACATACAAACCTAGAAAAAAATGAAACTACTAACTTACTACAAAGGACCAGAGATATTCTGGTTTAGAATCTTTGGATATGGATTATCCTTCAGATCCTTCAAACACGGATTCGTACCATTTTCAATTAGATATGGGTATAGAAAAACATTAAATCTATTTGGTTACCGAATAGAATTTTTAAAACGAGAAAAAAGAAACAAATGGCAAAGGCAACATTAGAGTTTGATTTAAATGATCACGACGATAAAATGGCACATTTAAGAGCGGTTAAATCTCTTGATATGGCAATCGCATTGTGGGATATTACACATAACACAAAGAAAGGATTAGAGTGGTCGATGGAAGGAAAAGAGATGGATAAATATGATGCGTTAGAATTGGTATTTGATAAGATTTATGAAATATTAAAAGAACATAATATTTCTGTGGATGAATTAATGGATTAAATTTGGAATTACAAATAAAAATATTTATATTTTAGAATAAAACTTAAACACTATGTCGAGAATTAAAGACTTAAGAACTAACGAAGATTACAACCTAAACATCGTTTCAATATTAGAAATGTTTAGTCCTGAAGGTAAATCAAAATATACGGAAACATTACTTCGTATGATGAAAAACACACCAAATCTAAAAGAACACACTAAAGAAATTAAATTAGTATTGACTGATAAGTTTCCTTTTATTGAAAAGAGTAAATTAGATTTGATGAGTGATATTCAAATAATGTTATTGTATAAATTTATTGATGGATTCTTTAACTTGGAAGATTTACAGAAGTATAGAAAGTTTTGTGAATACAACGAAAGAAATTTAATCGAAGAAAACGATTTAACAAAATACAAATCATTTGAACAGATGATTGCAGCAATGGGTGTAGCTGAAATGAAATCAGAAGAGAAAGAATTAGAAACACAAGTTATTAAAATACATGAAGATGGTGAGTGGTTGTTAATTAGACCATTAACATTTAAATCATCTTGTAAGTATGGTGCAAATACTAAATGGTGTACAACAACAGAACACAATCAAGAATACTATAACAAATACACGAAGAGAGGTGTGTTAATTTATTGTATCAATAAGAAGACTGGTTATAAAGTTGCGGCATTTTATTCATTAGATAAAAACGAACCTGAGTTTTCATATTGGAATCAAAAAGATACTCGTATTGATTCAACTGATTCTAATTTACCATTAGAACTAATTGGTTTTATTCGTGATTACGTTAAAGACCCAAAGGTTAAATCAAACACAGCAATGTTAAGTGGAGACCAAAAAAAGAAAGAGTTGGTAAGTGGAAGAAAATCTGCAATTAGTGAGAGAGTTGCGTCAGCGGTAAGAAGAGCACAAGAAGAGATTGAAGTGTCTGAACCAATAGAAGAATCTGTAATGGAACAACCTGAACTACCATTTTACGACCAAAGAAGTGATGAAACGGAGGAAGAGGTAACAAGTTATCGAATTCCTGAACAACCTGAAAGTACAATCGATAGAATGCAATGGTCATCAACCAATACTACTTCAGAAACAGAATAAGATGAATGCGGTTAAGATAGATAGATTACAACAGAAGATACAAAAACTCAAGGAGGACCTCCACTATTGGGAAGTGGAGTTCCAACCTTCAGGTAATATGGGTAAATGGGGTAGAAGTGTTAGAATTACCACTTTAACAGGTAAAATAAAGAATACCGAGGATAAGATAAGGGAAGAGTTAAAAAAGGGATATAAGTAGATATTTATAGGTTATGAAGGTAATTTTAACCGAAGGTCAATATAACAAACTCATCTTGGAATTTTACGATAGAGATAAACTATATAGTAGAGAACGTATTGTGAATAGTTTAAAATCTGCACCAAAATATATTAAACAATATATTAAAAAATTACCACATATAGATGTAACTGATGATCAAGGTAATAAGAAGGTTTTAACCAAAATACCCGAAGTTCTTTACCAATATCTCCACGGAAATTTTTAAATATATTTGGAATATCCCAAATGTATCCTTATCTTTGAACTCTAAAATTAAAAAATATGAGTATCAGTCCTTATTCTTTTCCTGGTCTTAAACTTAATCAAAACGAAAAACAACAAATTAAAAATAACTCCAAATTGTTGAGGTATAAAATAACTAAAGAAGAGATTTTAGAAATTATTGCCGATGAATGTGGAATAACTGTCGGTCAAATTTTGAATAAATCAAGAAAAAGAGAGGTTATAAACGGTCGTTTTATTTTTTGTGGAATTATGAATGACTATTTTAGTTACACATTGAAAAGAATTGGAGATGTTGTGGGTAGAGACCATACAACAGTTATCCACGCAGTTAGAAAATTCAAAGATAGAATTCGCAACGAAGATGATTTTAGAGATTTAGTTAACGGAGTTTATAATAAAATAGGAATATAATATGAAAACATTAATCATACATCCAGCAGACCCGAGCACAACGTTTTTGGATATTGTATATACACCAATTAAAGACAAAACAATTGTTACAGGTGGAATAAGTAAATCCGAAGTACAACAATTAATTCGTGAACACGATAGAGTTATGATGATGGGTCACGGCAGTCCGGGTGGACTCTTTAATGTTGGTAAGTTCACAAATTGTGGAGCATATGTTATCGACCAACAAATGGTACCACTATTAAAAGAAAAAACTGATAATGTATTCATTTGGTGTAATGCTGATAAGTTTGTTGATGTGTTTGGATTGAAGGGTTTTTATTCTGGAATGTTCATCAGCGAAGTTGGTGAGGCATATTATTGTGGATTACCTGGCACCGAACAAGACCAAGTGGACGAATCAAATTACGGATTTTGTAACATCATTGCGAAGTATATCAATCAAGACAAAAATTTGATACATGAAAATGTAAAGAAAGAATATGGAATGATTGCTGAAAATAACCCCGTAGCATTTTATAACAATAATAGATTATATAAATCATAATAACATGAATAGATACCATTGTTTTTTAATTGTTGGTGGTGAATTAAAACCCATAACAATTGAGGCCGACACGGTTCATCTCGACTCAACATGTGCAACAAGATTTCATAAAAAAGTTAAGGTCATAGGTCTTTATGGAACACCCGAAACAAGTTTTAATGTTGTCGGACAATACCCAACCGATAAATTTATTATTGAATCTATTGAAGAAAATATTGAAACTCCTGAATAGGAGTTTTTTTATTGGGTAATTTTAGTTATATTATCATATGGATTATAGTAAAATAATATTGGGAATAATATTCGGAGCGTTAGGTCAAATGGGCACATTTATGCAGTTACAAGGATCTTACAAATATGGTTGGCATGAAAAATACTATTGGATTGTTATATTTGCTAGTGTACCTTTGGGTTGGTTATATATTAAATCTGTTAATTATTTTATTGAGGGATTCGGTGGACAAATATGGCCCAGTCGTCTTGTTGGGTTTGGTGTCGGGGTAATCATATTCACAATTATGAGTATATGTCTTTTTAAAGAACCATTAGACATGAAAAATGGATTATGTTTATTCCTTGGGTTCTGTATAATTTTAGTACAATTATTGGTAAAATAATTTTGTGATATACTAGAATATACATATCTTTGTATTCATATGAAAAATATATATTACCTTTTATTCTTATTTCTTTTCTCGTGTAAAAAAGATATCATAACCACTATTGTCGTTCCTCCAATTGATAATGTAGAAACTAATGTTTCTATAGGTTATAAAGTAAACTCAAATGCAAAACAGTTAGGAAGAAGTTATTGGGAAAATATTCCAATACCCGCAGATTTAATGTTATCTGTTTTTCAAACGTCTTTAAAATCAAATACAGGCCACACTGAAATTGAAACTGAATCGGTGTCATTCGGCGATTTTAATTTAGACGGATACATTGATATTTTTAATGCGGGAGGAAGTCATAATGGTCCATTTACGGGATTCTCTTTTTTAATTTGGAATCCCGCATCAAAAATATTTGAACAGAAGAATCTTTTTAATATTACAACATTTAAAACAATTGGAGGTAATCCAGGTAAAATAATACCCCTTTATTTAAATGAAGATGATTATGTGGATTTTATAATTTTTGATAGTGGAGATGAAGACAACCCTAATTCACCTAATGAACCAATTAGATATGTATTAAGTGATGGTAAGGGTGGATATGATTTAAAAGAAATTGATACGAACGAATCCGAACCCGACCATGGACATAGAAAGGGTGGTGGTGACATTGGTGATATTGATGGTGATGGTATCCCTGATATGGTTATTCCGTGTAATTCTTTATTATACATTTACAAGGGTATCAAGAATTACCCTTACTTCACTACAACAAATAGAATTAAATACATAGAAAGTGGTTGGTCTTGGATTGCAAACTTAAATAACAAATATGACATTGTAGCTTCTGAATTTACGAATCAGGTTTTTGGTGTCAAAATTATAGACTTTGATAAAGATGGTAAAAATGATATTATCACGATAGGGAAAGAAGATAGTACTGGTCTGAGGCAACGAATATTATTAAATACAGGAGGTTCTTGGGGTAGTAACTTTTCTAAACAGAATATAGTTAAACTTCCTGAACATATTACAGGTAAAAATTATGAGGTCCAAGATAATCATATAGTTGATATCGACAACGATGGCGATTATGACATAATAGCATTAGGTCACGATTTAAATTTTACTAATTGGTCATTATATGTCTACACTCAAGATTCTATTAATAGATACCAAGTATCGGACATAGATGTTAATGTTCATAGTGCATCAAAATTAATGTACAACTATTATAATAATGACGGAATAAAAGATGTTGGATTTAGGGAGTCTATGGGAGATATCAAAATACCAAAAGCGTCAAATTCAATTTACAATAAGAAAGTATATATTAAAGAAGGTAATTCTTTCGTAAAAAAATCCATTTATGATTTTGATAATTACGCTAAAGAAATAAGAGATAAATATTTTATAACTAACTAATGGAACTTTTAATACATTCTAATTTTACATGTCAAGGGTCAGTCTCAATCATAATTGAGGAAGTAAAAAAATACCGACCAAAATATATTTTATATTGGAATGTTACGGAATTTGATATTAGTGGAGATGGTCTTTTTTTAGATAATGGTAAAAGTATGTTGGATTTGATTGAATTGTTAAATGAATATGATATAACAATGTATATTATACATTCAACACCAAAACAAGACTATTATGATTTTTGTAATCATCCATTAAAAAGACGAATTTATCATAGTTGTGATAAAATTAAATTACTCTTTTGGCCAACAGCTTTGTTACATTTAACTAAAAGATTTTTAAACAACCAATTTGGGGAAAATATACCAATACCAAATCATATTGATAAATTTGAAAAACTATATGTTAATTTAAATCACAGACCACATACACACAGATGTAAATTAATTGATGAATTATATAAAAATGGTTTATTTGAATTTGGTAAAAATTCGTGGAATTGTACAAACTTTGAAAACTGTACATCATATAAGTTTAAAAATTGGACACCTGAGATTTTAAAAATAATTGAAGATGTTGGGGTTTACGAACACGTTTTTGATACAAAATGTTTATTTAATTTAGTTTCCGAATCTTCCGATTTATTAACCTTCATAACAGAAAAAACATTTAAACCAATTTTACACGGTCAAGCATTTTTATGTTTTGGTTTTCGTGGACAAAATTTATGTTTGAGAGATTATGGATTTGAGTTATATGATGAAATATTTGATTATTCATTTGACAACCTACCATTAATTGAAGATAGAATACAAGGAATAATTAATAATATAAACAATTTAAAAGATAAGAATTATTATGAGTTATATGATAAAATAAAACATAAAATTGAACGTAATAAAAACAGAGCAATTGATATATTAGAAAATGATCCTTATATTCCTGAAGAACTGATTCAATTGTTTAAAAAATACAATAATGTTTTTATTGAAAAGGCAAAGTGTAGTGTAATTGAAACAAATATAATGGAGTTTTTAGTAAAAAAATGTAATATGAAAAGAGTTTTGGTTTTGGGTGCTGGAGGTTTTATTGGAGGACATCTTAGTAAGAGACTTAAAGAATATGGGAATCATGTGAGAGGAGTTGACATTAAAAAACAAGAATATTTTAGTACTAAAGAATTTTGTGATGAATTTATCATTGGCGACCTTAGAGACGAGACGTTTGTAAATAGAGTAATGTCAAATGAAGATGGATTACCATTTGATGAAGTGTATCAACTTGCTGCTGATATGGGTGGAGCAGGTTATATTAATACAGGTTTAAACGATGCTGATGTGGTTCATAATTCAATGTTAATCAACTTAAATGTATTAAACACTGCGGTTAAATTAGGGGTTAAAAAGATATTCTTTTCATCTTCAGCTTGTGTTTATAATGAACATAATCAATTAGACCCAAACAATCCTAATTGTGAAGAATCTTCAGCATATCCCGCATATCCTGATTCTGAATATGGGTGGGAAAAATTGTTCAGTGAAAGATTATACGCCACATATAAACGTAATCATGGTATCGATGTTAGAATCGGTAGATTCCACAATATTTTTGGACCGTTTGGAACTTGGGATGGAGGTAAAGAAAAGGCACCAGCAGCTTTATGTAGAAAAGTTGCCAGATGTAAAGATGGTGGAGAAATTGAGATATGGGGAGACGGTGAACAAACAAGATCTTTTCTTTACATAGATGAATGTTTACATTCTATAATTTTGTTAATGAAATCAAATTATGATAAACCAATTAATATTGGTTCCGAACATTTAATTTCAATTAATGATTTAGCTAAAATGATAATTGAAATCAGCGGAAAAAATATAAGAATTAAACATATAGAAGGACCTATGGGGGTTAGAGGAAGGAAAAGTGATAATAATTTAATCAGGGAAGTTTTAGGTTGGGTTCCTGAAATGAAGTTGGTTGATGGTATAAGAGAAACGTATGAATGGTTAATAAGGGAGTTTGAAAACAAAATACACAGAAATTTTGATTTATTTCTATATTTAAAAAATTTAGAGAATAAAGATTTTTTATTTTTGGACACCGATATAAATTCAAACGATTGGAGTTTGAGACCAATTATTAATATAATATCCGAAAAAAAACCAAAAGACGTTGTATATCATTTACCAACAGAATGTACACTACATTGGTTATCGTATTGTTATTATCCAATACCACTTAACATTAGCGGAGATAAATTTTTAGATGTTGAAAATTATAAATTTGAACTACCACAAGATTTTTTAGATTTAGAAAAAGTATTGGTTGAAAATGATATAAATTTTTATATAGTTTTGGGGGCAGATAAACCGGAAATTTTTAAATATTTATACGACTTACCAAAAAAGGTTAAAAACTTTGAAATTTTATTTTATCCAACATACTTAATATTTCATACATATGTCGGTTTAAGAAATATGTTGTTACTTCATACTAAATTTAGTAATGTTAGAGATTTACAGATTGATAAAAAATTTGATTATCTTTTTATAAACTATAATAATAAACCAAGGTTACATAGGTGTATGTTAATAGACGAACTACATAAAACAAATTTGAATAATCTTGGTAGGATATCGTGGAATCAATTAACAACTGTTAGACCGGATAATGTTTCGGATATTTTAGGTATCTACACTTACGAATTTAAATATTGGGAAGAAAAATATTTAGATTTGGATTCATATACTAGTAAAGAAAAAATACATACTGATGAGTATAGTCCAAAATTAATAGAACCAAATGCATTAATAGAATTGGTATCTGAAACTAGTGCGGAGGTAACCTTTATCACCGAAAAAACCTTAAGACCTATCTTTTTAGAACAACCGTTCATTTGTTTAGGAGCACCTAACCAAAATTTAGATTTATTAAAGTACGGATTTGAGTTATACGATGAGATATTTGATTATTCATTTGATAGTAAACTAAATGTGGAAGATAGAATAAATGGAATAATTGAAAATTTGAATAAAATAAAAGATGAGGACTATTACCAACTTTATAACTTATTAGAACCAAAAATAAAGAGAAACAAGGAAAGAATGTTTAGTTTACTTGAAAATGACCCATTTAATCCTTACATTAACCTATATCAAAAATATATCGATTAATGAAAATCAATTTTTATTTTACCGATTTTAATGGACGTAAAAACTTTACAGAATCAAATGAAAAAACTTACGATGGTGAAGATAGATTTACATTATCACCGTTGTTTAATAGGATGTTTATGTTAAAACTTTTTCATAAAAAAAATAAGATAATAGAATTACATAGAGAAAAAAAAGAAATTGACGATAAATATGTAATTCCTGTTGGTGTTAATTGTAGTCCATTACATTGGGCTGGAGGAGAATTTGCGGAAATTCCAAACGTACTTTATTTTGATTACGAAAAACCACAAAAAAGCTTATTTGATTTCTTAAGTTCAAAATATTTAAAAGATTTAAAAAGACAAAAAGCATTCTTAATGATAGACTCAAGTTTAGAAGGGTATCATGAAGATTGGATTTTTAATTTTTTTCATAAGGAATGTGAAAAAAGAGAAATATCCCCTAACCAAATAATTTATGTAACAGGAAATTCTATAGTTGAAAAAAAATATAATAATTGGTTAAAAAATAATCCACAAAAAAATAAAATACATCCACTTCCTTATTCACATTTTGAATATGATGTTCATAGAGAAGCTCTTGAATTAAAGGGATTGAATAGTTTACCTAATATAATAAAACATATTGAATATAAATCAAAGAACGAAATAAAACTATATAATAATTTAAATAGAAAACCTAGAGAACATAGAACTTTTTTATATATTCATTTATATGAACAAAAACTTTTAAATTCTGGATTAGTTAGTATGAATCAGTTTGATGCTGAGGGTATTATCTATTTTTTAAATAGAGAAATTAACTATAAATTAACTAAGGAAGTAAAAAAAACACTACCACGTTTAATTAATAATAAATCAAATATGGAAGGAGATAGTTATTATTATGTTAATAGATTAATGCCAAACATTTGTTTAGACACTTGGGTATCTTTAGTGAGCGAAACAGGATATAGAGACGATGAAGGTACTGTTTTTTTAAGTGAAAAAATATTTAAACCGGTGGCGTGTACACACCCATTTGTTGTTGTTGGTAATAAAAATAGTTTAGTTGAATTTAGAAAGTTGGGTTATGAATCGTTCTCTAAATGGATTGATGAAGATTACGACACCAAAGATGACACCCAAAGAATTTATGCTGCGGTTGATGCAATTAAACAAATAGAGAAAATTGAAAATAAACTTAGTTGGTATAAAGATATGGAAGAAGTTTTAAAACATAATTTTAGAACTTTGGAACGTAATTCTATTGAAGAATATCCTTATGCATTTAAAGAAATACAGAAAATAGTTAATGGATAATAAAAGATTATATACTTTTGGTTGCAGTTTTACCAAATACAAATGGCCAACTTGGGCTGATTTTATCGGTACTCGATTTGATACGTATGAAAATTGGGGGCAACCTGGTGCGGGAAATCTTTTTATCTCCACACAAGTATATGAATGTTGTCAAAAAAACTGCGTAGGAGTTGACGATATTGTTTTAGTTATGTTATCCAGTACCAATAGATTTGATATAATTGATAGAAATTCTAATTTTTTAACGGAAGGTAACATTTATAATAGTCCAAGTTTACCCAAAGAATTTGTGGAAAATGTATGGTCAGAAGAATTTGGAATATATCTTACATGGTTTGCTGCAAATTCAATTAAAAAATTATTAGATGGCATTGGATGTAAATATAAAATAATGACGGCATTTGATTTAACTAAACTTGATGATGATAGTTTAGTTATAAATGATTTATTAATTAAGGGTAGGGTTATCCACACACTTCATAATT
>Ga0214921_10006292_pt1 | contig 16341 bp, 14 predicted proteins | sample LL1505_MetaG_FD_177992 | JGI IMG/M metagenome (GOLD analysis project Ga0214921, IMG submission 177992) | Freshwater microbial communities from Lake Lanier, Atlanta, Georgia, United States - LL-1505 | ecosystem: Environmental > Aquatic > Freshwater > Lake | place: USA: Georgia | collected...
GAGCGATCAAAAAAACGGGACTGGACAATTCCCGCGGGCTGTTACGAACTCGCGGCCGGTGCGGTTTCTTCTTGACAGCAGGCATGTCCGCCACGCTCTGGACAGGAGGCCCCCCGTGATTGCTCTGGCCAAACGTATCCCCAAGCCCTCCCGCCGGCCCCTCTCAGGTGGCAGGTCCCGTGGCAGGTCGGCGGCGACCTCCAGTCGACGGGCGGTGGCCCCCTCCGTTACCCCCCGCAAGTCGCCGCTCAACGACCGCCGTGCGCAACTGTTCGACCGAACGATCGACTACATCCCCTGCCGGGAGTTTCTCCGGCGGGATGCCGAGCGACTTGCCACGGATCCGCCGGCCGAGGCGGATGTGCCGCTTCACCTCGCTGAATCGACGTCACCTACGGCCGCGGGCCTCACGCCCTACCTGGCCAGCCTCTATCAAACTCGACTGCTGACCAAGCAGGAGGAGCAGTTCTACTTTCGGCGGATGAACTGGCTGAAGTTTCGGGCGGCCACCGCCCGCGGCTGCCTCGATAGGAGCCGGGCCACGCTGCGGCAGATCGAGAGGATCGAAGGCTGGCTCACCGAGGCCGATACGGTGCAGGCGATCATCATCACGTCGAATCTCCGCCTCGTGGTCTCGATCGCGAAGAAATTCGTCGACGCGACTTATTCATTCGATGAACTCGTCAGCGAAGGCAACGTAGCCCTGATGCGTGCTGTGGAGAAGTTTAACTTCGCGCTAGGCAACCGATTCAGCACCTATGCCACCTACGCCATCCAGCGGCACTTTTTCAGGCTTTCGCACAAAGGACGGCAACTCCGTCAGCGGTTCGTCTCGGACGACGATTCCTTCAAGGGGCGGGCAGCTGCCGAGCCGAACACGGACTACTGTTCTGCCGAACAGATCGCCATGCTGAAGGAGTTGTTTGCGACGTTTCTGGGTGAACTCGAGCCGCGGGAGCAGCAGATCGTCGTGGCCAGATTCGGCTTCGATGGCCAGCCACCGCGGACATTCCGCGAACTGGGTGTTTCCATGGGTGTCTGCAAGGAGCGGATTCGACAGATCCAGACCCGTGCGATCGACAAACTTCGGGAGATGGCTGCCGAGGTGAGGCTTGAGCAGACCGTTGGCGACTGGCTTTGACGCTGATTCCTCCGAGAGTCACACATGACTGCTTCGCAACGCGTGTTGATTCTCGGTGCGTCCGGTGGCATCGGCTCGGCACTGGCCCGACAACTCGTGTTCACCGGCAGCCAGGTCTTTCTCGCTGGCCGTGATTCGGCCAGGCTCGGGGCGTTGGCAAACGAATTGGGGATGCCGCATGGGATCGTGGAGGCGACCGATCCCGATGCTATCGACGCCTGTGCAGATACGGCGGTCGCAAGGATCGGCACGCTGACCGGTATTGCCAACTGCGTCGGTTCCCTGCTGCTCAAGCCAGCGCATCTGACATCGACAGCGGACTGGAACGCCACGCTGTCCGCCAACCTGTCGAGTGGCTTCGGCTGCGTGCGGGCCGCCGGACGGCTCTTGCGGGCCGAAGGCGGTTCGGTCGTGCTCGTCTCGAGCGCGGCGGCACGGATCGGTCTGGCCAACCACGAGGCGATCGCCGCCGCCAAGGCAGGCCTCATCGGTCTGGTGCTGTCGGCCGCGGCCACCTACGCCCGCCAGAAGATCCGCTTCAATGCCGTGGCCCCAGGACTGGTGCGTTCACCGCTCACCCAGGGGCTTGTCTCAAGCGAACTGGCCGAGAAGGCCTCGGTCGCCATGCACCCGCTGGGGCGGTTGGGCGAGCCGGAGGACGTGGCCCGGGCCATCGCCTTCCTGCTCGATCCGGCCCAGAGTTGGATCACGGCGCAGGTGCTGGGGGTGGACGGCGGCTTGGCCGACGTGAAGGGGCGGCCTGGCTGAGGTTGGTAGAGGGTGCGGGCCGGGCCTCGTCGAGGCCTGCTCCACCTGCTATTCTCGCCCGCATGAATACCTCCAAGACGACCGCTGCGCCGACGTTTCGACTCTGGCTGATGATGGTCCTCGAATTCGTGATCTGGGGCGCATGGCTGCCCTTGATCTGGGGCTACATGGGCGCACCGGTCGCCGATGGCGGCCTCGGTTTCACCGGCTCCCAGATCGCCTGGGTCGGGAGTGCGTTTGCCATCGCTTCGATCGTCGGCATCTTTTTCTCCAGTCAGTTTGCCGACCGGACGTTCGCCGCGGAAAATTTCATGGCGGCGAGCCACTTCATCGGTGGTCTGGCGATCCTCGGGATGTACTGGGCCAAGGACTTCCCGACCTTTTTCGGGCTGATGCTCGTCCACTCGTTGCTCTACGTTCCCACGATCTCTGTCTCCAACTCCATCGCGTTTGCGCACATGAAGAACGCCGAGAAGGAGTTCGGCCTCGTGCGGATGGGCGGCACGATCGGCTGGATTCTTGCCGCCTGGCCGCTCTTTTTCCTGTTGGAAGGGAAAACCGGCGTCGCGGCGACGACGGCGAAGGCGAACATCTTCTTGGTCGCCGGCATCGCCTCGCTGATCCTCGCCGCCTACAGCCTCACGCTGCCGCACACGCCGCCAAAGAGGGCGGCCGCCGGTGAGGGAGGGCTGGCCTGGCTGAAGGCCGCGAGCTTTCTCTCCAAGCCGTTCCTGCTCGTGCTCTTCGTGGTCACCTTCATCGACTCGGTGATCCATAACGGCTACTTCCTGCTCGCCGGGAATTTTCTGGGTGATAAGAATGCTGCCGCCATCGCGGAGAAGTGGATCATGCCGGTGATGAGCATCGGCCAGGTGGCGGAGATCGCCACGATGGCGGTGCTGGGCGGCGTGCTCGCCCGGCTCGGCTGGAAGACGACGATGATCCTCGGCATTCTTGGGCATGCGGCCCGGTTTGCCGTGTTCGCCTTCATGCCGCAGAACCAGTTCATGATCATCGCTGTGCAGGTGCTTCACGGCGTCTGCTACGCCTTCTTCTTCGCGACGCTCTACATCTTCATCGACGCGGCCTTCCCCAAGGACGTGCGGTCGAGCGCCCAGAGCCTGTTCAATCTGCTGGTGCTCGGTCTCGGCGATTTGGCCGCCAAGTGGTTCTTCATCCCGCTCCAAGAACGGCTCACCGTGGACGGCTCGACCGACTACCGGCAGCTCTTCCTCGTGCCCGCCGCCATGTCGCTGGCCGCCGCCGTGCTGCTGCTGGTTGCCTTCTGGCCGCCGCGGACGCTTGCCACGGCCTCGGACACCCGAGATGACTTGGAGACCGAGCCTGAACTGGCTCGGTGACCGACGGCCCACCGTGGCCGCTTCGCTCCGGGACGGGACGGCTAGAATGAGGGCGGTGTCACGCCACTCGAAGCCTGTTCCCGGAGTCTGAATCATGACCACGCCCGCCGTTCGCCAGTATCCCGTTGCCGATCCCGCCGCGCCGCTCGACGAGATCCATCATGTGGCGATCGCCGTGCGAAACGTGGCCGAGGCGGTCGACTGGTACCGTAAGCACTTCCGCTGCGAGATCGGCTACCAGGACGAGACCTGGGCCCTGCTCGAATTCGGGAACACGCGGCTGGCGCTGGTGATCCCCGAGCAGCACCCGCCCCACATCGGCTTCATCCATCCCAAGGCTGAGGAATTCGGCCTGCTCAAGGGGCACCGCGACGGCACGCAAAGCTGCTACGTGGCCGACCCCTCCGGCAACCCTGTCGAAGTGCTGGCCCCGATCTGAATTCACGAAAAACATGGCATCGTGCCACCAGGACAGGCGGACGCCTGTCGTCAGCCAGTTCTTGGCGGCTGCAACCCGTCTTGCACCACGCCCTCAAGCCTCCTACCCTCCTGCCCCGATTGCAGCCCCCAGCCGAGATTGGGCCTGGGGCGGGCCGGTCCCAGGGAGGATGCCATGACCATCACGCTCGAAGCACTCGCAAGCCATGTCCAGGGAACGGTCGTCGGGCGTGCCGACGGGCTGTCGATCACCGGCGGCTCCACGCTCGAGACGGCAGGACCGGCCGACGTCACCCTCATCGACTCCGCCGAGAAACTGCACCTGCTCGCCAAAAGCCGTGCCGGCGCGGCGATCGTGCCGCAGGGTTCCGGTCCGCTCGATCGGCCGACTGTCGAAGTGGCCGATGTGCACGCGGCGTTTGCCGCGGTGATCACCTGGCTACGCCCGCCCCGTGTCGCCACTCGCATCGGGGTGAGCCCGCGTGCCTGTGTCGACCCCACGGCCCGCATTGGGGCCGATGCCGACATTCATCCGCTCTCGGTGATTGGCGCGGATGTGGAGATCGGCCCGGGGGCCACGATCCACTCCGGCGCCCAGATCATGGCCGGCTGCCGAATCGGCGCCGGCACGGTCGTGTTTCCCAATGCGGTGCTCTACGAGAATACGCAGGTCGGAGCCCGCTGCCTGATCCATGCGGGCGCCGTGCTGGGGGCCAATGGCTTTGGCTACAAGGTTGTGGGGGGTGCGTATAGCCTCTCGGCGCAGCTGGGCTGGGTGGAACTCGGCGACGATGTCGAGATTGGCGCGGGCACCACGATCGATCGCGGCACCTACGGCGCCACCTCGATCGGCAACGGCACGAAGCTCGACAACCTCGTGATGATCGCCCACAACTGCCGGCTCGGCCGGCACAACATGATCTGCTCGCAGGTCGGCGTGGCGGGCAGCACGACCACCGGCGACTGGGTGGTGATGGCGGGCCAGGTCGGCGTTCGCGATCATGTTCACATCGGCGACAAGGCGGTGCTGGGCGCCCGATCGGGCGTGTCGAACGACGTGCCACCGGGCATCACGGTGCTGGGCGAGCCCGCCATCGAACTCCGCGACCGCAAGCTGCAGCTGGCAACCATGAGCAAGCTGCCGGAGATGCGGAAGGATATCAAACAGCTCAATGCCCGCGTCGAGGCCATCGAACGGACGCAGTCTCAGGGCGGCCGAGGCACCGAGGCCGCCTGACCCCACGGAGCCGGCTGTGGGCACGCGCCAGGCCAGCTCCATCCTTGCTCACGTTTCATGCAGACCGTCATGACTCCGACCATGCACCTCGATCCGCATACGCTTCAGGGCGAGACGATCGGCATCATCGCCGGCTGGGGCCGGTTTCCGGTGGCCGTGGCCGAGGCGATCCGTCGGCGCGGCGGCCGCACCGCCATTCTCTCGATCCGCGACCATGCCGACGCGGCGCTCGAGCCCTTGGCCGACGTGCATGGGCAGGTTGGCGTCGCCAAGCTTGGCGGCGCGATTGATTTCTTCCGGCGACACGGCGTGACTCGGGCGACGATGGCCGGCAAGATCCACAAGACAAAGCTCTTCGGCCGGCATGCCTGGCTTCATCATCTGCCCGACTGGCAGGCGCTCGTGACGTTCTGGCCGCACTTCATCAGCCGGCGCAGCGACAACCGTGACGACTCGCTGCTGGCCGCCATCTCTGCAGCGTTTGACAGGGCGGGTGTAACGATCTGCCCTGCGACAGACTTCGCGCCGGAGCTGCTGGCCGACGAGGGTGTGCTGGTCGGTCGGCCGCTGTCGGCTGCCGAAGAGGCCGACGTCGCCTTCGGCTGGCGGCTGGCCAAGGAACTGGGCCGGCTCGACATCGGCCAGACGGTGGTGGTGAAAAACCGGGCGCCGCTCGCGCTCGAGGCGATCGAGGGCACGGATGAATGCATCCGCCGCGCGGGCAGACTCTGCTCGTCGGGGGGGATGGTGGTGGTGAAGGTCGCCAAGCCGAGGCAGGATCTGCGGTTCGACATGCCAACAATCGGCCGGGGTACGCTCGAATCGCTGCGGGCTGCCGGCGCGACGGTGCTCGCGATCGAGGCGGGCCGGACCATTCTTGTTGATCCTGAAGAACTCAGGGTGTTTGCCCGCTCGAGTGGGATCACGATCGTGAGCGTCTGCGACGAGGCCGGAGCACCGAAGCTGCAGGCCGCGGCCTGACGATGTATCGTATGCGGGCATGCGAACACTCTTCTTCATCGCGCTGATTGTGATCGGGCCAAGCCTGCACAGTGTGGGTACGGCGGTGGCACAGCCGCAGGCCGTGCCGATCGACACGGCCATCAATCTGTCGGTGCCTATCCCTCCGGCCAAGACGCATCACTTCGGCCGTGAAATCGCCCAGACGATGCATTTCATAGGCGCACCCTGGCTCGTTCGTGAAAGCCGGGAGCGTGAGGAGGACTGTCGTGCGATGCTCCAAGCGCTCGAGGTGAAGCCCGGTCAGACGGTCTGCGACATGGGGTGCGGGAACGGGTTTTACACGCTCCAGCTCGCCCGGCTCGTCGGTCCCCAGGGCCTCGTCTATGCCGTCGACATTCAGCCGGAGATGCTGCAGATGCTGGCCCACAATGCGGCCGAGGCGGGGCTGACCAACATCCGTCCGGTGCTCGGCACGCCGATCGATCCCCGGCTGCCGGCGGCTGCCATCGACATGATGCTCTGCGTCGATGTCTACCATGAGTTCTCCCACCCCGAGGCGATGCTGGCGAAGATCAAGGAGAGCCTCGCACCCGCGGGCCAACTGGTGCTGGTGGAGTTTCGCGGCGAGGATCCCGCTGTGCCGATCAAGCCGCTCCACAAGATGACCAAGCAGCAGGTGCGGACGGAGCTGAAGCCGGCTGGGTTTGAATTGGTGCGGGAATTCGACCGGCTCCCGTGGCAGCACCTGCTCTTCCTCGGCGTGCGGCAGCCGTAGGTCTGGAGCGCTTCCACCAACTCACCTTACGGCAGCCGACAGGTACCGTCTTCACAGGATCCGGCGATCTGTATTCACGCCGGGCTCGGCCATCCTGGCCGCCCCGGCTTGGCGACCGCAGGTCGCTGGTGCTGACCCGGTCCTCCGGACCTGATCGCCGACGCTCCTACAGCCGGATCCTATGGCAGCCGACAGGTACCGTCTTCACAGGATCCGGCGATCTTCAGCCGATGCCGGGCGATGAAGGCGTAGAGCTGGTGCCAGATCGGGAGCGTGCCTGGGATGTGTAAGAACAGCGCGAGGGGCCAGAGCATCATCAGCCGACGCGAGAGATACCGGACTGCTTCGGCTCCGCCACGGGCCTGGCCCCGCGGATCGACGACGTACATCTGGCGATGCAGTTCTTCCAGAGGAATCTCCGGAAACTCACGGGACACGCTCGGGTCGTGCAGTGACGTGAAGGCGAGCCTACCGGAGAGGTCGAGCCCTCGCAGGAGGGCGATCTGGCTACGGCAGAAGCGGCACCGTCCGTCGTAGAGCACGGTGTCGCGGGACGGATGGTGGAGGGTGGTGATCATCGCTCACCATTCATGCTAGGGCGATTCCGCCAAAAGAACAGCATCGTGCCCGGCGAATCGCGACTTTCGCTAGCGGTATCGCGACTCTGGCAACGTGGCCCCCGCCGGCGCCTTGCCGCCGGCAACAGGGAGCGCGCAGAAGTGCAGGATCGTCACCGCTCCCGCCGAGATCAGGCTCCACGGCGCCCAATCTGGCGCAGTGAAGACGCTCGGATCACCGCGGCCATCCACCGGCAGCACGACCGCCGAGTCGATCAGCAGGAGTTCCACGCCAGCGATGCACGCGAAGATCCCAGTTGCCAGAAACACGCTCTTCCACATGGCTGACTGCCCGCCGTCGGCGGGAACCGTACGCACCTCGCTGGGCCGTACAATCCACGTTGGTTGGCGGCCCACGGTGGGTATCGGCCGTTGAAGAGACCCGCCTGCACGACAGCTGCTGCGCACGCGACCGTAGCGATTGCAGCGATTGCGAGGTCGGCCACGGAGTCGCTCAGCCGCTACTATCGGCCGGACCGAGCCCTGCCTCGGAGGCATCGACTGGTGTCGTCCGCGGAGCCGCAGATCCTGGCGGCGGCACGCGCCGCTCCGCCTCGGTACCCGGCACCAATTGCGGTGTGCCCAGCGAAGCCTCGATGATCGTCCGCAACTCTTCGCCGTCGATCACCTCGCACTCGATCAGTCGCCGGGTGATCGCTTCGAGTGCCGCCCGCCGCGATTCCATGATCCGTCGCACGCGATCCATGGCGGCGTCGATGATGCGACGGACTTCCTCATCGATCTCACGCGCCGTCTGTTCACTGTGGCTCCGCGCGTGGGGAAGTTCCGCCCCACCGCCGGTCAGAAATGGCGACCGCCCGCTCTCGCGGTAGGTCACGCGGCCCAGCCGGCTCATGCCGTAGTCCATCACCATCGAGCGGGCGATCGCACTGGCCCGTTCAAGGTCGTTTTGGGCACCGGTGGAGACGTCTGCGTAGACCATCTCCTCGGCGATGGTGCCGGCGAGGAGCACCTCGATTCGGCTCTCCAGTTCTGACTGCGTGAGCAGGTAGCGGTCGTCCTCCGGTCGCTGCATCGTGTAGCCCAGCGCCGCCAGCCCGCGAGGGATGATCGACACCTTGTGCACAGGATCGGTATTGGGCAGCGAGAAGGCCACCAGTGCATGGGCGGCCTCGTGGTAGGCGACGCGTTTCTTCTCGTCCTCATGGATGACCCGCTTTTTCTTTTCGAGCCCCGCCGTCACCCGCTCCACACCCTCGTTGAATTCCTGCATGCCGACGGAGGTCTTGTTGTTGCGGGCCGCCAACAGCGCCGCCTCGTTGACGAGGTTGGCCAGATCGGCGCCCACGAAGCCCGACGTGATCCGGGCAATCTGTTCGAGATTCACCGCGGGATCGAGTTTCACATTGGCGACGTGTACCCGCAGGATCGCCTCACGGCCACGGACGTCGGGCCGATCGACGAGCACATGCCGGTCGAACCGGCCGGGCCGGAGCAGCGCCGGATCGAGCGTTTCGGGACGGTTCGTCGCGGCGAGCACGATCACGCCGGAGTTGCTGCCGAAACCGTCCATCTCGACCAGCAGCGCATTGAGCGTCTGCTCCCGCTCGTCATGGCCGCCGACGACGCTCGAGCCACGTGTCTTGCCGAGGGCATCGAGTTCATCGATGAAGATGATGCACGGAGCCTTCGCGGCCGCCTGTTGGAACATGTCGCGGACCCGTGCCGCACCGACTCCCACGAACATCTCGACGAAGTCGCTGCCCGACAGGCCGAAGAAGGGCACGCCCGCCTCGCCGGCGATGGCTTTGGCCAGCAGGGTCTTGCCCGTGCCCGGGGGACCGACCAGGAGCACGCCCTTCGGAATGTGGCCGCCGAGGACCTGATATTTTTCCGGGTTCCGCAAAAACTCCACCACCTCCCGCAGTTCATCGACCGCCTCGTCGATTCCGGCGATGTCGTCAAAGGTGATGCCGAGATCCTCCTGCGCGTACATCTTGCCGCGGCTGCGTCCAAAGGCCATCGGGCTGCCTGCGCCACCGATCCGCCGCATCATCATGAAGAAGACGAGCCCAAACAGGCTCGTCAGAAACAGCATCGGCAGCCAGTTTCGCCAGGGGCTGGGCGCTTCCTCGTAGCGGAACGGTATGCCGTGCTCGGAGAGTTGTCGCATCAGCTGGCTCTCCGAGTTTTCGCTCGGCAATTTGGCGGTGTGGAAGCGGCGCAGCGTGCCTGCGGTGTCGCCCCCCGGCCGGCCGGCCACCGGTTCCTTGGCGGTCGGCTCCGTCTGCGGCCGGGTAGCCTCTCCAGCCGCCTGCTCCCGTACCGTGCCGGACACTTGGAAGGCCCCGATCACGACGTCGCGGAGATCGCCGTAGCGGGCCGTCTGTCGGCCTTCGATGCCGCTGCGGGAAACCTCGACCCAGTGGAGCGCGTCTTCACCTCCTTGAGCGGCTGCAGGCCGCGATTCCGCCGCCTCTTTGCCGGAAGCATCCTTGCCGGACGCTTGAATCAGTCTTTCAAGGTCGCTGTAGGACAGTTCGATCTCCGGCGTCGCCGAGATCAGGCTCATGGCAAAGAGGCCAGCGACGCCCGCCGCAATCAGCGACCAGAGCAGATTCGAACCCCCCATATTCGTGCGTCGGTCCGCCGGTCGCTTGGTCGTATCGCGTTTCTTGGCCATGAGGTCGGAAATCCCTTTCAAACAAGCTGTCAAGGAAGGGGCGGATCGCAACGCCTCTCATCCTATGCCGGAGAAAACCTGGCGACAAACGCACGTGAAAGTGGAAGTTTCGGCGCTGAACTTCTACACTTTTATTGTCACCAACCGCGCTCTGTCCCCTGTTGCCATGCCTTTCACCCACCGTAGCGCGGCTGCCGACGTCCGTGCCATGGCTGGCGAAAATGCCGCCGAACCGCTGCGGGTCGCGGTGCTGGGATCGACAGGCAGCATCGGCACGAGCACGCTCGATGTGATCGCGGCCTGCCCGGGCTGGTTTTCCCCGTTTTTGCTGGCGGCACACCGGAGCACGCGGCTTCTTCTGGAACAGGCCCGAGCCTGCCGTCCCCGCTGGGTTGTCGTCGTCGATCAGGCGGCGGCCGCCGAGATCGGTGCCGGGGCGCTGCCCGAGGGCACCCGCCTGGCGGTCGGCCCGGAGGCCCTCGATGACCTCGTCCAATCCCCGGAGGTCGACCGTGTCGTGTCGGCGATCGTCGGGGCTGCGGGACTGCGGAGCACCTGGGCGGCGCTCGAGGCAGGCAAGACCGTGGCACTTGCCAATAAAGAGACCCTCGTGATGGCTGGTCCGCTGGCCATGCGGCTGGCCGAGCGGACCGGCGGCAGGATCGTGCCGGTCGACAGCGAACATTCGGCCATCCATCAGGCACTCCGCACGGGCACGTCCGACGAGGTGACGAGGATCGTCCTAACGGCCAGCGGCGGGCCGTTTCGCACGCGGTCGCGCGAGAGTCTGGTGCACGTCAGACCGGAGGAGGCGCTCAAGCATCCCACCTGGTCGATGGGGCCAAAGATTACGATCGACTCCGCCACGATGATGAACAAGGCGCTGGAACTGATCGAGGCGAGATGGCTCTTCGGACTGCCTGCTGCAAAGCTGGCGGTGCTCGTCCATCCGCAGTCGATCGTGCATTCAATGGTGGAGTTCGTGGACGGCTCCGTGATCGCCCAACTCAGCCCGCCCGACATGCGGCTGCCGATCCAATATGCGCTGTCGTATCCGGAACGGATCGATGGCCCGACCCGCCGATTCGATTTCACGCAGGGGATGACGCTCGACTTCGCACCGCCCGATCCCGAGCGGTTTCCCGCCGTGCGGCTCGGTCACGAGGCGGCAGCCCGGGGTGGCACCGCCGGTGCCGTTCTCAATGCCGCCAACGAGGAGGCGGTCCGTGGGTTTCTCGAGGGTGCGATCCGGTTCACCGATATTGCAGAGGTCTGTGCACGGGTGCTCGAGGAGCACCCCTTTCAGCCCGAGCCGTCGCTCGACGATGTCCGTCGACTCGACGCCTGGGCCAGGCAGGAGGTCGTGAAGTGGGCATGTGTCTGATGGCGATGGGGGTCGTGGCGGCCGGAACCTGGCTGGAGTGGATCATCCAGCCGTCGAGCTGGTTGGTGATCCTGCAGGTGGCCCTCGGCCTAGGGTTTGTCATCTTCGTGCACGAACTGGGTCACTTCCTCGTGGCGAAGGCCTGCGGCGTGAAGTGCGAGAAGTTTTTTCTCGGCTTCGACGTGGGCGGCATGAAGCTGGCGAGCTTCAAGTGGGGCGAAACCGAATACGGCATCGGCGCGTTGCCGCTGGGCGGCTATGTGAAGATGCTCGGACAGGACGACAACCCGGCCGCGGCCGCCGAGGAGGCCCACCGGGCGCGGGCGGCGCTGGAGTCGGGTGACCTGCCGGCGGAGCCGACATCCGATCCTCATCCTGCCTGGGATCCGCGGAGCTATCCGGCCCAGAGCGTACCCGAGCGGATGGCGATCATCTCCGCCGGCGTGATCATGAACGTGATCTTCGCGGTGCTGATGGCGTCGTGGGCGCTGGGCCTTGGCGTGCGCGAGATGACCTGTGAACTCTCAAGCGTGCGGCCTGGTGGTGCCGCCTGGCGCGCCGGTCTGCGGACAGGCGACCAGATCACGGCGATCGGTGGGCGAAAGAATCCGATCTTCACCGACCTGCGAAATGGCGTGACGCTCGGCGATGCGGCCAAGGGGGTTGAGTTCACGATCCATCGGCCGGCCGACGACTCGACACGCACCGTCACGCTCCATCCCGACACCGATCTGGGTATTCCGACGGTGGGGGTCACGAGCCCGTTTTCGGTGATGCTGCCGGCCGATCTGGCGACCGGGCTGCCCGGCACCGCAGGCAAGGCTGAGCCGCCATTCGAGGCAGGCGACACGATCCGCGCCATCGATGGAACACCTGTGAAGACCTATGCCGAGCTGATTGCAGCGCTCTCGCGCCAGCCCTACAAGGCGGCGCAGGTGTCCGTGGAGCGGCGTGCCAAGCCGGGGCAGGCGGCCGGAAAGGTGATGATCACGCTTCCGCCTCAGGCCGCCCGGACCACGGGGCTCGTGATGACCGCCGGCCCGATCAAGGCGGTGCAAGACGATTCGCCCGCGGCGGCTGCCGGACTCAAGCCTGGTGACCGGATCAAGGTAATTGATGGCCAACCGGTGGGTGACCCGCTGATGGTTGACCAGCGGCTACGAGAGATGGCCGGCAGAGCAGTGAAGCTCACGCTCGACCGCGCTGGTGCGGATGTCGATATGGAACTGGTGCCGCGGGCGGTGTCGTGGATCGAGGATCCGCGCTGGCCGTCAAGCCCCGTGTCGCTCTCCTCAATCGGTGCGGCGCTCGGCGTCGATGCGACCGTGGCTGCGGTCGAGGTCGGCAGTCCGGCCGCAGATGCTGGCATCCAGTCCGGCGAGCGAGTGGTTCGTGTGGCGTTTGTCGAGCCCGGCCAACAGAAGCCAGCGGCTGATGCGGGGCTGGAGCTGTCGGCACAGTCGCCGAGCTGGCCGTATGTTGCGTCCGTGCTGCAGCAGGTCCGCGAGGGCACAAAGCTCGTCTTGGAAGTGGAGCCGGCGGCCGATGCAGCCGGCGGCGGAAAGCGGCGGACGGTGGAGCTCACCGCCCGGGATGCAGACGATCAGTTCGTCGTCGACCGCGGGCTCGTGTTCGAGCCGGTGTATGAGATCGTACGGGCGGGGTCGTTCTTCGATGCCCTCTCTCGGGGTAGTCGCAAGGCGATGGAGAATCTGTCGCTCGTCTACCGCTTTCTGCAGAAGCTCACGAGCAACCAGATCAGCCCCCGCCTGCTCGGGGGGCCGATCGAGATCGCCAAGCAGGCGGGCAGGTCGGCGGAGGAGGGATTCAGCCATTTTCTGCTGTTTCTGACGATGCTCAGCGCGAATTTGGCGGTGGTCAATTTTCTGCCCATCCCCGTTTTGGACGGCGGGCATATGGTGTTTTTGGTGTACGAATGGATCCGAGGCAAGCCGCCGAGCGAGAAGGTGGTCGCGGTGCTCTCCTACCTGGGGCTGGCCCTGATCTTGAGCCTGATGATGTTTGTCTTCGGGCTCGATCTGGGACTGATCCCGCGGCGGTAGCATTGCATCGGGGATAGGTCGTGCGGCCCAAACCGCCGTGGGCGGTGAAAGCCTCCGACTCGAGGGCAGGATAGCCCGACTCGCTCCGGCTTCCACCGACCCCCGGCTCCTCCAACGGCGTGGGCAGACGCAGGACCGAATCGAAATGCAGTCTGGAACTCCCATGAAGACGGCGGGCGACACGGCTCTGGTGGAGACACTGTCAGGAGCTGTGTTTCCTCCTGCGGGCGTGGGCGTCGTCGTGTTCGACGTGGTCGGCACGCTGGTTGAGCCGAGTCCCTCCGTGGCGATGGCCTACCAGTGGGCGGCTGCGCGGCATGGCCTGACGGTCGACGTTCCTCTCATCCAGCAGCGGTTCAAGGCGGCCTGGCGGCGGCAGGAGGCGGTCGACGCGGCGGCTGTGCCGGCGTTTGCCACCAGTCGCAGTCGAGAGGCGGAGCGGTGGCGAGCGATCGTGGAGGACGTGTTCGTCGGCGCGGACGCCTCGGAGGCGATCTTCACCGAACTCTGGGAGCACTTCGGCCGGGTCGAGGCCTGGCAGCCGCTGGCTCATGGACGCGACCTCGTACGGCTCGCGATCGATGCCGGGGCGACGGTGGCGCTGGCGAGCAACTTCGATGAGCGGCTGCTGGCGATCGCGGAGCGGCTGGAGCCGCTGTCGTGGGTGCCGCACGTCTTTGCGTCGTCGGAGATCGGCTGGCGGAAGCCGGCGCCGGAGTTCTTTCGGTGGATCGAGCAGCGGCTCGGGTGCGAGCCCGGAGAGGTGCTGCTCGTCGGCGATGACCCGGAACTCGACGTTGCCGCGGCCCGGCGGGCCGGCTGGCGGTCGCTCGACGTTGGGTCCAGATAAGGTGCTAACCGGGTCGATCGGACTCGGTGGCATGCGGTCGGCGTGAAACTCAGCGGCGTGCGAGATAGGATGCGGCGGTCTGCCGCGTGCGCTGCCGTGTTGCAGTGTTTCATCGACTCGACCAAGGGTTATTTATGCTCCGCGCTTCGCTGCTCTTCGTGTTCCTGTGCAGCCTTTCCGTCCTGCAGTCGGTAGCCGCTGAGCCGTTGCAGGTGCAACAGCCGCCGGCATGGGGCAGCATCCACGCAGCGAACGCCGCGCTTGACCGCTTTACGTTTCAGATCGAGCAGTGGCCAACGGATGAGCGGCTCATCGTGCCGGCTGGGTTTCCGCAGATTGTGCGGGCCACGTTACAGGTCGGCGACCATTCAGAGGAACTGATCGTCGAACTCAACGCCGACGCCACCGATGTCGCGGTGCTGTTGCCGAAGGCGGCCCGGTCAGCTGTCGCCGTCGTGGCGGTCGAGACCGCCGAGATCAGCCGGCAATTCGACGACGGTCGGATTGTCTTTACGGCGGCTGATGCCCGGATCGTTGGTCATACCGCCAAGCTCGAACAGCACCCGGGCAACTCACGGATCGGCTTCTGGTCGAACGCTGCGGACCATGTCGAGTGGAGCTACAATCCGACTCGCTGGGGCATGTACGACGTGTCGCTGACCTACTCGACCGCCTCGCCGAGCGGTTCTGTGGTGGAGGTCGAAATCGGTTCCGAAAAAGTCACGGGCCGGCTGGTGAGCACGGGCAGTTGGTATCGCTATGCCGTAGTGCCGCTGGGGCGGATGTCTGTCGAGGCCACCAAGGGACAGACACTCACGGTGCGGTGCACGGACATGGTGGGTGGGGCGTTCATGAACCTGAAGGCCGTGACGCTTTCGCCAGCATGTGAAGGGCAGCCGCCAGTCCAAGCCGATGACGGCGTCGTGACACTGCACGGACGCGATGCCACCGTGCTGGGAACGTCGCTGCGGTATGAGCCGGCCGAGGAGAAGCAGACCCTCGGCTTCTGGACCCGTCCCACCGATGCCGCCAGATGGTCGTTCACGGTGACGCAGCCTGCCGAGTTCGACGTGGAGGTGCTGCAGGGCTGCGGCCCAGGGCAGGGGGGCAGCGTGATGACGGTCGCGTTCGATGCCGGACGACCGGCGGCGCCCATGCCGCTCGAGTTCACCGTAGAGGCCACTGGCGGCTTTCAGGACTTTCGCGGTCGAATCATCGGTCGCGTCGGCCCCCTCGCAGCCGGGCAGCACACGCTCACGGTCGTCCCCAAACAGATCGCCAAGCAGGCCGCCTGCGACATCCGACAGGTCAGACTTCTGCCGGTGAAGCCCTGAGCCGCCGCGGCCTCACGGCCGCTCGGCGCCGGTGTCGAGCACCGCCATGAAGGCCTTCTGCGGGATGTCGACGGAGCCCACGCTCTTCATCCGCTTCTTGCCTTCCTTCTGCTTGGCCCAGAGCTTCTTCTTACGGGAGATGTCGCCACCGTAGCACTTGGCGGTGACGTTTTTCCGCATCGCCGAGATCGTCTCTCGTGCGATCACCTTCGTGCCGATCGCCGCCTGCAGGGCCACCTCGAACATGTGGCGATCGATCTCGCCGCGGAGTTTCTTGACGATCGCCCGGCCGCGGCGGTCGGCGTCGCGGCGGTCGCAGATGATGGAGAGCGCGTCGACCTTCTTGCCACCCACGAGGATGTCGAGCCGGACGAGATCGGCGGGGAAATAGCCCACCAGTTCGTAGTCCATCGTGCCGTAGCCCCTCGTCACGCTCTTGAGCTTGTCGTGCATGTCGTAGATCACCTCGGCCAGCGGCAGGTCGAAGGTGAGCATCGCCCGCGTGGGCGAGAGATACTCGGTCTTGAGATAGACGCCGCGACGATCTGTGCAGAGCTGCATGATCGGTCCGATATGCTCGACGGGCGTGAGGAAGTTCGTCCGCACGATCGGCTGGCGGAACTCCTCGATTTCGCCAGTATCGGGGACGTCCTGCGGATTCCGGATGTTGATCGTCTCGCCGCTGGTCTTCAGGATCTGGTAGGTGACGTTGGGGGCCGTCTGGACGAGGTCGAGATCGGCCTCCTGCTCCAGTCGCTGCTGGATG
>Ga0214921_10006293_pt1 | contig 16341 bp, 16 predicted proteins | sample LL1505_MetaG_FD_177992 | JGI IMG/M metagenome (GOLD analysis project Ga0214921, IMG submission 177992) | Freshwater microbial communities from Lake Lanier, Atlanta, Georgia, United States - LL-1505 | ecosystem: Environmental > Aquatic > Freshwater > Lake | place: USA: Georgia | collected...
AAACTACTCTTCAGCACCAAATAATGATATAATTGACGGAGGGATGGCATAAAAAATGGCAATTAGAATTCAACTTAGAAGAGATACCGCAGCAAATTGGGTATCAAGTAATCCAGTCTTACGTCAAGGCGAAATTGGTATTGAGACAGACACCTTGCTAATGAAGCTTGGAAATGGAACAAGTACATGGACACAAATAACAAATTATATGAACCTTGTCCCAGACGGCAACTTAACAATCGGGGACTACGTAATGGTCAACGATATTGGAGCATCAAACGGAGTTGTAGGTTTAGATAATAGCAAGAATGCCTTAATCCCAGGAGCCTCTATTATATTAGAAGGTGCAACAGACAATTTATATGAAACAACTCTTACAGTAACAGATCCTACAGCAGATAGAACAATTACATTTAAAAACGCTGACGGAACAGTAGCATTTGTAACAGATATTCCTACAAGTACAGATTCACTTTCTGAAGGCTCAACAAATAAATATTTTTCAGATGAGCGGGCACAAGATGCTGTAGCAAATTCACTAGCAGCAGGTACACATACAAATATTACAGTCACATATAATGATGCAGCAAATTCATTAAGCCTTGCAGCAGCCCCAGGTTATGTAGATGAGCAAGCAGTAGATGCAGTAGCCGCAGCGTTAGCTGCAGGAACACACACAAATATTTCAGTATCATATAATGATGCTGGCAATGCAATTTCATTAACAGGAGCACAAACCTACAATGATGAAAATGCACAGGATGCAATAGGAAATAACTTAGGCACAGGATTATCATACAATGATACAACTGGTGCCATTTCTGTAAATACATCAACAATTCAAGCACGAGTAGCAAATGTTACAGATACTGAAATTGGATATCTTGATGGAGTAACATCTGCAATTCAGACACAAATTGATACAAAGGCTCCTATTAATTCACCTACATTTACAGGTACAGTTTCTGGAATTACTGCAACACATGTCGGACTTGGTAATGTTAATAACACTTCAGATGCTAATAAGCCAGTTTCAACTGCTACACAAACAGCACTTGATTTTAAAGCCCCGCTTGCTTCTCCAGCATTAACTGGAATTCCAACGGCGCCAACAGCAGTTTCTTCAACAAATACAACACAGGTTGCAACAACCGCATATGTTAAGTCTGTAGTATCAGATCTGACAAATGGCGCAGGTGCAGCATATGATACGCTAAAAGAATTACAAGATTTAATAATTGCAGATGAAGGAGCAGTATCTTCATTAACCACATTAGTTGGAACTAAAGCACCTATTGCTTCTCCAACATTTACTGGAACAGTTTCAGGTATTGATAAAACAATGGTAGGGCTAGGCAATGTAGATAATACAACAGATGCAGGAAAACCTATTTCAACAGCAACTCAGACGGCGCTTGATCTTAAACTTGCCTCTGCCACAGCCGCATCAACATATGCGCCAATCGCTTCACCAACATTTACAGGTACTGTATCAGGAATTACAAAATCAATGGTTGGTCTTGGCAACGTTGATAATACAACTGATGCTGCCAAGCCCATTTCAACTGCTACACAAACAGCATTAGATGCTAAGCTTGCGTCAGCAACAGCCGCTTCTACATATGCACCAATTGCAAGCCCAACATTTACAGGAACACTAGTATTACCTTCAACAGTAAATGGACCAAGTGCTAGCACATCAGTTAACTTGTTATTCCCAACAACTGGCGGACATATTACACTTGGTGGATCACAAACAACTGGAAATCTTACACTTGGCGGAGGAGCAGGAAGAACAACTGGTGTAATTGGAATTGGAACTGGTGTAACAACAACTGGAACCAAGACAATCAATGTTGGAACTGGATCAACAGGTGGAACCACAGCAATTACAATTGGTTCTGCAGACGGAGCAACATCAACAATTGCTTTAAATGGAACTGTAACTCCAACTACACTTACTCCAACAAATGCATTAGGTGCAATATATGGAGGAACTGGATTCTCAACTTATACAACTGGTGATCTTCTTTACTCTTCCGCCACAAATACTTTATCTAAGCTTGCAGCAGGAACTGATGGATATATATTAACTCTTGCTTCAGGAGTGCCATCTTGGGCGGCGGCACCAATTACACTTCCTTCTCAAACAGGAAATTCAGGAAAGTATCTAACTACAAATGGAACATCTGCATCTTGGGGAACTCTAGTAGTACCAATTACAACTGGGACAGCAACAGTTTCAGCAAATACTGCAACTACTGTAGACACTACAGCGTTGTCATCATTTACATCAATTGAATATATGGTTTCATTACAACAAGGTTCAAAGATTAGAACATCTAAAGTAATTCTTCAGGATGACGGAACAAATGTTGATATGACAGAGTTTGCAATTACAGAAACTGGCGGGACAATGACAGGTGTGGTAGTATCAGCTACAACATCAGCTTCAAATGCTTTACTACAAGTAACAGTAACAGATGCTTTAAGCACAAACGTAACGGTAAAATTTAGCAAAGTAGCACTTTAAGGGGGTAAGCAGTAATGTCAAATAAAGACTTTAAGGTTAAAAATGGCTTACAGGTTCCTTCCCTATCTTCTGGAATTGTAACGACAGATTCATCTGGCCTTATTTCTTCAACCTCTATTATCCCAATAGCAAGCGGCGGAACTGGACAATCTACAGCAAATAATGCGCTTAATGCATTACTGCCAATTCAAAACGGTGGAACTGTAAATTATACAATCCAATCAGATGGCACTAATGTATCTTGGGCTAAGATATATAATCAGTTAATTCAAGATAGTGGAGTTTCTGTAAATCCCCGCCGTAATTTAAATTTTGTAGGGGCTACATTAACAGATAATTCTGGAACAGACACTACTACAATTACATTGCCAACAGGTGCAAAATACCAAACCACAGAACCAACATCCCCAGTAGTTGGGCAAATCTGGGTGGACTCAGATGATGAAGTAACTACATTTAATAATTATATTATTAGCAGAAATAGTTACACAGCTACATCTGGACAAACATCATTTGCTACAACACAATCTTTTATTCAAGGCTACGAGCAAGTATTTCTTAATGGTATACTTTTAGTAGCTGGAGATGATTATACAACTCCAACTACATCGTCAATTTCTTTAAATTCAGGTGCAGCAGTTGGAGACTCAGTGCAAGTTATTATTCAAACTAATTTATCCGCATATATTGTTGATACGCCTCTAAAGGCTTCATCATTTATGCTGATGGGGGCATAAATGGCAACGGAATCATTTAAGATATTGGGACAGGTAGCACCTGGAACAACTAATACAGCCCTATATACAGTACCAACTGGAAAGTCTGCAGTCATATCAACAATTGCGGTATGTAATCAAACATCTGGCGATGTAACATTTAGAATTGCAACACAGAAAGCAGCAGATGCTTCAACATCTACTATTCTAGCTAAACAATATATTGCGTATGGTTCAACTGTAGCCGCCAACGACACAACATTTGTCACTATCGGAGCTACACTTGCGGCGGGAGATCAAATAATCGTTTACGGTTCATCTTCTAGTCTTTCATTTAACGCATATGGCTCCGAGGTGACTCCATAATGGCAGTAAGTAAATTAAATCCCTCGGCAGGTGGCATTCCTTTTGGAGATACTGCAAATAGACCAACAGGTGTTACAGGAAAGCCATATTTTAATGGACAGTTGGGAAGACTAGAAATTTATACACAGTCAGCTGGTTGGCAAAATGCTGTTCCAGAAGTTCCAACAATTAGCTCTATCAGTGGTTCCTATCTTGAATCTACAAATTCAGGAACTATTATTGTATATGGAACTAATTTTGTACAAGGAGCCACCGTATCAGCTATGGGTTCAAATGCAGTTTCCGTAGATGCGGGATCAACAACTTTTAATTCATCAGCGCAGCTGACAGCTTCTTTTACTGGTTTATCTGCAGCTTATGAGCCTTATGATATTAAAGTTACAAACCCAACAAATCTTTTTGGAATATATCCAGATGTTTTATACATTAATAATATTTTATCCTGGCAAACAGCATCAGGATCTTTGGGAACGTTTAATGAACAGGTTTCAGTTTCAGTTTCAGTAAATGCAACAGATCCTGATTCAACAATAACGTATGCTCTTGCATCAGGATCTACTTTGCCTTCAGGAATTAGTTTAAATTCTTCTACAGGTTTAATTTCAGGAACACTTCCAGATATTACAACTGACACAACTTATACATTTACAATTAATGCTTCAGATGGAGTAAATGCCGCAATACCAAGAACATTTAGCATAAACTCTATTGCAACTATAACAGCAGAATACTTAGTTGTTGCTGGTGGAGGATCTGGTGGAAGTTATTATTACGGCGGCGGAGGCGGCGGAGGTTTTGTAAAAACAGGTTCTTTAGCTTTAGGAAGAAATACAACTTATGCAATTGCTGTAGGATCTGGCGGAGCACAAGCATATAATGCCTCTGTAAATGTTAATGGTAATGCAGGAGAAAATTCAACATTTGGCACCATAGTTTCAAATGGGGGTGCAGGCGGAATTACTTTAACTAGAAGCGCAATGCCTTGTCCAGGTGGAGCTCAAGGAACTGCATCTACGTCTTCAGGAGGAGGAACTGGTGCAGCAGATTCGGTTTCAACATCTGGTGGCGGTGGTGGCGCAGGAGGTGTAGGAGGAAATGGTACAACATCTGGAGGCGGTGCTGGTGGTATTGGAATTGCATCTGCAATAACAGGAACTTCAACTTATTACGGCGGCGGAGGCGGCGGATCTTCTTATAGCAATTATGCACGAGGTTTAGGCGGCAACGGAGGTGGAGGAAATGGTTGTAAAGGTACAGATGGTCCCTTAGCAGGATCTGCTGGAGCAACAAATACAGGCGGAGGCGGCGGAGGCGGAAGCCATCCAGCAAATGGTTTAGATGTTGCTTATGGATATGCTGGAGGTTCAGGTATTGTAATTCTTGCTTATCCAAATACATTTGCAAATATTAACACGATACCAGGAACACTTATTTATACTCTTGATACATCATCTCGTGCAGGTTATAAAGTTTATAAGTTTACAGCAGGTTCAGGAACGGTGACATTTTAATGGCTAAGCGTATTAAAATATGGAGCGGAACAGATTGGCAGGATGTTGGAGTATCTGCAGCACTTCCTCCTGATTATGTAACAACATCTTCTTTATCAGCCTCACTTCTTTCATATAAGCAAGAAGTAAACCTTGCAATTTCTGCAAACACAACATTAGTTGCGGGACGCAGATATTTTGTTGATACTTCAGCAGCAAGAACATTAACACTTCCTGCAAGCCCAACATTAGGACAAGAAATTGTTATAATTGATGCAACATCAACGGCAGGAACAAATAATATTACACTTGCACGTAATGGCAATAAGATTAACGGACTAACAGAAGATGCAGTTATTGATGTTAATTCTGCGGCGGCAGTATTGATATACACTGGATCAACTATTGGATGGAGACTAGGATAATGGCAATTAAATTCTCAGATATAACAGGTGGAGGAATCCCATTCGGTAACACTGCAGGCCGTCCTGCCAATCCAGCAACTGGTAAATTATATTCAAATGGTGAGACTCAAAGACTTGAGCTTTATACATCGGCAGGGTCTTGGGAAAATATTGTTCAGGAAGTTCCAGGAGTTTCTTCAATTACTGGAAACTATTCAGAGCAGACAAACTCGGGAGTAATTTCTATTTACGGAACAAACTTTGTCAACGGTGCATACGCAACAGCAATTGGAACGAATGGCGTTCAAATTAATGCAGCATCTACAGTTTATAATTCTTTAGTTCAACTTACAGCAACTTTTACAGGTTTATCAAACGCTAATGAGCCATACGATATTAAGGTTACAAATCCATCTAATTTGTTTGGAATTATTCCAGATGCATTATATGTAAATGCAAGCCCAGTTTGGCAAACAGCAAGTGGATCATTAGGAACATTTATACAACAAGTTGCTATATCAATTTCAGCTACAGGCACAGATTCAGACTCTACAATTACTTACGCTCTTGCAAGTGGATCAACTTTACCTTCAGGAATTACTCTTAATTCTTCAACAGGATTAATTTCAGGAACCCTTCCTGCAATTGCTTCAGACACAACCTATACATTTACAATTAATGCTTCTGATGGAGTTAACACAATTCCAAGAACATTTAGCGTTACTTCTTTGCGAGATGTTAATGCTGAAATTTTAGTTATTGCAGGAGGAGGATCTGGAGCATCTCCTGGCGGCGGCGGCGGAGCTGGAGGATATAGATCAACAAATTTATTGCTTACTAAATCTCAAAACTACTTAGTTACAGTTGGATCTGGCGCAACATCAGTTGTAAACGCACAAGGAAATAAAGGAAGCGATTCGGTATTTTCTTCTATTTCTGCAACTGGAGGTGGTCGTGGAGGTAATAGTAGTGGATCAGGCACAGGAGGATCTGGCGGCGGAGGTTCTCGTGATGGAGCTGCAGCAGGATCGGCAGGAAATCAAGGAGGATATAATCCTGTAGAAGGATACGCTGGCGGCACAACAAGCCCAATGCCTTACGGAGGAGGATCTGGCGGAGGCGGAGCAGGTGGGGCTGGTGGTAATGGCACTGGAGGCACACTCGCTGCAGAAAGAGGAGGAGCAGGTGGAGTCGGACTATCCTCTTCAATAACTGGTTCTCTTGTATTTCGTGGTGGCGGCGGCGGAGGTGGCGCAGAACAACAAGGATCATCTGGACCTGGAGCAGGAGGGAACGGCGGCGGAGGAGGCGGCGGACTTTATACAGCAACAGCTACATCTGGAACACCTAATACTGGCGGCGGAGGCGGCGGAGCAGGCTACCCTGGAACAAGTTCAGGTGCAGGAGGTTCTGGTGTTGTAATTATTGCATATCCAGATACCGTTTCAGCAATTACAACTATTCCTGGAACACTAACATATGATCAACCAACTCGTTCAGGCTATAGAGTTTATCGGTTTACGGCGGGAACTGGAACAATAACATTTTAATAGACTTATCATCTAATAAATGATAAAATGTAAATAAGCAAGACAACTAACAAAGGAGAAAAAATGGCACATTTCGCAGAAATCGACGAGAACAACATAGTTACTCGTGTTCTAGTAGTAAACGACGCCGATGCAGCTGATGGACAGAATTTTCTGGCTAACACCTTGGATCTTGGCGGAACATGGATACAGACTTCATACAACACTTCAGGTGGCGTACACTCAAACGGCGGGACACCGTTAAGAAAGAATTACGCAGGAATTGGATATTCATACGACGCAGTTCGTGATGCATTTATCCCACCAAAGCCTTTTGCTTCATGGCTACTAAATAACGAAACATGTCTTTGGAATGCCCCAACACCAATGCCTGTTGAAGAAGGCAAGATGTTCAGATGGGTTGAAGAAGATTTGAACTGGCAAGAAATAGTAATCGGAGAGTAATATAATTGACAAGGGCCAGAGATCTAGCAGGAATATTTAATTCAACAATAGTTCCTACCGCCATCTACGATGATCCAACATCAGTAATAGATCCAATTATTACAGAAGTTGAAAGTGGTGGTAATGCGGACGGTGGCGTGATCTCTGGCATACTTGGAGGTTATATGTATAGTATAATTAACGAAGAACAAAATAACACATATGATGGAGGGACAGTCTAATGTCTTCAATTATTCAAATTAAAAGAGGTACCGCAGCAGCGTGGACTTCTGCAAACCCAACTTTAAACTCAGGTGAAATGGGGTTTGAATCAGACACTAAGAAGATGAAGGTTGGCGATGGTACAACCGCATGGACTTCTCTAGCGTATACAGCAACTGACGGAGATATTTCTGGCGTTACAGCAAGCACAGGACTTCAAGGCGGGGGAACAACAGGAACCGTATCACTTTCAATTGATTCAACAGTAGCTACACTAACTGGAACACAGACTTTAACTAATAAAACACTAACATCACCAATTATGAATAATGCTGTAAGCACTGGAACAATTCTTATTTCTCCAGAAGAAAGAACAGCAATTTCAGCAACTGCAGCAACTGGAACAATTAATTTTGATGCAGCAACACAAGGCGTATTATATTACACAACAAATGCCTCAGCAAACTGGACATTAAATGTTCGTGGAAATTCAGGATCTACACTAGATTCTATTTTAAATACTGGAGACTCAATCACAGTAGCATTTTTAGCAACACAAGGTTCAACAGCATATTATCAAACAGCATTTCAGATTGATGGATCTGCAGTTACTCCAAAATGGCAGGGCGGAACAGCACCAACGGCAGGAAATATATCCTCAATAGATTCATATGTATTCACAATAATTAAGACAGGGTCAGCAGCTTTCACTGTATTTGGATCACAGACAAAGTTTGCATAAGGAGATCAAATGCCACTATTGACAACACAGTCTGCTAGATCTTTTGGGCTAGGAATTTCATTGCTTTCATCAAATTCTTATGAAGCAATACAATCTTATACTTTAACTGGCTCACAATCCTTTGTAGAATTTACAAATATTCCTCAAACATATAAAACACTTCTTATTAGCACATTTACTTTAAGTAGCTCTTTTTCATCAGGTGCATTTTTATATATGAATTCGGATACAACTACATCTAGTTACTACTATACCTCCATGTACTCTCTTGGTAGTGGTACTGGAACTTCAACATATAGCAATACAACGATATCTCCAAACTTTATGGGTGGTAATACATCGCAACCTGGCTATGGAAATTTTATGATTCATGACTACACAAATACTAATAAGTTTAAGACATGGAGAGGTTTTGATGGAGCAATGGATGGCGGAACAAATATTTATTCTAATAACATTGCTGGAGTTTATACAAGCACAAATGCTGTAACGGCATTACGTATTACACCAGTATCAAATAGGACTTGGTCAGCTGGTTCAAAAATAACATTATATGGAATTAAGGGGTAAATATGCCAACAATAACATATGAACCGATACAAACATATACTATCTCTGGTTCATCTACTGGTTCTGTAACATTTAACTCTATACCAACTATATACACAGAGCTTAAAATAGTTGCATCAATTGGGGCTGTAGAATCAGAAAACGATTTATATGTTGTAATGAACGGTGACAATACTTCTTCAAATTATGGTTACGGTGGAATTGCTGGATGGCAAACTGGCTCACCAGCAACAAATAGCACAGTAGAGTTTAAATCAACATCTTACGCTGGCTGTTTAGTTGATTATTATGGACCTCCAGCGCTTGGAGGTCTTGGCCAGCATCAAGTTGTTATATCTATTCCTGACCCTCAAGGCAGTCATTGGAAGATAGTTCGATCAAACTCTGTAAATTATAAACCCGCTGGAACTCCAGGGGTTCGTGGAGGAGTTGATGAACTAATTTCTGTTTGGAAAAACAATGCTGCCATTACTTCTTTAACTATTACTCAAGGTGGGCCTAGAACATGGCTTGCTGGAAGCAGAATAACATTGTTTGGATTGAAAGGTGCATAATGCCAAATACATACAATTTAATTAAATCACATACTTTATCAAGCACACAGTCATCAGTAATATTTTCATCAATACCACAGACATATGATGATTTAATTCTTCACTGCTCTGCTAGGACAAATACATCTGGAAACTGGCAGGGTATTTATTTAAAATTTAATGGAGAATCATCTCTTACAGCAAACAAAGCTACTTTGCTTATTTATTCAAGCGGATCAGGCAGCGCAGGATTTACCAATCTTAACGGTTGCTTTGTAGGAGATTTTACTGCAGCTAGCAGTCCATCAAATTATTTTACAGGTTCAGAAACCTATCTATCTAATTATAGAAGTTCAAATACATATAAAACTTTTAGTAGTAACAGTATTGTTATGAATGGAAGCAATAATTCATTTTTAGAATCTGGTGTTTTAAGTTGGACCAGCGGTGGATCCGCCCTTACTTCACTTGAAGTAATACCTGGAGCAAATAGTTTTGTACAAAACAGTACATTTTCTTTATACGGAATTTCTTATTCATAAATTAGGAGGAATAAAATGACAGATATATACAAAGCAGTTGAGTTAAATTGCACAACTGGTGAAGTTGTTGAGCGTGATCTTACGCCAGAAGAAATTGCACAGCGTGAAATAGACGCTGCTGCTTATGCAGAAGATCAAGCAATACGTCAAGCAGCAGTAGAAGCAAAAGCAGCAGCTAAAGCATCTGCCGAAGCTAAACTTGCTGCACTTGGATTAACACCTGAAGAAATAGCAGCATTACGATAGTCTTATTGGTATAATAATAGTATTATGGCCAATAAAGATTTTAAGGTAAAAAATGGGTTAGATATTCAGGCTCCCCTCCCTGTTTCTATGGGTGGAACTGGACAAACCTCTACTTCTAATACCTTAAATTCTTTGCTGCCGTCTCAGGCGGGAAATAGCAATAAAGTATTATCAACGGATGGAACCAATACAACTTGGGCGTCACAAGCGGTTGCATATCAAAGAGGCGGAACAGCAAGTAGACCAGCATCTCCATCAGCAGGAGATCTTTATTATAATACCGACACAAATATTTTTGAACAATACACATCTCTAGGATGGTTTGCTATTGCGGTTGCTCCTGGAGCACCTACTGGCGTAACCGCCACAAATCAACCTTCTGGACGGGCATTTAATAATGGACAAATGTCAGTTGCATTTACTCCAAATACTAGCGCTGGCGCTTCAAGTTCATTTGTAGTTACTCCATCTCCTTCAACATCTCCATCAACATTTACAGCTACATCATCTCCAATTACAGTAACTAATCTTGCTTCAAGCACACAATACACATACACAGTTACAGCATCTAGTGCATATGGCACATCTGCTGCTTCATCTGCCTCAACAGGTGTTACCGCAACAACTGTGCCACAGGCTCCAAGTTTGTCTGCAGTTGCTGGATCTCAATCTGCAACAATTACAATTACACCAGGAGCAACTGGTGGATCATCAATTACTCAGTATGCAATAGTATCAAACCCAACTACTACAACGCAAACAACTTCAAATACAACATATACTTTTACAGGCCTTACAGATGGGACATCATATACATTTACTGCTACAGCAACAAATGCAAATGGAACATCTTTATCAAGCTCTGCAAGCAATTCAGTAACTCCGTTAAGCTCTTTATCTGTAGATATACTTACTATTGCAGGCGGAGGTAGTGGTGGACGCGGGCCTGGTGGAGGAGGCGGAGCAGGAGGACTTGTTTATTCAGCAACACAAACACTTGAAAATACTAATAACTATACAGTTTTAGTAGGAGCTGGTGCGCCATATTCTACTAACAGAGGTTCAGATTCTGATGTAATTGGTCAAAACTTAACATTAACAAGAGCGCTGGGTGGAGGTTCTGCAGGAACCTTTGGTGGATCAGGAGGAGGAGGATCTTATGGATCTGGTGGTGCAGGAACTTCTGGACAAGGAAATGCAGGTGGCAACGGAGTTAACCAAGCAGGCCCAGACAAAGAAGCTCAAGGCGGAGGAGGAGGAGCAGGATCTGTTGGTGGCATTGGAATTTTATCAAATAATCAATCAGGTGTAGGTGGTTCTGGATTAAATACTTACTCTACATGGGCTACTGCAACTTCAACTGGTGTTAGTGGATTTTATGCAGGCGGCGGAGGCGGCGGAGGCTCTCGTGGAACTGTTGCACCTGGTGCAGGTGGTTCAGGCGGCGGAGGCGCTGGAGGCAGTAACAGTGGTGGAGCAGGAACTTCAGCAACAGCAAACACTGGTTCTGGTGGTGGAGGTGGAGGATATAATTACCCTCCAAATACAAACGGAGATGGCGGAAATGGTGCTTCAGGTATTTGTATTATTCGATATCAAAGTGCAACACAAAAAGCAACTGGTGGAACAGTAACAACTTCTGGTGGATATTATTACCATACATTTACATCATCAGGTGCTTTTAGCACAGGATATGCAAGTGCTAAAGCTACAGGTGGATATATAACTTTAGACAGTACTTATGTTTATCATACATTTTATGACACAGCATCATTTGTTCCAAACACTTCTATATCTGGAGCACAAGTATTTTCAGTTGCAGGCGGCGGAGGCGGAGGTTCAGGCGGTGGCGGAGCAGGAGGAGCTGTAATGACCACTGGGGTATCTTTCTCTAATGGAGTTACATACACAGCAACAATTGGAGCAGGTGGTATAGCTGGTAATGGAGGAACTTTCCCTTATCGTGGTAATCCAGGAAATAATTCAAATCTTACGGGAGGATCAATATCTCTTACTGCTGCTAATGGCGGCGGAGGCGGATCAATTTATGAAGCCAGTGATCCTGCTACTAATGGAGGTTGTGGCGGAGGCGGTAGAGCAAGTTCTGCTGCTGGTACTGGAAATCAAGGAGGTAATGGAGCGGGATCAGATTTTGCCTACGGTGGAGGAGGTGGAGGCATGGGAGGAAATGGAACATATGGTTCTAGTGCTTCAACAGGTATAGGTGGAGTAGGTATATCTACATTAAACTCAATTTCTTTAAATGCTTTTGGTTTAGCAACTAAAACTGGTGTTTTATCAGGAGGCAACTATTTTTATGCTGCTGGAGGTAATGCTAGTACTACAACTACGGCACATAATCCTGGCGGAGGTGGAGCAGCAAATACTGGTGGCGGTGGATCATATGCTGCAAATGCTTTTTCAAATAAAGGCGGTTCAGGATTATTAATTATTCGTTATCCACGATAACAATATAATGCTATAATTAGTTATAATCAATTAGGGGATATGTGAACCAAGTTGTCAGATAAAGATTTTAAAGTTAAAAATAAGCTCATTGTTAATGGGCTTAATAATGCATCTGGCGTAATTCTTTCAACTAATAATCAGATAGATTCACATACATTACTTCCTACACAATATGGCGGAACAGGAACAACTACTTCTCCTACTTCAGGACAAATCCTATATTCCGCATCAGGTGCTACATATACACCTACTACTCTTTCTTCATTGGTTCAAGGAGCTAAATATCAAGCGGATGCTCCTTCTTCTCCCGCCGTTGGCGATATATGGATTGAGTCAGATTCAACATCTGATGCATTTGATCCAAACCTTTTAAGACGCCAAGCATTCACAGCAACTGCTGGGCAAACAGTATTTACCACAAGCATTTCATTTGTAGATGGATATGAGCAAGTATACTTTAACGGAATGCTGCTTCTTAAGAATTCTGACTATACCGTCTCATCTTCTAATACAGTTACATTAACTTCGGCGGCGGCAGTAAATGATATTATCGAAGTAGTAACAATAACCAATCTTAATTCAGTAAACACATATACACAATCTGAAATCACAGGATACCTGGCTAATAAGAAGACTGAAGTATCTTCAGCTATATCAGCAAATACCACATTAGTGGCGGGAAGAAGATATTTTGTTACTTCAGCATCCGCCCTAACATTAACATTACCTGCATCTCCTGCTCAAAATGATCAAGTTGATATATTTGATGCATCAGGAAATGCGGCAACGTATAATATAACTCTAGGGCGGAATTCTAGTTTAATTAACGGAAATGCAGGAAACTTTATAATTGACGCCAATGGATATTGGGCCTCTTTAGTTTATACAGGCGCAACATATGGCTGGAAGGTTGGATAATGGCAGATATAAAAGCAACTAGTTTAGGTGGTATTCCAAAAGGAACAACTGCCCAACGTCCAACATCTCCAGCAGTAGGTGATGTATTCTATAATGGCGATCTAGGATATTTAGAAATGTATACCGCACAAGGATGGTTTGCATCTGCACCAGTTCTTCCAGGACAGCCTACTTCGGTAGTTGCAACAAACTCAGGATCTGGTCGGGCATTTAATAATGGTAGGGCATCTGTAGCATTTAATGTTGGAACTAATGGCGGACTACCAACATCATTTACTGTAACATCTTCTCCTGGTTCATTTACAGCAACTGGATCAAGTTCTCCATTAGTAGTTACGGGACTTCAATCAAATACCGCTTATACATATACTGCTACATCAACAAATAATTTTGGAACATCACCTTCATCATCTTCAAGTAGCGCAGTAACTGCAACAACTGTGCCTGCTGCTCCATCAATTTCAGCATCATCTGGAGGAAATGCTCAATCCATCATTACAATTACACCAGGCGCAACTGGCGGTTCGGCTATAACACAATATTCTATAACATCAAATCCAGCAACTACAACACAAACAACATCAAGCACAACCTATACTTTTACAGGATTAACAAATGAAACAGATTATACATTTACAGCAACTGCAACAAATGCAAATGGAACATCTATAGCAAGCTCCACAAGTAATTCAGCAAGACCAACCATTCTTCCATTAGTCAGTGGCGGAACATTAACATCTGATGCAACTTATTACTATCGTACATTTACCGCAACATCTGCACTGTCTGTTGCAGTAAGTACAATATCAGCAGATGTTCTTGTAATTGCAGGAGGTGGAGGTGCAGGAGGTGGAGGTGGAGGTGCAGGTGCTGGCGGAATGCCAAATGCAACTACATTATCATTGCCAGTAGGATCTTACACTGCAACAGTTGGTGCAGGAGGCGCAGGTATTGTTTGGGCAAATGGCGCAGCAGGACAAGGAGTAAATTCAACCTTTTCATCTATAACAGCAGTAGGCGGTGGTTACGGAAGACACGGGGCTGGTGGAGGCCCTGGTGGTTCTGGAGGTTCATCTCCACAAAATCAAGGAGTAGGTTCTGGTACCGCAGGGCAGGGAAATGATGGAGGCGGATCAAGTGGAACTGCACCAAACTATCCTGGTGGTGGCGGTGGAGGACGTGGCGCAGTTGGAGGAAGTACAAGCGGTAATACTCCTGGCAATGGTGGAGTCGGTTCTAATTCTTACGCATCTTGGGCTTCTGCAACAGGAACTGGCGTAAATGGCGGTTATTATGCAGGCGGCGGCGGTGGTGGAGGAAGAGATTCAGGTTATCCAAATTCTTCAGGAGGATTAGGTGGTGGTGGAGCAGGATATTCATCAAATACAGATGGTGGAAATGGATCAGCAAATACTGGAGGCGGTGGTGGTTCAGCAGGTGGATCTTCAAATATTGGCGGTACAGGTGGATCTGGAATAATTATTGTTAGATATTTAAGATCTATAGTTGGTGGATAATGTCTAGAATCAGAGATATAGCAAACTTATTTAGCGGATCAACTGATGCGGCAACTGATGCTGAAGTTACCGCCGCAATTAATGCACATAATACTTCTGCTAATGGACATGTTAAAAGAGGCAATACTGCTTCTCGTCCAGCTAGCCCTACTGCTGGAGATGTTTATGCAAATACTCAAACAGGATTTATGGAAGTGTATAGTGGTGCAACATACGGATGGGAACAAATTGGTGGAATAGCTTCACAAGTAACAAGTGTTACTGCAACTGATACTCCAACATCACGGGCATTTAATAATGGGGCGGCAGCAATAACATTTACACCTGGAACTATATTAGGTAGAACATATACAGTTACATCATCTCCTGGCTCATATACAGCAAGTGGGACGGCATCACCAATTACTATTACTGGTTTACAATCTTCAACACAGTATACATATACTGTAGTTGCATCAAATAATTATGGCACCGCATCTGCCTCATCTGCGTCTAGCGCAGTAACTGCAACAACTGTGCCACAGGCTCCAAGTATTACATCCGTAACAGGAGGAAATGCACAGGTATCTGTGGCGTTTTCTGCAAATGCAACAGGTGGTTCTGCAATTACTGGATATACAGTTACTTCAAGTCCAGGAAATATTACAGCAAGTGGTGCAACATCACCAATAGTTGTAACAGGTCTAACAAATGGAACATCTTATACTTTTACAGCAACTGCTACAAATGCAAACGGAACATCTGCAGCAAGTGCTGCAAGTAGTTCTGTTACACCAATAAATACAGTTTTGGTTGATTATCTTGTAGTTGCAGGTGGAGGTTCTGGTGGAACTTACGGCGGCGGAGGTGGAGCAGGTGGACTTCGTTCAACTGTAACTGCCACTGGTGGTGGAGGGACCATTGAATCTCCATTAAGCCTATCTCCTAGTACTATTTATACAATTACAGTTGGTGCAGGTGGAGCAAACGCTGCAAGCGAGTCTGCTTATGGAAATGATGGCATAAATTCATCTATTAGTGGAAATGGTATTACAACAGTAACCTCTATCGGTGGCGGTGGCGGTGCTGGTACTGGATTTAATACTGCTGGTCGTTCAGGC
>Ga0214921_10006297_pt1 | contig 16331 bp, 17 predicted proteins | sample LL1505_MetaG_FD_177992 | JGI IMG/M metagenome (GOLD analysis project Ga0214921, IMG submission 177992) | Freshwater microbial communities from Lake Lanier, Atlanta, Georgia, United States - LL-1505 | ecosystem: Environmental > Aquatic > Freshwater > Lake | place: USA: Georgia | collected...
AGAAAAAAAGAGAAAGGAAAACAGGAAACAGGTATAGTTATCCACAGCTGGAAGCAATCAAACCAGCTCAAGCCCCTGGTCAAGATTCAATCGGCACAGGTGGTCAAAATTCAGTCGGCGCCAACACCCCAGTTGCTCAGAAATCTTCAGTCGCCTACGGATTTCTTTACGTAACTGCGGAACGGTTAAATTCTTAGGCAGGCTTGGAAAGATGGACTGTTTTTTCATCTCAACTCCACTAGTTTTGGCTGCCTATATTTTAAGCAACTGTGGAATATATTGCTTATTTTTTGAGCACATTACTATGCGTAGCTTCCCCCCAATCATTGCGCCTAAAGTGCTTGGTGGGGGTACCGTGGTTGTCCGATATTCTGAAAATCACAAGCCCTACCCCTATGCTTGACTCACTTCACCACCAAGCGCTGGCTAAGCCGCAAACCATCCGCATACTGAGTAAACAGAACCCCTTTGCAAAATATTGTTTTACAAAACCCCCAAGTGCTTGCATAATCCAACCTATCAAAATGATAGGTCCTGAGCGTGGCTTCTCCATCAGATCGACAACTAGAAAAACATATCAAGCAATGCGCAGTTGACTCGGCACTGGTGATTTTTACCGATCATGCCCGCCTGAGAATGCGGCAGCGCTATATCAACGATCCTATGGTGTTGGATGTACTTAGGAACGGCATCATGGCCCCCAAGCCTGAGCCAGATATGAAGCACACAGGACTGAAATGCCGGATGGAGCGTTACGTTGCCGGAGTTCAAGTAGCAGTGGTTGTGTATGTTGAGTACCCTGCTACAGATTTGGTTGTTGTAACAGTGATTGATGTAAAGAAGGATTGAGATGTACCACTACACAGACGGCGGTCTACGCAACGTGTGGCTGGCCAACGGCTACGAGATCAAGAAAACCCCCTTTGGTGAGGGTGTGGCTTTTCACAACCTTGATGGACTCACCACGTCTATTTGCATTGCACTGACCAAGAAGGCGGGTGTAGTGACGGGTTCTGAGTTCCGTTACATCCGCAGCGCAGGAATGTTGATCTCACAAACCGCGCTGGGAAAGCTCATGGGCATTGATGGCCAATCTGTGGCACGTTGGGAAAAGACAGGCAAGGTTCCAAAATGGGCAGACAAGTTGGTTCGCCTTTTGTATTTGGCGCAAGCTCAGGGTAACGAGCCAATTAGCTCAGCCGTTGAGCGGGTCAAGACAGTTGAGCGTTTGGTGAAGCAACGGATCGTGGTGAAAGAGTCACGAGGACAGTGGAAACCAAGCCTGCAAGACGAAGAAGCAGTAGTTCACTGAACCAAATCGAGTCACTTGCAAAAGATGTCAGGCTCGATCAAAACGGACTCACAACCAATGCTGCGCTCCAGCAATGCTTGGCAAAAATGTTTGCAGGTTTCAAGACGGTAAAAGCACTGGACCAAAAACTCAAGCTGGAATTGCGAAGTGCGGTCAGACCCGTCTAGCCCACGGCAGAGAAACTTCCAGTCTGCGCATGGAGCGCAGCAACGCAAGCGACAAGTTGGCACTGCTTGAATCAGTGGGCTTTGAATTCGGCATCATGGTCGGCCTTAAATCAAGGGGTCCAAAACCGCACAAAATGGCTCAGGTGCTTCCAGAACTGCACGCCCTAGTGCGACACTTACGTTCTCAAAAAATGCGCTCTGCGTCAGCAGATTAGGGTTCATAGTATTCTGTGGGTCCCATCAACCAAATTAGGGGGGTGGGGGGTACGGTGGGGGTCAAGAATTCTGAAAATCTCAAGCCCTACCCCTATGGCTTAGTTCACTTCACCACTAAGCTCTGGCTAAGCCGCAACCCATCCGAATACTGGGTATGCCACTAGTTCGACAGTAATTCAGACATTCCCTTGACGGCATATTCCTTAGAGGTTATATTCGCTCCATGAATTGGGAAGTTGAATACACCGATGAGTTTGGCCAATGGTGGTCTGGGTTGACTGAGGAGGAGCAGGTCAGCTTGGCCGCTTCCGTGCAGCTTCTAGAAGAGCGTGGTCCTAACCTTGGTTATCCACACAGCAGTGGCATCAATGGCTCCAAGCACAGTCATATGCGAGAGCTGAGAACTCAGCACCTTGGCCGGCCGTATCGGACGCTTTATGCGTTTGACCCTTTGCGCAATGCGATTTTGCTCATTGGCGGCGACAAGACTGGTGATGATCGTTGGTACGACGTGAATGTCCCAATTGGTGACCGTTTGTATGACGAGCACTTGGAACAACTCCGAAAGGAAGGAAAGATAGATGGCTAATAAATTCTCTGATCTGCGCTCAAAGATGAAACCAGAAGCGCAAAAGCGTGCAGCTTCTATGGCGCAAACCATGCTGGCTGAGATGCCTTTGAACGAGTTGCGTCAGGCACGTGGTTTGTCTCAAAAGATGTTGGCCGAGGTTCTGCAAGTTCAGCAGCCGTCGATTGCAAAGATAGAAAAGCGTACTGACATGTATTTGTCTACGCTGCGCAGTCATATTGAAGCAATGGGTGGTGAGCTGGATGTTGTGGCCCGCTTTCCCGATGGAACTGTCAAGATCAGTAACTTTTCCGATCTAGGCAAATCTGCTTCTGCTTGAGTTTTAACTTACTGAACCAACTGCACCTGTGCAGCTGGTTCAGTGAGCTGACACACCAAACTTCAGGCCCGTGGCTTTAAGCACAGCACTAAGTGTTCGGATGGTAGGGTTGCCACGAGAAGACAGCGTGCGGTAAAGCGTCTCGCGTGACAGGTCAGTCTTTTGTGCAACAGAGGCCATACCACCTCGAGCTTCTACAACTTTTCTCAAAGCTGTGAGATATGTCTTTGGATCATCGTCTTCACTGGAGGCGTTGAGGTACTCGGCTGCAAACTCTGCATCCTTTAGTTGCTCAAATAACCAGTCGTTGTGTTTGATCGTGCTCATTTCTTCCCCCTTTTTTGCCATTCATTCCAGCGTTTGATTGCTCGTTTGATGTCGGCATTTTGTTTTCTCTTGTCGCCACCTTCACACAGAAGTATCACGCGCTTGCTGTGCAATGCGTAGTAAACCCTGTAGCCCGGCCCCCAGTCTGTTTTAAGCTCCCAGACACCTTCACCAACCGGAGCGCACTCACCAAAGTTGCCGTTTTCAAGGCGCACTAAACGGGCAGCAATAAACGCCTGTGCACGCCTGTCGGCTAAACCATCGAGCCACTTGGCGAACAGGTCTGTACCGTCTTCATCTTGGTAATGCAGTAATTCATACATTAGCAAATTGTAGCCTGAAAGCTACTTTAGTCAATTACCCAGTATGCGGATGGTGCGCCGGTTAGCCGGAGCTTGGTGGCGAAGTGAGCCATGCGTAGGGGTAGGGTTTGTGATTTTAGGAATACCAGACACCCACCGTACCCACCCTCAGCAAGAAGATTGGCAGGGCTTCCAGAGGTGCGTATTCACGATTTAAGGCATACCTTTGCAAGTACCTTGGTTAACAACGGCGTATCGCTCTATGAAGTTCAAAAGCTGCTGGGCCATGCACACATCAGAACTACTGAGCGATATGCACACTTAAAACAGGAGCGATTGCAAGAGTCGGCAGGGTTTGCAGGGAAGACCTTTGCCCACATTCTCAACACGCCCGATCCAATCATCGTTACAGGTGGGATGGCATTGCTGAAATGAATCGGCAGGCCATACTGGTCAGGTTCAGTTGGTTCAATTAATAACAAACACTTGATTAAATCTCATTTTGAGATAAGATACGTCTATGAAAATCATCAGCAACAGTGCGCTGCGGGCATTTGCGGCCGAGCACCCTCAAGCCGATGCACCCTTAAAGGGTTGGAGGCGCGTGGTTGAGAAGAACCGATTTGCAAATTGGAGTGAGCTCAAAGCATCGTTCAATTCTGTGGACCGAGTCGGCGATCTGGTGGTGTTTGATATTGGCGGTAATAAGTATCGGCTGATTACCTACATTCGGTTCGAAAAGCAAATCGTGTACATCAAGGCGGTGTTAACTCACCAAGAATATGACAAGGGAGTATGGAAGCTATGAACGCAGTTATCGACATGCAAAAACTTCTTCCAGCTTGGGAGCAGTTTCGTGCTGCCACAGACATTTCTCCGATCAGAGATGAGGCCCACTACGCACGGATGTCGCAGATGCTCGAGAGCCTATTGGATGAGGCTGGGGGTGATGAACGTCATCCCATCATGGGGCTTGTGGACATCGTTGGCGACCTCATTGAAGACTACGAGACAGAACAACACCCTCTACCTGAAACTACTGGTATCGAAGCGCTTAAATTTCTGATGGAACAACACGGCCTCAAGCAAGGCGACCTGGAAGAGATTGGAAGCCAGGGTGTGGTTTCTGAAATTTTGACTGGCAAGCGTGAGCTCAATGTTAGGCAAGTACGCGCCCTTAGTGAGCGTTTCGGCGTATCCACCGCTACTTTTTTATAACCTCTACCCAGTATGCGGATGGTTTGCGGCTTTGCCAAGGGCGGTACCGGATCCCCTAATTTTTTAAAATTTCAAATTTTTTAAGCAAAGCTTCTGCGTATCAAACTACTGCACATTGCTGCCCCTTAAGTTATGTCTAAGGGGGGGGTCACAGGCTGCGCTTTCTCAGCCCATCCAGACCAACATCATTGACTGAAAGTGAGGCTGTAATTGATCCCCTTTTGCCAAAGGTTTTTGAGTCCGCTTTGGATGCGTGCCACTTTCTAAGATCTACCCTGAGCGTGTCAACTCGCATGCTACACGGCTTAGCACTTTCTGCAATTTGCAGTGCTTGCTCGGCCACTGTCTGAGCCTGCATACGCTTGGCCGCATTGTATTGTTCCTGTCGTGATGATCCACCACGCTCAAGCCATCTAGAAAAGGACGAAACGCTGATCTGAAGTTGTCGGCATAAACCCGCAGTGGTTGCACCGTTGGCAATCTCTTGCCACATCCGGTCCTCACCGCCTGCTGCGTGAATGGCGCGATTGGCTGCTCTATCCTCATCTTTAGCAGCCCTACAAGCCAAGATATTCATTGCGCTTTGATCCGTCACCTCTTGAATGGTGTTCCTTGTTTTACTCACTGATTTAGCTTTGATCATGAGCACTCTCCCCGATAAATTAGTTAATTTATAACCAATTCAAGTTTACTAGAAACAACTATAAAAAGGGATCAATGATCCCGAGCACAAATCTTCTAACGCCGTGCAGATGCTCTCAGTAAGCTTCAAATGTATGACGACAATTACAGCAGTCGGCGTGCTCAGGCATGAAGGCAACAATAAGGAAACTAATAGCGTCTCGCGTGCGCGTAGGATCGTCAAGGCAAATCACGGCTCCGATTGATTGGCTTATTTTGGGTAGTGAAGCCCCAATGGATTGAACGATTTGCATATCGCCAGATAAAGGTTTTAAAGATACCAGATGAACAAAATGGATGTAGTGACTTTTATCAGTTCAAATTGCAAATCATCATCGCAACTTAAAGTCACCACCGAAAATCCCCTCCCCTAAAGGGGAGGAGGATTATTTCGGTTATCGCAAGAAGCTGTTAAAACCGATTACGGTTAAATTCGGTTAAAAAGCTATCCATACCCATCCGTCGAAATGTCCAAGCACGCCACGAGTTATTAGGCCCGTCATAGCCTCCCTCGATCGTGTGTTACGCCTGTGAGCAGCACAAGTTAGTCTTGAGGCGCCTACTATGACAGCAGTCTCAAGAGCGATGCAAGGGCGTAGGGCAGGCGCCCCTGGTTTGCCAGCTGTACCGTCTTTAAATAAAGGCTGTATCGCGTCGTAAACTAGCCGCTGATTACCGCCTTGCGGAAGCTTGACGCGTCTGATCTGTTCTATCGACTCGTCTTGGCGAACTACACATGAAGATACATCTTCGCCATAAATGTCAATTCCAAGATTTACAGTTTCCAGCCTAAAGTGATGCGTTTGACCATCAATTCCATCTTTACTTTTAGCGATCTGCCATTCGCGCTTTTCACCGTTGCGTGTCACCTCAATGGCGCCATCCATGGCTGCAAAAAGACTGCTATGACCTCGCATGCCTTTGGAAGAATCTTTTCCACTGTGGTGAACAAGTAACACCAAACCGTTAGTTAATGTTTGCAAAAGCTTGGCCGCCTCCAAAAGTATCCCCATGTCCTTGGAACTATTTTCATCAGATGTTGGAGCAGCACGGTTCAGAGTATCTAAGAAAATGACTGCGCCATCAGGTATCAAACTGGCAAACTCTGGAACATCAACTTGATTGGTTAACTGAAAGGGATTTAACATCATTTGAAAGTTCGGCGGTAATCCACATCCGTTTCCAGCCTCCCACGCTTGAGATCGGACTCGAAATCCACCCTCAGCCTCTAACGCGGCATAAACTACCGGCGCGGCTTGAACTCGATAGTTGAACCACTTGTTACCCGAGGCGATTGCACACGCCAAATCAAACGCGAGAAAACTTTTACCACTTCCACTTTTCCCAAATATTGATACCAACCCATAAGAGGGGAAAATTCCTTGAACACGCCAGCGGGTTGGTGGTAAATCTCGCAATGCTCTCACATCAATAAGCTCAAAGCGAGGTTTGGCTTTAGGAATAAGTTTTGCATTGTTTAGTAGCCAGGACAGGGCGTTTAAGCCCTCACGATCAGCGAGATCACTTACATCACTATTTGTTGACCAACCTTCTGGCATTACAGCGATAGAGCCTTCTACCTTTGAAGCAATTTCAGTGGCTAAATTTTCTTTGCCAACATCAGGCACGATGACCAAGCGAGCGCCTGGATAATCTTGTCGTAATTGCGTGGCTACCTTATCCATGTTTCCGGCACCAAAGCATGCTACCGATACTTGTCCCGTTTCTTGCCTTGTTGCTTGCCAGCATGACCAGGCGGCACCAATACCTTCGCAAACGTAAATAACACTCTCAGGTAATAACTTCCCAACAGTGAAAAATCCTTGCATGGTGTAGCCAGGTAAATTTAACTTATTAGGTTTGCCTTTTGCTTTTAGACGTATTGCAGTTTCAGGCGGCGAAATAAATTGCAAGCTTGAGACCCTCTTGTCTCCTGTCATTACTGGCACAATCAACGAGCCAGCAAGTCGCTCGCCACACTGCATATATGGATCGTTTTCGGGAAGAACTCTAAGATTATCTAGGGGAACTCCAATGGCATTTTTAGCTACGATATAAGGATGCTCATGAGTTGCAGGTAATGACCTGTTCCAAATCTCATCAATCTTTGGCTTTGATAAATCCTTTTGCCGTTTTTCAGAAAAATCTTCAACTGTGGAGTTGGTTAACTTGGCTTTTAAATTCATGCCATATTTTTTTGCTTCGAAGAAAAGTGTGCCTCCCGATACGCCATCTTTTTTATCCTTGAAGCTTTTCCAAGTGCTTAGACAATCTTGGTATTTGTAACTGGGTGCAGACGAGCTCCAATCATCAAATGTGTGGAAGTCACCTCCTAGTGCATGAAACGCCATGCCAATTCTCACCCATTGCTCTCGAGGCAAGTCAGCAGGAATATAACTAAGGGCAATGATTGCTTCAGAAAGATCATATTTATTCATGATGATCTCCCAGCAAAGTTTGTGATGGCAAAAAACTACTAACCGTTTGCAGTGATAACTTTTTATTTGTTTCAAAAGCAGTGAGTCGATTACGAAATACATTAAGCAAGTACATACAATTTCTCCTCAATAACGCCCTACGGGCTTTCAATAAAGCTCAAGAGCGAAAATTAAAAAATGAACTAAAAGTTCCGTGTTAGTACGACTTGCTACCCAGTTGCTCTTTCATGAAGTTAGATGCAATATGCTTGTCCAATTCATTACGTTCAAGTCCTTCGTCAAGTAACAAATCACGTCCAGAAATTTGGGAAAGATTTGCTGACCCTCATGGCACGGCGGGATCATAAGGAAAAATCAAAGCTAAATTCAACTTTATTTTTTGTTGTTTAAAAACAGTTGGTTAGCACTACCTAGTGGACTGAAATAAATCTATCAATTGCGCTTTATGTCAACTACGTAGAAATAGCGCTGTCAAAATTTGAGAAGGAAACACTTTAGTCATGTGTGCAAATAACCCCTCGATAGATCTAGATAAAGAAAGAGGGGGGTATTTTGATCGACCGTGACCACTACTCAAGCCAATAGATCGTGACCATTGAATCCTCAAACACACCACCATACCGAAGCCAGCGTGGGTCAACCTTGAGCAACGTAACCAAGGCTTGCATTTACTGCTATTTGGGAATGAATACGCCAGTCAGCAACTGCCGAGCAGCATGTGGTGTGACGTTGAATTGACGGGCTAAGTAAGTAGCCGATGATGGATGACCGTTGGCTTTTAGCTGATCTAACAGACGGGTGGAAAACTGCTGGGCTTCAGTGGACATCCACCATTAAAGCAGCCACAGCACATTGCTGCCAGCTATCTCCGCCTTGGCGATTCCCACAACTTGGATGACTGGAGCGTCTGACCCTACGTGCAGGTAAGCACCTTCCTACTGCACCGTGGGAAGTCCAATCTCCATGGCACACTGATTTGGCTGACCACAGACTGAGCAGATGCTTGAGTTGATTGAAGTGCTCATTTGTAATGATCCAATTAAACAACGGGAATGTATTCAATACCTGTAAGGGCTAATCCAGTGAGGTTGATATTGTTTGTATTGAAAGCAGTGTCGGCAGCCAAGTGCGCCAGTGCGCCTGGTGTCATACCGTTCTCAAGCATTGCAATATAGGGCGCCTTGTCATTGGTTGAAGCTGTAGTTCCAATTACATTCTTCCAAAGCAGGGAAACGATTTGATCATTGCCCTTAGCACCTGCCGATTCCAATGCCAGTGAGGCTAAGTTGTCATAGGTCCAACCTGCGTCAAGATATTTAAGCCCAATTCCTACATGGCTTTTGTTAGCAAGTGCTTCTTTGCCAAATACTGCCCCGATGATTTTTGCAGTAGTACCAGCATTTCCCTCAAGGTCTATGGCAAGGTTGGCGTCACTGAATTTGAGTCTTTCGATGCTGACCAAAGTATCTGTACCGAGAGTGCCTGAGTTATCGACAAGGGACTTGTTTAAGGTTGTTCCAAACTTGAGTGTGTAGTTTGACTTCGAGTTGCCGTACTTGGCTGTATCTATGCCAAGACCTCCATCCAAAGTGTCGTTGCCGCCTAAACCTTCAATGACATTACCCTGATAGTTGCCGAACAGAGTCTCTGAAGCGCTTGTACCTGTAATGTTTGGGGCGCTGTCAGCCAATTCAAATAAAGGTAATCCCTCGTAAGTTTTAATTTGGTAGCCAAGGTCCTGTAAAACTGCCAAATCAACTCTGCCAATGTCTAAGCGGTTGAGTTCATAGTTTCCCCACTGAAACATCAAACCTCTGGGGACAATATTTCCGGCTAAGGAGGTGTTCCCATAGTGATCACTGTTGTCACTTGGCGAGAGGGGCAACGGTCCACCGAGCAATGCACGTGTAATTGGGCCATTGAAGTAGGACTGAGTACCGTCTTGAATGACAAACTTCTTCCATTCATCAGTAGCACCATAGAACCCTAGGCAGTGGAAGATTTCGTGTGTGAGCACCCCAATGAAATCAAAGTACCCTTTAGGTAAGTCTGGCTTGACATCTATCTGCGGGTTGGGATCGAACCAAACTGGAGAGCCATAGTTGCGGATGGTTCCGTCAGAGCCGAGATAAATAGTGCAACCTGCGTCTGGCAAGCTCGTGTTGGTGTCGACTCCTGTTAAACACTCATTGAGTGTAGAGTTGGTCCAACCTTTGCCATTCCAAGTTATTTGACCTAGGGCTGGCATCAGTCCGTTGGCTGTGGACCAAGTGAGCGCACTGGCAGGTTTGACCTGAATCTCAATGTCCAGAACACCCTTCCAAGCGATATATCTGTCTAGGAGATTGGCAACGTAATTGGCTGATTGGGTGAGGCTTTTCTCAGTTGCAGCATCAATAAGTCCACCACCTTTGACCGTAATTGTGAATTGACTCAAAGTAGCTCCCTTAAGCAACCGATTAATTTATTCAAAGAATAACAGTTCTTTAAGGCAAGTAAAGGAACCCTTTATGGCAACGCTTCCACCTCAGAGCAGCCAAAGCACATTAGAGCCAGCCATCTCTTCTTTAGCGATGCCAACAACTTGAATGACAGCGTCATCAAAACCTACGTGAAGGTAAGCACCTTCGTCCAAGGGAATCCAAACAATGGACTCTGCTTGGATTTGGGCTAGTTCTGCCCAGAAGTCTTCTTCTATGGTCATCTTTGTTTCTCTGCAATAGCGTCAATCACCAACCTAACCGCGGCCTTCTGATTGACCGACATGGCCAAGTACTTGGAAATAACATCTTGGTCGGTGAAGTCAAATTCAATCCTAGCCTTGCTGCTGACTGTTTCATCTGGCTTGGAGATCAAATCTTTGGGGTTGACCTTTAACCAATTTGCCAGAATAAGCATTGTTTTGCTTTTAGGTTGTGTTTCACCAATAAGCCATTTCCTGACTGTGTGAGGTTTGTATGCTTCGGATTTACAGTGGAGATTGAATTCAGTCGCCACCACTTTTGGAGATGGCTCTATTCCCATGGCGTACAAAGCAGCAGTTAACTGCCTAGCAAAGTAGACATTCTTAGAATTATTCTGCTGCTCAACTAGGTCTTTGATCATTAGTCATGACACTACTTCACTTAGATTGGGAAATGCTGCCCCGCCATCTGGCGCATCTCCCCTTCGTTCCTTGCTGACTTGCTTGCCAGTGCAAAAAGGTCAAAGTACGGCGCCTGGCCTCTGGCCATTGTTGCCACCACTTGAAAGCCACTTGAACGAAGTGTGCCGTCCAAAACCTGCTGGGTGAACCCACATCGGTGCGACATGTACAAGTTACCTCTAGCCATTGAAGGGCGGTGGCCGTACAAGATGTCTAGGGGCGATATTGGGCCAGCAGGCGATGTGTAGGCTGGTTCAGTCAACTTATCCTCAGCTACCAACTTGCACACGCTTTGAAGGTCTGGGCAGGTGACTACAAAGAACCCGTCTGGCTTTAAAACACGAAGGAACTCTGCAAATGCCAAGGGCACTTCATGGGGGTACAGGTGCTCTATGTTGTGACTGGAGTAAATAGCGTCCACTGACTCAGAAGCAACAGCTGACATATCGGTCATTGTGCCGATTACATCTGGCAAGGCTGAAGGGTCAATATCTAGGCGAATCTCGTGCCACTCTGGGATATTAAAGCCCTTAGTAGTCTGCGCCTTGCGCTTGGGGCCGCAACCCACGTGCAGGAATGATTTCATATGGGGTTTTATCTAAAGGCACTGAATACATTTAGAAAAAACCCCACCCCCTTGTGAGGGGCGGGGTTTTGGCAACGATTAAACCGTACCGAAGAAGATATTGGCTGCAGCAATTGTGCCAGTTACACCAGTTACGTCGATCCAGGTGTCACCTGTTGCAGTCATTGCTAAAGCAGCAGTATCGTCGTTCAATACCAAGAAAGTTCTGCCAGTCAAACCTGTGGAAGTGGTAATTGTTCCAAAGGTAACAAGGTAAAACTGAGCGGCCGCAGCTGTTGAGGCAACTGCTGCAGCAACACCACCGACGCCTGGCATACCAGCTGCAGCAGGTGCATCACCATAGGTGGTAATGGTGACATTGCCAACAGTTATTGGTGTAATAGTTGCTGTCGTTGCAGCTGTAAAGGTTAGGGCAGTTCCAAAAGCATTGGCTGCGATACCAAATTGAATCCGATCATCAGCAACGACAAAGTCGCTGATAAAGTCCATCAATCTGGTTGTTGTATTTCCAGTAGCCAACGCACCAATGGCCTCTGCTCTGGTGGCCATAACAAAGACGTCGTTTCCACCACCACCTGCCAATGAATCAGCCGCAGTAGCTGAAGCTCCGCCAGCAATAGTATCGGCACCAGTACCGCCAGACAAATTATCTGCACCTGCTCCACCGAACAATGAGTCGTTACCTGAACCACCAGTGATCACATCTAAGCCACCTGCACCAATTAAAGTAAGACCAATTGTTGTTGTAGTGTTGGAGGAGGCATCAATTACGTTTGTACCAGTTGCACTAGTATCACCTGCGTAAGTAATGTTTCTGAGTCCACCTGCCCAAGCTGTTGCTGCTGGTGTTACAGAGATAACACCTGTGGTAGCACCTGTAAAGGCAAGTGTCTCGACGCCACTTACGTTTAACCAGTTCACACCGTTGCCGATGGTTACTGCATCAGTACCGTCAATTGTAATGGTATCTGTTGTACCAGAGCCACCAGAGATGCTATCAATAAATCCAGTAGTAGAGCTAGTAATGATGTTTGTAACACCTTGACCAGCTGCATCACTTGAGTAAATAAAGTTATCGTTACCAGCACCACCGATTAAGGTATCTGAAACAGTGTTTGCAGCATTGGTAATCTGATCTGACAAGCCAGAACCCGTGTAAGTGTGGGCTAAAAGATTATCAGCAGCACCTGCAAATGAGATCGTCACTTGGTCAGCAGTAGATGTAACAACACCAACAGTACTAGTTGTAGTAGTTCCAAGAGCATTGGTAGAGCCATCAGCAGCATTGGCAGCAGTAGTGATCTTGCTCAAGTCGATAGTTGATAAGCCATTGGCAGTCAGAGCGATCACGTTAACTCTGTTAGTTGTACCCATTTCAGCGACTGTCAGTGTTGCGCCGTTCAGTACAGAGGCATTGGCCGATAAGGTAACAGCAGCGGTAGCTGCTCCAGGTACACCGAATTGAATTCCTTCAATTGTTGTCAGTGTTACGCCGTTCAAGCTGTTGTTACCAGAAAAACGCAAAACGTCTGTACCGTCACCACCTGTAACTGATTCACCTGAATTTGCTGTGTCTAAAGCAAAGACAAATATATCGTTACCAGCGCCGCCAGTTAATGCGTCAGCTCTTCCAGAAGAGTTAATAATGAGGTTAGTGCCTGTAACGGCTGTACCTGTTACTGTCAACGAACCTGTACCGCCACCCTCAGTTGTACCAATAGTGAGTGAGTTTGTAGCTGCATCTTTGTTGTTAGATGCAAAAGTATCGCTCAAAGTGAATGACAAACCACCAAGGGAACCAGCTGCAAAGTTAGCAGTCAAGGTCTCAAAGCTGCTAACGTTTGCCAAAGTAGCAGTTGTAAGAGCAACCGAAGTGGCTCCAGCTGTCACTGTCAATGAGTCAGCTCCCAGGCCACCATTGATGGTATCGGTTGCTTGCAAGAACAATGCATTGCTGACAGTTACTGTATCGCCTTGGCTACCCAAAGTCACGTTATCAACGTTGTTACCAACAACGTAGGTGTTGGCTACGCCAGCTTGACCCGTGTAGTTAACGCGTGATGAAGTGTTCAAGATGCCGCTTGCGTCAACAGTCTGCGCACCGCCAGTTACACCAGATTGAGTGCGGATGGTCACTGTGTTTCCAAAGTTACCCATTGCAATGTCACCAAGTTGGATACCAACTGTTTGCTCGGCTGATGCGTTTTGCAGTGAGCCAATCTCAATCACTTCAACAGAGGTGTTTGTAAACCTTGTCTCTGTTGAGGGTGAGAAGTTCAAGGCAACCGCACCACCTGTGGTGGTTCCAGTCAAACGAATTGCGTCAGTACCATCACCACCAGTTACGGTCACAGTTGAGCTCAAGCCCATTGTGTTAGCGCCAGTTACGGACACAATGAATGTGTCGTTACCTGCACCACCTGACAAATTGTCGTTACCTGTGCTGCCAGTGATGGAGTCATCACCATCACCGCCAGTAATAACGTCGTTTCCTGATCCGCCAGTCAATGTGTCGTTACCTGCACCGCCGGCCAAAGTATCGTTACCGCCTGAGCCTACGATGCTGTCGTTACCTGCACCACCATCGATATTGTCAGATGTGCTTGTACCTTTGTAGCTGTCGTTACCTGAGCCGCCAACCACAGTCACGCCGCGTGCAGTACCCATCGTCAAACCATTGAGGTTCAAATCGGTAGTTGAAGCTGCTGCGTTGATGTTAGTCAGGTTGCTCAATGCAGCGCCTGAAGCAGAAACAGTCAAAGCAGCTGCGCCAGCGCCGATTGTCAGAACTTTAAGTTCTGATGCAGCCAAACTCGCGATTGTGTTTGTATCGCCTGCAAGACCATTTGAGTTGATCGTTACATTCTCGTAGTTGTCAACTGTTACGTTCAAGTTGATTGCAGTTGCACCACCACCTGTGTTTGTCACAGTGGTCGAAGTTGCTCTTGCAGTTGATGTACCTAAATTAACATTCAATGAATCATTGGTGGTGTTAGTTTGAAGTGCAGCAGTTGCTGTAAATCCAGCAGTATGAGCAACGTTAGCATTGGCAGCGGCAGCGTTGGTAAATGAGATGCCAGACAAGGACAAATCTGTTGTTGCAGCTGTGAGGTTGGTAAAGTTCACGCCGTTTGCTGGCGTACTGGCCGTGTCTGATGACTCGCTCCATGATGTAACACCAACCGTTGTAGGCTGTGAAGTTGCAGGCAATCTGGACATGTCTTGAGCGACAACTAAACCAGTTACTGCAACACCTGTTGCGGCTGTCAAGCTCCTGAAGCCTGTAACAGTCTCGATGCCGGAAATGCCAACACCATTAGCTGCAGATGTAATGTTTGTTGCTGCAGTTAACTGCAGTGTGTCTGTACCGTCACCACCAGCAATGATTGTTTTGTCAGTTAGTGTGCTGCCGTCAACACGAATTGTGTCGTTACCAGCGCCGCCTGAAACTGAGTAGTTACCAGAGCCTGGTGTCAAAGCAAATGTGTCGTTGCCAGAGCCGCCAGTAACGGATGTAGAAGAATTTGTACCAGCCGTCAATGTCAACGCAACGTTGGCTGTAGAAGCAGAAGCATCTACTTCACCATTTCGCGCTGAACTTGTTGCACCAGAGAGAGTAGCCGTGGCTGTTAATGCAGCGCTGGCATTGACAGTTAGCTTTTGCAATGCGTTGTCTGTCAAAGTAACTTGACGTGCTGTGGAGCCGCTTGCTGCACCTGTGGAGTTAATTGTGACGTTTTCAATTCCGTTGGAAGTGATTGTCAAGGCGCTAGAAGTAGCGTTGCCATTCAAGTTGATGGTTTGACTATCAGCAGTACCCAATGTAACTGCTGTTGAGCGATAGCCAATAGTAACGCCTGCGTTGTTTTGATTAACGTTCAAAACTGGAATAGAGGCCAAATTGGACACAGTCAGTGCTTGTGATGAGCCAATGGCTGTCACTTCTGTAAGGCCAGTTGACAGCAGTGCGTCGTATGAGCTTGCACCAGTTTGAACTGTCTGGATCTGAAGTCTTTCAACGCCGTTAGTTGTAACGCCGCCGATTGCTGTTGCAGCACCCATCAAGGTCAAGCTCAGTGTGTCAGTACCTGCGCCGCCGTCTACGCTGTCGCCAGCATTGATTGTTGTGCTTGTTACCGTTGTTCCATCAGAAATAGCTGAAAACGTGTCATTACCAGAACCACCCGTACGGTTGTCAACGCTGCTTGTCAGGCTGATCAGTGCAGATGGGGCGGCAGATGAAACGGCTGCATAAGTGCCACCTGTGTTGCCACTTGTCTGTGACAGGGCTTGTGAGTTAGCTGACTTCTGGTTGAAAGTCATCACAGCAGCGCCGTATGTGGCGTCTGTTGTAGACATGTTTGAAAAGTCATTAAGCATGCCGAGGATGCTCTCACCAGCCTTGGCCAAGCCACCGCCAGCGTTCAACTGACCGACCACCCAGTTTTGCAGACCAGCAACTGTGGACAGGCCAACGTTGGTCAGCAAAGCTGCAGCCACATCAGTGGTTGTTTTGCCTCTGAACTCAAGAGCAACGGCTGTGTTAGCCCAAGCGTTGAGTTCGGCTGCTGTTTTGTTAGCAGCCAAAATTTCGGAGTAGTCCGATGCGCTCAGTTGCTGATTGAAAACAGCACCGGCGATTCGTACAAGTTGCAGTCCATTCGTGGAGATTGCCATTTTGAGATTTCCTTATTAAGGTTTACTGATAAAAAACGAGATTTCTTTGCAAAGAAACCGAATGCGAGCTAAGCAAAAAGCCCACACTCGACAGAGCGCACTAGGGAAATTCCTAATACGCTCTGCACAGTGGGGGCTTGCAAGTTGCTCGTAGTAAGCGTGAAAGTCTTGTCACAAGAACTTTTCATTGACTTTCTCCTTTTCAAAAATTAAATACACATCAACGGGTTTCCCAATAGAGGAAGCCCATTAATTCGCGATGAGGGGATTGTAGAAGACTTTCCACCCGTTTTTTTGTGATTTGAGTCACATAGAACATAACGAAAACACATATTTGCAAAAAAACAACGTGTT